>Ga0209292_1000544_pt1 | contig 49479 bp, 47 predicted proteins | sample GOMGulsemesocosm_2_FD_184634 | JGI IMG/M metagenome (GOLD analysis project Ga0209292, IMG submission 184634) | Methane-oxidizing microbial communities from mesocosms in the Gulf of Mexico - GOM9C Gulf of Mexico (SPAdes) (version 2) | ecosystem: Environmental > Aquatic > Marine > Cold seeps... | reverse complement strand
TCGCGCCATCAGCGACCGATACCATGCGTTTAATACTCATCACTAGGGTGTAATAAGCATCGTCCGTGGTAATCAGCAAAGGCCAAAGATATTGATTCCAACCATAGATAAACAAGATGACAAACAGAGCCGCGATATTGGTACGTGTCAGCGGTAATAAGATGTCAAAAAAGAAACGAACTGGGCCAGCACCATCCATACGAGCAGCTTCTACCAACTCGCTCGGCATGGCCATAAAGGCCTGCCTGAAGAGGAAGGTCGCTGTCGCACTGGCGATTAAGGGCAATGCCAAACCCGTATAAGAGTTAAGCAGATTAAGCTTGGCCACCACTTCATAGGTTGGCAATATACGAACTTCTACTGGCAACATCAGGGTCATAAAGATAAGCCAAAAGCAGAATGAGCGCATTGGAAAGCGAAAGAAAACAATGGCATAGGCTGATATCAATGAAATGATGATTTTGCCAAGTGCGATACTCAACGCCATGACTAATGAGTTAAACATCATGCGCCATACCGGCACATCAACCCCATTTCCTGCGGCACTAAAGAGCACTTTTTGCCAAGTTTCAGTGGCATAATTGCCAAACCAAAGAGGGATGCTACCTTGTCCAAACGCGTCTGCTGGATGAGTTGACGCGACAACGGCAACCCAAATGGGTAAAGCCACCACAATTACGCCCATTATCAGTGCGCAGTGGCTGATGAAAGTTAACCAAGGACGATTTTCTATCATGTTAGAAACCGCCTTTTATGTTTGTTATCAATTTAAAGGTTCTCATTAATACTGTACCTTGCGTTCAATAAAGCGGAACTGCACCACTGTCATCAGTCCAACTATCATCATCAGGATAACCGACTGTGCTGCGGAACCACCCAGATCTAAACCGACAAAACCATCTTCGTATACCTTGTACACCAAGATCTTAGTGCTTTGCCCTGGGCCACCGGCTGTGGTCGCATCTATCACGCCAAAGGTTTCAAAAAAGGCATAGACAATGTTCATTACCAGCAAGAAAAAAGCGGTCGGTGATAATAAAGGAAAAACGATGTCCCAAAAACGTCTCACGGGACCCGCGCCATCAATGGCAGCCGCTTCTATTAGGGAGCGTGGAATTGCCTGTAATCCCGCTAGAAAAAAGAGAAAGTTATAACTAATTTGTTTCCAAGTCGCGGCAATCACAACCAAAATCATGGCATCGCCACCATCCACATAATGGTTCCACTCTATTCCCATATATTCCAACCATAGGGCAATAGGTCCTTGAGCGGGATCAAATAACATCCACCAAAGCACACCCGCCAATGCAGGCGCGACGGCATAGGGCCAAATTAACAGGGTTTGATACACCATTTGACCGCGAATAATACGATCAGCCATGGTCGCTAAAATGAGGGCTATCGATAAACCACTCACAGCCACCGCTAAACTAAAGACCAGTGTCACGCCAATAGAGTTGTAATAATAAGGGTCTTGTAAGAGTTCGATAAAGTTTTCCAAGCCGACAAATTCACGGCTTAGACCAAAGGCGTCTTCTTGATAAAAAGCTTGCTCAATGGCTTGTCCCGCTGGCCATAAAAAGAAGATCAAGGTCACCAAAAGTTGGGGTGCGATCAAAAGCCAGGGCAAGGTTTTGTGGGGAAAAGTTACAGTCATGAGTATTCCAGGAATCGTGTTTGAAGCTAGCATTAACCCTCATGCGAAATAATAAGGGTTAATGCATTTACCGAGTGTTAGTTCAGCTAAAAAGAGGCATGAATTAATGCCTCTTAGCCTTACTAGTCATTCGCTTTTTCAAACTTGCTAAGTAGCTTGTTACCGCGTGCTACTGCGTTATCAAGTGCCGATTGTGCATCGGCATCACCATTCCAAACAGACTCTAATGCTTCATCAATCATGCCACGGATTTGAATGAAATTACCCAGGCGCAAGCCCTTAGTATTTTCAGATGGCGTGCCTGTTGTCATCTGTTGAACCGCAATTTCTGTCCCTAGATTTTTTGCGTAGAAACCTTCGCCTTTGGTTAGGTTATAAGCCGCTGTTGTAATCGGTAGGTAACCACTAAATTGGTGCCAATCAGCCTGAACATCAGCAGATGACAAATAACTTAGGAAAGACGCAACACCTCGGTATTCTTCGGTTTGATGGCCTTTTAGTACCCACAAAGACGCGCCACCGATAATGGTATTTGACGGTTGTTTCACTTCGCCAGCCCAATAAGGTAGCTCGACCACACCAAAATCAAATTTAGCGTTTTTGGTTATGCCTGCATAACCTGCTGAAGACTCGGTATACATGGCGCAATCTTGGCTGTAGAACTTAGCCGAACCATCATTACGACGGCCTGAATAGCTAAAGATGCCATTTTTCTGCCACTCACCCATTTTACTAATGTGCTTCACTTGTAATGGGCTATTAAAAGCAAGGCGTGTATCCATGCCGCCAAAGCCATTCGCTTTTGTCGCGAAAGGTTCATTATGACGAGAGCTCATATTTTCAAGATGAACCCAAGATTGCCACGCTGTAGTGAAACCGCATTTAGCGCCAGACGCCAATAACTTCTCACCCACTGTTTCCATTTCTTCCCATGTTGTTGGTGGTGTCACGCCTGCTTTCGCTAACATAGCTTTATTGTAATAAAGCACAGGAGTGGAACTGTTAAACGGCATAGATAACATTTGGCCATCATTGTCTGTGTAATAACCTGTGACAGCACTTAAATATTTATCACCATCAAAGGCTTGGCCTGAATCACGCATCAATTGATGCACAGGATAGATAGCCCCTTCTGCGGCCATCATACTTGCCGTGCCCACCTCGAAAACCTGCACTAGCTCAGGTTGCTGCTTAGCACGAAAAGCGGCAATGGCAGACGTCATTGTCTCAGTATAATTTCCTTTATAAACCGCTTTAACGTTATAGGCATCCTGTGACGCATTGTAATCAGCAACTATGCTGTTTACTTTTTCCCCTAGCGCGCCACCCATGGCATGCCACCATTCAATGTCTGTTGCAGCAAAACCAGAACTCGCAATAGTTGCGCCAAGTAGTAGGGCAGATAATTTACGTTTTTGCATATCAAGGCTCCTCGTATGAGCTTATTTTTGTAATTCGAGGCGAAATTTAACAGTCCAATATGACACTTCTGTTTAAGCAAATACTGGCTCTCTTTCCCAGCTAGTGTCTATTTTTTAAACTGCTTTTATGTTTTACCCAATATCTGTTTCAAATGAAAGCTTAAATTCGTTATCGAACAAAAAAACGTCCATTAAACGTCATAACAATCCCAACCAACATTCATTTGAAGCCTTATCCGTTTTCATTTAATTACAATAAACCCAGTAAAACGGGGGGTGTTTGTTAAAGTTTAATCATTTTGTAATATTTAAGATTGATTTTCGTTCGAAAGAATGAAAACCTTAAAAAACATATATTTGAAACTAACCAAGCAGATTTTTTAGCCACTTTCTGACGCTAACAGTGAATTCTTTGAGCTAGCGTTACCCCAAATGTGTGCGGCTACCGGAGTAATTTTTAGCGACTGGAAGACATAAATGAATGAACTTATACATCTGGCAGGGGCCATTGCCCTGCTACTTTGGGCAATCCGTATGGTGAAGACGGGTTTTCAGCGGGCCTATGGGCGTCGTTTAGAAAACGCGATTCGTGTGATGACCCGTAATCGGCCACAAGCCATGATGTTAGGTCTCGTTTCTGCCGCTGCATTACAATCAGGCACAGCGGTAGTGCTACTGGCAGCAGGTTTTGTTGCCTCCAGTGCTTTGGGTATTATTCCCGCCCTATCGTTAGTCGTCGGTGCCGAGATTGGTTCCAGCTTAATGGCACTTGTATTAAGTTATGATTTATCCTTATTTTCCCCTTTCTTACTTTTAATTGGTTACATCTCCTTCCAACGTGCGACTAAAAGAACCTTTAAGTACTGGGGTCGAATTTGCATGGGCTTGGGGTTACTGCTGTTAGCATTGAGTTTGGTCGCACAAGCAACCGCTGGGATGCGCACCGGTAACGGGATGGATATTCTGCTCAGCATCTTAGGTCACGACGCTGCACTCACGCTGTTTTTAGTCGCCATCTTTACCTGGGTCGTACATTCCAGCTTAGCTGTGATCTTGATCGTGGCGCACCTTGCCAGTTCAGGTGCGATACCCTTAGAAATGTCCATCATGATGGTGCTAGGCGCTAATGTGGGCGGTGCATTGCCGGCTCTGAGCTCTGGCTGGGGTTTGAATCAAAAAGGCCGTTTAATCATTTTGGGGAACCTGACAATACGCATTGGCGTGGTCTGTATTGGTTTAGCGATATATTTCTTAGAAATTAATGGTTTAATCTCATTAGAAGAACTTAATCTTAGCTCTCCTATGGTGTTCCATCTCTCCATTAATATCTTAAACGGTGCACTCTTTTTAATCAGCCTACCTTATTTAGCTAAGTTCTTAGAAAAGACCTTCCCTGTGCCTGAAGTTAATAATGAGACTAAAGCAGTGGGTGCTGTTTACTTATCCCAAGATGATATCAGCCACCCAGTTCGTGCCATGGCCAATGTTCGTAATGAAACACTGCGCATTGCTGATATCGCCTTTCAAATGTTAGAAGGTATCCCTGACGCTTTTAAAGATTCTAAAAGCATTGCCAAGGTCAAAAACCTGGATGATGATATTGATCATATTCATAGGGAAGTCACCTATTATCTGGCATCTATTGAGAATTTAAAAACCACGGTAGAAGCACAAAATAACTGGCAAGATGCCTTTAACTTTGCCACTAACCTTGAACATGTGGGCGACATTGTTGACGCCAGTTTGATGGTCTTAGCACGTAAAAAACATAAGGCAGGCATAGCGTTTTCAGAGAGTGGTCAGCAGGAATTAGAAGTGCTGTTTGAAGAGCTATTTGAGATATTTAAGTTATCCCAAGCGGTTTATGTTTCGCAAAACCCGGGACTTGCTAATGAGTTAGTCGATTCCAAGCATGTGTACCGTAACAAGATTATTTTATACCGTGAGCAACATACCCAGCGCCTTAGAGAGCAGGTATCCGCTAGCCTAGAGTCGTCTCAGATTCATGTGGATATACTAAGAGACCTACAAAGAATTTGCTCTCTCTTGGTGGCGACAGCTTATCCCATTATCAAACGTGAAGGCTTTCAATAGAAAGCCTATCCGATCTCAATCACCTTATGTACTACGGGCTGACTTTTGTAAAACATCAGGGAATGTGGACGAGAGAACCAATAACCCTGATGCAAATTAATGCCTAAGGATTGAATAATCTCTTTCTGTTCTTGGGTTTCTACCCCTTCTACCAAGGTGGTTTTACCCAAGGAAGAAATTAGACGATGGATATAGTCGATGGTACGGCTGTCTTTACCTACTTGCTCGACAAATGACTTATCAATTTTCACCACATCAGCGGGTATCTTATGCAAATAAGCCAATGATGAATAACCCGTTCCAAAATCATCGATGCTGATACTCACGCCTAATCGATGTAACTGATTCACATGGTTATCCTCGTCATCTATGCCTTCAAGTAACGCAGTTTCCGTCAATTCAATGATGACATCTTGCGGCACTAAATCAGCCTGCAGAATTTTCTCTTCTAGGCTAGAAACAAAATCAGGCTGCGCCAGATGCAAACCAGAGATATTGATCGACATGCGAACCTTGTCGTTAGCGCCTTCTCTAAATTCTTTCAAGTCTTGTAGCGCTTGTCTGATGACCCAATTTTCTATGCTATGAATCAGGCCGGTCGCCTCAGCAATACGAATTGTCTCATCGGCAGAAATATAACCTAAAGACTCACATTGCCATCTTAATAGTGCTTCATAAGAATCAATGGTATTGGAATCAACCCGATAAATGGGTTGGTAATGCAGGCTTAACTCTCGATTTTTAATCGCTTGAGCTAAGTTTTGCGCCAAGATACCGAGGCGTTTATTTTCTTTTTCCATACCCGGGCGGTAATACACAGCACGGCGTTTACCCGTGCGTTTAGCCATGTACATGGCGGCATCGGCACAGCTAATAATTTCTTGGGTGGTAATGCCATCTTGAGGGTAAATGGCCGAACCAATACTGGCGGACACATCCATAGGCACACCAAAATCTCCGTAGAAGGTATGAGAGATAGCGCTCAGTAACTTCTCGCTCAAGACTTCAAGCGGTAAAGGCAAATCATCCAAACCACAGGTCCAAATAAACTCATCACCACCAAAACGACAGGCATGGCCATTTGAAAATATATTAGCCGATAATCTGGCAGAAACAGACTTCAATACCTGATCACCACAGGCATGGCCAAACGAATCATTGATCATTTTAAAACCATCAAGATCCAGATAAAAAATAGCGAATTGTTTTTTCTCATCACGATAGCTTTGCAAACGATCAAACAAACCACGGCGATTTAATAGACCTGTTAATAGGTCCGTATGTGAGTCCTTTTCTAGGGCTCTTTCTTGTAATTTTCGGTGATGGATATTGTATTGATGGATCAGAATTTTTTTGTCGCCATCTTGTGACGATAATGTAGCATCAAGGTGATACCAGACTTCCAAGCCTTGACGTCGACACAGTACATCACCTTTAAAGCGACCTGTCGTTTCAAGGCTTGAATTAATTTGAGTGAGCTTACTGCCCAGAACAATTAATTCTTTAAGGGCAATACTGTCCGTGCCTATGTCTTCTTTAAACGGGGGATTAGCACTGATAAAAGTACCATTAAGGTCAAAGCTCGACATCATCACAGTCGAACCAACCAATTCCATGTCCGGAATTAGATCCAAAGTCAGTGCTTCACATAACATGGCCATACGACCATCGTTAAGCACATGACCACTCATAACGACTAGGGCTTTTTTACTAATATTTTTAGGACTGAATGTCCAAAACTCGCCACGGGTCTCGCCTGTTTTAAACGCCTGCTGGTAATCTAACAAGCTCGAGCGAACCGCATCTGAAGACCCTACCTTAAAATCACGCAAGCGTAGTTCTTCTGGGCTATCCGCTTCCCAAAGTTCTAATGCTTTATCATTCGCCCAGGAGATACAAAAATCATCGATATCATATATCCAAACGGCTGTTTTTAACTTATTTAGAGGGTCATTCATAACTAATCTTGTTTTTCTTCTTTGTGTTTAGTCCATTTCACACAAACATAATAACAAGCAGGTAAAAAACTGAACACCGAATATTGTCATCTTCACATAAAACCACAATTCTAAAACAATTGTTTTATATACATATCTGTTATGTTTTCATTTTTAATGCCTTAAGTTTAAGAGCTTAGCTTGTCACGCCTCCATTTTTAATGATAATGAGCCCTCATCTCATTTATTTAGGACGATTGCAGTGCAATTACTCAGTATTGATTGTTTAGGGCGAGAACTAAGGCTGGAAGGTACACTATCCGGCTGGCAGGCATTATTTTGGGACAACCAGTTAGTATCAGAGAAAAATGCCAGTGCTGACCCTGATTCCCAGTCAAACCACAGCTTTAGCCTAAAAAATGGCGACACTGACATTGTCTGTGAACTCGATTGCCAACTCGATTGGCAACCCTTTGGACTTGAGTACCAGCTTAAGGTCAATCAAGAAGTCGTTAGCTCAAGTAGCATCAAAAAAGTCGACATTGAAAAGCGTATTCCCCAAGAGCGACAAGGCCCCAAGCAAAAAGTCAGTACCCTTGGCCTGATGTCGTTGGCATTCAAACTCTTTAAGAGTGTCAAAGTTATTAAAGTGCTTTTGGTTGCAGGCAGTTTAGCGGCTTATTCTTGGTTATTCTCTCTGCCTTTCGCTATCGGCTTAATATTTTGCCTTGTGGTACACGAATACGGCCATGTCAGAGCCATGAAGTATTTTGGTATGAAAACCAAAGGCATTTACCTGATTCCCTTTGTTGGTGGACTCGCGCTTTCTGAAAATAGAATAAACACCCGTTGGCAAGAAGTCGTGATCGCCATCATGGGACCCTTCTTTGGCCTGTTACTCTCCATTGCGAGTTTAGTCATCTACTGGATCACAGGCATTGAAATGTTTGCAGGGCTTGCTGTTTATAACGCCCTACTTAACCTCTTCAATTTATTGCCAATTCTGCCATTAGACGGCGGCCATATCATGAAGAGTATCACCTTCTCCATGCACTCCATTGTGGGCCTGGTACTCTGTATTATCGGTGCCGCAATTGGCGTAATCACCAGTTACTATTTTGGACTCGCGCTATTAGGCTTGATGCTCGCCATCGGCAGCAGTGAGATCTTGATGGAGTGGAAGATGCGTAAGAACAACCAACTTCTACCACTAGACAAATACGGCCAGATATTCTCTATCGTCTGGTACCTAGGCACCATGATCGCCCTAGCGACTATCATCTATGTACTAGGGCAAGGCGACAACGAAGCTCTGTCTCTACCGATGAAGGTCTTGGGAAGCTAACAAGCGTAAAAGAAAGCGAGCAAGCGTAAAAGAAAGCGAGCAAGCGCAAAAGAGCTCGCCAGAAAGAACAATGAAACCACCTCAGATGAGGTGGTTTTTTTAATAGCTTATCAACACGCCTTAAATATCATCATTTCTAAAAATGATTAAACAAACGACTCTCACTCGATATAGGAATAAGAACTTAAGGTAATTCAAAGGTTAATTTGAGATGTATGACCTTAATTACTGCTCTTTGATATTGGCCTTCAAGATTACACTTTCTTCTAGCGCTTCAGCTTTTGCTAAAAATATTGCTTGTTTCTTTCGTGTCTTACCCCTGTTATTACTAGATTCCGCATATGAGAATAGGCCTAAGTAATCAGCATATAAATCCTGATACCTTAATATTTCATAACTCTCAGCTTCAATCCTTTTTAATTGTCTCATCTGGTCTCTTGCCCCTGCCAACCAAGTATCAGTTTGTTCTTTAAACCTCATGAGTTCATAGAATTTAGACTTAACAACACTTATCTGATGATTGAAAACATCAATATGCGTCCTAGATGAAAATATGGAATAATTTTTAGAGGCTTTATCAGAATCAGCAACAAAGCCGCTATAAATATCAACTAACTTCCTCCAAGCTAACTGGTTTTCTTCATACAACCTAGGAAAGTATGGCTCTAGATGTTTAATATTCTTAAACTTAATTAACCAAGTTTTATAATCAGATTTTGCAGCCTTATAGAGCTCATCTGATTGGGTGTTATTTTGATCCTCTGCTAAATTGTCAGTCACATTGCCAGACTGATAACCTGAATTAGAGCATGCAATAAGGCCCATTCCAGCCACTACCACCACTATATACTTTTGAACACACTTCATGCTTCATCCCCAAAATAATAAGGCCTTAAACTAACGTGCTTCCTTCACACAAAAAACGACTGGTAGTGCCTTGGGGTGATGGCCATGCGCTTTTTGAAGTGGCGTTGAAAGTGACTTTGGTCGGCAAAACCCAGGTCGCTGGCGGTGTCTATTAAGCTACGGCCGCTTTGTAAGATGAGTTTGGCTTTCTTGATGCGCTGATCGAGCTGAAAAGCATGGGGAGACTGGCCATAAGCCTGCTTGAAACTGCGTACTAGATGATATCGACTCAAGCCCACTTCGCCAGAGAACTCATCAAGTGAGATGTTTTGCTCTAGCGCATCCATTATCATGTCTTTGACGCGAGCGACGCGAGAGATGTCAGGAAGAATCAGGTCTGGGTGGATTTCATGGTGCGGTGCAAAAGCATGTTGGATAAAGTCGAGTAACAGGCATTCTGCCGCCAACACATCATGTTCTGATAACAGGCTATTAAACACTTGTTCGAACAGCTGATAACTTTTCGCATCACTTTGGTAATTTTCTTCAAAGGGCAAAAAATCCCAAGCATCCCCTTTGAAAATTTCCTGCTGTTGCTGACCCATATAAGCCGCGTCTAAAAAGAGCATACGGTAAGACCACTCCCCATCCGCAGGGTTACAGGAATGGGCATCGGCTGGGTTTATGGTGACCGTATCTCCCTGCTTAATGTCATTATGCTTCGTTAGGTTCTGATAATTAGCACGGCCTTTATCAATGACGCCAAAAGAAAACTCATCATGGCTGTGGGTTTGATAACAGGCGCTAGACGCATTCGCTTGGCGTAATTCTGCATAAGGAAGCAGCGGGCTTTTTTTGAAAAAGACCGTATCGTCTACTGCCATACTCCCTCCTTTTCTTCTTTTAGCGAGATTCAATTAATTAAAGCTGAACAACATTAGCATGACTAAGGCTACTAACAAGAGTGCCATAAGTCGATTAAATAACACCTGTTGTTTGGCATTGGATAGAAATTTACGAATCAGGTCGCCCATAAGCGCCCAAGAGCCAATACCAATAAAACACATAAAAAATGAAACGAGACAGAAGGCTAACAAGTAGTAGTGGTAAGGGTTATTCACGTTCACAAACACGGCCACACCCGACATGGACACTAACCAGGCTTTCGGGTTGAGAAATTGACACAAGGCACCCTGTAGCATGCTAGGTGGCAGCTTGTTTTGATTCTTTGCATCCATTGACTGCACGGGCGCAGAGCCTATTTTATAGGCCATATAAAGTAAAAAAGCGGCTCCGACTAGTTGTAAGACTTGGCTCAAATGCGGAAAACTAAACAAGACCTGACTTAGGCCTAAACCCGCTAAAAACACGACAAGTGTATAAGAGATTGTCGCGCCTATTACATGAGGTAAGGTACGTTTGAAACCAAAACTGGCTGCGGTACCAGTCGCAATAATATTGACAGGCCCAGGGGAGATAGCACCGATAAGCGCAAACAGCATCATAGAAAGAACAACGGGTAACATAGAGGCCTCCAAAATGACCATTAATGACATTTATTCGTAATGGAGGCAGCTTAGCGGGTAAGGATGAAGAAGGATTGAACGTTATTGCGCACGTAAAAGAGGCAAAGTATAAAAAATCTTTGCTTCTTTTACGTAAAATAGATTAAGCGGCTTATCGTTGAATGCCTTTAGGGATGCAAACCTGAGAAAGTAGCCCTAGCAGTACATCAAATACTAACGCCAATAAGGCCGTTGCTACCGCACCCGCTAACATCATGGGTGTATCATCCAATCGTATTCCCATGAACACAAGTTCACCCAAACCACCGCCACCAATCAAGAAGGCGATTGGCACTGTGCCTATGTTGAGTGAAAAAGCGGTTCGTACACCAGCAAAAATGACACTTAAGGAGTTGGGAAATTCCACTCGAAGCAAACGCTGCATTGGCGTCATTCCCATACCATTGGCGGCTTCGGTTAAAAAGTTCGGCACACTTCTCAGCCCAGTATAGGTATTTCGTGCAATCGGCAGCAGCGTGATGACGAATAAACCAAAAGCAGCGGGTAAAAATCCAATGCCTAAAAAAGACATACTCATGGCTAGCAGGGCCAAGGTGGGAATCGTCGCTCCAATATTCAGGAACTGCATCACATATTCAGCATATTTCACCACGTTGGGACGACTTAAAAAGACACCTAGTGGAATCGCAACCAGCACAGCCAGCAAACCAGACACTAGGGCTAACTCTAAATGTTGGCCACCGAGATAAATAATATCAGGCAGATAATAAAGCACTTCATCCAAGGTGCCTTCTTCAAACATAGCGCCAAATAAAAGAAAAATTATTAAAATGGATAACCACTTAACTGAACCACTCAATAGCGTACTGTTAGGGATAGCTTTTAACATGTTGCTCTCCTCATGAGGCTAAGGGTGTATTCAGATGTGTCGATATTTGATCGTGAGTCAGATGACCGACAACATTATTAAACTCATCAATACAATTAAGCGCATTGGCTTTTGAGTTATAAAGCAGTGACGCGGCATCGGTTAAATTGGAATTAACACTGATGATAGGCGAACCCTGATCAACTTGGTCTTGAAGGCTTAGCATGGCATCTTGCACACTAAAGAGTTTTAAGCGCTTAATGGCCCTATCACTTCCAACAAAGCCTTCAACAAAGGGGTTCGCTGGGTTCGCTAATAGATCATTCGGACTATCGAATTGCACCAGTTTACCGTCAGAGAAAATGGCAATTTTATCTGCCATTTTAACCGCTTCATCAATATCATGACTGACAAAAAGGATGGTCTTTTTCAACTCTTTTTGCATCTTCAAAAATTCATCTTGAATGATTTCACGGTTGATCGGGTCAATGGCACCAAAAGGCTCGTCCATTAACATGACAGGCGCATCTGCCGCTAACGCACGGATCACACCTACCCTTTGCTGTTGTCCACCCGATAATTGACCCGGATAACGCTGCAAAAATAAAGAAGGGTCTAAGGCCACCATGTCTAATAGTTCTTTCGCTCGTGCTCTGGATTTTGCTTTCGGCCAACCTAATAAATCAGGTACCACACAGATATTGTCTTCAATGGTCATATTGGGAAACAAACCAATTTGCTGAATAACATAGCCAATACGGCGTCTTAACTCAGTGTCTTGTAATGTTGAGGTGTCATCACCATTAATAAATACCTTGCCAGAAGTGGGTTGTACAATGCGATTAATCATTTTCAGCGTCGTGGTTTTACCGCACCCAGATGGTCCTAATAAAACACAGATTTCACCACTGGCCACTTCCATATCAATTTCATCTGCAGCGGTTACCCGATGGCCATGTGAGTCAAAGATTTTTGTTAACTTTTCAAGTTTTATCATGTCAAACCTCGATGGTTTTTTGTTTTTATTATTCGTTCAAAAAATGTCAGAGAAAGTGAGAATTAATGGCTCACGAGACCAATAGGAGTGACCTTTTTTTGTATGTAAAAAAGAACAGCGTCCGCCACAATAGCCAATACACTCACAGCTATCGCACCGGCGAATACCTGAGTAGGGTCACTTTGAGATATGCCACGCGCTATGATGCTGCCGAGCCCACCTGCCCCTATGTAAGCAGCGATTGCCATTACGCCAATATTGATGACAACAGCGGATCTCACTCCTGCCATAATCACAGGTAATGCCAATGGAATTTCGACCTTGATAATGCGCTGTAAAGCATTCATACCCACACCTCGTGCGGCTTCACGCAGGGAAGGCTGCACATCATTTATCGCGGTATAGGTATTACGAATGATAGGTAGCATGGCGTACAGGAACACAGCGATAACAGCAGGTACATAACCAATTCCATGACCTATTTGAGACAGGATAGGAATCATCAATCCAAATAAAGCGATAGAAGGAATGGTGATAATGATGGCGCCAAGGTAAAGCACAATATCGGCAGCTGTCTTGTTCTGAGTAATGGCTATCCCAATCGGTACACCCACCAGTATCGCCATTCCCACTGCAGCAATGACCAAGCTAATATGTTCTAAGGTACTGGTGATAATGAGTTCTTGGTTTTGAATAAAAAAATCAATTAATAACATGAGGTTTTCCGCCTATTTCAGAGAAAAGGGACTGCAACCAGCCCCTTATATGTGCAAGGAGTAAAACCTAAAGCAGGTTATTGGCTTTTAAGAAGGCCGTTGCCACCTCTTTCACTGACTTCTTATCGATATCGACACTGGCATTCAGGTTCTGCATAGTCGCATCGTCTAGTTTGGAAGACAGCTCATTCAATTTCGCTTCTAACTCTGGGAACTTCTCTAGTGCCTCTTTACGAATAACAGGCACTACCGCATAGTTCGGGAAGAAATTCTTATCGTCTGTTAGTAGGTCAAAACCGAATGCAGAAATACGTCCATCCGTTGCAAATACCAGCGCGACATCTGCTAGGCCATCTTTAAGCGCCGTATAAGTTAAACCTGAATCCATTGATTTCAGCTGGTTTCTTGGCACTCTAAAGTCATAAGCTCTTTGTAATTTACGAATACCGTCTGGACGACCGATAAACTCAGCCGTGCCCACCATATTTAACTCTTTATCACTGCGATAAAACTCAGCCATGTCCGATAAGGTACGAAGGCCATGTTTAGCCACATCGTCCTTACGTACAGCCAATGCAAAGGTATTATTGGCATTTGACGGTGCCAGCCAAATAAGCCCTTTTTTGGCATCCAAGTCCTTCACTCTTTGATAGGTTTCTTCTGGGTTCAGCTCTTCCGTTACCTTGTTATAAACCACTAAAGAGGTACCTGTGTATTCCCAGTACAAATCGATTTCGCCAATTTCTTGTGCTTTACGAACTAATGAGCTGCCCATGCCCGTTTTTTGCTCCACTGGGATGTTTTCAGCTTGTAACAATTGTGTCGTCATCTCAGATAGTAGGTACTGCTCGGTAAAAAATTTCCCACCAACAATCACCGCATCTGATGCGAATGCAGAGACAGACAAAGTTGCTGTTAATAACATCATGGATGCTTTTTTCGTAAACTTCTTCAACATGGTTTATAACCTCAAGTGACTTGTTATTTTTATTTATCTTGCCGTTTTAAGCTCCGATTCGTCTGCTAATTCATAATCCAATTAACGGATTTAACAGCGCTGAAGATAGGCATTCAATTTCATCTTCATGCTTCGACTTTGGAGCGACTTAATTAGAGTTACATGGGCTAGAAAATGGTTAAAACCACTTAAACTCACTCAAGCATGAGTTAAAGTATTGCTGAGGTATGAAGCATCACTACATTGCATATGTCCCTTAGGGACTAACGGTATATGCGAAATGACTCGAAGACGTAGCATGGGCTCAAATTGCAGCTTTATGCTGTCAGGTGGGGATTTGTACTTTAGAAGAACGTTTGGCAGCACTAGGCAGTAAATACAATAAAATCGTGTCTATTATGTGTCACGTATTGTCGGGTTTTTAGTAGAGTCAGGTGGCTTTATTCTGCTTAACACGAAAAAAGGCCAGCGATAAAAGCAGGCCTTTTCAAATGATGGTGCTCAGACTTCATGAGGCAAGACCGCGTGCAGTGGCGTATTCTGTATCCACTTCACCCTCTGGAAAAGCTGTCTTAATCAACGCATAAAAATAACTAAAGGTTGCCAAATACAACGACTTTTGTTCCGCCCGTTCGAACGTAAGTTGTGACAAGCGAGAGGTTTCGCGGGTTGTTTTTGCTTTTAGGCCCAAATAACAATATCCAAGTCAGGGACCAAAGGCGTGATAAATAGATCATCAGTCGCCCGCTTATCGTACAAAGACATCACAGCACTTCGACAGTAACAGAATGAAAAGGTACCTGAAGCACTCCACAAATACGATTGTGGGAGTAATGCGCAAACAGCATCATAGGAAGAGCAGCAGGAAACATAGAAACCTCCCAAATAACCATTAACGAAGTTTTATTCGTAAAGGAGGCAGCTTAACGAGTGCTCATGCAAAAGGATTGAATCTTATTGCAAAGGCATCATAAGGGGAGGCCAGCTTGAGGTAAAACCCCCATTTTTAGCTCTCATTGGGTGATTCGGATTTTTTATCCATGCCCGCCGTTACCGGTCAAAAAATCCATTTCACCTCTCTATTTTGACTAAAAGATAGTTTGAATCAGATTAAAGATTTTCTAGTTTGAAGGTTTCATTCATTGTCTTTAGTTTTTCTTCTAATATTTTTACAAAAGCAGCAGCTAATAGTGATGGAGGGCGATGAGCGGGCTGTAAGATTGATACTGTTAGCGGAATAACGGGAAATAAAGACTTAAAAACAAGGGGAGATTCTGTTCGGTGGTCTTCAATGTAACTACTGGCTGTCATTGGGTCGCAGATACAATAACAAAGACCATCTTCTACTAGTCTTAAACCTGGTTGAAAGTTACGCAGCTCAAATCGTGAATTGAACCTAGCGCCGGCCGATCGAAAAACTTCACGCATTGCGATCAGGCTTGGATGCCCCTCATTCGGCGTCGCCAAGGGTTTATTGTCTAGATCTTCTGGTCGGATAAAATCTTTTTGAGCGAGTGGATCATCATGTCTCATCGCACAAATACAATGTAAATCAAACGTTTTCATTATCAATGCAGAGTTAAGTGCTGGCGTTTCGGACAAGCCAATATCGTACTGTTGCGATGCTACCCACTCTTCAATAACAGCGGAAGAACGCACCATTATTGACACCTTTACTTTTGGCTTATCTTGTACAAAACCCGAGACTAACCTAGGTATTACAAGCAAGGCAGATGAAGACATACAGGCAATACGCAGGCGACCCTCCTGCAGGTTTCCAACCTCTTTCATGGTGCGTGCAAATTGCACCAAGTGCTCCAAAATTGCTTCTGTTTCTTTAAAAAAATATTTAGCTTCTGGCTTTCGAATTAGTTTCCCTGGTTGACGTTCAAACAACTCTATACCCAGCTCTTTCTCTAAGTTTCCGATCAATGCACTGATGGCTGGTTGTGTCCGATTTAACTGTTTAGCGGCTTCCGTTACTGAGCCGGTACGCAAGACTTCTCTAAACGCTTGTAACTGTTTAATACTTATATTCATTTTTTATTTCTCAGCAATTAAATCAAACATCACCATTAAGTAACTTTATGGGATTATAAAATTTTCCATTTTGACCTTATGAGAATGGCTTGTCATTATTATTACAGACAATAATTATAAAAACGCTATTTGAATTGAGGAAATATTCCTATGAATCGATTTGTCAGTATTCTTCTGACCGGGCTAATCTGTTTTGTTGCACTGGGGCAGTTTACCCAGGTCATCACTCGGTATGTGCTAGAAATTCCAGTAATGGGACTTGAGGAGAGCCTCCTATACCCCACCATGTGGCTTTACATGCTTGGGGCAGTCAATGCTTCTCGTGAGAATACCCATATCCGAGCTAACGTCTTAGAAATATTCCTAAAAACCCGCCTTCAACACATCATTCTCGCTATCGTCGGAGAAATTATCTGTTTGATAATAGGCTGCTGGCTTACCTATTGGGCATGGCGCTTTACCAAGTACTCTTGGAGAGTTTGGAAAGAAAGCCCAACCCTGTATATCCCTACCTTCTACGTCGATGTGGCGTTAGTAATAGGCCTTGTATTAATGGTGCTATACACAGCACTACATCTTGTAGGCCATGTTCGTGATTTGTTTTCAGAAGAGGAACAGAAAAATGGTTGAAGTAGCTTTACTCGCGGTGGCTGTACTGGTCATCCTATTAACCCTTGGAATCGCTCTCCCGTATTGCTTCGGTGGTGGACTGATGGTGATGTACTTTTTCGGTGACGTCGTCATGAAAGGCAACATGTTATGGGGCTTTCAACAAATGGGAAACCCTGTACTGCTGGCAATTCCTCTGTTTGTACTCGCTGGAACCCTCATGAGTGTCAGTGGCATTGCCGCCAGTTTATTGCGCTTTGTTAATATTTTTGTGGGGCATTTGCGAGGTGGTTTAGGTGTCGTAGCTACCATAAGCTGCGCATTAATTGGTGCGATTTCAGGATCAGGTTTAACTGGTGTTGCAGCAATAGGCCCATTATTGATTCCTGAAATGGAAAAACAAGGCTATCCACGTGAATACGCAACCGCATTAATTGCCAATGCATCACTGCTCGGTTTATTGATACCCCCTAGTGTGACCATGATTGTTTATGGCTGGGTAACAGACACCTCCATTCTGGCTTGCTTTCTTGCCACATTGGGTCCTGGTTTACTCATCATGTTCAACTTTTCGGTCGTCAATGTCTGGATGGCACGCAAGTTTCCATTGGTACTGGATAAAAAATTAGAAGGTAAAGAGTTTGTATCTGAAGTGACGAGCCGTGGCTTTAAAGCGACTCCCGCACTTTTAATGCCAGTTATCATTTTAGGTGGCATCTACGGCGGTATCATGACGCCTACAGAAGCTGCTGCGTTAGCCGTTATTTATGCATTGCCGGTAGGCTTTCTGATTTATAAAGGCCTAGATGTAAAAACCTTCTTGTTAGCAGGTAAAGAAGCATCCACTTCTGTTGGTGCAATCATGTTGATGATTTTATTCTCCATGATTCTATCTCAAATGTTTGTATTAGAGAGCATTCCACAAGCCTTGGTAGAAGCTATTTTCTCTATTACCGATGATAAAGTCGTGCTTCTTATTCTCATTAATGTGCTGCTATTTATCGTGGGCATGATAGTCAACGATGTGACTGCCATCATATTAATCGCTCCTTTATTACTACCTTTAATGGAAGCAATTGGTATTAGTCCTGTGCAATTTGCAGCCATTATGGGGGTCAATACCGCGATGGGAGGAGTAACACCACCTTATGCTTCTATCCTTTATTTAGGCGCTCGAATAGGCAAGGTGCCTGTTACCAAAGTTATCCGCCCAGCTATGATACTCATTATTACAGGCTACCTTCCTGTGGTGATCTTGACTTCATTCTGGTCTGACTTATCTCTGGGACTGCCGACTATGTTCGGCTATTAAACCAGACTCGATTTAACCCTTATTAATCATCCCAAACGCCTGAAATTAATTTCAGGCAAACAAACCTGATATCAGGTTCACTCAATAATAAAAAGTAACGAGGATATTATGATGAAATCACATTTATTGTGTAAAAGTGTCAGTGCAGCTGTTATCGCAGGTGCCTTAAGTTTAGCGACTATTGCTGAAGCAGCAACGCTAAAAATAAGCCATATCCGCCCACAAGGCGCTATTATCGATAAAGAACTAAAAGAATTTGCAGGGAATATTAAATCCGCCACTGATGGCAATGTGAAGATTAGAATCTTTGCAGCAAGCGCATTGGGCGACTATACCACGGTACAGGAACGCATATCTCTAGGGGCTATTGATATGGCCATCCAGCCTGCTGCGACAGCCGCGTCACGTAAAATGCAAATCAGTTCATTCCCCTACGTTGCGGAAAACTGGAAACAAGCACAAAAAGTCTACGGTCCAGGCGGCGCAATCTACTCGGCAATGAAAGACCTGTATGCCGAACAAGATATAACCATGCTAGCGGCATACCCTGTTTACTTCGGCGGTGTAGGATTAAATAGAGATGCAGTATCACCTGGGGATATCGATGTACAGAAAGGCATAAAAGTACGTGTGCCTGGTATCAAGAGTTTCCAATTATCAGGGGATGCACTAGGTTATATCAGTACACCCATCCCTTGGTCTGAGGCTTTCACAGCGATTCAAACTGGCGTCGTTGATGGTGTTATAGGTGGTGGCGCTGAAGGCTATTACGCATCATTAAGAGACGTAACCAAAACCTATATCCCTATCAATACCCACTTTGAAGTCTGGTACATGATAATCAACTCAGAGAGCTTAGCTGAATTAGGTGATAATGATCGTGCAGCACTGATTGCAGAGGCCATTTCGTTCGAAAAAAGACGTTGGGTTAATGCCGAGGCAGATCAAGCAGTCTACGAACAAAAGCTAGCGGATTATGGCGCGACTATTATTAGTCTTTCTGATGATCAACTTGCGGACGCTGCCAAAAAAGTACGAACTGAAGTTTGGCCAGTAATTCTTGATGATATTGGCAAGGAATGGGGTCAGAATATTCTTAACAGTATTGCAAATTAATCCTAAATAGACCTTTAAAGGGCGATGGTCTCATCCATCGCCCCCCTTATCAATTTTACACTCTATCTCTCATCATTATTTTCACTGATTTCTGACCTTGATTACCGCTTGTAAAGGAGCTGGTTATGTTTCGTTCTATCTCAAAATCAACATTGCAGCACATTCCCATCGAGATTAATGGGAAAAAAGTAAATGTGCCTGAAGGCATCACAGTATGGTCTTCCATGGCCCTTTCAGGCGAAACAACCACTCGTCTTTCACCCGTTACTAAACAACAACGATCCGCATACTGTGCAATGGGCGTTTGCTTCGAATGTCTAGTTCAGATTGATGGTCAGCCCAATCAACAGGCCTGCCTCACCTTGGTTAGAAAAGGCATGAAAATTCAGAAACAGGTCATCTTAGAAAATACAGATCTCGTTGAAAATGGAGACCATATAGTAGAGGGGGGTACTCATGATAAATAGCTACGATATTGCGATTATAGGCGCTGGCCCTGCTGGCATGTCTGCCGCGATTACGGCCAGTGAAGCAGGAGCTAAGGTCATAGTACTGGATGACAAAAAGTTCGCGGGAGGACAAATCTACCGTAATGTTTGTAACAGCCCAATAGAACAAGTAAACGCCCTGGGGCCCGATTATCTAAAGGGGCGTTCATTAGTAGAGCGATTTGGACAATGTAGTGCTGAAAAAATAAGCAGCGCATCAGTGTGGCATGTTAGTAATAGCGGCGAAGTATTGTTCAGTAAAGAGCAATCAACTACGAAATTAACCGCACGTGAGATAATTGTTTCTTGCGGCGCAATGGAGCGCCCTTTCCCCATTTCTGGCTGGCACTTACCGGGTGTAATGTCTGCAGGCAGCGCCCAAGTGATGCTTAAATCAGACGGTGTGGTTCAGGATGATGCCGTATTTGTTGGCACAGGCCCATTACTGTATCTGATTGTTGCCCAATACCTTCGACTTGGAGTGCGAGTTAAAGCACTTGTAGATACCACCCCAAAAACAAACTATTTAGATTCATTCAGCTCTTTACCCGGTGCATTAAATGAATATCCCACGCTAATCAAAGGCTTAGGCCTTCTGAAAGAAATTCAAAAGTCAGGGATTCCGGTTTATAAATATGCTCAGGATTTAGCCATTACGGGTGAAACTAGCGCCAACGGAGTTAAATTCCAATCTGGTAAGCAGAGTTATAACCTAAGCTGCGACCATATATTCCTTCACCAAGGGGTAATACCCAACCTCAATATGACCCGCTCACTTAGCTTGGACCATCATTGGAGTGAACAACAGTTGTGTTGGACGCCCACGCTTGATAGTTGGGGACAAAGCTCAGCCACGAATATTTCAGTTGCAGGCGACTGCAGTGGCATCATAGGCGCCGAAGGCGCTGAACATATGGGCCGCTTGGTCGCACTTAACCAGTTATCAAAACTAGGGATAATAGCAACCGATATTCGAGATACACAAGCACTGACAAGTCAACATAGATTGCTTCGCTTTAATCGACTCCGTCGTTTTATAGATAGACTCTACCGCCCGAAAGAAGATCATAGAATACCGACACAAGATACTACTGTGGTATGTCGATGTGAGGAGGTTGATTTAGCGACACTTAGGCAAGAGTTTGAGCGAGGAGCTCAAGGTCCAAACGAACTTAAAATGATGAGTCGATGTGGTATGGGCCCTTGCCAAGGCAGACAATGCGGCCATACAGTCAGTGAATTGCTAGCCCTATGGCGAGGAGAAGCGGTAAAAGAAGTTGGTTATTACCGTTTACGATCACCTATGCGTCTACTTAATCTGACAGAATTTAGTGATTTTAGTCACATTGAGCCAACAAGAGCTACCGATACTTCCCAAGTACAAATACAAGAGGTGACCCGATGAACGCAGATGCATTAATAATAGGGGGCGGAATCCATGGTTGCTCCGCTGCATATTACCTTTCCAAACTGGGTTTCAAAGTCACTGTTCTAGAAAAAGACTGGGTATCTCGTCATGCATCTGGGGTTAACGCCGGTGGTGTTCGCTTATTAGGCCGCCATCCAGCAGAAGTGGCACTAAGTAAAGCATCCATGGAGTTGTGGGCAAATCTTGATGAAGAGTTAGACGCAAATACGGGCTTCCTGTCACGCTCACATATCAATATCGCTATCGATGAAGCGGATATAGAAACGATGAATCAGCGTCAAGCCGAAATGCATTCATTAGGCTATTTCCATGAGAAGTTAATTGACCAAAAAGAGCTTAGAGAGCGTTTACCTGCGATTGCCCCTCATTGTATTGGCGGCGTCGTTTCTGAAGTTGACGGTTATGCTATCCCCTATCAATCTACTAATGCGTTTCGTCATGCAGCAGTTCGACTTGGGGCTAAATTTATAGAAGGTAGTGTGGTTCATAACGTACGAAAAGTAGGAGAAAATTGGCTAATAGAATCAAGTCAAGGTCAATTTGAAGCTGAACATCTAGTGAATTGCGCAGGCGCATGGGCTGATAAAGTAGCCATAATGATTGGTGATAACGCACCGCTATCTTTCAGTGCTCCCATGCTAGCAATCACCTCACGTATGCCACAATTTATCTCACCAGTAGTGGGCGCTGTCAACGGTGTTTTGTCATTCAAACAGTTTGAAAACGGTACGGTACTCATTGGGGGTGGCCTTAAGGGATTTGCTGACCGAGATAAAAATCAAACACGCCTAGACTATAAAAAAATGGCAGCTAATGCTTATCATGCTGCCGATTTTTTTCCCATCATGAAAACAGCCTCAATTAATCGTATGTGGGCAGGTATAGAAGCTTATATGCCTGACAAAATACCTGTCATTGGTAAAAGTTTGAATGCAGACAAAGCCTATCACGCTTTCGGGTTTTCAGCTCATGGCTTCCAGATGGGTCCCATCATTGGAAAAATGATGGCGGAATTAATTGTAAATGGTAGCCCTTCATTATCATTAGATGCTTTTAACATCAGCCGATTTGAGGCGAATAAAGTTTAATAAATATCCTATATCATCACCAATTGGTAACACGCAAGAGAGCATTTGTTATGTCTATTCAAAGAATGGAAATTAAAGAACGTATGAGCCGCATCGTAATACATGCGGAGACAGTGTATTTGTGCGGCCAGGTAGGCCTGGATTTCAATACTGACATCCAGGAGCAAACTCGTACCATGTTAGCCAAAGTTGATACCCTACTAAAACAAGCAGGGAGTGATAGTAACCACCTACTCTCTGCCACTATTTTCTTAGCTGATATGGCAGATTTTGAGGCCATGAATGAGATCTGGGATAACTGGGTGCCAGAAGGAAAAGCACCCGCCAGAGCCTGTGTTAAAGCCGCCATGGCACGGCCAGAGTGGAAAGTAGAAATTTCCGTAATTGCAGCAACCATTTCTCAATAACCGTAATTTTTTAACCGGATATATACGACATTTTCAAACCAATTTACCCAAGTAATAAGCTTAGGCCTGCCTAGTTTATTATGAAGCACCCTTAGGGCCTGTTTTACAGGCCCATTTTTTTATCTGGAACACAACATAAAAGTCATAACGATATTAGTCCGCTCTTAGTTCCGATCATAGCGTTATTAACGAATCTGTGAGTTCTGATAAAAACGGGAGTAAATGTTAATATTTGATGATTACACTTACATTTTATGTCATGGAGGAAGCCGCATGTTACTCAGCTCAGACTCAAACGAGCCAGATGCTCGACTTAAAAGTCATGCTCACAGGGAAGCCTATCAAGAAGCGATTAACCTATTAATGAATTTGGACGTGATCAGTGAATCACTAGAACGATGTTTACGTATCGATTTACCAAGAGATACCACTGAGAGTTCGATTTATTTGGGTTTTGCCATCAGTTTGCAAACCTACTTTGTCAACGCACAAGGGCTGAATAATAGCCTTACTTATCAAGCGAATCCCTACACTCGTCTCAAGGGCATGATCAGCATTGCCCGCATCATACGCAATAAAGTGGCACATCAGGGCATTTGGTTACCCAGTAATAGCCGCCGAAATCCCTTGGAAAAAGGCTCATTTGCCTACTTTGGTCTGCCCTTATCTGAATTAAAAGCCTTGTTATTAAAACAATCTTTAACCGATAAAAAACGCTTACTCGCTAAACAACTCAGTCAAATGAGTGAGGCATCAAATGTATTAGGCTCTGACACCTTTGTCTCCCATGCTAATGATCTCGATAGCTGGACCCAAGATGCACTTGCCCTATTAGATTCTGACTATTCATCGCCTTATTTTGATGTAGTGCCTTTTATGAAGCATCACTATATAGACTATGTACCTTGGACCTTATCTGTCTTTAGAGATTTATATCAGGCTGATGGCATGAGTGAAGTGGCGCAGCTGCGCACGCAAGTGGGGCTTTGCACCATAGAAGAGCGTATTGAGCTTGTACAAAGTAAATATGACAAGATCGTCTCGATCATGCGCCATACACTTATCTAAAGAAGCCATTAAAAAGAATTTTTGAGACTTAGAACGAAAAAAGGCCAGCTTTTAAGCTGGCCTTTTCAAATGATGCTGCCCTGTCGCGAAATCGAACCACGGACACGAGGATTTTTAACCCTCTGCTCTACCGACCTATCAAGCTAATTCATTTTGTACTTCTTCTATAATATTCCAAATCGTCTCCAGCCAACCCTGGTGTTCAGGCTTCATTAGGCAAGACCGCATGCAAGTGGTGTATTCTGTATCCACTTCAACTTCTGGAAAAACCTTCTTAATCAACGCAGAAGGATAACTAAAGGTTGCCAAATACAACGACTTTTGTTCCGCCCGTTCAAACGTAAGTTGTGACAAGCGAGAGATTTCACTGGTTGTTTTTGCTTTTGAGGCCCAAATAACAATATCCAAGTCAGGGACCAAAGGCGTGATAAATCGATCATCAGTCGCTAGCTTATCGTACAAAGACATTGCAGCACTTCGACAGCGTTTAAGGCTAGCCGCAAACTCTCCATCAACATCTAAGGGGAACATTTTCAGCGTAGCCCATAAAGCGACTGCTGCGGCACCTGCTCTTGAACATTCAAGGCTAATTTCGCCTAAATGTAGTTCATCCGAACTAAAGTACGTATAGGGAGAATCGTGTTTATAAAGACTACCCACTTCAGGGTCTTTAAACAATACACAACCACAGCCATAGGGCTGCAAACCATGCTTATGAGGATCAATGACGATTGAATCAACTTTTGGAATCGACTTATAGGCCTCTGTCGCCAAAGTACCCAGTGAATCCACCAGTTTATAATAACCACCATATGCCGAATCAACATGAATTCGAAAACCATATTTTGCTTGTAATGCTAATATCTCAGGTAATGGATCTACCGCTCCAACCCCTGTCGTTCCTAGTGTTACAACAACAGTACCTACATCTTCTTGCTGTAGCAGACGCTCGAGATCGCCAAGATCCATACGAGCCTCATCATCGACAGCAACAGGATGGAAAGGTATCTGAAGCACACCACAAATGCGATTATGGGTGTAATGCGCTTGGGAAGAACCTAAGATAACCTTGCCCGGATGAATTTGATTCGCCACCCATAATGCTTCGAGGTTCGCAAAGGTGCCTCCTCCAGTTAAATGGCCAATAAAATCATCCCATTCATACATTTTGGCAATTTTTGTTACTGCTTCTTTTTCCATCGCAGAGCTTTCTTTACCGCCATCCAATGCGTGATTATTTGGATTGATCCAAGTCGCTAGCATATAAGACATACGTGCTATCGGATGAGGTGGCTTTAGCATCTGACCTGCATATTGAGGATGTGGATAAGGGTAGTTATTCCACATTTTTTCAGCCACTTCTAACAATATTTCTTCAGCCTTACTCTCGTCATATTCCACTTGATGCGATGGTAAATACTCATAACCTTCAGCAAGTTTTGAGACAGCCTTGCTTAAAATTTCAATACTTTTCATTTCAATAGTCATTCAATTTCTCCAATAATATTTTATTTAAAATGCAGACCAAGCGAGGATCACAACAAAAACAGGCACGACATATCTGAGCGTTGCACGAAACACAGGTATCGCTGGGCTGGCATTGCCAAACATGTCTTCAAGTTGCTTTTGGTTTAACACGTAGCCACAAAATATTGCCGTCGCTAAAGCACCTATCGTCATAAGGACGTTAGCTGTCAGATAGTCCAATGCATCAAAAAAAGTCTTGCCGAAGAAGAGTGGATTGTTCCAAATATTAAGGGAGAATACTGTGCCTAAGCTCACAACCCACAAGCTGAAAGTGGTAACCAATGCGGCTTTTTTACGCTTAAGGGAAAAGCGTTGCTCTAGCCAAGCGACCGTTGGTTCCATCAATGAAATGGAGGAGGTTAATGCGGCAATAAAGAGCATAAAGAAAAACATGGAACCGAAAAACTGGCCGTAAGGCATCTCATTGAAAATTAGTGGTAATGAGATAAACATCAACCCAGGTCCCGCACCTGGTTCTAATCCATATTCAAAAACCAAAGGAAAGATAGCCAAACCTGCCGTCAGAGCAACGACGGTATCAATACCAGCGACAGCAAAAGCGGTTTTAGGAATAGAAGAGTTCGCCGGCATATAAGCACCGTAAGTGATAATGGCCGCCGAGGCTAAACTAAGGGTAAAAAAGGAATGTCCGATTGCGATGAAAATCGACTCCCCCGTCAATTTACTAAAATCTGGGGTAAACAAAAAATCAACCGCTTGTTCGAAGTTCCCATTCGCAGCTGAATAGCCAATTAGCACGGCTAACATTAGCATTAATGATGGCATCAGCCAGTTAATCGCTTTCTCAATACCCTTTTCTATGCCTGAGCTGACAATGGTAAAAGTGATCACTAAGAACACAATACTATATATGCTGAGCGTCACGGGGGATGCTAGCAAGCTATCAAATGTGCCGCCGGTAAACGCCTTATCCACTAACTGTCCGGGGTTATTAAAGTAACCATTCGCAGTGATCCAGAAATAATATAAGCACCAACCAGCAACCACGATATAAAAAGTTAGTATTAAGAAACTAGTGCAAATCGCAAGACCTCCAATCCCCTTCCATTTCACACTCACATTGGCTTTATCTGTTAGCATTTTAAACGCACCCATCGCATTTTTTCGGGTTGATCGTCCGATGCTAATTTCTGCCATTAATAGAGGAATACCGAAGCATAAAATACAGGCGAGATAAACAAGTACAAAGGCACCGCCCCCATTTTCGCCTGCTATATAGGGAAATTTCCACAGATTACCTAGACCAACAGCAGAGCCTGCTGCAGCCATAATAAAGGTTAATTTTCCTCGCCAGATATGGCCTTCGGTCGAAGTGTTATCAATATTTACTGCCGCAATATTTTCAGCGCTCATAGAGACGCTCCTAATTATTATTTTTGGTTTAAGATGTGAGAAATAAATCACTGATGATTATTAACATCATCAAAGAAAGATCCTCAAATTGCAGATAGAACTATGAGTAACAAAGCGTGGAGAGTATTAATGAGCCTCGTGCGCTAAGTGAGTGATACCGATATCTACGAGAAAAAGTCTACCTAGATTGGCATCCATGCCGGAAATGATAATAGCGAATGCGGCTTATGAATTTATTGCATAGCCGGAGGTGAGAAAATGGACTTACTGATGATTTCCGCTAGCAATTCACGAGCCCAACGGTGCCCCTGATCACTATTATGAATACTATGCCAAAATAAATAATAGCTATGCGTGGGTAACTCCATGAATGAGATCTCACGCCAGGTAATTGGATGGACTTGCGCCGCGTTTATAGCGATATGCTTAGGTGCAATCAACAACATGTTTGAGCCAGCACAAACATTAAATGCGGAGGTAAAAAAGGGCACTTCAAACGCAATTCTTCGTTGACATTTTTGCTGTCTAAGATAGCTATCAAAGAATGTGTCTTTATCCCCCCCTGCTGTAATTTGAATAAATGGAAAATTAATTACTTGCTCTAAGTCTGGTTGTTCGATGTTTGCCAACGGATGCGAGTTTGCCATAAGCAAAACAGGGGAGTCCTCGCCTAGATATATCCCATATAGGTTTTCAGGAATTTCACTGGCCATGGTTGTCACAAAATCGATAGGCAAACTGCCCAAGTTATTAAACCATTCTGGCTGCCACAACCGGTAGGAAATATCTATGGAAGGTGCTTGCTGGTGCAGTATTTTTAATAGATCGGGGAAAATAAAGTTTGCAACATAATCAGTACAAGCAAAAGAAAATTTACGCTGAATCTTATATGGGTTGAATAACGCCTCCTCCGTTAAGTCACTAATATCCGTTATCAAATTCTGTACCTTAGGCTTAAGTTGTAACGCCCTTGTTGTCAGAAGGTAATCATTGCCCTCTCTCACTAATAATTCGTCGTCAAAAAAGTCCCTTAACTGTGATAACTGCCGACTCATAGCCGACTGGGTTAAATACAGTTTATCCGCTGCATGAGTGACATTACGTTGCTCAAGTAACACGGCTAATGAACGAAGTAAGTTTAAATTAAGATGTTTCATAAGCCTCTCCAATAGAATTAATACAATTACCAAACAAACCAATGAAAGGGAAATGCAAAACTCTCATTGTAGGTATTACAAGAATTCAAAGGCGTTAAGCCACTCAATTCAGAAAAGAGCAGAAGTAAATGCGTCATGAATTGAGAAAGAAACCGGGTATAGCCGTCTATATTGAATTAACTCATAGGAAGGAACGCAGGAGGGCGTAAATAAGCTGGTTGGATTATTTTATCTAGCTCTAAAACGAAAAAAGGCCAGCTTATAAAGCTGGCCTTTTCAAATGATGGTGCCCTGACGCGGAATCGAACCACGGACACGAGGATTTTCAATCCTCTGCTCTACCGACTGAGCTATCAGGGCAATCGCGAAGCAGTATATAGTATGTTTTGTTAAATCGCGACCCTATTTTTCAATAACTTATGTTAAATATGCAAAATGATTCGTATCGAGAATATTAGAGCAAAGAGACAAACGATAGATTAGGGCTAAAGTCGTTTATTTTTTATACAAATTAATGACTAAAGGTAAAGCTGCACTGCTAATTGTGATTAAAACACCCATCAAAGCGAGTGTATTTGGCAATTCACTAAATAAGAAATAACCAAATAATAATGAGTAAATAATTTTGGCATACTCTACATTTGCCACCACATTCGCTTCTGCCAACTTATAAGCCGTTACGCCTATCCACTGGGCAATGGATGAAACAACCCCAACTAGAATCAGCAATAACCATTGCGTCACCGAGGGCCATTGCCAAACAAACAGAGTGGGAATGAATGCAATCAGCCCGACAAACACGGCCTGATAGGTCAGTAGTACTGTTCGAGATTCCGTTTTAGACATTTGACGCACACACACGACGGCAATTGCAGCACCTAATGCACCCGCTAACCCTAACAAGGTATATAACAAAGAGACACTTTCAAAACTGGGCTGAACCACCAGCATGACACCCACAAAGCCAATTATCAGGGTGATGACTCGAGACAAGCTGACAGATTCACTGAGAAAGAATTTTGACACTAGGGCAACAAACAGCACTTGGGTGAAACCTAGTGCGGTAGCGTCGGCTAAAGGTAAATTACTAACCGTGACAAAACCAAAATACAAAGCAAAAAAAGCACCGATTATCCTTAACAGGTGTAAGCGACGCTTTCTGGGTTTAACTAACACATCTAATGAGGTCAAAATGGCTGGTGTTAACAGCAAAATAAAAATGACTTGGCGAAAGAGTAAAATTTGAAAGAGATCAATTTGCACACTGAGGAGTCGCACAAGCACCCCGACAAAAACAAAGAGCCCTGTCGAGACAAGTGCTAAAGCCACACCTTGCAGCTGGGAGGGGGGCTTATTGTTAGATAACAGACTCATCATTTCCATTCACCTTTTCATATCAGTTGCCATTATGAAGGGGGCACCTATAGGCAGGTCAAAGCGTTTAAGCTGAGAATATAAAAATCAGGCAATAAAAAAAGCCCCACAGGTAAACCTATGGGGCTTTTTGCTTTTGCAAATTGCTCTATTTGCGAAAGACTGAACGAAAAAAGGTCAGCAATAGCTGACCTTTCTCGGAAAATAATGGTGCCCTGACGCGGAATCGAACCACGGACACGAGGATTTTCAATCCTCTGCTCTACCGACTGAGCTATCAGGGCAAGTGCGGCGTATTATATATGAGACGAGGTAGCCGTCAACCACTTTTTAAAATAAATTTTGATTTTTTTAACAATGACTTAGCTATCATAATAAATCTGATAATATGAGCCTCATCTAAAGAGGCCCAATTTATGCTTAATATTGTTTTGTACCAACCTGAGATTCCACCAAATACTGGTAACGTTATTCGTTTATGTGCCAATACAGGCTATAAGCTTCATTTGATCGAACCATTAGGGTTTGATTTAGACGAAAAAAAAGTACGTCGCGCTGGCTTGGATTATCATGAAGTCGCCCGAGTAAAGCGTCATAAGGACTGGCAAGCTTTCCTTGATTCAGAAGAAAACCTTGGCAAAATCTATGCGCTTACCACTAAGGGTAGCAAAGTCCCTAGTGAGGCTAAGTTTGAAGCCAATGATGTATTGGTCTTTGGCCCTGAAACTCGCGGCTTACCGATGGAGTTCATCGAGGCATTACCAGCAGAGCAAAGATTAAGGTTACCTATGCAAGCTAATAGTCGCAGTTTGAATCTCTCCAATACTGTTGCCATTATGGTGTATGAGTCTTGGCGTCAGCTTGATTATGCTATGCCTGTTGACGTCGAATAAGCGTTTTCGACTCAGCTTGTACCTAATACGTGAAAAGGGCGGTTCACTAAGATGAATGCATTAGGCTTTAGGTTCAGAAAACAGAAACGACGAAAGGATTTCCGTAAGCGTGTCTATATGCATGCTAGCCAGGATCTAAAGTCACGCTTTATGTTATTAGCCTTGGTATTGCTAGCACACAGCCTTGCCATGGTGATGTTTGAAGAAATGGACTGGTGGCAAGCGTTTTGGCTCACTATGACATCAGCGAGCACCACGGGTTATGGGGATATTTCTGCGGCAAGTTTTTGGGGGCAGGCTGCCACCATTATTTTAATCTATGGATTAGGCATCGCATTACTCGCTCAAATAGTCAGTGATTACATAGAACTTCGAATTCAAAAGAAAGAAATGGGCATTAAAGGCCAATTGGAGTGGGACAACATGCATGACCATTTATTAATCATTAATACCCCGACCCTGTACACAGAGTCTTATTTAAAGCGTTTGGTCGATCAGGTATGTCATACACCCGACCTTCAACATACTCCGATTCAGTTCCTGACTCCTGACTTTCCTGACGGCCTACCACTTAGCTTACGCAGTTATGGGGTTGTTCATCAGACAGGGGAGGCAACCAATGAAGGGGCGCTAGAAGCCAGTAGCGCCGATAAAGCCAAGTTTATTGTAGTACTGAGCCCAGATAGCCAAGATGCTCACAGTGACAGCCTGGTGTTCGATATATTGCATCGCATTAAGGTGCTTAATAGTTCTGCTTATATTTTAGCCGAAGCGGTCAATGATCATAACCGCGACAGATTTAGAGCTGCGGGAGCCCATGCTGTGATTCGTCCGGTTCGAGCTTACCCTGAGATGTTAGTCAGATCGCTTATCGCACCCGGCACTGAACAAGTCTTAGAAGACCTCTTTCGCCACCAAGGTGATCATACGGTCAGGTTAAAGGTTACTATTCGTAATAAGAGCTGGGCCGATGTAGTAATCGCATTGATGCAAGCGGGGATAGGGACTGCCCTAGGTTATGAAAATATCCAAGGGGAGATAGTTACTCAACCTAAAGCTAAGCAATGTATAGATGCAAACTCATTGATTGTGATGGTGGATGAGGATTTGGAATTACCCGATAGCCAAAGCTTGCAAGCCTTGTTTCCTGCTTAACTAGACTTTATCTAGCCATAAAAAAAGCCATGCTATGCATGGCTTTTTGATCTCTCACTCTGAGTCAAGACAGGTCTATCCTCTCGGCTAGAGTCTGGATTATAGCTGGCCTGTTAAGGTCAGGTATTTCTCCATCAATTTTTCTTCTGATTCCTTATGATTAGGATCCAAAGGAATACAATCAACAGGACAAACTATCTGACATTGTGGCTCATCATAATGACCCACACATTCGGTACACTTTGACGGTTCTATTTCATAGATTAGTTCACCAGGGTAAATTGCCTCATTAGGGCACTCCGGTTCACACACATCACAGTTAATACATTCGTCTGTAATTTTAAGAGACATAATATTTTCCTAACCCTTCGACTGACTATCTAACTTATTTCGCTTCAGCTTCCGCTTTTAAAGTCAGGTAACGCGCTTTTAGTACAGATTCTACTTCTGGGTGTACAAACAAACCAAAGTCACCACCCAGTGACGCAATTTCTCTCACTAGTGTAGATGAAATATAGGAGTGCTTTTCAGATGGCGTTAAAAATAAACTTTCAACATCTGGCGCAATCACTCGGTTCATATTGGCAAGTTGAAACTCATATTCAAAGTCAGAAACCGCACGCAAACCACGTACAACCACCTTGCCATTAACTGAACGGGTGAATTCCGTAAGTAGGTTATCAAAACCTAATACTTCAACATTCGGTAAGTGTCCTAACACATTACGCGCTAGGGCAATACGTACATCATGATCCAGAACTGGACGTTTCTTGGGGCTGACAGCTACGGCAACAATCACTTTGCCAAATAATCTCGCCGCTCTCTCTACCAAATCAGCATGGCCATTGGTAATAGGGTCAAATGTTCCAGGGTAAACCGCAGTTGTACTCATAGCACTCATAGCACTCATCCGAACTTATATTTAAAGGAGAAAATAGCGAATAACATTCACTTGTTTGTTCACATATTTTCCATCAAAGGCGCGCATCATATCGAATTACGCCCATGTTCTCAATTCACCTGATTAGATACCTGACATTAATGAAAAGGCATAACCATAAGAATAGTTAGATAACGCCATAACTTGCTAGCATTTGCTTGGCGAATGAAATCCCCAAGAAAATGAAAATAGGGGAGATATCAAGACCGCCCAAATTCGGTATAAAACCTCGAACAAAGCTATATAAAGGCTCTGTGATTTGCTGTACCAGCAAGGCACCAGGATGACTCGCATTAGGGGCAACCCAACTTAGAATAACGGATATCAACATAGCCCAAAAATACAGGTCTAGGAAGTGATAAATAACCCCCATTACCGTATATACAAAGTATTGTGCAGGGGCTGCATCGTAACCACTCAAGAAGAATATAACGGCCACTGTGATCAGTTGCACCAACAACGCAAGTACCACTGATGCGCTGTCGACACGTGAGACAGAGGGCACTATTTTACGAATCGGCAATATTAAAGGATTAGTCGCTTTCACTATGCCTTGGCTGATTGGGTTATAAAAGTCAGCACGGGTTAGCTGAAGAACCAACCTTAACAAGACTACAAATAAATAAAGATTTGCTAATGTTTTCAATAAAAAAATGATTGGATCTGACGTCATTTTTATTAATCCTTTTCTGCTGTCGTTGAGGCAAATAAAGTCGCCATTTCATTAGATCGAGTGATACAAGCCTGCATTGCCTGATCCACGATCTGATCAATATCATTCGCTTCAAATGAATTCAAAGCTTGCTCTGTTGTCCCATTAGGGGAGGTAATGTTTTTTCGTAGCTGACTAATATCTTCGGGGGTTTCTGTCACCATTCTAGCGGCTCCTAGCATGGTGTAAGATGCCAGTTTGCGACAAGACTCTTGGTCTAGCCCCTGTGCTTGACCGCTTTTAATCATAGCTTCCAGAAAACGGAAGAAATACGCGGGTGCACTGCCTGATAGAGCAGTCACTGTATGCATATGATTTTCATCTTCAACCCAAAGCGAATCACCGACACTGGCAAATAATTCGTTAACCCAGTCTTTATGGGCGTCGCTGACTCTATCATTGGCAATTAAACCTGTCATACCCGCACCCAATTGAGCGGGTGTGTTGGGCATACTGCGTACAATCGCAACATCACCAAGCCAGTCAGCTAGGCTATCAAGCCCAAGGCCTGCTGCTACCGAGATATAAAGCTGATCTGAGGTAATCATTGCTTTAAAACCTGCGACTACATCTGCCATTTGAGCCGGTTTAACGCATAAAACGATAACATCAGCATCGGCAACCGCCACCCCATTATCATGGGTCATATTGATGCCTAATTCTTTGGCAAACGCGTCACGTTTTTCGTCATTACGCGCCGTGCCCGTAATGAGGTCTGCTGGATAGCCATTTTGGATCAGGCCACGAATGATGGCGCCTGCCATATTACCCACACCAATAAATGCGATGCTTTGTTGCATGTTAATTCCTAATATTCTTCATCAAGGGCGTATGCACTTGGTGCTAGTGTTAAATTCATTCAATCTAGGCGTAATTTCTTGCACCAAAAATGGCTGTGCCTATTCGTACCATGGTACTTCCACTGGCGATAGCGGCTTCCATATCACCCGACATACCAATGGAAAGTGTATCAACTGTGACAATCTTATCAGCTAATGCTTGATAAGCCTGATATAAAGGCTGATAAGTTGCGACTTGTGCTGATAAGGATATTTGTGGTGCCGGTATTGCCATCAAGCCCCGTAAAATTAGATTGGACTGTTGCCCGACAATTTCAACCATTTCATCTAATTCTGCTAAGGAAATCCCAGATTTAGATTCTTCACCACTAATATTAACCTGAATACACACATTTAATGGCGCAAGATTAGACGGTCTTTGTTCGTTGAGGCGTAATGCAATTTTTGCTCTATCCAGGGTATGAACCCAATGCATAGATTCGGCAACAATACGGGTTTTGTTCGATTGGATAGGGCCGATGAAGTGCCATTCTATGCCTTCAAGATGAGCTAATTGCTGGCTTTTATCGGCGGCTTCTTGCACATAATTTTCGCCAAACAGTCTTTGGCCTTGAGCATAAGCATCTTCAATAGCACTAACAGGTTTGGTTTTACTAACGGCTAATAATTTAACGCTATCGGCAGCTCTTTGATGGTTTTGCTCGAATTGTGCGATTTGTTGCTGGGTCTGAGAGATATTGTCGGCAATTGCCATGGAGGATAATAACCCCTAATAGGAAAATTGATGAATTAACTGGGGAAGGTATAAATCAATCCTCCCGCTTAAGTAGGTGGAAACGTCTGTTATTTCAAGTCAATCACACCCTTAATATTGATCCTATTAAGGGTATTTTTAACTTAAAAAGAAAAGGCATTGTGGGTTAACCCCATTCAACCTTTCCTCTGACTCTCACCTACTTTTGCCCAAGTTAGGCATCATATCACTATTTATTAAAAGTCATATAAATCTGCACTGTTTTTACAGAATCGACCATGATATTCGATACAGTATTTACCTTCTTCAGTCGCATTATTTTTGGCATGATTTGCCGCTGAATAAAGTTCTGAGAAGCTCGAATGTTCTGGGTAGTAACTAATACCCAAAGACAAGGACACACTGTAATTTAGTCCATCGATTACAATCGGCTCTTCCATGCTAAGCAAAATTTTATTGGCGATAATTTCTGAATCTTCCAAGTGTTTAATACGCAACGCCATGACAAATTCTGTTTCCGTAAAACGAGCCAGTAAGTCATTATCACGTACACTTTTCTGTAATCGGTTAGCCACCACCTTCATAATGCTGTTTTTTATGTCTTCCGCCACTGGAGCACTAAAATCTTTGGCCTGACGCGCTTCAATAACAATCACAGACAAGCGTTGAAAATGGCGTTTGGCATCTTTCAGCATCATGGAGAAGTTGGTATTGAAATTATAACGATTCGCTAAACCTGTTGAGGGATCATGGTTGGCAGAGTTCAACAATCGTGTTTGAGCGTTCTGACGCAAGTTAGATAGGTTCAGCATATGCATCAAACAGTCTAATAATCGTTTGAATACATTAATATTTTGAGATTCTGAGCTAGGGGCAAAAACCACCATATAACCCAACAAACCTTCCTCTTTAAATTGAAATGGTTGGGCAATACAAACATCAACATCATATTGATTGAGTACCTTGTTCCACTCACGCCAACTGGGGTTTTGGGTTAGGTTCGGGACAAACAAAAGGCATTCTTTTGATTGCTCAATATGACTGGTGAAATACTGCATAGGGTAATCTTCAATCAAGCCAGAAGGCGTGGCTAAATCGTGCTCTATGCCAGTACCTGCTTCAATTCTCCACTGAGATCCAGATTCATCAACCAACATAAGACAGGCTTGATAGCTTGGAAAATAACGATCAATTTGATCCATCATGCCATCAAAAATAGTCGCCGTTGGCGCACCTTCTGCAATATAATGTAAAATTTGGTAGCTTGAGTCATAAATCAGCGACATCGCGTCCCGCTCACTACGAACTTGTTCCAATTGCTGTTCCAACTGGGCTACTTTTACTTGCATGTCATGCTCTGATAATTGGTTTGTCATGTAATCCTGGCCGTTAGGTTGTCTCTATTACCCTTAAGCTAGAGTAACCCTACCCAATAAAAAGTAAAGCTATCAAGCGTAAGCTTTTTGTCAATTTTATTACAAAACGTAACATTTAGCATTTAGTTAACTAGTTGATGGGAAAAACTTTTTGCCCTGAAAGGTAAGTTGATACAACCTTTCCGATCAAATCTTCACCAATCCAAGGTGAATTCTGCCCTTTCGTTTTACGATTGCTTCCCGACCAATTCCACCTCGTTGTACTATCAAATAATACAATATCAGCATAACTTCCAACAGCCAATGAGCCAGCATCAATACCTATGCATGAAGCAGGGCCTTGCGTTAAGCAGCTAAGCAATAGATTAAAATCTAAATCACCTTCGTCCATTAGAGTCATTGCCAAAGGCAATAGGATCTCTAGGTTCGCCATACCGGGTTCGGTGGCTGAGAAGGGCGCTATTTTTGCCATTTTTTCATGGGGCTGATGGTCAGAGCAAATCGCCGAAACGACACCTGCTTTAATCCCTTCAATTAAGGTTAACCTATCATCTTCAGAACGCAGAGGCGGCAACACATGATAATGACCATCAAACTCACTCAATACATTATCAGTTAATAAGAGACTGTGTAATGCTACATCTGCCGTTACATCCATACCCGCGGCTTTTGCATCAGCCACAAGCTCAATCGACTTGGCTGAACTCAAACGCGCAAAGTGAGCTTTCACCTTAGTTTTTTCTATCAACATCAAATCACGGGCCAGGGCGATTGTTTCTGCTGTTTCAGGAATGCCTGACAATCCATGCATGGTCGACATCACACCTTCATGGGCGCAACCACCTTCGGACAAACTGGTTTCATCAGGATGAAAAATAACTAATAAATCATGGGTAGAAGCATATTCAAGAGCACGGGATAGTACCTTGGTATTCACCATAGGATGACGGTGATTAGAAACTGCAACACAACCAGCTTCCGTTAACGCCACCATATTACTTAACTTACTTCCTTCTAGACCCTGTGTTAGCGCACCAATAGGCAATACATTCGCACGGCCCGATTCAAAGGCTTTATCTTGTATTAAAGCGGCAACCGCAGGGGTATCAACAATAGGTTTGGTATCAGGAGGGCAAACAATCGTTGTCACACCACCCGATGCCGCAGCAAGCGTTTCTGAGGCTATGTTTCCTTTTTGGGTGAAACCTGGCTCGCGTAATGAAACCGCTAAATCAATCAAACCTGGAAGCACCCACAAACCCTTAGCATCGACTGTTTCGTCTAGAATAAAGCCTACCGGGGCCTCACCTAGCGCAACAACCTTATCGTCCTCGATATAGAGGTCTAATACCGCATCCAATTCTTGGCTAGGGTCAATAATACGACCGTTTTTTATACAAATTTTCATATTAAATCATCTCTCCCTTGGATGACGCCTGTTGCTCTTTTTCCTGTAGTTGACCACTCATTGCCATAGACATAATAGCCATACGCACTGCGATACCATTGGTTACCTGATTTAAGATAACTGAATGTTCGCCATCTGCGACTTCAGAAGAGATCTCGACACCGCGGTTAATGGGGCCTGGGTGCATAACGATTGCATCCGGTTTTGCCCAAGACAACGAGGTTTGCGTTAGTCCATAAAGGCGATAAAACTCACTTTCACTCGGCAATAGGGCGCCTTGCATTCTTTCTTTCTGCAAGCGCAGCATGATAATAACGTCAACATCCTTAAGGCCGCTTTCGAGTTCGTAGTAAATCTTGGCACCCATTTCTTTGAAGTATTCAGGCACTAAGGTTTTTGGTCCTATCAGTCTGACTTCATTAACACCTAAGGTATTCAAGGCATGAATTTGTGAACGGGCAACACGTGAATGCAAAATATCACCCACGATAGCGACATTTAGTCCTTCGAACGTGTTTTTATGACGACGAATGGTCAGCATATCCAACATGGCTTGCGTTGGGTGTGCGTGGCGGCCATCTCCGGCATTAATAATGGCCACATTCGGAGTGCAATGCTCTGCAATAAAGTGTGGCGCGCCACTGTCAGCATGACGCACAATGAACATGTCACTCTGCATCGCTTCAAGGTTTTGCAAGGTATCGAGTAGAGATTCACCTTTGGAGGTGGCTGACGTTTCAATATTAAGGTTGATAACATCTGCTGAAAGGCGCTTAGCGGCTAATTCAAACGTAGTACGGGTACGAGTGGAGTTTTCAAAAAAGAGGTTAACAACTGTTTTACCGCGCAATAGCGGTACTTTTTTTACCGACTGTTCACCCATACTTAAGAATGAATCGGCTCGATCTAGAATTTCAGTCAATATGGATTTATCTAATCCATCAAGCGTTAGAAAATGCTTAAGTTGACCTTGATCGTTTAATTGTAATGCCCGAGATTCGGAGCGTATCATAGTTAATGTCCTCAACTGGAAGACGATCCCGCCTTGTTCTAATCATCTCGCTAAATGATAGGAAAATGCCCAGTGTAGAAACTACGCTGGGCATGACTAATTTGACGTGAACTCTTTAATGATAATATCTAATTAACGTCTTTTGACGGCTTAAATTGCCATCTACTAAATACTAAATTAGGTGGCGCCAAATATGATAAGGCTTAATGTTAATTGTCGTACGTGTTGCCCTAAAAAGAAAGCGAGAAACCCTAAGTTTATGTCTCAATTAAAGAAACTTTGATCGGATTTGGCCCAGACAGCTTAACCCTTTGGTCAGGATTTAACTTTAACACTTGTCCAACCACATCCGCTTTAATTGGCAACTCACCTTGATTTAGATCATAAAGAATCGCCAAACTAATACTGGCAGGCCTGCCATAATCAAAAATTTCATTCATCGCAGCTCGTACTGTTCGACCGGACATCAAGACGTCATCCACTAGGATGATATGTCGATTTTCAATCGCAGGTAGCTGTGTCTGTTTAACTTTTGGGTGCAATCCCGCGCGAGTAAAGTCATCGCGATAAAAGGTAATATCCAAGGTAGCCAAAGGGGTATTTGTGTCTAATTTTTTAATCAGTCTTTCGGCAACCCAAACACCTCCCGAGTGAATTCCTACCACCACAGGATTCTTAATTTCTTTATCATTACAATAAGATACAAGAGCGTGTGACATCTGCTCCAAAGTCGCTTCAATATCCAAATTCATGCGTTAATCTCTATTTACTACTTATGATACTAAGAGCATCAAAATTGAAATATTATCCCTGATTCTCTAAAAACCAAGATTCTAAAATCATCCGTGCCGCAATACCGTCCACAGAGTTCTCTTTAAAGTTGCGGTTGCCACCATCTTTGATGACTTCCCCTTTTGCTTCATACGAGGATAATCTTTCATCCATCATATAGCTGGGTTTGTTGTATCGGCCATGAAGACGGTTGGCAAATTTCCTTGCCCTTTGGCACATGTCATTTTCGCTGCCATCCATATTCAAAGGTAAACCAATCACAAAGCCATCAGGTTGCCATTCTTTAACAAATGCAGCAATGATATCCCAATTTGGAATACCATCACGTGCTTTGATTGGGTTTAAAGGGGTGGCTGTCGCCGTAATTTCTTGACCTACGGCAATGCCGATTCGAGTGGTGCCAAAATCGAACCCTAACAGGGTTCGAGGCTTACTTGAGACGTCAAGTGTTGACGTTGTATTCATGCTTAACAGTGTCCTACATCCGATGATAGATAGTTCATATCAATCCCTAACACTTTTGTTGCTGCTGAGAATTGAAGATCACTTGGTGTATTAAATAATACGTCCAAATCAGCTTCACATACTAGCCAAACATTATTACTAATTTCTTCTTCTAGTTGTCCTGCCGTCCAGCCGGCACAACCAAGGCTAATTATAAAAGATTCAGGCCCTTCTCCATGGGCGATATTTTCCAAGGTTTCTAACGCAGCAGATAAGGCAACCTCCTCAGTAACAGGTAGTGTATTAACCCAGCTTTTATCACTGGTATGTAAGATAAAGCCACGCTCTGATTCCACCGGACCGCCGTTATAGATAGGCTCATTAGCCAGGTGGGGAGTATTGATTTGTATTCCTAGGTGATTCGCTAACTCGGTGAAATCTATTTTAGATGGACGATTAATAATAATCCCCATGGCACCCTCTGCAGTATGTTCGCAAATGTAGGTAACCGTTTGCTGAAAGTTTGGATCATTCAGCTGAGGCATGGAGATTAGAAAGTGATTTTTCAGGGACTCAAACGCATTTTTCATAATACGACCCTCTTATTTTTAAAAATAAAAAATCAAACTGAATCAGGCTTAGGTTAGCAAACAATCACTGCTAAAAGCCTGAGGAAACTCTCGATGTTAACTTTTGCAGTATAGGTCAAGTCTGTCAATTCCCCAGACCTGAAATCATTTTTTTCCTAAACTAGCGCTTTAAAACTAACTTACCTAAAGGTACACTTGCTAGCTGTAAATACAATTTTTTCCCTTTTTTAGCCATTTATTTGGAATTCCGTAATGAAAATCGCAAACTTCATCCCATTATCAGAGCAAGGTCAGTCTATACATTCTAACCTACGCTTAGATTCGGTGGATTTAGCAAGTTGGCAACGACATTACTTCGCTGAAGCCATCGATATGCGGATGTTCTTTCACAGCGGCTGGTCTTCATAAGCCTCCCTTTCAACTACAGTTAGTTTAATTCTCCACGTTCCCATTAAGGTGCACGTGATATAGCTCGTTTTGAAAATTTAGGACTTACCCATGAAATTAGAAGCCGTTGACTACGCCAGTGCTACTGCACAACAAGACTTTGTTGAATCCCTTCATAAAACAGGCTTTGGTGTATTAAAAAATCATCCCATTCAAAAAGAGCTTGTTAGTAATATCTACCAAGCTTGGCAGGCCTTTTTTGATAGCCAAGAAAAAAACGATTACCGCTATAACGTTGGTACTCAGGATGGCTACTTTCCGCCCGATGTTTCGGAAACAGCTAAGGGCAACAGTAAAAAAGACATCAAGGAATATTTTCACTATTACCCTTGGGGCCAATGTCCTGCTGAACTAAAAGATCAATTGACACAATATTATAAAGAAGCCAATAAACTAGCGGCTGAGTTATTAAGTTGGGTAGAAGCACATACGCCTAAAGAGGTCGCTAAAAATTACTCTCAAAACCTTTCTAGCATGGTGCAAGACAGTGAACAAACTCTGTTACGAGTACTTCATTATCCGCCATTAAAAGGCGATGAAGAGTTAGGCGCTATCCGTGCAGGTGCCCACGAAGATATCAACCTTTTAACCGTATTACCTTCTGCTAATGAGCCTGGATTACAGGTTCAAACTCAAGATGGTAGTTGGATGGACGTACCTTGCGATTTTGGGACTCTGATTATTAATATTGGTGACATGCTACAAGAAGCGTCTGATGGTTATTTCCCATCAACCTCTCATCGTGTAGTGAACCCTGAAGGGGCCGACAAAACGAAATCTCGTATTTCATTACCGCTGTTTTTACACCCTCATTCTGAGGTTGTATTGTCCGAACGTCATACAGCAGGCAGCTATTTACACGAACGTTTAGTCGAGCTAGGTGTTATTTAAGGCTCCATAACCCTCTTTAAAGCCCTCTAATACTCAGTATTAGAGGGCTTTTTCAATTAGTTGAACCCCTGGACAATCAAACTCACACCCGACACTAACAATACGCCATAAGCGAAACGGCGCATGGTATTTTCTGTAATAGGAATAGGGTAATAACGAGCCGCGAGTGCAGCGAGAACAACAGAGGGAAACCCGATAGCACTTAATATATAGGTTTGCATACTGACCTCTTGCGTTGCCATCACAAAGGACAAACGCATGATGGAGGTGATAGCGAACACAAATAATAAAGTCGTTCGAATCCTTCTGAGTGAATCTGGCTGACGGTACATTATGTAGGTTAGCGGTGGGCCGTAAGTTGAAAACAAGCCACCAATAATACCGGACGAAAAACCACCTAATAAAAACACCGATATGCTTGATCCCTTCTTTGCCAAATTAGTTTGCAGCATCATGAGCAAACTACTTCCTACTATGGTCACCCCCAAAATGAGTTTGAGTATATTAAGTTCATTTTCGCCTAAAAAAGCTAATAACCAAATACCGGCAAAGGTGGCAGGCAAACAGGGTAATGAAAAATAAAGAATTGCTTTAAAATTGGCCTTGCGCCATTGCCCTCCCTGTAGACCTATCATGGAGTTTAATAAGCTCAATAGACTCACCACGAACGCAGTCACTTCAATCGGCGCTAAACCTAAGGCAGAAATACTGCTAATGACAATTAAGCCAAACGCAAAACCGGTACTGGCTTGCACATAACTTGCGACAGCGAATACTGCGAGCAAAAATAAGAGATTAAGATCAAAAGCCATGTATTTTCCCTAAAAAGCACGTTACAGAGTAATTCGTGACGCACTATATATATTGAATCAGTCTTATATAAAACTAATTTCTTTAATATTTAGGGTTAAGGTTTTCCTAAGGGTCCAAATAAACAGACAAAAGAGCAGTCATAAATTTAATGCTATGTGACGAAACAGTAAAAAACGTAAGGAGTGGAGGGTTCAGGTTTTGATGATAGGTGGCTCATGAGGAATCCCTAGAAACAAACCTTTGAGGTTAGATCGAATCTGAAAATTAACGTTTGTATTCTTCCTCGGTTAACTGCTTCCATAGCTTATTGGCAGTAACAGACTCAGAGTCTTTCAAATGTAACAATTTGATTTCGAGAGGCATACTAGGAAGGGTATCGGTTAGTTGTACCACTTTTCCTTGTTTGATTTCATCCTCGATAATACTACGAGGTAAAAAGGCAATGCCCAGGCCTTTAAGCAGCAGCGCCTTAAGACCCTCAGACAAAGAACTTTGATACCTATAATCTAAGCTAACCGAACGCGGTAATTGGGAGAAACTTTGGCTTGCAATAAGCTGTCCAAAAAATGATTGTGCAGGGTGGCTGAGAAGTATCAACGCTGAATTATCTTTTACAGCATGCAAGGGTGAGCCATCAGAATTAGCCAGACTGACAGGAATCAGCTCATCAAAGCCCACACTCAAACTCTCAATATCATCACGCTGTAACTGCTCGGATAAATCAGAAGAGGCATAACACAATAAAAAATCACTATTGCCAGCTAAAAAGGCAACAACAGCATCATGATAATCCACTGTGTCTAATCGAATTAAAGTGTCGCCTAATGAGCTGGCAAAACCTTCTACCCAATTAGGAAAGAATGATATTGCCAAAGCATGCTGTGACGAAATAGTCAGCTCATTGTGGCCTTGCTCCATAGTACGCAACTGCTCACGAGTTAAGTAGATGGTATCGACTAGTTGCTGTGCCCGTTCAATAAAGGCTTCGCCACTGGGGGTAAAACAAATTGGATATTGGTTTCTATCGATTAAGCTCACTCCCATCCAGGCCTCCAACGCACGAATGCGGCGACTAAACGCTGGCTGAGTGACAAAACGAACATTGGCGGCTTTCGAGAAAGAGCCCTGTTCAGCTAAAGCGAGATAATCTTTAAGCCACTTAAGTTCCAACTCGTTTCCTCTTTTTAGGGTAACTCATCCGTTACACAGTTTATTAGGGCGCTAATCATGAATGTTATTAGGTGACCCCATCTAGCTTATTTTAGGGTATTTGGCTTTTTTTACTATCTCTTCCGCTAACACTTGCGAAGCATCATACACAGGTAATTGGCTATTCAATTCATTCGCCAATACCGAAAGCTCTGTACAGGCGATTACGAGACATTGAGCCCCCTGTCTTTTAAGGTTTTCAGCAGCGGCGTTAAAGCCTGATACCAGGTCCGCATCGTATTTACCCGCTTTCACTTTTTGTATTAGTGCCATCAAAGCAGCCTGCTCAGTGGGCTGAGGAAACAAGGTTTCTATCTGTTTAACATCAAAAACTTTATGGTAAAGCGCAATATCTAATACGGCAGAGGAAGCCAAGACACCCACTTTTTTAACGCCTGGGTTTTCACTGCAAATAAGGTCTGCGGTTAACTCAATCATATTGAGCACGGGTACACTTACAGCCGCTACGACTTCTTGGTAATAGTGGTGTGCCGTATTACAGGGAATGACCAGAAAATCAGCGCCATAATGCTGCAATCTAGACCCCATATCTGCCATGCAAGGACCTGGACTTTCACCTGTTTTATCAATCAAGGCTTTGATTCTGGAAGGCACTTGAGGGTTGTTGTCGACTATCATACGAACATGATCGATATCGTCATGCGCTGGCGTGGCTAAGATAACACGCTTCATTAAATCTACCGTCGCTTCAGGCCCCATGCCACCAATAATACCTACCATTTTATTCGTCATCTCTTACACCTCACTTTATTCTATAAAGCGTCATAACATAGAGCTCTGGGTATAAACCCTTGAACGACTTAGCGTATGTACTCTCACGCTAAGCCGTTCAATCGGACTAGATGCTCTCGTTATACACCTTCTCATTAACTTCATTTTCGCTTTTGCCGACTAAGAGAGTGACCATCATGTCACCACAGACATTAGTGGTAGTACGTGCCATATCTAAAATACGGTCTATACCGGCTATGATTGCAACGCCTTCCAAAGGCAAGCCAACGCTGGTCAAAACAAGCGACAGCATAATCAAACCTGCACCAGGCACACCCGCTGAACCAATAGAGGCAAGCGTCGCGGTAAGCATGATGACTAGGTAATCACCCATCGCCAGCTCAATACCAAAGGCTTGAGCAATAAACAACGCCGTCACACCTTGATAGATTGCAGTACCATCCATATTGATGGTCGCACCCATGGGTAATACAAAGCTTGAAATACCAGTAGAAACCCCATGCTTTTCACGCGAGGCTTTAATCGTGGCTGGCAAGGTGCCGGAACTGCTCGTTGTGGTAAACGCCACGACAGCAGGGTTTACTAAGCCCTTGAGATACTGAATAGGGCTAAGACGAGCAAAAGTGCTCACCATACCGGTATAAACCAAGCCAACTTGAATCAGTGCACCCAGATACATAACAGCAATCACTTTAGCGAGCGGTAACAACAGGTCCAATCCATACTTACCGGCAATCCAAGCCATTAAGCCGAATACACCGTAGGGTGCAAACTTCATGACTATCTCGGTCAGCTTATACATACCTTCTGCAAAACCCTCAAAAACCTTGATCACAGGTTCCGCTTTCTCTCCGCTCAGGTTCAAAGCAATGCCCAAGCCTAAGGCAAAAACGATAATCTGTAGGATATTGCCTGACGCCAAAGCACCCACTGGATTTTTCGGAACCAAATTAAGCAAGGTTTGAATTAACGGCGGCGCGTCATTAACAACAGCGGCTTCGTTGGCAACCATATTCAGCCCTTCTCCTGGCACAAATATTGTTGCTAAAACCATGCCGACCATAATGGCAATGGCAGTCGTACCAAGATAGAGAACCGTAGCTTTAAGTCCTACTCGCCCCATTTTGGAAGTATCCTTCATAGAAGTAACACCCACGACTAACGAGCAGAATACAAGTGGTACTATCAACATCTTGATAGCATGAATAAACAAGGTGCCTATAGGTTTGAGCATTTCTGCATCCGGCCCCATAAGAGCACCTACCACTACACCAGCCATTAAACCTATGATTATTTTTTTCCACAGCGCCATGCCTTTTACATGACTATCTAAGCGATTTTTTACATTTGTCTGAGTCATAATTTTCCCTGCTATATTTATTATTGGGATGGTCGGATTTGAACAAACTAGTATCAATTTATAGATAAATACTTTTCTTTTAAGTGAGGAAAAGCATTCAAGGTAATCTTACTTAACAGCTGTAACCTGAATTTCTATTAAGTGCTTAGGTGTCATCAATTCAGCTTGAACACAAGCACGTACTGGCGGGTTATCAGGGTCGATCCAATCTTCCCATGCACAATTCATTGCATCGAAATGTTCCATACTGCTTACCCAGATATTGGCACTCAGAACACGGGATTTATGGGTCCCTGCTTGTTTAAGTAGCTCATCAATACGAGTCAAAATATCCTGAGTTTGAACCAGAGCACCCAATTCAAGCCGAGGAGCTAGTTGACCTGAGATGAGTACTTGGTCTTTGTGTATAACGATTTGGCTCATACGCTCATTTAATAAATGTCGGTTTATCATGGGAAAAATTCCATTCTTGGTTAACAAGGGGAGCCCCGCAGGAATGTTTAGTACAGGTTTCTGCGGGGGAAATCGAAAGGGGATTAAATAGATCTAGACGGAGTAATTAGCAGTAATCAGCTAGGTTGAACGCTTTACGGTAACCGAACAGTGCTTGACTGCCACCTGTATGTAGAAAAACGATATTGTCATCTTTATTGAAGTGTCCTTTGCGAATCAAATCAATAAAACCAGCGGCGCCTTTGGCTGAATAGACAGGGTCTAATAGAATCGATTCAGTACGAGCAAATAGCTCAATCGCTTCCATTCCACTTTGTGTTGGAATGCCATAACCGTCACCCACATAGTCGCAGTTAGCCACCACATCTTCACGTTTCACAACGCCAGGCAAACCTAGATGCGCAGCGGTATTCTGTGCTAATCGAAAGACATTCGCCTCTTGCAGCTCTTTTGGTGCACGCACGCCTATCCCCAACACAGGAATGAGACTATTAGAAGCAACAAGGCCGGTTACTAAGCCTGCTTGAGTACCTGCACTGCCTGTTGCATGAACAAGATGATCAATTTTAAGACCCATATCATTGGCTTGCGTCAGTAATTCAAGAGCCGCGTTGACGTAACCCAAAGCACCAATGGGATTAGAACCGCCACCAGGAATGATATAAGGTTTTTTACCTTCAGCGCGTAGGGTTTCAGCCAGTATTTCCATGGCCTGATTCATGTCCGTATTAGCCGGGAATTTAGTCAGTTCTGCACCAAAAAGTTGATCCAGTAACACATTACCGTTGTAGTTATATTCTTCATCGTCACTGCCAGTTCTATCTTCTAGCAGTACATGGCACTCCATCCCCATTTTAGTGGCGATAGCTGCTGTTTGACGTGCGTGATTAGACTGGGTAGCACCCTGAGTGATAATAGTATCAGCCCCTTTTTCAAGTGCGTCCCCCATCAGAAACTCAAGTTTACGCGTTTTGTTACCACCACCGGCCAAGCCGGTACAGTCGTCTCGTTTGATCCAAAGGTTAGGTCCACCTAACGCTTTACTCAATGCCGTCATAGGTTCAAGAGGAGTCGAAAGGTGTGCAAAATGAAGTCGAGGAAAGCGAGAAAGATGCATAGGAAGATTCCTTTTGTTGTTTGGGTCTGACAAACATCTTAATAATTAAACAAGACTCACAACCAATGCTATTGCAGCAACAAGCGGTTACTTTTAGGCATAACGCCCAGTAGCACTGCCCTCTAGAGCGATACACAGGCTAAAAACAAATGCTTTCAACTAATTAAGAGGCTCTCCCCCAATAAAAAAGCCCTCGCTAATAGTATTAACGAAGGCTTTTAAATCTCAGGTAATTTCTTTATGGCTTAGAAAGCGTAATCCAAGTTCATGCCAACAGTACGTGGAGCTTTAACACTTTGCGCATAACCATCATCATAGGTAATGACATATTCATCAGTTACATTGTTTACGTAACCTCTAAGAGTCAGGTCACCTAGGGCGTATTCAAGATCAAGATTTAACACAGTGTAATCACCAACAAGATCACTGTCATTACCTGCCGCGTCATTGTCTAGATCGTCATAGTATTCGGCGACATGCTTAAAGTTAGCACCATAGTTAAAACTATCTGTCAGCTGGTGATTGAATCCAAGACTATAAGTATTATCGGCTGAGAAAGGCAATTCACCGCCCTCTAACGAAGTATCCTTATCAAACTTAACAACCTCAGTGTCTAACATACTTGCAGTTGCAAACACCTCTAGATTTTCAGTTACTAGAGCGCGTATTTCCAACTCAGCACCTTGCGTTTTAGCTTTATCAACGTTAGCAATAGATCGGCCTTCATATGAACTTCCATCAGCTTTAGTAAAGGTTCTACCTGAACTCGAGTAAGCTTGATAATCTTCGTACTCGTTATAAAAAGCATTAAAGTTAATTGATGCTCTATTATTCCAAACTCGGCTTCGAGAACTGAATTCAATAGAGTTTACATATTCTTCATCGTACTCGTAGGTTTCATTCTTATCTTCTTGACGTTCAAATGCTTGACCGCCTGGGGTATATCCTTGCCTAAAGTCAATTCCGATAGTGGTGTTTTCGGATACTACATATGAAGCACCGACTTTTGGTAGCAAATAGGTATTATTGATATCAGCATCAGATAAACCTTCGGTAGAAAAGAAAGTAGCGTCACGTGTTTGGGCCTCATTCTCGACACGACCACCAAAGCTGAAACTAAGCTTGTCTGTCATTTGATAAATTGACTCACCAAAGACAGAGGTTGTAATTGTTTCTGTTGTGCCTTTAAAGTAATCACTTAAATAAGACCCATCTTGGTTCACATCATAATTATGTATATCTGCGTCATCTGAGATAACAGAAGCACCAAGCATAGTTTTTAAGTCGGAGTCATCTCGCTCGATATTTAAACGCCCTTCAAGGCTGATGTTTTTCTGTTCCCAGTTTCCTTTAAAAGGGTAATCATCTGCATTGTGGTAATACTTGTTATTAGACTCAGACACTGAGCCTACAAATGTCCCTAATACTTCATGTGAAAACTCATACTCAATATTGGCGATCACTGCATTCATTTCAGAATCACTAATCCTATGGCCCACTTGCTCACCATTACTGTCGTCTGCTAGCGTTGCTGTGTAGGTTTCTCCCGTAGGGTTTACCGAGTTGATGTAAGGGCCTTCTTGGGTTTTATGTACCAAATCAAAACGCGCTGTTAATTCAGGCATGGACTCAGGCTGCCATAATAGTTTGGCTTTTATATCCTGACTTTCTAAGTCATCTGGGTCTGTGTTGTAATCTGAAGCGCTTGCATTATCAACATAGTCAATATAGTGCTCACCCGTAACAAACTCGCCACTGATACGATAAGCAAGGTCATCCGTTAACGCGCCAGAAGAAACAGCGGCTGTCTGATACTTATTTTTACTGTTAGCATTTTCCACACCAACACGTACTTTCGCTTCACTCTCAAAAGTCGGATCATTGGTTTTAATCACCATAGCACCCCCAATTGAAGAACGACCTTGGGCAGTCGATTGAGGGCCACGTAATATCTCAATTTGCTGGGCATCCCAAAGACCTGAGTCAAGTAGATTACCGCCGGTCCAGACACTTGCTACGCCATCAGTGGTGGTACTTACCCTAGCGCGTGTTGCACCAACCCAAGAGAATGATGACTTACCACCACCATTACCATCAACACCACGGATATTTAAAATCCCGCCATAGCCACCAACCGTAACATTGGGGATTTGGTCTGCTAAATCTATCGCTTTAGTGACTTTCAGCTTTTTAATATCGTCTTCTG
>Ga0209292_1000539_pt1 | contig 49643 bp, 35 predicted proteins | sample GOMGulsemesocosm_2_FD_184634 | JGI IMG/M metagenome (GOLD analysis project Ga0209292, IMG submission 184634) | Methane-oxidizing microbial communities from mesocosms in the Gulf of Mexico - GOM9C Gulf of Mexico (SPAdes) (version 2) | ecosystem: Environmental > Aquatic > Marine > Cold seeps... | reverse complement strand
GTATTCATGTTGTTTATCATGTGGGCCATTATGATGGCAGGGATGATGCTGCCCTCGGCAATTCCAGTGATATTATTAGTTAATAAGCTAAACCTTCAACGTATTTCGTCAAATCAAACTTACACACCAACCATTATTTTTACCTTTGGCTATATCATAATTTGGTGCTTATACAGTTTGGTTATTACCTTTTTGCAGTATTTTCTACATCATTTAGGTCTACTGACGCCAATGATGGATAGTGCAAATGTAACCTTTAGTGCGTCAATTTTAATTATTGCTGGTATCTATCAATTTTCTTCATTTAAACAAAACTGCTTAAAGCTGTGTCGCTCACCACTTTCTATGCTTAGTAATGATTGGCGAGAAGGTTTTAAAGGCGCATTACTCCTAGGTCTTAAACATGGCAGCTATTGTGTAGGCTGTTGCTGGCTTTTAATGACAATATTATTTGTAAGTGGGGTAATGAATTTAAAATGGATCCTTATTTTAACACTGGTAATAGTCGTCGAAAAGGTTATGCCAAAAGGTGAAATAATCAGTAAATACTTAGGTATATTACTGATTATATTTGGATTAAGTTATTGGTTTTAGGAAAGCGCATCTATTTATTTGCTAACAGTGAGTTGCGATTAGAGTATATACCCGTGACCATTCAAAGTACTCTGAATTGAGCACTTTGAATGATTACGGGTATAATTATCACAATCTAGATCATGAGTCGCTCAGACATCCTGAAACTCGCACCTTGAAGTATCCTGGGTATAGTCCTTTTAGTCTGAACTAGAGCCAGTCACAGATTTTGTGTAACTGCACTTGCTAGGACTGAATTATGGATTAATGGATTGTGCGTTCTTGATTATCCCATTTGCTTCCTTGCCAATTCGAAATAGTTCCAGCAGCTTCACATGTATCACAATGCCACTCAATCATGCCAATTTCGATATACGCTGCTTCAATGCTCCCTTTACAAGACAAACCATGAGCTCGGGTGTTGCATTTCAAATCAACATCAATTAGTGGCTGCTCGATATTCTCAGAAACCGATGACACAATCTTGGTCAGAAATTTGAAAACTGTTTTTGCTTGTTCAGTAAGCTTTAGTTCGTTACCTTCTTCATCAAGAAAGTGTCTTAAATCTGCTTTTAACGCCATACTCTTTTTTAATCCTAGAATGCTAATGCAACTAACATATAGCACTTAAAGCTCTTCGTACATCATTTCTAATTTAATATTATCAAGCTGATGTATCATTAATTAGTTTCTATGGTTTCTCTGTGTGTTAGATGACCATTGGCTTAAATATTTCGCTATACAATCACTATGAATTATTGGTGTCAATTAGTGATAAGCCTCAGTAATATGCAGCAGTTTGGTTTGTTTGGTGATTACTTGAATCGTAGAGAGAAAAATGTACTAATCATTACCCTTTTAATATAAATTGAAGGAAATAACTCCCTGAGGATAAAGAATGACTTTAGCTAGAGCGCTGCCCATACGCTTTTTTTTCTTGGCTGCACTGCTTTTTCTGTCTGGCTGCGCCACAATGAATCTAGACTATGAAGAGCCCAGTGTCGAATTGGTTTCTTTTAAGGCTTTGCCGGTTAATGGCTTTGAACAAAATTTTGAAATAGGCTTGAAGTTAACCAATCCCAATAATTTTGAATTACCTTTCAATGGTATTAGTTACCAACTGAGCGTGGCAGGCGAGACCTTAGCCCATGGCGTTGCCGCTAACATCCCAACTGCAGAAGCTTACGGTGAGTCACGCTTTGTGGTGCCTGTTTCAACAAGCTTACTCGGTGGTATCAAGGTGATAAGAGCACTAATGGCTAGTCAAGGACAGGATATCAGCTACCAACTGAAGGCCAAATTAGATATCGACATTCCCTTTGTGCCAAAGTTGACCGTCATTCAAGATGGTATTATTCCCCTCGGTCAGAAGCCTCTATAGTGAGGCTTATAACGTTCATTAAACCATTTGTTCATTATGATTAACATTCGTTTGAAGTTATAAGTCAGAACATGGAGTTACTTGATGGCAAAGGTAATTGCCATAGCGCAAGGTTTTCGATGAAGAAGTAATGGCACATCAAAAACTAAACAAACTAAGTTTTACTAAAATAGTTAATATCCGGCATAGGGTGTATAACTAAATTATTAAATGTTCTGGTCAAACAACTTAAGGCTCACTTATTGTGGACTGCTCAACTTGATTGGAGAGCAGTCCCACCGCTTTTGACATATGGCGCCTTTAGCAAGTTAATTTAACCATTCAAATGCTTTTGAAATACTCGCCGAGATAAAGACAGGCTTGCCATCGATTATGGTTCCTTTGACAGTTAAGTCGCTATCAACGATGGTCAGGCATGCCCTTTTATTTATTTTAATACTACCTAAAGATGCATCAACGCCAAGAAAACTTGCCGGTACTAAACTAGCCATATGGACAGCTTCTAATAGCGGTATATCAGCTAGGTTAACTAAATTAGCCACCGCTTTTTCAAGCGTTAGCGTGCTGCCAGCCAATGAACCACTATTTGTGCGAGCAACACCGCCTTCAACATTTACATCCAGCATGCCTAATTTATAAGTACCGTCTTTCATTCCTCCGGCAACAATACAATCACTTATCAAGCCCATTTTCTTAGGGCCTTTCATTCGATAGATTAACTCTAAAATACCGGGGTGCAGATGAACTCCGTCAGCAATTACTTCTACATAGGCATCTTTATCTAATAGCACAGCACCAGCGCAGCCGGGATCTCTATGGTGAATGCCTTTCATGCCATTAAATACATGAACACCGCCACAGGCGCCTGCATGTAAAGCATCACATGTTTGTTGATAATTGGCATTGGTATGTCCCAACATAGGAATGATGTCTTGTGAAGATAAATAACGAATAATTTCTTCAGAGTGTTTTAGCTCAGGCGCTAGGGCAACAATCTTTAAAGCGCCATTAGCAGCCTTAATAATTGCGTTAATATTGGTTTTGTCTAATGGTAAAAAATACTTTTCATCATGGGCCCCTTTATGATCTTCAGTGAAAAAAAGACCTTCATTGTATGCCCCTAACACTTGAGCACCACTGGGTTGATTTTGGTAAGACTCACCGATATTAATAAAGGCTGCTAAGGTGTTTTCCCATGTTGATGTTACGGTAGTACCTAAAAAACCTACCACACCGTGTTTTGCTAATGAGGTGGAGATTGTTTCTATTGCTTCGGGCGTTGCATCCATAATGTCAGCGCCTTCACGACCATGAATATGTAAATCTAAGAAGCCAGGTAATAAACTTAACTCGCCTAAATCAATAATTGGAATATCATCTAAAGGGTTTTTAGTGATTTCTGCAATGACGCCATTATCAACTAAAACAAAAAAATCATTTTCAATTTTTTCTTCAGTAAAAACTTTCGCTGCTTGTAAATAATATTTTTTAGCTTTCAAGTAATTGCTTCCTTAAAATTGCTGCGCCTCTAACGCCACTGGAATCACCGTATTTAGCTCTGACAATAGGAGGGCAATCAACACCAGAAAATAAATGCTTTTCTACATATTGAGGTAACATTTCGACAACGCTATCTATTTTGGAAATACCACCACCAACCACAATAATATCTGGATCGTATGATAAAACTAAAGAAACAAAAGAGGCTCCTAGCAAGTTCATATAACAGTCGAATGTTTTGGTTGCAATGGGGGCATTGTCATTTAATTGTTGAACGAAATGGTGAGTGTTTTTTGTTTGTGAACCATAGTGTTTATACAACCAACCCAAGCCAGGCCCAGCAACATAAGCTTCATAACAACCTTTTAGGCCACAACCGCAGTCTAATATAGGTAAATTATATTTATCTATTAAATAGGCTGATACCGGCATATGACCATATTCACCAGCAAAACCACTTTTTCCGTTATATAAATGACCATCAATGCATAAGCCACCCGCGGCCCCAGTGCCTATGATGGCGCCGTAAACCCTTTTATAGCTATTACCAGCACCACGAACACTTTCAGATAGTGCAAATAATCGGCAATCGTTGCCTATCGAAATGAAGCACTGTAACGCGTCAGTCAGATCTTCAATGATATTTTTTCCGGTTGCACAAGCAACATTCGCAGACTTTACTAAACCATTTTTATCAATGATGCCAGGCATGCCAATACCAACATGCCCCTTTTGTGAATAGCGAAGGTTGGCTTGATTGACTAAATCAACAATGGTACTAATAAACTCTTTATAATCAGTTGTTGGTGTTGGCGTTCGCCAACTGTCTATTAGGATAAGATCGGAAGAAAATACACCTATCTCAATTTTTGTACCTCCAATATCAATACCGTAAATCATCTTACTCCTCCGTTATTTTTGATAGATTATCATCAAGGAATATCATTATTAATCAGCACTGTTTAAAGGGTACAAAGTTACGCCTTGTACTACTCTGTTTACTTCACCAGTAGGACAAGGGTTATCGGGAGTTATATTTGCCTGCATTGATTTAAAAAAGGCAAAGATTTGGCAATATAAAATATAAGGTAAGCCCGCCCATACATCGTCAATGTCATCAACTTGGCTAAATAATGCTTTGTCTAAAATTGTTAATGCTAACCCTTGGTCATCACGCTTTAATTCATCCACTAAGTCTTGATCGTATAGCTTTGTATAAGGATCGTTTGAGGAGAAAAATATCACTTCAGTTGCTTCATCCATTAATGACTTTGGTCCGTGACGAAAACCTAGCGGACTTTCACAGTAACTTAATACTTGGCCTGCGGTTAGCTCTAATACTTTTAAGGCGGCTTCTCGGGCAAAACCCTGTAAACCACCCGCGCCTAAAAAGACTAAACGTTTAGTGGGCAATAAGGCATGTTTTTTCAAGGCGTCAACATGATTTTCTAGGAAGTTCTCTGCTGACTTTGCTGCTAGTTCAAGTTGTTTTGTATTTGGCGAAAATATCGCTAAGGTGCTTACTAGCATAGAAGTAAAGCTACTGGTCATTGCAAAACTTTGATCTAATGTTCCTTCTGGCATTAATAAAGAAAAGGCATTCGCCTTGCCGTTAGCATTTATCGCCAAGTTTCCTTCGGGATTACAAGTAATAACAAGATGGTAGCAATTATCAATAACTTGGTTTGCTAATTCAACGGCAGCGACACTTTCTGGACTATTACCTGAGCGTCCATACGAAATAAGCAGGGTCGGAATATTCTTAAGTAAGTATTGTGGCGTATTACTAACAATATCAGTGGTACTAACTGCTTCAAATAGTCGTCCCGTCTGCTTGCTTAAATGAGGGGCAATAGCATCACCAACATAAGCTGATGTACCAGCACCGGTTAAAATAATACGCAAATCTTTTTGCGCTAACAGCGGTTGTAACCACGCATTGATTTCTGCTCTTTTACTTTCGATACGATTATTAGCTTCACGCCAAACACGAGGCTGTTGGCATATTTCTCTAGCAGTCCAGTAACCGTTTTGTGATTCTAAAGACGATTGAGGGTAAGTTAAAAGTACTGACATTTCATTTTCCTATTGTTTGATAAATCATAGATGATTAACAGCTAACATTGCAACGCTATTGTTTCCAACATGCTTGGGCATACGCTTGGGTAACCTGCTTTACTTTCGCTTTCACTAGCTCTGCCGGTGAGGCGGTTAGTGTGTTGTTTCTAATCGCTCGGTATTGCTCTGGTAAGAATTGGCTAATTAGTGGTAAAGGTATTCCTTCATTAGTAAGGTTCTCGAATAATTGCGCAATAGCGGCTTTAATGCGCGGGTTATGCCAGTAATAACGAATACGATCGCTATAACTATAACGACGGTATAACTTCCCTTTGCTTGCAGGCACTGGATAAAATCGTCGCCAATTTTTTGGGTCTTCTAGCATTTCTTCTTCACAGATACTGCGTAAATTCGAACGTAGCTCAACCTTAATCAACTCTTCTTCGATATAAGAAAGCGCGAATAACGCTTCACGCATAGCAAGTGTGAGTTGAGGGCCTACTTTCAATATCGCAAAGTGATCTTGAATCAATGCCACGTAGGCATCATCATTTTGATAATCAGATGAATGTGCTTCAAAAACAATGTTTGGAATAGTGCTTATACATTGCTTAAGGGCTTGTGCCTTTACTGACTCATAATCAATGATACTGGTATGATCAAACTCAACTCCTGGTTGCACAACTAAACCGATAACGCGGCTCCACGCGTCTTGTAAGTCAAGTGCGGCAAATGCTACACGATGTAGCTCAATGGTTTGTTTTACTCGCGCTGTTGAGGTTAATTCTAATGTTTCAATTTCATGATCTGCACCGCCTGGCGGCGGTACTTCAGTACCTACTACAAAGACTAAATCTGACTTGCCAAACGTTTCAATGGCTGTTTTTTCTGCAACGGCGCATAAATTAGCTGCACGTGTCGCAACAATTTCATCAGGTAAACAAAATGGGTCATCAGCACAACTCATGCTGGTATCCAAATGAATTTTTTTGAAGCCTGCTGCGACATAACTTGCAATTAAATCTCGTGCTTTTGCCATTGCCTCTTCGGCTGATTCATCCACCCAACATACTGGGCCAAGGTGATCGCCTCCGGCAATAATATTTGTGCGTGGGTAATTTTTCTCATCAGCTATTTGACCGATGAATTCCAGAAAGTCACTGGGTAACATGCCAGTATAGCCACCAAATTGATTCACTTGATTTGCCGTAGCCTCGATAAGAACAGGAGTATTATCTAGCTTGGCTTGTTCAATTGCGGCTTCAATCACTAAAGGGTGAGCAGAGCAAATAGCATAGATGCCCTTTTTATCTCCATTACGATTGGCTTTTAATACCGTTCTAATATCAATCATCTTCTAATGTCTTCCATCAAATTCATTTACGAATACTATACATTGCTTTCGTTTGCTTTCAAATGTATTTTTGTTGTTTTTATTTTGCGTTCATTATCTTGTTGAATTTAATGGCTTTCTGTTGTTTTTTCTTTGTTTTTATATAAAAACAAAAAGACTTGAAAGTTTCTTTTTGTTTTTATATAAATGATTTAGAACATGGCAGGTAGATAGGTTGCGAGTAAGTTTTTAAGGTGTAACACTTCTACAAAAAAATAAAATTACAATAAAGGTGAATAAAATGATGTCTCAAACTCCAAAGTTACTGAAGTTAAGTGCTGGTATTATGCTTGGCTTGGGTACACTACCTTATAGCGCTGCTTTTGCTGCTGATAGTGAGTCAGCAAAAGCAGAAGATGTTGAAAAAATCGAGATAAGGGGGGTGAGAGGAAGTCTTAATCGCTCTTTAAGTGAAAAACGCTTAAATACCGGGATTGTTGATAGTATTAGTGCGGAGGATTTAGGGAAATTTCCGGATAACAATATATCAGAATCATTACAGCGTATCCCGGGCGTCACTATTGAACGTGATTTTGGTATTGGCTCTACAATTAACCTTCGTGGCTTAGGGCCAGAATTTACTATGGTTCAAATAAATGGTGTTTCTTCAACGTCATCGGGTTTTAGTGGTCAGGCTGACGCTGAAGGTGGGCGAGAATTTGATTTTAGCTTGCTTGCATCAGAATTATTTAGTCAAGTAACTATCCATAAAACGGCTTCTGCGAAACAAACAGAAGGTGGTCTTGCCGGCGTTGTAAACTTAGAAACTCCAAGACCTTTTACTTACGATGCAAATGTTCCTAAGTTTAGTATGTCATTACAAGGGAGCCAGGGCAGCCTTTCTAAGGAAACTACGCCAAGGGCATCAATGTTTTTTAGTAATAATTTTGATGATGTTTGGGGGCTTACAGCATCGGTCGCATATTCTGAGATCGATACCACTGTCAATCAGAGTGGAACATGGAAGTACGGTCGTTTAGGCAGCAAAATGGGGCCAACGTTTAAAGAAGGTGACCCAGGTGTAAATTACAATTATGCCAATATGTTAATACCAGATGATCCTCGTTACTTGAGAAATGATATCAATCGTGAATCTCTAGGGAGTACTTTAACGCTTCAATACAATGCTACTGACGATTTACAAGTCACTTTTGATAATATTTATGTTTCTTCTGATACTTTGCGTGAGTTTAATCGTATAGATGCAACGTTAGAGTGGGATATGGGGGGAGAGCCAGACTACGGAAATCCAACCATAGAAACAATTAATGGCAATGACTACATCACTGCAGCTGCTTTTCCAAGAGTGAGAAATCGTGTAGGTACCCAAAATATTGACCGGGAAGAAACTTTTGCTTCCCATGTGTTGAGTGCCGATTGGTCACTTAGTGATAACTTAACGGTTAAACCTTTAATAGGGTATACAAAGCGTACAGGTGAAGAAGAAACCTATCTTTATTCTTTTTATAACCGTATTGCAACTCAGGTACAAAGAGCTGGAGCTGGTTATGAGTTTTATCCTGTCGGCAGCTCAGCAGAGTATTATGCAGATCAAAATAATGCAGAAAACTTTTTGTTCAACGTTGTTTTCAGTAAAGATCGTAAAAATAAAGATGATGAGCTTGTTGCTAAAATTGATTTTGAGCAAATGATGGATTTAGAGAACCTTGTTAGTATTGATTATGGGTTTTCAGCAAGTGATAGAGAAAAAACAAGAAATTATGATTTCTGGCAGATGGGAAATAACGCTGTACAGCATATGAATCCTGAGCACTATGCAAATAATCAAGAGGCATGGGGGCAATTCTGGGGAGGCCCTAATGGTCCATGGACAGCTGAGTCTCAAGATCCATTACTTGCAGGTGCAGGTATGACACTTGCTGCTGTGCTGGGTGATAATAGAGACTACAGAGTTGATGGAATTAATGGACCAAGTTCTTTAATGTATGCTGATCACGCATTGATGCAATCAACTTATATGCAAGGTAAACATGGTAATGATGTTGCCAATAATGGTTACAAAACAAATGCGAGCGCAGCAGGAAGTTATGGCATATCAGAAGATACTGTCGCTGCTTATGTCCAAGCAAACTTTGAAACTGATAATGCAAATTTTGATATTGGCTTACGTGTGATTAAAACAGAAATTGAGTCAGAAGGGGCACTAATTAACGCTGGTGCTATAGTACCCGTCACTTACAAGAGTAATTATACGGAGTTCTTACCTAGTTTTAATTTGAGCTATCAACTGTCAGATGATGTTTTATTGAGAACAGCTTATTCAAGAACTATGACTCGTCCTCCGCTAGCAAGCTTGTCTCCGTCTACGTCTATAGACTCATCAAGATTAGAAGGGAAAAAAGGTAATGTAAATTTATTGCCTTATACCTCAAATAATATGGATTTGGGCGCTGAATGGTATTTTTCTGATGAGTCACTAATTGCAGCTGCGATCTTTTACAAGAAAATTGATGCCTTAGTTGAAAGTAAAGTTGTGACAGAATCAGCTACTTATCGTCATCAAATTACTGATGAATTAATTACAGGCCCTATTGATTTCACTCAACCAGAAAATGGTACTGATGCGACGGTAAAAGGATTAGAAGTCAGTTTTCAAAGCCCACTTACGTTTATCTCTGATAGTTTAAGTAATTTTGGTACTATTTTAAATTTCACCTATACCGACAGTGAAGCATCATTTGCAGATGCTGATGATATTCGTAGCTCAACATTACCAGGTCTATCAAAAAATAGTTATAACGCAGTTGTTTATTATGATAATGGTACGTTTGATGCGAGATTATCTTATGCATGGCGTGGCGAATATGTTGATTTCTTCCCAGAAGCTAAATATCAAGATGATTATGGCCAATTAGACTTTTCATCTAATTATAATATTTCGGATAATTTATCAGTACAATTTGAAATGCTAAATATTACAGAAGAGACAGTGACAAAAATGCAATCTAACAATTCATTATTGGCAATAAGTGTAGAGCAATTAGAGCGGAGAGTAATGTTTGGAGCACGCTACAGCTTTTAAGTTATATAGTTAATACCAATTGAAGTAATGAATAGATCATTCAGCGAGAGTTAAAAGGTATAGAGGCAAGGCATTGATTGAAGAGAATGGTTATTCCCTTGTTAAAATCAATAACGCGGCATATAAACCTTTTAAACTCGCCCTTGGGAGCTTGTCAGGAAAGTGATAATCTCACAAATTTGTTTGATATAGAACGACTATATGCGCACAAATTTTGCTTATTCTAACTTCCCTGACATAGCTCTGAATTGAGTCATTCATTATTTCATTTGGTATAATACGGAACTAAGCAAGTGCGCGCTAATACTTGCTTAGTTCACCTTACAAATTAGAGAGTTCTCAATGTTATCAACAGATCATAAGTCAAAGCTAAATAACGTCTTTATTTTTATTATTACCCAAATTGCTATGCTCTTGAGTAGTAACGGTGCGCTTGCCTCAACCAATGAGGTAGTAAAACCCAACATCGTTATAATATATACCGATGATCTTGGTATTGGAGATGTTAGTGCCTATAAAATGGGGACATTATCTACCCCTAATATAGACAGTATTGCTGAACAAGGTATAAAATTTACTAATGGTTATGCTACAGCTGCTACTTGTACACCCAGTCGATATTCGATATTAACAGGGCGTTATCCTTGGCGTAAAGGAGCAAAAATTTTGCCTGGTGATGCTCCATTACTTATTGACCCACAGAAAGAAACGTTACCTAAAATGCTAAAATCAGCAGGCTATAAAACAGCCGTTATTGGTAAATGGCACTTAGGCTTAGGGAGTGGCAATATTGACTGGAATAACCATATTCCATTGGGCCCAAATGAAGTGGGTTTTGACTACTCGTTTATTATGGCTGCGACTAACGATCGAGTTCCTAACGTATATGTAAAAAATGGTAATGTTGTTGGTTTAGAAAAAGGCGATCCCTTACAAGTTAGTTACAAAAAGAATTTTACTGGCGAGCCAACAGGTATCGACAACCCAGATTTACTTACTAAGATGACCTTCAGTAATGGCCACTATCATAGTATTAATAATGGTGTACCTCGAATTGGTTATCAAAAGGGCGGTAAAAATGCACAATGGGTTGATGAAGAAATGTCTGATTTGTTTTTAGCTGAGGCACAAAATTTTGTAAAAGAACACCAAGCTGAACCCTTCTTCTTATTTTATACTTTACATCAACCTCATGTACCGAGAATACCGAACCAACGTTTTATTGGCAAGTCAGGCCAAGGGGCACGTGGCGATGCTATTTTAGAAGCAGATTGGGCAATTGGAGAATTTTTGTCAACACTAGATTCATTGGGATTATCTGAGAATACACTTATCATTTTCTCTTCTGATAATGGCCCCGTTTTAGATGATGGCTACAACGATGAATCTATAACTAAACTAGGAAAGCATACCCCATCAGGTAATTTACGAGGAGGTAAATACAGCTTATTTGATGCAGGGACACACATTCCATTTATGGTTAAGTGGCCTAGTATAATAAAAGCAGGAACAACTTCAGGTGCGCTAATATCACAGCATGACTTGTTAAAAACACTTGCCAAACTCACAGGGCAAACGGTGAGTGTAAGTGATAGTATGGATATGCTAGATGTGATGCTAGGGCAAGATGAAAAAGGAAGGAATTCACTGGTATTGCAAGGATTAGGCGGTAAGAAAGCTTATCGTGAAGGTAAGTGGATATTAATACCTCCTTACTGGGGAGATGAGTTACTTGCTAAAGAAAATATCGAAACGGGACTTTGTTCATGTTATCAGTTATATGATGTTGAAAAAGATCCTAGTCAGCAAGTAAATGTAGCGGAAAAACACCCTGATAAAACACAGGCACTGTATAAGAATTATCAAGATATTATAGATAGTAAACTGAACTAGTAGTAACTGCACTGAAAAGCAGCAGCAATGTAAAAGCTCGCTATCACGAGCTTTGCTTTTATTTTTCGACACTATGGTGGCTCTAAGCACTAGCTAGTGTAGTGGTCGAATGATTGGCTATATAATAACCTGCTTGATATGGCAGATAAAAATGGCAGAAAACCAATATTACAACCAGAGGGGTTGATGTAGCAAAAAGCTTTGTAAGGTTGTTCTTTGTGGCGAAGAAGGATGCTTGAATAAAAAATCTTACAAAGAGTACGAATATTAACTTCTTATGAACATAGCTAGCTTATTTAGTTTCTTTCTAAGTATATGTAGCTTCAATTATTTTTCTCTATGAGTGATCAAATGTCCACAATAATTAATTTTATATTTTGTGACTCAAAATAAGTTCTATAATCTTGTGAAATATTGCTATCAGTAACTAATACATCTATTGAGCTTAACGGTGCAATAATATGAAGGCCACTTCTGCCAAACTTAGATGAATCAGTTACAGCAATAACCTCTTTTGAAACGTCGCACATTAAACGGTTTAATGTTGCTTCATGTTCAAAGTGAGTGGTGAGCCCTAATGATTCTTCGATACCGTCAACCCCTAAAATAACTTTGTTAAATCTAAGATTATTTAAGCTAGCTTCAGCTTGACGGCCATAAAATGATAAAGATTTTTGTCGCAGAGTGCCACCTGTCATCATTACTTCAGTATCTTGGAAGTGGGCAAGCTCGGTCGCTATGTTTAATCCGTTTGTCATAACCACTAAATTTTTGTGATTTTGCAATAGCTTAGCAACTTGCTCTGTAGTCGTACCTGAATCAAGTATGATTAATTCGTTATTGTTAATTAATTGGATAACAGCTTTTGCTAATTTTTCTTTAACATGTAGATTCTCACAATGCTTTTCTTTAACTGATAATTCTTTAGTGATTTTACTGATGGCGACTGCTCCACCCCTTGACCTAACAAGTAGCTTTCTTTTTCCAAGGTCGTTTAAATCTGTTCTGATCGTAACGGTTGAAACATCGAACTCTTTCGCAAGTATTGGTACATCGACACGGCCTTCTGTATTTACTTTATCGATGATTTTTTGTCGTCTTTCAATAGTGTTAAGCATTGGCTATTTCAATTTTATATTCTCTATATTTGTCTGGCATGTTAACAGTAATCAATTGTGACATCAATGAAAGCTAATGAAGATGATGGCTAATAAGGTATTAAAGGTTTGTTTTTATATTTTTTCCATGTATTGAAGTGTTTAAATGATAAGGTTGTTGGTTTTGTTGTTAGCTTATGTAAATGCCGGTAAGTATGTGAAAGCCATGGTTGCTTTCGTTTGCTTTCATATTGTATAGTCTATACAATAACAATTAAAATTTTTAACACAATAGAGAGAGCAAATGGAAAGCGTTCAACGACTTAATAGTTTAGACCGAACCAATAAGATACCTTTAATGATAATAGGGGGATTATTTTTTATTTTTGGCTTCGTAACATGGCAAAATGGTGCGTTGATTCCTTATTTACAAATGGTATGCCAGCTTTCAGAAACAGAAGCTTTACTGGTCACTTTTTCATTTTATTTTGCTTATACGGCAATGGCTCTCCCTTCGGCCTCGTTAATTGAACGATTTGGTTATAAAAATAGTATGTCCCTGGGTCTTATGTGCTTGGTTGGCGGCTTTTTTATCTATATACCTGCTGCAATTAGCCAGGAGTTTTCTATTTTTTTACTCGCGCAGTTTGTTATTGGTAGCGGTATGACATTACTGCAAACGGCAGCAAACCCTTATATAGTGAAAATCGGGCCTATTGATAGCGCTGCTGTTCGTATTATGTTTATGGGATTAATGAACAAAGGGGCGGGTGTTATTGCTCCTTTAGCTTTTACTGCTATTGTTATTGGTGATTTTGCTGGCGTTTCAGCCGTCACCTTAGAAGCAATGACTGATGTTGATAAAACTGCAACAATAAATGCCCTTTCTGATGGGTTAATTTATCCGTATATTGGCATGGCAATCATATTTACAATACTTGCTAAATTATTACAAAAATCACCCTTACCTGAAATATCGCTTGAAGATAATGACGGACAAAATATTGCTGATAATTCACCAGAAAGTAAAAGCTCAATTTTACAGTTTCCATCTCTAATACTTGGCGCGTTAACCTTATTCTTTTATGTTGGAGCAGAAGTTATAGCTGGTGACACTATTGGCTTGTTTGCGTCAAATTTAGGTGTTGTTAATGCGACATCGTTAACCTCTTTTACTATGGCCTTTATGCTAATAGGTTACGCTTTAGGTATTGCCTTAATTCCTCATTTGGTCTCCCAAAAAACAGCGTTAATTGCTTCAGCTGTTAGCGGATTTATCTTTTCATTATGTGTTGTTTTTAGCGATAGCCAAAGTTTTATCATTTCAGAGGTTTTATGGGGTTGGGCAAATATTGCTACTTTACCCGATACTATTACATTTATTGCTTTATTAGGTTTTTCCAATGCGCTGGTATGGCCTGCAATATGGCCACTGGCTCTTGACGGTTTAGGGAAATTCACTTCAAGAGGATCAGCGGTTCTTATCATGGGCATATCAGGCGGGGCAATTTTACCTTTGGTTTATGGTGTTCTTTCTGATGCTATCAACGGTCAGTCAGCATATTGGATAATGATACCAATATATTTGTTTATTTTATTTTATGCCGTTAAAGGGCATAAAATAAAAGCTTGGGGCTTTAATCGTTAATAAGTTATCAGGTTATAAAATACGTTTAGTAAAATTCCAAAGTTTAATTTCACAAGGTAAGACAAATGAGTAAAAGAGTAGAGTTGGCAAGTTGGATGCGTTTAGTTGCACACGCAAAAAAAATGAAAAATCAGCATATGAATGATTTATTCGCTGAAAACAGTAATCGTTTCAATGATTTTTCTATAAGTTTAAAACCATTCTTACTTGATTATTCTAAGAACCTTATTACCACTGATACCATGAGTTTATTATTTTTACTGGCGGAAGAGTGTGAGGTTGAGCAATGGCGAGAGCAAATGTTCAACGGGGAAAAAATCAATAAAACGGAAGAGAGGGCGGTTTTACATACAGCCTTACGAGGTACGGAAAAAAATACTACAACTTTTTCTGAAGATAACATTGCCGTTAACGTACAAAGTTCATTGAACAAAATGAAAGCATTCAGCGATAAAGTGCGCCAAGGAAAATGGCTGGGCTATTCAGGTAAACGTATTACAGATGTAGTCAGTATTGGCGTTGGCGGTTCGAATTTGGGGCCTCAAATGGTTACCGAAGCGCTGAAAGAATATAGTGATAATAGCGTTAAGGTGCATTATGTTTCTAATGTTGATGGCACGCAAATAGCCAATGTTTTGCGCCCATTGAACCCTGAAAGTGTGTTGTTTATTGTTTCAAGTAAAACCTTTACAACCACTGAAACTATTACGAATGCCCAAACTGCGATGAAATGGCTTACGTCATCATCATTCGATTCAAAAGCAATTGCAAAACATTTTGTCGCTGTGTCTTCTAACAAAGCCAATGCGACTAAATTTGGTATTCTCGAAGAAAATATCTTTGATATGTGGGACTGGGTCGGCGGTCGATTTTCTTTATGGTCAGCTATTGGGCTACCTATTGCGATTGACTTAGGCTTTGAAAAGTTTACCGAATTACTTGCCGGTGCTCATGAGATTGATAATCACTTTCGTACAACGCCATTAAAAGAAAACGCTCCGGTAATATTAGCCTTGATAAGTGTTTGGAATTGCACCTTTTTAGGCGCTCAATCGCAAGCGATTTTACCCTATGATCAATCGTTACATATGTTTTCTGCCTATATGCAGCAGGCCGAAATGGAAAGTAATGGAAAATCTGTTTCATGGGACGGAGAACCAATTGACTATCCAACCGTACCTACAATTTGGGGAGAGTTAGGCATTAATGGCCAACATGCATTTTATCAATACTTACACCAAAGCAATAATGTAGTTCCCGCTGATTTTATTGGTTCAATCGAGAGTGTTACTCCCGTAAAAGGACATCATGAAACATTAATGGCCAATTTTTTTGCGCAGACACAAGCACTTATGAAAGGGGTTAATGAAGCGCAAGTACGCGAAGATTTAAAAGTAAAAGGGCGAACAGAGGATTATATAAATAAAGTTTCCCCCCATAAAGTACACAAGGGTAATCGACCAACGAATACGATTTTAATGAAACAAATCTCGCCAAAAACTCTCGGGAGTTTAATTGCACTTTATGAGCACAAAATTTTTGTACAGGGCGTTATTTTGCAAATTTGTTCATTTGATCAATGGGGGGTAGAACTGGGGAAAGGGTTAGCCAATAAAATCCAGCAAGAGCTATCATCTAAAACCATTAACCTTGAACACGACAGCTCAACACAGGGGTTAATTGATTTTTTTATGAATGAAACGCAGTACTAATACACAAGTTAATATCTGTTTTTACCTCTGCCATGACAGATAATACTATGGCAGAGGTAAGGTTATTATTTAAGAAGCCTAACTTTTTTGTTCAGTCTGCTCTATACCCTAGAATAAACATCCGTGAATATACACCAGTAAGGAGATTAGCTTTTAGCGTTATCAAATACTGTGTGTAATTCACTGACACTAGAGACTGAAATAATGTTCACGCCAGGGGTTTCTAGCCTAGGGTTGTAATTTCGTTTTGGTAATATGATGGTTTTAAAATCATTACGAACGGCTTCCTTGACTCGTTCTTCACCTGATGGTACTGGGCGTATTTCACCAGAAAGCCCAATTTCACCGAAGGCAACTGTGCTAGAAGATAAGATAGAGTCATTGTTTGATGAAATCATCGCTAACACAAGTGGCAAATCAGCGCCTACGTCTTTGGTTAAATTTACCCCTGAAACAACATTAACATAGATGTCATTACCGCCAATATTTACCCCCATTCTATTTTGCAGTATTGCCAATAACATCGACATACGCTTGTAATCAAAACCAACGCCTCCGCGTACAGGGTTTTCACCGTGAGATTGAGTGACCAGTGATTGAATGTTGATAAGAAGGGTTCTGCCACCATCATTAGATGCATAGGCCATGTTACCGCTAGACTCTATGCCGCCCTTTTCTAAAAAAATAGCCGAGGGATTTACAATATCCTGCATTCCTTTTGCGGTCATCGCGAATGTGCCTACTTCAGTGGTATCGCCAAAGCGATTCTTTGATGCCCGTAAAGTACGATATTTACTGTCATCCTCACACTCAATTTTACACATGGTATCGCCGATATGTTCCAACACTTTTGGGCCTGCCATATCCCCTGATTTTGAAACATGACACACTAAAATTACTGTTACCCCATGTTCTTTCGCTAAGCGGTTTAAGATAGAGGCAGACTCTTTAACTTGTGTTACGCCGCCAGGAGCATTAGGGAGTGAGCTCACAAACGCCGTTTGGATCGAATCAATAATTAAAAACTTGTATCCTTCTGTTACCACTACATCACAAATCAATTCGACATCGCCAGAGTTCATTATGTCAATATTACCAATATCAAGTTGTAGTCTAAGGCCGCGATCACGCACTTGGCTTTTAGACTCTTCGCCTGAAGTATACAAAGCCTTGCCTATTTTACTGAGGTTTGAACAGGTTTTTATCAATAATGTACTTTTGCCTGCACCAGGATCGCCTGACACCAATACAACAGATGCCTCTACAATGCCGCCGCCTAACACACGATTGAATTCAGAGCTTCCGGTATCAAAGCGAATTAAATTTGTATCAGACACTTGGCTAAGGTTTTCAACCTTAGCGTCTTGTTTTGAATAACCTTTATGTACTTTTGCATGGGGAGTGCGCTGAGTGACCGCTTTTGCTTCTTTGAACTCGATTATAGTATTCCACGCACCACAAGAACATTGCCCTAACCATCGTTGGTGGGTTTCACCGCATTCGCTACACATGTATTGGGTTTTATCTTTTTTTGCCATTTTTGTCTCGGGGTATTATTGTTTAGCTGTTTTTATATACAGTATATCGATATCTGGTTCATTTGCAATATAACCGTGGCTTTCTTGAGTCGAATGGGTAATAAATACTAGGAAAACTTGGAGGGATTCTGATTATCTTTGTACATATCACTCTTCTCGTTTAAGCCGAAGAGTGATATGGGAGTTATAGATAATAACGCTAGGGGTTAATATCTAGGTTAATATCAAATGAAATAATTAGCTACTAACAGATTTTATTTCAAGAAAATCATCAAAACCAAACTCTCCCCATTCACGGCCATTGCCTGACTGTTTATAACCACCAAAAGGCGAAGTATAATAATGTGCAGCGCTATTAATGCTGATCATACCTGCACGTATTTTTCTTGCGACACGTTTGGCTCTGTCAGCATCTTCTGAGTGAATATAGGCAGCTAATCCGTATGGGGTATCGTTGGCTATTTCGATCGCTTGCGCTTCATCTTCATAAGGAATCATCACTAAAACAGGCCCAAAGATTTCTTCTCTAGCGATTATCATATTATTATCAACATCGGAGAAAATGGTTGGTTTGGCAAAATATCCTGTTTCAAAACCTGCAGGTTTACCTACTCCGCCCGCTAATAAATTTGCGCCTTCATCAATTCCCTGCTGGATCATGTGTTGAACCTTATTGAAATGAGCTTCACTCACTAGTGGGCCGATATGATTGCCGTGCTCTTCTGGATTTCCCACTTTTACTTTGTCAACGGTGGCTTTGGCAACATCCACTGCTTGTTGATAGTGTTTTGCAGGAACCAACATTCGTGTAGGGGCATTACAGGATTGCCCTGTATTACTCATACAGCCTAATACGCCACGTTTCACTACTTTTTCAATATTGGCGTCATCTAAGATGATATTAGGCGATTTTCCGCCTAACTCTTGAGCAACCCTTTTTACGGTATCTGCTGCTGATTTTGCAATAGCAATGCCCGCTCGGGTAGAGCCGGTGAAAGAGACCATATCAATATCTTTATGTGCAGAAATGGCCGAACCAACGCCCATGCCGTCGCCATGCACCATATTATAAACACCAGCAGGAAAACCAGCATCGTGTACCATTTGTGAAAATAGTTGTGCTGATAATGGCGCTATTTCACTGGGTTTAAGGATCATAGTACAACCTGTAGCTAATGCTGGTGCTACTTTGCAGGCTATTTGATTTATTGGCCAATTCCATGGTGTGATAAATCCACAAACACCGATTGGTTCTTTAATTATTTGTGCATTGGCTAAGGTTCTTTCAAACTTAAATTCTTTTAAGGCTGATAAAGCCGATTTAATATGGCCTTTACCACAATCCGCTTGAGCATTAATAGCAAAGTCAATTGGCGCACCCATTTCAAGCGAAATCGCATGTGCCATGGCATCATAATTATCTTTATATTGCTTTAATAAAGCTTCCAATAATGAAATACGTTCTTCAACGCTGCTATAACCAAATGATGAAAAAGCCGTACGGGCTGCTGCTACTGCAATATCAACGTCTTTACTACTGCCCAATGATATAGTGGCAACTGTTTGTTCCGTTGCCGGATTAACCACGGGGAAATCATGTGCGGTTAACGGGTTTACCCAACTTCCATTAATATAAAATTTTTTGCAGTCTTTCATGTTTATCTCCAAATTAATTGTCTGTTTGGCAAAAATTCATCTACTGATTTTTTTGCATAAAGCGTTTATATACAGCATCACCAAAAGCTTTAAAAAGCGCAGTTGATAGCTTATCTTGGCTAAAATTCCACTCAGGATGCCATTGTACTCCTACGGCAAAAGTATCATTTTTACGATAACTAATCGCTTCAATAAGGCCATCGGGGGCGTGAGCTTCTGCTGATAAACCTTGCCCAAGTGTTTTTATGCCTTGGCCGTGTAAAGAGTTTACTTGATGGCTTGTTTGGCCAAGTATAGATGCCAATAAACCATTTGGACATAATGATACCTCATGAGCCTCTTGGTATTGTTGCTCTCGTTGAGCTTTTTTATCTTCACGATGTTCAATAAATTGTTCATGAGTAAAAAGTTGTTGATATAACTCTCCTCCCATCGCTACATTTAACTCTTGCATACCACGACAAGCGGCCAATATAGGAATGCCTTTTTCAATGGCCAGTTTAATTAAGGGTAAGTTTGAGTTATCTCTTTGTTGATCGTGACTATCTGGTGTTGCCGATTCCTCATCACCATAATGATGAGGTTCAACATTAGAAGGGCTACCAGGGAAAAATACGCCATCAAGTTGTTGAAAAAAATCACTATCAAAAAACTCACTGAGTGAATCAAGATCCTCACCAGGTGCTTGCGCAGGAATTAGAATAGGAATGGCATTCACGCCATGAGCAATGGCATTGATGTATTTTTCTCCAGCACCATGAAAACTATTAGCACCATACTTAATCACATCGCATACCACACCAACCACAGGTTTTTTAAAGTGCATCTCACTTGTCTCCTTATACAACTCTTTAGGGGTAATCCAATTTAGCGGATTTTATGTGAAACTATTAAACAATAAGAGAGCAGGGTCGGCTATAACCCAATAGTGTAGCCGCTAAGAACCCTTGATTTATAACGCAGAGAGGTCAGAAATGAATTCCAACACTACACCATTAAATAAGTTAGATAAAGCACATTTTTTACATCCTTTTACTGACTTTAAAGAATATAAAGAAACAGATACTGCTATTTATACTAAAGCTGAACATATTTACATTTACAGTGAAGAAGGCAAGCAGTTAATTGACGGTATGTCTGGTCTTTGGTGTTGTAACTTAGGTTATAGTCAACCAAAAATTAACGAAGCTATTAATAATCAATTAAATACATTGCCTTTTTACAACAATTTTTTCCAGTGTGCGGCTGATGTTTCCGTGCAAATGGCTAAAGCACTTGTTGATATTTCTCCTGCGCAATTTAATCATGTTTTCTTTACTAACTCAGGCTCAGAAGCTAACGATACTAACATTCGATTAGTTCACCGTTATTACGACTTACTTGGCAAGCCCAACAAGAAAATTTTTATTAGTCGTCATGGCGCTTATCATGGTTCAACCATTGCTGCAGGTTCGCTGGGTGGTTTTGATGGCATGCACAAGCAATATACAGGTCTTAGCTATGTAGAACACATTGGTCAACCAAACTGGTTTACTGAAGGTGGCGACATGGATAAAGGCGAATTCGGTATCAAAGTTGCTCAAGAATTAGCGGCTAAAATTGATGAAATAGGTGAAGAGAATGTCGCCGCATTTATTGCTGAGCCTATTCAAGGTGCTGGGGGTGTTATTGTTCCGCCGAGCACTTACTGGCCAGAAATTTCTCGAATATGTAAAGAACGTGATATTTTGTTAATCAGTGATGAGGTCATTTGTGGTTTTGGCCGAACTGGTGATTGGTTTGGTGCACAAACATACGGTTATGAACCTGACTTAATGACCTTTGCTAAGGCTGTTACCAATGGCTATCAACCTCTCGGTGGCGTTATGGTCAGTGATAAAATTGTTGATGTACTGGCGAGTGACGGCGGTGAATTTACCCATGGCTTTACTTACTCAGGTCATCCAGCAGCTTGTGCTGCAGGTATTGCAACTATCGATATTCTTAAGAATGAAAAAGTAATTGAAAATGCTGCCGCAGATATTATGCCTTACTTCCAAGCACAGCTTCGTACCTTAGAAAGTCATCCAATTGTTGGTGAAGTACGTGGTATGGGTATGGTTGCTGCTTTAGAAATCGCTAAAAACAACTCAGCTAAAGAGCGTTTAGCACCAGATTGTGCTGGCGGCGCTATGGTAAAAACGCATGCGATTAACCATGGTTTAATGGTACGTTCAGTAGGTGATGCGATTGTTACTGCACCACCAATGGTTTGTACCAGAGAAGAAATTGACCTGTTAATAGCCCGATTAACTATTGCCCTAGATTACACGGCCAAGCACTATGGTATAAGCACTTAGTTTATACCTAACTTAAGTGAAAAGGCTTACTAATAAAGACCAAACTGATGATTCTGCTTGGTCTTTTTTTTAGTCATAATGTTACATGCCCATACCTCAGGATCGTCATCCCCGTGGTGTTTTAATCGGGGATCCAGTGTCTAAAGCGCAGTGGATCTTCGATCTGATACTTCGATGATGACGTTTACAAAAAATTTCCTGAGTAAACGTCATAGGCATGTAATGTTAAATATTTTTCATAAAGCAGGGAACATGAGGGGGGAGATAACTACTATCACGGACTATAAATAGTTGAGATATGGAAAAACTAGCTTTTAATTACTATTCTTTACATTAGAGCGAAAAATAGAGGGTAAAATAAAAAAGTGGTGGCATGGTGCACAATGACAGCATTGATTAGGATCAACAGCAACGCCCGTTTTTAAGAGTAAAATAGCAATAACACTAATCTATATTAGTTAATAACTAAAGTTTAGCTTCATCCCAAAGAGTTAAGGTGTATCTCCCTGCTAGGAAGTATTAATGTCAAATAAAGAACTAACGAAAGAAGAATTACTACTCAAAGTCAAAGCACTTGAGGCAGTAGTTAATAATGTTGGTAGTTACATCTACACTAAAGATATTAATGGTTGCTATACCTTTGTAAATCATGCTGTTGAAAGTGTTTTTAATGAGGCATCAGAAGGTATTATAGGCAAAGACGATAGTCATTTTTTTGATTTAGATGTGTATAACCAATTAAAGATTAATGATCAAAAAGTATTAAGCGAAGATACCTTGATCTCCTCAGAAGAAGTAAACCTGATTAAATCCACGGGTGAGTTAAAAACATTTCATACGGTTAAAAAAAGCTTAACTAATGATGTTGGCGAAATTATTGGCATGTGCGGTATTTCTACTGATATTTCTCAACAAAAAGAATTAGAAAATACAGTGAAAGAGCAAAACAAATTATTAGATGCGGTATTAAATAATGTTGATGCCTATATCTATATGAAAGATGAACAACGTTATTTTCGCTATGTTAATAATAAAACTGCAGAAATGTTTGGTCAATCACACGAAGACATTATCGGTAAGCTTGATTCGGATGTTATTGGTGAAGAAATGGCTAATCATTTTTGGGAGTCAGACAAACTTGTTTTTGAAACTAATGAAAAACAGACTATTGAAGAAGTGGTGGATGATGGTGAAGGTAATTTACGGCATTATTTGAGCGTGAAGATGCCGTATAAACTTAATGAAGAATCACAAGCGCTGATAGGCTTTTCAACAGATGTCACTGAGTTATATCAATTAAAAGAAGAATTTAAAAAGCAAGCCAATACGGATGCATTAACGGGTTTATATAACCGTCGGTACTTCTTTAAGCATGCCGCTAAAGAATTTAGTCGTGCGAAACGTAATAAACTAGACATGTCGGCGATTTCAATTGATATTGATTACTTTAAAAAAATCAATGATAAGTATGGTCACCCTGTCGGTGATAAAGTATTGATTGAAATGAGTAACAATATTTTTCCTAACTTACGTCAGGAAGATATTTTAGCCAGAGTTGGCGGTGAAGAATTTGCAATTATATTACCTGACACCACATTGGAAAAAGCAAAAGCAGTTGCCCAACGTATTTGTCATACTAAAAACACCTTTGTGGTTGATACAGAGAATAATGAGACGATTGAAATACAGGTTAGTGTTGGCTTAGTGTCAATGAAGGCATCTGATCAAAACTTTGATGATTTATTTGCTCGTGCGGATCATGCGCTATACAAAGCGAAAGAGTTGGGCCGCAATAGGGTATATTTCGATTTGTAGTGACGATTGTGGGTAATTATAGGCATTACCTGTATTAGTGTGACTACCAAAGGAAACTGTCGGACTATTACCGAGCGACTTTGTCGTATCTTAATTACCGTTGATTATTTTATTACTTTCACTTCTATCATCTATTCGAAATATTCCAATAACGTCGTTGCTTTTAATCCTAATACCTAGCTATTATTTAATTGAGCGCTTTGTTTACATGGATGTCGGTACTTAGATTTTGTCCGAAACTAAAACCTGTGTTCTTGATAGTTTATCCTCATTAATATTTGGTCACTAACTTATTAGTATGGGTATCATTTATTTTGTATAAGTAAATAGGGGATTTATAAAAGTCATTCAGTGTTACCACTTTGTGTGATTGCCAGGTAGGTAAAGCAAAATTATTACTTATTAGGAAATCAATTTTAGGCTGCTCTAATAGTAATTTATCTTTGATTTTTTCCATCGCTTGCGGATATAAATAACACACTAATACTGATGCGCCTGATAGGTTTGCATTTAAAAAATTTTGTCGATATAGGGTTAGATTTTGTAAACCTAATAGCTTTTTAAGTAATGTCGATGTAAGCCACGGTAGTAAGGATAATTCATAACCGACTACTTGCCTTTGTGGATTTCTCTTTGCAATACGTATGATAAAGTTCCCCCAGCCACTGCCCAAATCAATGATGGTTCCTGTCCCTGTTTCATCGACTAATTTCATCATAGTATTATAGGCTTTACTTGAACTTGGCATGGGTGATATACCTAACGATACGCTGCTATATATGAGTGATACAGTAATAAAAATAGCAGTAATTAATAACAAAACATTAAATAATATCAAAGAATAACTCTCAATAGACGCTCTCATTATTGGGCTCGACACGGTATCTGTGATCATTTTTTTATGCAATGTTTATCGCTGTATTAACTAGAATAAACCAAAGATTGAACCTTGATAAATACGTTTTTAAAAGAGTATATAGTTTGTTTTTTTCCGAAAATATTTTGTGTTTAACAAAATATAGGCAGCACAGCGCTATTCACTTACTTTTATTCACTGTATAATGGTGCTTTGAGCATAATGGTTATACTGATTTACTCTAATGAAAGCGAGTGCATTTTCAGATAACCCTATATAGAGCTAAATAACTTAATGAAACCCTATTCAGATATTGCCGAATTAATTGAAACATTAGAGTCGGAAATAGCGTCACGTACTGAACAAATTATTACTTTGAATAAAGCTCCTGAAAGCTTTAATGAACAAGTTATTTTTAAATATATTGATACCGCTAGTACAGGTAAAACAAAAGACTTTGTTAGATCATTAGGCGTTAAATCAGAGCGTGGTTCACTATTTTCTTCGGGAGATGTCAGCAAATTAATAAAAAGTGGCGCTGATGATATTTCACCTGAATTACTTGCTATAGCGCGAAAAGTGGCTAGTATGAAAAATAAAAACGGTAAGCACCGTTAATTAGCAAGATAAGCTATCATGTAAGGTAGCCAAATAAATTTACATTCTGATTTGTAATGGTGATAGCAAATCAGAATTATATTTTTCACCAAAGATAGAGATAAAGAGAACGTTATGAGTAAAGGTATAGTTAAGTGGTTTAATGCAGATAAAGGTTTCGGATTTATTACTCCAGAAGACGGAAGTAAAGATTTGTTTGTTCATCATTCAGAAATTCAAGCTGGCGGTCAATACGCTACATTGGCTGATGGCCAAGCAGTTGAATTTGAAGTTGGCCAAGGACAGAAAGGTCCATGTGCAAATAAAGTTGTTGCTGTTTAAGCGATAATATTTAACAAGTAAGCAGGCGAATACGTCTCACGTGATCGCTTGCTTATGCGTTATTGTTAGCATAACTAATTTATAATATCACTCGAACTAAAAACCACACTCTTAATTGTGGCAAGAACATTATTTGAATAATGTAATATCACTTCTTCTTAAGCGCATCATAGATAGTATCTAGCCGACTATTTATTCGTCATTATTACACCTTCGCGAATATAACTAATCAATAAAACTTCACTATAAATTCTCTCTATTTATACCCGCTCTACTTGAAGATGCTAGTTTCAGGAAGTCTGAGCGACTCATAATCAAGGTGCATTTATTTATTAAGGGCACTCCCTTAAAAAGAAATATAACGCAGAGTATGATTTGCTCAGCCTTCCCCAAGGGGCTGGGTTAGAAACGCTTTATGCTGCGTTATTGATTTAGGAAGGACGCTACATGGACGTAGTTTATTAGAGAATGCAGGAGCATATTCTCCTGAACAACCATTATCTTCAATCAATGCCTTGCCTAAAGACGTTTTTAATGCCAGCTGAATCATGCACCTTCAAGTGGAACGGGTATAGTTACATTTGCATCAATTTGGGGAATGAATTGACTCATTTATTATTTCATTTAGTATTGCCCTTGTATTCACCACCAGAGTATTTATAGTAATACCTATTGGTATTTAGCACTTAATCACAAGCACTTTTTAATATGTCTCATGTTGCACAAATAGCTGATATAGCGGCGAATTGGATTGATGATTTATCAGAGTCAGACTTTCCTCAAAAGCTCGCTTCAGGATTAAAAAAACTGGTTGAAAGTAATGATGTTACGGTAATTTTATTTCGGCACTCTGGTTTACCTACGCTTGAATATTTCGATGATCCGATGAAAGGCGGCAGTAATAATATCGATTTGTTTGTTAAAGGGGCCTTTTTAATTGATCCTTTTTATTTAGTCGCGACCCAAAAACAACAACGAGGCTTCGTCCATTTTAAAGACATCATTCCTTCAGGCTTTAAGCAAACAGAATACTATCGTACCTGGTACTGTAACTCTGGGTTGAAAGATGAATGTGGCTATCTTATTTCCTTGCCTAATAATGACTTTATTAATATATCTGTTGGTCGTACTGGAGCATTGAAAGTTTTCTCTAAGAAAGAGTTAACCTTACTCGAAGAGATAACGCCGTTGATTGAGAAGGTTTGTCAACGTCATTGGCAACAATTGCAATCAAATGATGATACTTCAAATATTAGGGTTAGAATGCAACATGCCTTAGATCACTTTGGCGCTTCAGTGTTAACACAAAGAGAAAAGCAAGTGGTGCACTTGATTTTGCATGGACACACCACAAAAACAGTATCAGAAGAGTTAAATATTGTTGTAGAAACCGTAAAGTTACACCGAAAACATGCCTATGCGAAGCTCGATATTAATTCACAATCTGAATTGTTTTACTTGTTTATTGACTCATTAATGAGTGTTGATGAGTATGTTGAGGGTGACCCGCTATCTAATTATATGTAAGTATATACCCGTTATCATTCAACATACAGGTTTCACGCACTTTGAATGATAACGGGTATATGTCTGATACCAAATGAAGTAATTTAATCGTCACCTGATATTAGACAATGGTCGGTTTTCTTACCATACCTAGTTATAGATAAGTTTCGTATTCAAGAGTAGTCATTTGATTATTAAATTCTTCTAACTCTTGCTCTTTAGTTGCGGTGAATACTCGTTGAAATTCTTCACCAAAATACTGCCCAATAAATTCTGAATGTTTAAAATGTTCAATAGATTGCAGCCATGAACTAGGTAGGCTTGATGGCACTTGCTTATAAGCATTACCTGTTATGGGCTCAGGTGCAGTCAATTTATTTTCAATACCGTATAACATTCCCGCAATAATTGCCGTAGCGACTAAATAAGGGTTAGCGTCTGCTCCTGCTACTCGGTGTTCAATACGCATTGCTTTGTGGCTACCTGCAGGTACTCTAAGCGCAACTGTGCGGTTTTCATAACCCCATGTTGCCGTCATAGGCACATGTGAACCAACTTTAAAGCGACGGTATGAATTTAAATGAGGTGCAAAAATCAGCATGCTATCTTCTAACGTTGCTAAACAACCAGCAATAGCATGTTGTAGTAATTCATTACCCTCATCGGTACCATTGTCAAAAGCATTATTGCCATCTTTATCGAGCAAGCTGCAATGCATATGCATGCCATTTCCTGCTAGCTCAGCAAAAGGTTTAGCCATAAAAGAAGCACGTAAATCCAGTTGTTTGGCTACGCCCTTAATGGTTCTTTGTAGCATTAAAGCTTGATCAGAGGCTACTAAAGCATCAGGTTGATGATATAAATTAATTTCATACTGTGAAGGGGCAGCTTCAGTAATGAGGGTATCTATGGGTAGGTTTAGCGCTTTGGCGGCATCACGCACACCGTGCATAAATTCACTCATTTCTTGCATGCAGTCCAATCCATAAGTTTGACCTGCATCTATACCTGATGAATTTTGTTGACTATGGATTGGTCGTCCTTGGGTATCATTGTTTTTATTAAACAGGCTGAATTCCATTTCAAAAGCAGGCATTGCCGATAAACTAAGTTTTTCAAAGCGAGTGATAATGCTTTGTAGTATATTACGCACATCGTATTTACAAGGGGTATTATCAAAATTATTAAGTGACATTAAAATTTGTGCGGTTGGTCTTTTGAGCCATGGCACGGCTGTTAATGTACGAATATCGGCAATACAAACACCGTCTTCGTCGCCACTTTGGTAAACCCAGCTTTGAGGATCTCGTCCCCAAATATCAAAAGCAATTGCGGTTAGCGGTAACTTAAGACCACCATTAATGACCTTGGTAATATTATCGCGTTCAATCCATTTACCCCGAAGCTTGCCATTAATATCAGGCAGCATCACTTCAAAAACTTCGATTTCAGGGTGGTCTTTTAGAAATTTATTTAAAATTTCATCATTGCTTAAAGACATAATTATCTCTGTAAAATTGGGGTTAAAAAGGTATTTAACCAAGAGGAAAAAACTCCCTAGAGCTAGCTCTAGGGAAAACTAGGGGCTGAAAAAACAATTAGCAAAGATTAACAGCTCCAAGAAAAGTTAAAAATTCATATCAAAGCTAACACCAACAGTACGCGGCTTTGCTGGCCAAACAAAAGTATTAACTAAACCAAAACCATTTTGGTTATCGGCATCAGCATTTTCCCAACCACGTTCGAAGTACTCTTCATTTGTTACGTTATCGATATAAATACTGACAGACCATTCATCTTCACTTTCATACATAGCGCGTAAGCCAAGCTCGTTCCAGCTGTCAACTTTAGCTGTTTCATAATTACCCGTACCACCATAAATCTCACTTTGGTAAACCCATTGAGCAATCAAGGTCACTATACCGGTATCCATGTAATGAAAATATGAGGCAACCATAGAGCCACTTAACTCTGGTGCCATCGGTAACTTGTTACCTAAAGTGCCATCACCTTCTTCAATTTCTTTGGTTATTTCACTGTCCATCCATGCGCCAGCTAGTCTGAAGTCCCAGTTGTCAGTTGGTGTCCAATGTACATCAGCTTCTATACCCTGGTTCTGAGCTTCACCAACATTTTTGACTAATTGTGAGCCGCCTTCAAAAATGATCATTTGCAGGTCTTGATAATCAAAAGTGAAATAAGCTAGGTTCAGTTGCATTGACTTATCAAGCAACATCATTTTTGCGCCAATTTCGTAGCTGGTGGTAGTCTCAGGCTTAAAAGCTAATGGTTCACTGCCGGGAGCTAGTGGCCCACCGTACTCTTGAGAACCATCATTTTCGATACCAAAAGTAGAGTAGCCGCCCGATTTATAGCCTTTGGCAGCATTAGCATATATATTCACGTTGTCAGTTAGCTCATATACAGCGGCAATACGTGGCGTGAAATCTGACCAAGTATCTTTCGCCTGAACAGCACCATCGGTGTACCATTCAAAAACAAAGGTATTGCCTAATGCGCCACCAGAATCTAATACTTCAATACTCATGTCCTTAGTGTCACTGGTATAGCGACCACCTAAAGTTAGGTCGAGTTTTTCCGTAGCTTGCCAAGTAATATCACCATAAACAGACCAACCTGTATTCTTTAATATATCTATATTGGTTTCTGCTTTATTGGTTAGTAAGTCTGCTGGGTCGATATCATCTTCCCAATACGTTTCCCAGTTAGCATCATCACAACCTAACGCTGGCCCATCAAAGTCTGCAGAATCTGTAAGAGACACTGCAGCACACAAGGCATTTTCGTCATAAGAGTTAATAAAAGTTGCATCAATATCTTCTTGATACACACTTGCACCAATAAACCAATTTATTGAACCATCACCTTGATAATTTAATCTTAATTCTTGGCTAGCATAATCAACTGTTTGATCTTGACCATAGTTATTGATCAGCTCAGGTTGGGCATCGAAATCTTCCAAATAGGCAAAATCATAACTTTTATACCCTGTAATTGACGTTAATAAATACTCATCTGATAAGGTGAATTCTATGTTAGCTTGTAAGGATAATATTTCACCGCGGTCGTAACCTTTACCAGCACCAAAGTCGATATTGACCTTGTCTTCGGCTGCATTACTCACTTCAGTCCAGTAAACTGAAGGGTCTTGCTCTCTATCTTCATAAGTCGCGCGAAAAACAGCGTCGATATTATCTCCTTCGTAGCGTAGTGATAAACGAGTAGAGTTTACTTCACCGCCACCAAGGTCACCGCCACCCGCTACGTTTTCTAGCCAGGCACCTTTACTGATGAAATTGCCTGCCGCACGAAAATACCAATTATCAGTTAAGGGAATGTTCACCATACCAGTGACTTCTTGAGTATCATATTGAGCAATCGTCACGCCTACTTTGGCTTCAAAATCCGAAATAGGTTGGTTGGTGGTAATGTTAATACCGCCAGCAATGGCGTTTCGTCCGAACAAAGTGCCTTGTGGCCCTTTTACTACTTCGGCTCGTTCCATATCGTAAAATGACATTTGCACGCCGCCATTTCTGCCTGCCCATAGGCCATCAGTAAAAATAGCGACTGATGGGTCGCCACCAATACCAAAATCATTAGTGCCAATGCCTCGAATAGAAAGGGCATCAATAAAGCTATCTTCTGTCTTACCATTAAAACCAGGAGTTAAATCAACCAAGCCACGCACATCTTCGATACGAAGTTGATCCATCATGTCGCCATTAAAGGCTGATACCGCAACAGGGACATCTTGAACAGATTGAGATCGTTTTTGTACCTTTACTTCAATTACTTCTATCTCACTTGCTAACGCACTGTTTAAGCCTAAAGCTAAAAACAATGGCGATAACTTAAATAAATTGGGTGCAATGAGCTTTGATTTATGATTCATAGTTAGACCTATTATATTTGAGTTTAATGTTCACTGGGTCATGGCAATAGTGCGAGACACCGTGATTAATCTTGTTATTATTTTTTAGTTGTTAATTTTTATTCAAAATTAGATTAAATAATTTACAGATATCGGAACATACCCCTATCGCGTTAGGCTTTGAGAAATGGTAAATATAACTGCTTAAGAAGTGCATAATTTTAATTAGTATTAAACCCTTCAGCCTAGGTAAACATTATGGATAAGATAAAAACAAATATTGTGAAATAGTGACTTTGTCAGGCAATACTCCCCTATAGGGGTAACTTAATCATCGACTCTTTATGCAACACTGAATGACTAATAAAAACACATTAATAAAATATAAAGTGTTATTGAGTATAAAGCATTAAACTTGAAGGAAGAGAGATAAATATGACAGAAAAAATATTGGGAAAAAAAGACCTCGTTCTATTTACCGTGTCAGCTATTCTATTATTAGACACTTTAGCCTCTGCTGCTTCTGTTGGTGTTTCGAGTATTTTTTGGTGGTTATTTCTTGGCGTTGTCTTTTTTATACCTTTTGCCTTAATTAGTGCTGAAATGTCATGCTCATATCCAGAGCAGGGTGGTATTTATGCTTGGGTGAAAACTGCTTATGGTAGCCGATGGGCGGCAAGAGCGTCATGGGGGTATTGGATAAATACTGCGGTATGGATCCCCGCTATTGCTATATTATTTGCCGGTATATTTAAACAAATGTTTATTCCTGATTTGAGTCTTTTTGGTCAAATTGCTATTGGTATTACGCTCACTTGGATTACGGTTGCAGTAAATATTATTAGTTTAGATATTGGTCGATTTATTCCTGATACTGGCGCAGTCCTTAAAATACTCATTTTTCTTGCGTTAATTGTTGGTGCCTTTAATTATGTCGGAGAGCACGGTATGGCCAATGAGTTTACACTTGCGGCGCTTAAACCCGACTGGCAAGCCAGTTTTCAATATATACCAGCAATTATCTATGGCATGTTGGGCTTTGAATTAGTCAGTGCTAGCAGTGACGAAATGAAAGATCCAGCGCGAGACATGCCTAAAGCCGTACTTATTTCTGCAGCTATTATTATCGTTCTGTATCTATTTGGGACTATTGCTATGTTGGCGGCTATTCCCGCACAAGATATTAATTTAGTAGAAGGGCTAATGGATACTTTGTATTTGTTGTTTGGGCAAACACTAGCAGGGCAAACCTTTGCAATGGTTTTAGGTATTGCCGCTCTATTTACCTTCTTTTCTAATGGCGTAACATGGGCTTTAGGCTGTAATCGAGCAGCAGCAGAAGCGGCAAAAATGGGTGAGTTACCGGCAATTTTTGCTAAAGAAAGTAAGAGTAATGGCACACCATTAGGTGCTAGCTTAATGATGGGAGTAGTGAGTACTGCCACCATAGTACTTTATGGCTTTCTTGCCGGCTCAAATGAAGATTTGTTCTGGTCGCTGTTTGCCTTTAGTGCCGTTATTTTCATGCTGCCTTATATTGCTATGATGCTTGCTTTTATCAAAGCTCGTGTCGAACAGCCTGAGCATTATCGTCCCTACAAAATACCAGGCGGTTTATTGGTTGCTCGTTTATTTGCTTATTCGTGCATAACAGTTTTAAGCATGGCGATTGTTTTGTTTATTTACTCGCCTGAAGAGGGTATGCAATGGCCTGTACTTGTTGGAGTAATCGTTACCTTAATTATTGGTGAATTTGCGATACGCATAGCAGAGAAAGACAAATCCGAACCTACAATGAGATTTTCAGCTATTAAATAGCAATTTTATAATTGTTCATAAATGACTAAAAGACCAACCTGATTATCACGTTGGTCTTTTTTGCTAATTACCGCTTTAAGCGGTATTTTAGTGTACGCTGACAATGTCTTTTCTGATTCAAGCGTTAAAAATACCTTATGTGCTACGATTGGGGTATTGTTCACCTTTACCTTACCTTTACACCAAGTGCATTTAGTGAACTCAATTCGAAGTGGGAGAACCTAATGAATAGGCAAGCTGAAAAACAAATTCGAAATTATCAAGTGGCGGTGATCGCTAGCTTACTATTTGCTCTGCTTGGTTTTTCATACAACGTTTGGCGTATGGAAGTGACTGAGGAAAATACTAATACCAGAACGGCATGTTTTGAATTGTTGTTAGTATTATCCGAATTAGAACAGCTGGTTTATTCGGCTTATTACGACAAAAATATGATTGAAGGTAGCCCAAGAAAAGGTTGGGTTAAAATCAGTTTAACAGTCGATTTAAGTGTACTAACGACTCCAAAAGTTAAAAACTCTGCACTTAAGTTAAAAGAAACCTGGTCAACTCATTGGGAGTCTATTGAAAATAACGAACAATCTGTAGAAGCTATCGTTCTTTCAGTTGAAAGCTTACGTACTGAAATTAAAATGTTGCTTCAGGAGCTAAGGTGATTTTAGGATTGCCAGCTCCATTAATAAGCTTTTATGCAATTTATTAATGGAGCTAGATTTTAGCTAACAATGTTATTATTAAATAATGTATTAATATCATCTTCATTGAAATTGAGCCATGTTGATAATACCTGATAGCTATGCTGACCCAAGTCGGGCGAGGCGCTTTTATATTGCAATGGCGTCGCTGACAGGTTGATTGGTGATGCTACTGTATCTATAAGCTCTCCTTGATGATTGGGTACTTGCTTTACCATTTCACGGTGCTTAATTTGCGGGTGATTAAACACCTGCTCTAAGGTATTAACCGGACCACAAGGCACGGCGACAGCTTCAAGTTGTTCAAGCCACCATTGGCTGGAATGTAATGCTAGTTTGCACACTAGAATAGGGATGAGCTTATCTCGATTAATAACGCGTTGTGCATTTGTTGCAAACCAAGGGTCTTCAGCAATGTTGGGGCATTGGGCAATTTTGCAAAATTTGATAAATTGATTGTCATTGCCAATCGCTAAAATAATACTGCCATCTTGAGTCGCAAACGTTTGATAGGGCACAATGTTAGGGTGACCGTTACCTAATCGTTGTGGATTATTCCCCGTGGCTAAGTAGTTCATACCCTGATTTGCCAATGTGGCCGTTTGCACATCAAGTAAAGCTATATCAATATGCTGGCCTTCGTTGGTATGTTGTCGCGCCATTAAGGCAGCTAATACCGCATTGCAACTGTATAAACCTGTCATGACATCAACGAGGGCAACGCCAACCTTCATTGGCGTACCATCGGGCTCTCCCGTTAAGCTCATCAAGCCACCTTCACCTTGGATCATAGCATCGTAACCTGCTTTGTGTGCACTAGGTCCACTTTGACCAAAGCCGGTTATTGAGCAATAAACCAAGCGCGGATTAATTTCTTTTATACTTTGGTAGTCAAGACCATATTTAGCAAGGCCACCCACCTTGTAGTTTTCAATAAGTACATCAGCTTGAGCAATTAAATCTTTAATCACTTGCTGGCCTTGTGCTTGGGTAATATCAATCGCAATAGACTGCTTGTTACGATTAACGCAATGAAAATACGCAGCTTGTGGCGGTTGTTCCTTAGTCGCCTCTTTAATAAAAGGAGGCCCCCAAAAGCGGGTGTCATCGCCTTTTACCGGACGCTCTACCTTAATAACTTCTGCGCCCATGTCTGCTAACATTTGCGAGGCCCAAGGGCCAGCCAAAATACGGCTTAAGTCAACAACTTTGATATTTTTCAATGCGGTAGTCATTAGCAAAATGCCTGATAGCCAGTAATAGCACGACCTAAAATTAAGGCATGAATATCATGGGTACCTTCATACGTATTAACAGCTTCAAGGTTCATCATATGGCGAATGACGCCAAACTCATCACTAATGCCATTGCCGCCATGCATATCGCGAGCAACACGGGCAATATCAAGAGATTTACCACAATTATTACGTTTCAATAAAGAGATTAATTCAACAGGGCATTGGTTAGCATCCATTAAACGGCCCATTTGTAAGCAACCTTGCAAACCTAAACCTATTTCTGTTTGCATATCAGCTAATTTCTTTTGGATTAATTGATTTGATGCTAATGGACGACCAAACTGTTTTCTATCTATGGCATAATTACGAGCTGAATCAAAACAGAATTCAGCAGCCCCTAATGCTCCCCAAGCGATGCCATAACGCGCCTTGTTAAGACAGCCAAAAGGCCCCGCTAAACCAGTAATTTCAGGAAACATATTTTCATCAGGCACGAAAACATTATCCATTACAATCTCACCTGTGATAGAAGCGCGTAACGAAAATTTACCTTCAATTTTTGGGGCAGATAAACCTTCCATGCCTTTTTCAAGGACAAAACCACGAATTCTTTTATTGAGCTTAGCCCAAATAACAAAAACATCAGCGATTGGTGAGTTAGTGATCCATATTTTATTACCTGTTATACGGTAACCACCATCAACCTTGGTTGCATGAGTGGTCATTGATGCCGGATCACTACCCGAATTTGGCTCAGTTAAACCAAAGCAACCCACCCACTCACCTGAAGCAAGTTTAGGTAAGTATTTCATCCGCTGCTCTTCTGTGCCGTAAGCATAAATAGGATGCATTACCAATGATGATTGTACACTCATGGCACTTCGGTAGCCGCTATCAACACGTTCTACTTCACGGGCGATTAAACCATAGCTAACATAGTTAACCTCACTGCCACCGTATTGTACTGGCAAGGTAGCGCCCAATAAACCTAGCTGACCTAACTCACGCATGATTTCACGATCAAAAACTTCATTTCTATTCGCTTCTAGCACACGCGGTAGTAATTTTCCTTGACAATAATCATAAGCGGTATCACGAATCATGCGCTCTTCTTCAGTAAGTTGATTATCAATAAACATAGGATCTTGCCAGTTAAAAGGGGATAGTGCTTGATTCATGTTATTACTCCGAGTGTATTTTATTGCGCGTGGGTGCCTATAATTTGTTGTTACACTCTATCTTTAAAATAAAAATAAATATAATATATAGTTGTTATAATTTTAATAACTTTTATTTATTGGTGTGTTTGTATGAATTTAAAACGTCTTGAATATTTTTGCCAATTGGCCGTAATTGGTAACTTTACTCGCGCAGCCAATAAAATTGGTATTGCTCAACCTGCACTCACAATTACGATACAAAAACTAGAAAAAGAAGTTGGACTAAAACTCATTAATCGCGCCGAAAAAAATGCGATATTAACCGCTGAAGGTCAAGTGCTCTTTAAGCTGGCAACGCAATTATTAAGTCAGGCAAAGCAAGTTGAATTAGAATTGGAAGAATTAAAAGATCTTGAACGCGGTACCATTCGTTTTGGTGTTTCTGCAATGATGGGCTCTTATTATTTTCCGAAAGTCTTAACCGACTTTAAGCAAGAATATCCCAATATAAAAATTCATTTAGTTGATCAAGGTACGGCAGCGCTTGAGAAAATGCTGTTAAATGGTGAACTTGATATCGCTTTGGTTCGAGGAGATTTAGAAAACCCTCAACTGCGTTATACTGAACTTATTGATGAAGAAATAGTGGCAGGCATGGTGAAAACTCATCCACTTGCTATGGAGAAAACCCTATCACTGGCACAATTTTGTCAACAACCATTAGTATTATTTCATGAAGGGTATTTTTTACGGGAAGTGGTTAGTCAATATGCAAAAAAAAGTCATGTAGAGTTAGATATTCGAATGGAAACTAACCTTATTGAATTGCAAAAATCATTGGTTCGTAATGAAGTGGGAATTACTACTTGTTTATCACGGATATTAGAAGGTGATCCTCAAATGACTTCAGTACCTTTTGAACCAAAAGTGGCATTTAAATTGAGCCTAGCATGGAAAAAAAATCATTACCTTTCTAAGGCGAGTAAAGCTTTTATCAACTATTTAAGCTCTACGCTCAATAAAGTAAATGATCTGCCTACCAGAAGTTAAAACACTTTAGCAAATGCTTCTTTAAGTAAATCAACTTTGTTAACTTCTTTAGGGTGGTTTTTATACACCAAGGATAGATTAAACTGGTACGTTAATGAACTAGGTTGGATAATTCGAATGTCACCATTATTTAACTCTTGCTGAATGTAACTTTGTGGTAGGTAACCGATATATCGTCCTGACAATATCATGGCTTTTCGGGTATCAAACTGATAAGCCTTTGCTAATAAATTCAATTTTTTTAGCTGTTCTCTACCAGAGCCGTCAATATCAATACCGGGGTGAATAGCGGGTACAGAGGACAGTTTTTCTTCGCTAATAACCGTATCTACTTGATTAAAAAATTCATGCTGTTTGCTACAGCATAAATAGATTGGCTCGCTGTATATTGGTTGATAGCACAGTCCTTCCGTTTGTTGATAGCCTGGAAATAGCGCGATATGGGCTTTATCTTTTAACAATAATTTTTCAATGTTATTAATGGACTCGCCATCAAGTACCAAGTGAAGGTTAGGGTAACTGTCATGAATAATTTGAATAATTTTTGCTAACTTTAGTTGTTTAGCAACATCAAGCTGATCAGCACACAAAATTACTAATTCGCCACTTAGTTCGCTGCCGAGTGAATTCACCAATAATGAAAAATCGTTGAGTGAATCAAATAGCTCAATGGCTGCATAATAAACCGCTTGCCCATCTTCAGTGAGCGAAAAACCGCCTCGGCCACGCAAACATAACTTAAGTTTCATTCGGCTTTCTAAATTAGACATATGCACGCTAACGGTTGACCGGGTGATACCTAACTCACTCTCTGCTGCAGCAAAGCCGCCATTTTCAACCACGGCTTTAAAAATGCGGAGTAAGCGTAAATCATATTCAGTGACTTGCTTAGGAATGATAGATTTTTTATTCATATGTTTTGTTACCGTAAAACATTAGTTTTAATGTTTTATATTTAACATGAGTTGGTTTTGTTATTCAATAGGGAAAATCATTCATTTGTGGATATTATTATGTACAGCCTTAAAGATAACGAATTACTTAAAAACTTTTCTTATATTAATGGTAGTTGGCACAGCAGCAAAACAACACTTGAAGTAACTAACCCTGCAACAGGAGAGCTAGTTGCCAATGTTAGCAATGCAGGTATTGCTGAAACTGAACTTGCAGTGAAAGCGGCAAAAAATGCTTTTAAAATGTGGTCAGGAAAGTCGGCAAATGAACGGGCAACCTTGATGCGTAATTGGTTCAACCTATTGATGGAGCATCAAGATGATTTGGCTCGAATACTGACGCTAGAGCAAGGTAAGCCATTGGCAGAAGCAAAAGGTGAAATCGCTTATGGCGCTGCCTTTATTGAGTGGTTCGCGGAAGAAGGTAAACGTGTTTATGGTGATATTATTCCTGCGCCATCTAGCGACAAGCGTGTTGTGGTAATAAAGCAACCCATTGGTGTGGTTGCTGCTATAACGCCTTGGAACTTCCCTAATGCTATGATTTCTAGAAAAGCGGCTGCTGCACTTGCATCAGGCTGTACTTTTGTTGTTCGACCAGCGACGCAAACGCCATTATCTGCGTTAGCTATGGCTGAGCTAGCAGAACGTGCTGGTATTCCAGCAGGTGTGTTTAATGTGGTTGTGGGTGATGATGCTCGTGGTATGGGACAAGTATTAACCCAGCACCCAGACATTGCTAAATTCACTTTCACAGGTTCAACGCCGGTAGGTAAATCATTAATTAGCCAATGTGCGACTACAGTGAAAAAAGTGTCAATGGAACTTGGTGGTAATGCACCGTTCATCGTCTTTGCTGATGCGGATCTTGACGCCGCAGTACAAGGTGCTCTGGCATCTAAATATCGTAATGCCGGACAAACCTGCGTTTGCACCAATCGTATTTTAGTACATCAAGATGTGATGGCTGCGTTCAGTGAAAAATTTGTTAAAGCGGTCAATGAGTTATCAATTGGTAACGGCTTAGCTGATGGCATAAGCATTGGACCGATGATAAACGAGCAAGCGGTTGCTGATGTGCAAAAGCTTGTACAAGACTCAATTGAAATGGGTGCAAAAATTGCCCTAGGTGGACAAATTGACCAAGCAGGTCCATGCTTTTATCAACCCACTATTTTAACAGATGTTACCAATGATATGCCGGTTGCAGCCAATGAGATTTTTGGCCCAGTTTCACCTTTAATTTCATTTGCCAGTGAAGAAGAAGCATTAGCACTAGCCAATGATACTGAATACGGTTTAGCTGCTTATTTTTATGCTCGCGATATCGGTGTTATTTGGCGTGTTGCTGAAGGGCTAGAGTTTGGCATGGTTGGTATAAATGAAGGCATTATTTCAAATGTTGCCGCGCCTTTTGGTGGTATGAAACAATCAGGTAATGGCCGTGAAGGCTCTAAATATGGCTTAGATGATTATATGGAAATTAAGTACTTATGCATGGGTGGCTTAGACAAGTAACACCTTTCCCTGTCAGTTGCATAAATTCATGTAACTGGCATTACACTGACTTAAATTGCACAGGAAATAAAAATGACAAACGCAAACTTACAAGCCCGTAAAACAAAAGTTGTTGCTAGAGGGCAAGGCAACATGTATCCCGTTTATGTCGATCATGCTAAAAATGCTGAAATTTGGGATGTAGAAGGAAATCGTTTTATTGATTTTGGCGCAGGTATTGCCGTATGTAATACAGGTCACAGTCATCCTAAAGTGGTTGCTGCTGCTAAAGCACAACTCGATAAATTTAGCCATACTTGTATTATGGTAAACCCTTATGAAATAGGGGTTGAGCTTGCTGAGAAACTAACTGATATTGCACCTGGTGATTCAGCGAAAAAAGCTATTTTTGTTTCAACAGGTGCCGAAGCGGTAGAAAACTGTGTAAAAATAGCCAGAGCACATACCGGTCGTCGTGGTGTTATCGCTTTTAATGGTGGCTTTCATGGTCGTACTAATCTTACGATGGCTTTAACGGGTAAGATCACGCCATATAAAAATTTATTTGGCCCTTTCCCTGGTGATATTTTCCACGCACCATTTCCTATTGACTGTCATGATATTTCAGTAAAAGCCTCGTTAAAAGCAGTAGAAAATTTATTTAAGGTAGATATTGCACCAACTGATGTTGCGGCAATTATTGTTGAGCCTGTTCAAGGGGAGGGCGGATTTTATGCTGCACCGACAGAATTTTTACAGGCATTAAGAGCAATATGCGATGAACACGGAATTGTGTTAATCGCAGATGAAGTACAAACTGGCTTTGGCCGCACAGGTAAAATGTTTTGCTGTGAATACTCAGGTGTCGAACCTGATTTAATCACTATGGCAAAGGGTATTGCTGGTGGTTTCCCTATTGCCGCTGTTGTAGGTAAAAGTGAAATCATGGATGCTCCGCTTCCTGGTGGATTAGGTGGCACCTATGGTGGCTCTCCTGTTGCTTGTGCTGCAGCATTGGCAGTTCTAGAAGTAATTGAAGAAGAAAGTTTAGTTAGCCGTTCAGCACAAATTGGCGCTATTTTTAACGAACGTTTATCAAAACTACAAAGCCAATATCCAATGCAAATTGGTGAAGTTAGAAATCTGGGCTCAATGATTGCTATCGAACTTTATAAAGACGGCGATAGTGAACAGCCAAATACAGAATTGACTCAAGCGATTATCGCAAATGCAGCTAAGTATGGTTTAGTATTGTTGGCTTGTGGTTTTTATGGCAACGTTATCAGATTCCTACCAGCGTTAACCATAAGTGATGAAGTAATTAACGAAGGATTAGATCAATTTGATAAACTATTTGCTGAAGTAGTACAAGACTAATAATGCAATAGGATTGCAGATGCGGATTATTTTCATTGGTTTAACTCAATAAATATAACCGCATCTGTAACCAAGCATACTGTTTGCGTTGTGCACAAATATCAAAAAATACCCAACAATATCAAACGACGGCTATTACAGAAGAAATAACCTTGAATTTAACAAAGTCTGAGGGAATAAGAGCTAATCTGTTAAGTCTATAGCGTCAATTGTTTGAACATTTAATTTCAACATATCATGTTAATTAACAATCTAGGAAAAATCACCCTCTTAAGCAAAGATTTTCTTGTTTATAATTAGATGGAATATTCCATATTCTGTTATCAGTACATTGTGTTAACCTACGTGAATGCTAGTCTTAGCGATTGATACATAGTATAAGCTATCTTAGTTTTATCCTATTGTTGTGTTGCTATTGATTTAGGCATAACAATTGCTTTATGTGTTTAATACTTAGGGATACATAAATAATTGGCATTGATTTCAGCGTTTAGTTGTTAAATACTATTGTTGAGCGCAAATGGCTTAAAATATAATGCTTTTATTACTTTACCGATAATGACACTAAATAATTTAATCTTACATGACTAAAGACTTCTCAAAATACCAAAATATCATCGACAGTTTTCGTGGCAAAGTTAATAAAACTGGCTTTGATACTAAGTTTGCATTAAGCACTAAAAACCTTACTAAAACAGAAAAATTCATTTTAAAAATGGAATTAAAGCGTTTAGCGGGCCCCTGTACTCGCTCAATTGACTTACGTGGTTTAGTTAGTGGTGTATGTGAATTGTTTGAATTTAATGGTCAAAGTCATTTTTTAGATGATATAGCTATTCGCGTATTTAAAGATAATGTAGCTGAATATGATGACTACACCTTCGGTGTTTATGAGGCAGTTAAAAACACCGAAAATAATTTTCGGGTTATTTACCAAAACGAGCAAGCGGGTAATATTCGGGCCTCTGATGATTCGTTGAAAAAACAGCAAGAAAAATTGCAATACCCAGCTTCCTTATATCAATTTGAAGAGTACGCTAATCGCTTTGAAGAAAGGATGAATTTTGCGATATCCATTATTGTTACTCTGGCAAGTAAAAAAGAATTGCTAGCCACTAGTTCTGATATCAGTATGGGAGGGTGTAAATTTCGTTTAACAGATGAAGTGCTTCTTAAAATTGGACAAATTGTAGATTTAAAGTTTTCAGGTTTAGAGCAAGAGTTTCAAATTAGTACTACTACAGTACTTTCTTTTGAAGTAAGAAATATTCATCGCGATGGTAATACTCAATTAATTGGCTGCAAACGAATTAAAATTCCAGAAAAGGATGCTTTTAAGCAGTTTCTGTCTGGATACATTCAAGGGAATAAGCGTCGTTATAAAATCAATTTAGAAAACACTATTACTGCGCTACAAGCACGCAGCTTTGAGCAATACCTTTTACCTCAATTAACTGAATTACCTATTTTTATTGAAAAAAATACAAGTGGGTTAGTGCCTCGTTATGCATTGACAACAAACAATAACCAAGCCACTTATCAATATTGGCAAGATGAAGTAGGTAATTCTACTTTATCTTCACTCCTAAATGAAAAGAGGCTAGAACGTTTACAGCGCACAACTGACAACTCGTTATTAGTTTATAGTTTTATTCATCAATCGCAGGGTAAAAGTTTTTTTTACACTATGGATGAGGAGCAATTGTCAGTAGAAATCGAGTTATCGCCCATCTTTTTAACGTTTGCATCGAATCAAAAAACATTTGCAATTACCGAGTTATCTTGTGCAAAACTGGATGGAAATCGCGCTCACTCTGCATTTACGTTATCAAATACTCTTGCATTGAAAGACCAATATATTAATTTGCCACCTTCCGATGAAGTTACAGCTTCATTGGCCTTGATACCATATATTACTGTTGTTAATGATATAACTCACCCGAGCCTTGTTGCTCAATACCAGCAGCTTTCAAGTGGTAAAATTGCGTCGGTAAAGTTAAAAGAGTATGGTCATCAACGGATTAAAAAACCAATCCTAGTTGATGAGTTGGGCGTTAGTTATAAGAATCAACGGCAAGAATTGCGTTTTATCTATGATACACCGACTGTTATTGAATGTGAAAAAATACAATGGCGGGGAAATTCTCACGATTTCTCTGTATCAGGCTTGAAAGTTGAATTAGATAACCCTGCGGTGCTTGTCAAAGGTGATGTCGTTTATTTAACGTTTCCAAAATTACAAAAAATCACTTCCGCATTTGATCTTAAGCAGTTACCTTATGAAGTAGTGCGAATCAATAAAAAGAAAACCATTCTAAATTTGCGAGTGCATGTTAAAGCACATCAACATATCGGTAGAGCATTTTTTAAACTATTAATTAGTAAGAATCGTGATAAATTGACGCCAGACGAATACGCTATGTTAACGCCGGGTTTAGCTGAAGCTTTACGCACTAGTTACGCCAAGAATATGAATACTCCTGCTTTACTTGTGCAAACAAGTGGTAATCGCTATAAGGTGGAAGCAATCGCAAGTAATAATGATTCGAGTGAATTATTTAAACAAATGCAGCGATTGAGTGACCGTAAAAATTACTATAATTTATACCCCTTGATGACTAAGATGCAATCTAATGGCTTACTTGAACAACATTTAAAGACGTTATTAATTGGTGACGAGCCGATCACTGAATTACTTTATATTGGGATAGACCCAAATGAACATAAAGTAGATAAATCGATACAGGTCGTTCTTGGTAGTGAGTTAACTACACCGGAGTTAAAACAATTTTTTATTAAAAAATCATTAAAACGCGGACAGTTTTATTGTGTTAAGTTGATGATTGCACGGACAAACGAGCCGGATATGGAGTATTTAAATGCAGAGCTAAGTTATATTAGTTCATATGCTATTCATCGTGGTAAGAAACTTGAACAGGACATTTGGAATGTTGTTGGTATGATTCAGTATTTTGATATTACCAAGGAAGTGTTATTTAATTATAATTTATCTCGCTTGTAAGCCTCGAGAACTAAAGCTCAAGAGGCAAAAATTATTTAGCTAAACCGTTTATGCTAACCAGTGTAGCAGGCAATCTAAACCTTGTTTATTGATACTACTATCTGCTTGCGCTAAAACGATTGGCTTGGCGTGAAAAGCTACACCAAATCCTGCTGCAGCCATCATAATGAGATCATTCGCGCCATCACCCATAGCAACAGTTTGACTTGCGGGTATTTTATATTGCTCTGCTAGCAGTGTTAATGAGTCCGCTTTTACTTGTGCATCAACTACTGAGCCTAAAACTTTACCGGTTAATTTACCATCATCAATTTCTAATACATTGGCAAAAGTGGCATCAAGTGCCAATAATTCTTTTAAATGATCAGCAAAATAAGTAAAACCGCCTGATGCTACTGCAATACGCCAGTTATGTTGCTTCAGTTCACTCAATAAGTTTTCTAATCCAGCCATTAATGGAATGTTTTTGGCAACATCGGCAAGTATTTGCTCTGGTGCATTTGTTAGCGTTGCCACACGTTGGTGTAAGCTTTGGGCAAAGTCCAATTCGCCTAGCATGGCCAACTCTGTAACTGCTGCTACTTGCTCGCCTACACCGGCTAATTTTGCTATTTCATCAATGCATTCTATTTCTATGGTGGTTGAGTCCATATCCATTACCAATAAACCAGGCTCAGCAAGTTTTGGCGCATCTTTAATTAATGCGGCCTCAATTCCTTGTGTTAAGGCAAAGTCAGCAATAGCTTTACGTGCTTTAACAAAATCAGTACATGTTACGCTAAAGCGGTAACTGGTTTGCTGGTTACGGGTATTAATGGCTGTTAAGGCATTAATACTAATGTGACTGGTGCTTTGTAAAGCTAATAAGCTTTCAATAGATAAATCAGCAAAAACAACAAGCTCTTGATTTAGCGAACCAACAATTGCTTTTTCACTGAGTGTTAAAGCGTCTTTACTTAAAACAAAGTGAATAGGTAAACAATCAGGTATTTGTTGTTGATTGAAGTAAGATTCAAGTGATAAAGATAATATTTTGGTAGAAAAAGGCACATTAGTAGAAAAAGACACGTTAACTCTCTATTATAAGTGTATGTATGCTCATGCTATTTTATTAAGAGGCACAGCAAGTTTAATATGAAAAAATCAGAACAGCCTTTATACCCTAAATTATCGCCAATTTATAATAAAATTATGCAATTACTTAGTGCTATTTTACTTATTGTACTTTTGATGACACTTTGGTTGTCGACAGCAGAAAAAAGTGAACAGGCGCTATCTCTGCATTTTGAGCAAACGGCTGAAAAATTTTTACAACAAGCTATTGCAGGTGTTTCGGTATTGCTAGTTAACAAGGAAATATCACAAAGTAAAAAAACTCGATATGCTCAGGTACAATCTTATTTAGATCATTTGGGAGATGCTGACTTTATTAAACAAGTACATTTCTATGATGCAACGGGTTTATTGTTATTGAAATCTTCATCTGGTGGTGAAGCGAGTGCTTCTATAAAATCGCTTTATGGAATTGATGAAAGCATACAAACACTTAATAAGAGCGGTAAATATAGCCCTTTTATTAGTGAGATAAGGGCAGATAAACTAATAGGTTATTTACGACTCACTATAGAAAAATCATATTTAACCGACACTCTTGCTAATGATAATCATAACGCACAAACCTTGCATCGTTTTTTGCTAATTATTGCTGGTTTAGTGGGGTTTTTATTAACTCGAGGCTTAAATCGCTTTAGTAGACAAGGCTTTAGAATGCCTGACACAGGATCACCGGTAAAAAAATAACGCTTCAATATTGCTTTCTATTTGTTCGGCTATTATTGCTGCTGGCTCATCTCTGATGGTACTTAAGGCATTAAATACTGTCAGTATATTTAATGGTGTATTGATTAACCCTTGTTGGCCAAAGGGGGGCATGGCAGGCGCATCAGTTTCTAATAGTAAGCTAGACAAAGGTAAACGTTTAACCGCGTTAATAGTTTTTTTCGATCTAGCGTAGGTAATTGTACCGCCAATACCTAGTTTAAACCCTAAATCTACATAAGCTTTGGCTTGTTGGTAACTTCCTGAAAAAGCATGAATAACACCTGCTCTATTTAATTTGATTTTTTTTAATAGTGGCAGAATTAATTGGTGTGATTGGCAGTGATGTATAATTACGGGTAAATTATTATCTTTGGCTATTTGCAACTGCATTTCAAAGAATGCTTGTTGAAGCGTTAAACTATCACTTAATGCTTGTTCATTTTCAGTATTTTCCTTTGCCTTAAATACGTCTATACCGCACTCGCCAATGGCAACTATGTTGTTATCGGAATTGCTATTACTATGTTTTATCACTGCTTGTGTGAGTTGTTGCTGATAAAATGTGAGGTCGATATTTTTAGCTGAATTGCTGTTAGCAGATTTGTTATTAGCTAAGTTGTCTTGAAGAATAATAAACCAGGGGTGTATCCCTAAACAACATGAGATTTTAACCGTGCTGTGGTTCGCTTGAGCGGGTAATGATAATACGCGTTGCCAATGTTCTGGGTTTACTGAAGGGACAATGATGCGGTTAATATTATTTTGTTGGCATTCATTCAACAGTTGAGGACGTTTGTGCTGAAACTCAGTGAAATCAAGGTGGCAATGACTATCTGTAAATTGCATCATTGCCCCTTATTTATTTCAGATAATGTTGAATTACATTCTATCCATGACTTCAATGCCTAAAATATCTAAACCTTGTTTTAAGGTTTTCGCTATTACTTGGCACAAGGCTAAACGTGATTCTTTTACTTCCACATCAATGCCTTCTTTTAGAATAGGACAAGCTTCGTAAAAACTCATATAAAGACTGGCCAACTCATACAAATAATTACATAACAAGTTAGGTGTACATTCACTAATCACTGCATCTATTACATCTTCAAGTTGTAATAGTTTTAATGCCAATGCTTTTTCTTGTGGCTCAATAAGATCGATATTAGCCTGAGTTTGCGCAACATCTGCTTTTACAAAAATACTGTGAATACGCGAATAGGCATACTGTAAATAAGGCGCTGTAGCACCTTCAAAACTCAACATTGTTTTCCAGTTAAAAATATAATCACTGGTACGGTTTTTTGATAAATCGGCAAATTTAACTGCGCCAATACCTACTTTTGCAGAGATTTCAGCCAAATCAGCAGTATTAATTTCAGGGTTTTTTTCTTTAATTAAGTCACTAGCACGACTTACCGCTTCGTCCAAAAGTTCTGCTAGTTTTATCGTACCACCAGTACGGGTTTTGAATGGTTTGCCATCGTCTCCCATCATCATACCAAACGGGCAATGATCGTAACCAACATGCTCAGGCAATAAACCTGCTTTACGGGCAACAATTTCAACTTGTTTAAAATGTAGTGATTGGCGGGCGTCAGTGAAAATAATGATGCGATCGGCCGCTAATTTACCACTGCGATAACGACAAGCAGATAAATCGGTGGTGGCATATAAGAATCCGCCACCCGACTTTTGTACGATAAGTACAGGAGCATCACCATCTTTATTAACCATTTCATTAATGAAAACAGCTTTAGCACCTTGGCTTTCAACAGCAATTTCTTTTGCCATTAACTCATCTACAACAATTGACAAATCATCGTTATAAGCGCTTTCACCCATGATATCGCTGCGTTTTAGTGACACATTTAACTTAGCGTAAATCTCTTCACTATGGGCAATAGATATATCAATAAACTGCTGCCATAATTTGGCAGAGCCAGCATCACCACTTTGCAATTTAACCACATCTGCACGAGCGCGATCAGCAAACCCTTCTTCGTTATCAAAGCGTACTTTCGCTTCACGGTAAAAATTCTCTAAATCGCTAAGTGCAGTTTCTGCAACTTCATTGCCTGCTAATTTATCGCTTAAATGGGCGATTAACATGCCAAACTGTGTACCCCAGTCGCCCATATGATTTTGGCGAATAACCTTATCACCACGAAACTCTAGGGCACGTACTACAGCATCACCAATAATGGTTGAGCGTAAATGACCAACATGCATTTCTTTGGCAAGGTTAGGGGCGCTGTAATCTACTACTACTGTTTGCGCCCTTTCTTCTGAGCTAGTGCCTCTTTGTGTTACGCCGATATGAGCATCTTGAGCAACAGTATTCAGTTGTGTGCCAAGCCATTTGTCATCAAGATGAATATTAATAAAGCCAGGGCCGGCGAGTTCAATTTTGCTAGCAATACCGTCTAGATCTAGCTCAGCAACTACCTTGGTGGCTAATTCACGCGGATTGGTTTTTAACTTTTTAGCTGCGCCCATCACGCCATTAGCTTGGTAATCACCAAACTGTGGGCGATTTGATAAACTGATCGCTGGATTAGTATCTGCGGGTAAACCTGCTGCAACCATAGCTGCACTGACTTTTTCTGATAGTATCTGTTTAATATTCATATCGTTATCTCATTCTCTTTGCTATTTGGCTCAATAGTCGCATCAATCGTGCTCACTGACTATCGTCAGCTCCGCGCGTTTTCTTTACTCTTGAACCAACTAACTGCGAGAATAGAGTAACCCACAGTTAGTTCTAATTTTTAGTGAAATATTTCACTGACTTAATTGTATCGTTTTGCAATCTAGATGGGATTTTAACAAAGCTGTCGAGGTTTTTCATTAGGAGCTTAGTTTACTAAGTGACGAAATGAAAAAGCGATGGCAATGCCGATAAAATTCTATCTAGGAAGCAAAAATTAGTGTTCACGGGTTGCGTGGAACTGTATGTCTGGATGACGCTCTTGTGATAATGATAAATTCACCATTGTTGGGGCAATATAAGTTAAATTATTACCGCCATCTAATGCCAAGTAATCTCCTGCTTTTTTTCTAAATTGTTCTAAAGTTCGTTCATCATCACAAGTACACCAACGAGCGGTTGCTACGCTGATAGGCTCATAAATGGCATCAACCTTATACTCTGTTTTTAATCGTTGTACTACTACTTCAAATTGTAATACACCTACGGCCCCTACAATCATATCGTTGTTGATGAAAGGACGGAATACTTGTACAGCGCCTTCTTCTGAAAGCTGGATCAAGCCTTTTTGCAATTGTTTCGCCTTTAATGGGTCGCGTAAACGTATACGTCTAAACATTTCAGGAGCAAAGTTTGGTATACCGCTAAACTTCATCATTTCGCCAGCAGTAAATGTATCACCAATTTGAATGCTACCATGATTGTGTAAACCAATAATATCACCCGCATAGGCTTCTTCTACATGAGCTCTATCACCCGCCATAAAGGTTACTGCATCGGCAATTTTTACATCTTTACCTAAGCGTACTTGTTTCATTTTCATGCCTTTTTCATACTTACCTGAGCAAATACGCATAAAGGCGATACGGTCACGATGTTTAGGATCCATATTCGCTTGAATTTTAAAAACAAAGCCTGAGAACTTTTCTTCCTCAGCAGTTACTTCTCGAGTATCTGTAATACGCGGTAAAGGTTTAGGCGCCCATTTAGTTAAGCCATCAAGCATATGATCAACACCAAAGTTACCTAGTGCAGTACCAAAAAATACCGGTGTTAAGTCACCTTTTAAAAATGCGTCTAAATCAAACTCATGGGATGCACCAAGTACTAATTCCATTTCTTCACGAAAATCTTCGGCAAACGGGCCAATGGCTTCATCAAGCGCCGGGTTATCAAGACCTTTGATTACCCGTTTTTCTTGAATTGTATGGCCTAAACCTGATTGATATAAAAAGATTTCATCGTTAAGTAAGTTATAAACACCTTTAAACTCTTTACCCATACCTATTGGCCAAGTGATAGGGGCACATTTGATATTTAATACTGTTTCAACTTCATCCATTACTTCAATTGGATCACGAACATCACGGTCCATTTTATTCATAAAAGTAATGATAGGGGTATCACGTAAACGGGTGACTTCCATTAATTTAACAGTACGCGCTTCTACACCTTTGGCAACA
>Ga0209292_1000538_pt1 | contig 49649 bp, 42 predicted proteins | sample GOMGulsemesocosm_2_FD_184634 | JGI IMG/M metagenome (GOLD analysis project Ga0209292, IMG submission 184634) | Methane-oxidizing microbial communities from mesocosms in the Gulf of Mexico - GOM9C Gulf of Mexico (SPAdes) (version 2) | ecosystem: Environmental > Aquatic > Marine > Cold seeps... | reverse complement strand
TCTATGCAGTCCACTATGCTGAAAGCCAAGATACATCAGGCTCGAGTCACACAGGCCGTATTGAATTATGAAGGCTCCTGCGCTATCGACGGTAAGTTGTTAGAATTGACAGGCATGCGTGAATTTGAACAAATTCAAATCTACAACATGGAAAATGGTGCTCGTTTCACCACTTATGTAATCCGTGGTGAAGATAATTCAGGTATTATTTCTGTCAATGGCGCTGCCGCACGCCTAGCTCAAGTGGGTGACCGCTTGATCATTTGTGCCTACGGTACTTACGACGAAAAAGAATTGGCAAACTTTAAACCTAAAATGGTTTATACCAACGCTGACAATACCGTTAGCCATACCAGCTTCGACATTCCAGTTCAGGTTGCTTAATCGATTCTAATTCGATTACGATAATTTGACGACTCATACGCCACACTTGCTGTGGCGTTTTTGTTTCTGACTTTCCCCGTTTTACCGACGCCACACAAAAGTTTATACTGCCTGCAATTTCAAATTCGACTCATATAAGGATCTTTATGAGCACGCCTCTACAACGTCTCGACATCTGGCAACAGTTACAGCAACATTATGGCGACATCTACCAGCAACATATGGCGGATTGGTTTAAGCAAGATAGCCAACGCTTTGATCGCTTCAATATCGAAGCCGCGGGCCTAACATTAGATTATTCTAAAAATCGCGTGACCAGCGAAACGATGGCTCTGCTGACGCAGCTCGCCAAGAAGCGAGACCTGCCTACTCAAATCAAAGCACTGTTTGAAGGCGAGCTGGTTAACCGCAGCGAAAACCGTCCTGCCTTACATACGGCTTTACGTAACTTTAGCGATCGTCCTGTTTTGGTCGATGGTATCGATGTGATGCCAGAAGTACGCGATACCATGAATCGTATGGAAGAGTTTTGCTGGAAAGTACGCCGTAAACATTGGCGCGGTTATTCCAACAAACCTTTCACCGACGTTGTCTCGATTGGAATTGGTGGTTCATTTCTAGGCCCGAAACTCGCTTCTAGCGCGCTGAAACCTTATAACGATAACCAAATTAATGTGCATTACCTCGCTAACATCGATGGTTCACACATTACCGAAATTTTGAAACATTTGAATCCTGAAAGCACACTGTTCATTGTGCAATCTAAATCATTTGGCACTCAAGAAACTTTAAAAAATGCTCTCGCTTGTCGCCAATGGTTTTTGAGTAATGGCGGCTGCGTTGATGATTTACCAAAACACTTTGCTGCGGTTTCTGCCAACGTAGAAAAAGCCGTTGAATTTGGTATCGCCAAAGAAAATATTTTTCCGATGTGGGATTGGGTTGGCGGCCGCTATTCATTATGGTCAGCGATTGGCTTGCCACTCGCACTCGCCATTGGTATCGACAACTTCCGCGAAATGCTGCGCGGTGCTCACGAAATGGATGAACATTTTCGCACCGCTCCGATGGAAAAAAACATGCCTGTGATTATGGCCGTACTTGGCGTGTGGTATGTGAATTTTTTTGGCATTAACTCTCAAGCTATCTTGCCATACGACCATTATTTACGTGGCCTACCTGCTCACTTACAGCAATTAGATATGGAAAGTAATGGTAAATCTGTCGGCAGCGATGGCCGTAAAGTGGATTATCATACTGGCCCAATTATTTGGGGCGGTGTCGGTTCCAATGGTCAGCATGCTTATCACCAATTATTGCACCAGGGCAGCCACTTTTCGCCCAGCGATTTTATCGTACCGATGCGCAGTCATAATCCGATTGATAATTTCCATGCCATGCTAGTATCAAATGCCCTGTCTCAAAGCCAAGCTTTATTGACCGGAAAAACTGAGCAGCAAGCAATCGATGAATGTTTAGCCATGGGCATGACCGAAGGTGAAGCGATCCCACTAGCAGCGCAAAAATCGATTCCTGGTAATCGTCCAAGCAATACCTTGTATTTTCCTAAATCGACTCCGCATTCCGTCGGTGCCTTAATTGCACTGTACGAGCATAAAGTCGCCGCACAAGGCATGATTTGGGGAGTTAACTCTTTCGATCAATGGGGTGTTGAGCTAGGCAAAGACATGGGCAGCAGTGTACTCGCGGCTTTAGAAGGACAAGCAAGCAGCAGTACCTTCGATAGCTCGACCAGTGGTTTGATTCAAGCCTATAAAAAAATGCAGGATCTATTATAAATAGCGATTATTACATTGAAATTATTAGTCGTAATAATCCACTGGGCTCCTAGCAATGGAGCCTAGTTAATACTTTTTCCTCAGTCTTCTAGAACTATTTTTCTTAGATAGTACCAACCTTAGAATTTTTTAAATTTCTCACTCAATATCCTTGCTGTCTTACTGCTCTTGAACTAATTATTAATAAGCTCACAAGCACGTAAAACCTTATACATAGCAAGGATTAGCAATGAAGTTTATTCTCCGCCTGTCGATTAGATACAAAATTATGGCCATCGCCCTCATCGGTATTTTAGGGCTATCCGTCTATTTATTTTTCTCAATCCAAGCACAGCAAGCGACTGAAGTTAAACTCAATCGAATTGAAAATATTATATTCCCAACCATTGAACGGGTTGATCGTAGTGGAAGTTTATTATTTAAACTGCGTAATCAATTAGGCACGGCATTAAGCGAAGAAGATCTTGATCTAGTAAACGAAGCCGAAGTCTCTGCACAAAAATTAGATGCTCTGTTAATTGAAATAATAGATTTGAACAAGAAGAGTCAAGGCCCGTTACAACTACAAAAGGCCTATCGCCAGTATCAAATATCCTCTATCGCATTAGCGCGAGGGATGCTGGATGGCACTATCGATTTCACCCAACTTGCCAGCCAAGCAAAAAAAGTAAATGTTTCATATGATGACTTCAGCGCCGAACTGTCCAAGTTCAGAGAGCAAAGTTACAGTAGTTTTGAGCAAACGATAAAATCGACCAATGCACAAAATAAAAAAACAGGCATGTTCGGCATTACTATCGCTTTAATCGTTATATTTGTTTTGATATTCTCAGCCTGGTCTATTGCAAACATCATTACTAAAACAATCAATCGCATCGTGCATTCTTTGGCCGATATGTCGACAGGAAAAGGGGACCTGACCATTCGCCTGCAAACACGTGCAGAAGATGAAGTGGGAGATTTAGTCAATAATTTTAACGGCTTCATTACCCATTTACAGCTGCTCGTAAAAGTAATGGCAAACCTTAGCGAAGGTGTTTCAGACGGTGCCGATAAGGTTAAAAGTATTGCGGGAAAAACCCAGCTAGGCATACACAACCAGCAAGATGAAATTAACCTTGTAGCAACCGCCGTTAATGAAATGGCCGCAACGGCCCAAGAAGTGTCCCGTAACGCAGAGGAAGCTGCGAGTGCAACAAAACAAGCACAGGAAGGCACTCACCAGTCACAGGAAATTATGGCTGAAAACATCACCTCTATTTCAGCCTTGGTAGCCGATGTTGAACATGCCCGAGAAGTCATTCAAAACTTAGCCAAAGAAAGTGCTTTGATTGGCAATGCCTCACAAGTTATTCAAGGTATCGCAGAGCAAACCAATCTTTTAGCACTCAATGCCGCCATTGAAGCTGCTCGAGCAGGCGAACAAGGCCGCGGCTTTGCAGTGGTTGCCGATGAAGTTCGCTCACTCGCTGGACGAACTGAAGAATCCACCACCGAAATTCAATCGATTATCGAGCGTCTGCAAACAGGTACAGAGCAAGCTGTAAATGCAATGGAAAGCAGTCGTGAAAAAGCGATTAAGGTTGTTGACCAATCCCAAGCTACGGAAAGCTCCCTCATACACATCATGACCAATGTCGATACCATCAGCAATATGAACAGCCAAGTTGCCAGTGCGGCGGTTGAGCAAAGTGCGGTCTCCGAAGAGGTGAGCGCTAATATTGTGAAAATTAATGAAGTCTCTGAAGATACCGTCGATGAAGCTGCGAAGACCTCACAAGCGTCTTCCGATTTGGCAGAACAAGCACAAAACTTAAGTAAGATTGTTAACGAATTTAAGGTCTAAATAAAACAGAAAGTTTATTCGTTCCTTCATACAATCCCGCTACACTGGCGCCCTACTTTAGATTGTTAACTAGGGCGCTTTAATCATGACAGTTTCAAACCTCTCTGAACAACCATCAAATCACGGCAATACGGTGCAAGCCATCCGTTGGAACAATGATGAGGGTGAGCTGCAATTATTAGATCAGCGTATTTTACCGCACGCGGTTGAGTACTTGTCCTTCACTCACTCTCTAGCAACAGCAGCAGCCATTACCGACATGATTGTTCGCGGTGCGCCCGCCATTGGCATCACCGCGGCCTACGGTATTGCGCTGGCGGCTAAAAACAATGAAGACCTAGAAATCGCCTATCAACAGCTGGCAGCGTCGCGCCCCACCGCGGTGAACTTATTCTGGGCACTTGAACGCATGCGAGCCATTCAACCTCAAAGCCACTCAGCCTTGTTAAAAGAAGCGAAAGCGATTCACCAAGAAGACATCCAGGCAAACTTAAGAATGGGCGAGTTAGGCGCAGGATTAATCAGCGAGAACAGCCAAATTTATACCCACTGCAATGCCGGTGCGTTAGCCACAGGGGGTTATGGTACCGCTTTGGGCGTGATCCGCTCGGCCTTCGGCGATGATAAAATCATCCAAGTTTATGCCGGTGAAACCCGCCCTTGGCTACAGGGTGCACGTTTAACCGCCTGGGAATTAATGCAAGACAACATTCCAGTAAAGCTCTGCGCTGAAGGTGCAGCGGCGCAATTATTTCGCCAAGGCAACATTGATTGGCTCGTGGTCGGTGCTGATCGTATTGCGGCCAACGGGGATGTGGCGAACAAGATAGGCACTTATGGCTTAGCGCTATTAGCCAAGCATCACGGCATTAAAGTAATGGTTGCTGCCCCCACCAGTACCATTGATATGCAGACCCCATCGGGTGACAATATCGAGATTGAGCAACGCTCCTCTTCTGAGATGACCCATCATCAAGGCCAAGCCATTGCCCCCCTAGGCTGTGATGCGATTAACCCTGCATTTGATATCACCCCTGCTGCACTGATTGATGTTATTGCGACGGAGAAAGGTCTTGTTCTGCAACCGAGTCATGAAACTGTCGCTATGGTGATGTCACGCTAGGCCGATGGCTTAATCTAAGATATGAAAATTGTGGCTCGCTGAAACCTAAGGAGCAAGAAGCTGTCTCAGAGGGTATAGTGGGACAACTTATTAAGCCTTTATCATGAACTTATATTATTCAATCTGGAGAACCTTATGACAGATGTCGTTATTGTTGCTGCAACCCGTACTGCTATTGGTACCTTTGGTGGCTCACTTGCAAGCTTACCGGCCACCGAATTGGGCGCCATTGTTATTCGTTCTTTGATCGAAAAAACTGGCATCTCTGCCGATGAGATTGATGAAGTATTAATGGGCCAAGTCCTCACCGCGGGTTGCGGTCAAAATCCAGCGCGCCAAGCCGCGATTAAAGCAGGAATCCCGGCAACGGCTTCTGCAATGACCATCAACAAGGTATGCGGTTCTGGCCTTAAAGCGCTTCATTTAGCCGCACAAGCGATTAAAGCCGGGGACGCGGACATTGTCATCGCCGGCGGCCAAGAGTCTATGTCTAACTCGGCTCACGTATTACCTAACTCGCGTAATGGCCAACGCATGGGCAACTGGAACATGGTCGATACCATGATTACCGACGGTCTATGGGATGCGTTTAACGACTATCATATGGGCATCACCGCAGAGAACATTGCTGAGCAGTTCGAAATCCCTCGCTGTGATCAAGATGAGTTTGCCGCGCAATCGCAAGCCAAAGCGATTACTGCCATTGAAGCCGGTAAATTTAAAGACGAAATTACCGCAGTAACCCTTCCTCAACGTCGTGGCGATGACATCGTTTTTGATACCGATGAAGGTCCACGTATTGTTACCGCAGAAAAGCTTTCAGGCATGCGTGCTGCGTTTAAAAAAGACGGCAGCGTCACCGCAGGCAACGCCTCTTCATTAAACGATGGTGCAGCGGCCGTAATGCTTGCTAGCCGTGAAAAAGCAGAAGAGCTAGGCTTGCCTATTTTGGCGACGATTTCTGGCTATGCCAGCGCTGGTGTTGATCCTACGATTATGGGAACAGGCCCGATTCCTGCCGTGAAGAAATGCTTAGCCAAAGCCGGCTGGGATATTAACGATCTTGATTTAATAGAAGCGAACGAAGCTTTTGCGGTACAAGCGTTATCGGTGAATAAAGAACTGGCTTGGGATACTAATAAGGTAAACGTTAATGGGGGTGCTATTGCACTAGGCCACCCTATCGGTGCTTCCGGTTGCCGTGTATTGGTTACGCTATTACATGAAATGATTCGTCGCGATGCGAACAAGGGTCTTGCGACGCTTTGCATCGGTGGTGGATTGGGTGTTGCGCTTGCCATTGTACGATAAGGATTGAACGCTAGGCATCAAATAGCCTCTGCAAAATCGCAGCGTGAGAATTATCTCGCGCTGTACAATCTCTTGCCCAGCTATCCACAAAGTAATATTCTTGAGAAAAATAATAATTAGAAAGAGATCATAAAATGACTGAACCAACCGTTGATGAGCAGCATAACGCTGAAAAACGCTTCGAATCTTTTGCTGAATTTTATCCGTTCTACTTAAGTGAACACAGCCACCCAACCTGCAGAGCATTACATTATATCGGCAGCTTCGGTGTATTGAGTATTATTGCTTACGCCATCATCACGGGTAACTATATGGCACTTTGGTTTACGCCATTAATGGGTTATGGCTTTGCTTGGGTCGCGCACTTTTTTATCGAACACAACCGCCCAGCGACATTCAAGTATCCGTTCTATAGCTTCGCGGGTGACTGGGTGATGCTAAAAGATTTTTTGCTCGGACGCTTTCGCAAATAAAAGGCGCTGACTAGCTGCCCTTTACCGCATCCATAGAAAGCTCGGTAGAATAGTTGTGCACACCAAAAGCCTCTTGGCTTTGTGCACGACGAATCAAGCCCCATACAATCATACCGGCAAACAAATTACCGATTGAAGCTCCTAAAAGAAGACCTTCAAAACCATAAAAATGCCCGCCTACCCAAGCCAGTGGCACATATAAAATCGAAAGCCTTACCAAGTTCAGCGTCATAGAAATACCCGTGCGCTGCAGGGCATTGAGTGCGGCATTCGCGCACAATACAATCCCCATCCCGGCATATCCAATCGGCATCAACATCAGATAATGACCGACCTTCTCAATCACTACGGGGTCTTGAGAAAATATCATCGCTATCAAGGGTGAGACCAGCCATAAGAGTAACCAAACCGCTAATTGCCATACCAAGATAAAACGTACTGCAACCGATAGGGCCTGCCAAATACGTTCATGCTGTCCTGCTGCAAAATTTTGCCCAACAAAAACAGGTAAGGTCGAGGTTAACGCTAATATAACCACAATCGCAAAAGGCTCAATTCGTGCACCCACACCGAAGGCGGCTACCGCTTGCTCACCCATAGGCGCGATCATCGCCAATAAAATCCCACTAGCAATCGGTACTAAAACATTGGTGATCATCGCGGGGATGCCAATCACCATCAATCGCTGCCAAATACTTAATAACCCTTTAATGGTTAATTTCGCCCAATGTAATAAATCAATTTTCGCCAACGAATAAATCATCACCATGACCACGATTGTCCAACAAACGGTACTAGCCAATGCGGCCCCAGCGATTCCCATGCCCTCTAGCGGCCCCAAACCAAAAATGAAAATAGGATCTAGAATCGCATTTAGAACAGCCGATCCCAGCATCATAAGGCTCGGTAATTTAGTATTGCCTACTGCCCGCATACTGCTATTGATCACTATCATCAACATCATCATCCAAGCCCCAGGCCAATAAAATTGCATGTACTGCCAGATAACCGGTAGCAAGGCTTCCTCTGCTCCTAGCAATAAAAATAATCGATCATTAAAATACAATCCTAAAGCCAGCATCAGACTCGCAGCGAATACCGTTAATAATAAACTGGCAAATACATAGCGCTGAGCGCTCGTATGATCATTACCCCCTATTGCTCGGGCGATTAATGCCGATGACGCTATCCCCAAGCCAATCGCTAGGTTCATAACGATCATCGAAATTGGCATGGTAAAACTCACCGCCGCTAAGCTGGTCGTTCCCAATAAGCCAATAAAAAACATATCAACCAAGTTAAAGAAAAACACGGCAACAATACCAATCACCATAGGGAGCGTCAGTTTATATAAAACACGACTGACAGGGCCCGAAACTATTTCGTCTCTCACACATTCACCACTATAAATAGAGTTGTAAAATAAATATGACAAGATAATAACAGATCAAAAAACAATCGGGTCGAACTCATTGTTCCATTTCCAAGGGTTAAACTCTGTAAAAGCTGAACAACATACCTTGTACAAGAGATCTTAAGCCATTAACCTGATTCATTATTTTCAGCTATAAAGTTCAATCACGAGCAACATCATGAATCAATCACTACTCACTACCAGCCTATTTACAGGCTTATTCGCTCTATCCAACCTATCTTTAGCAACAGAGCCCCCAACAACAGAGACTCAAGCAACAGAGAATACAGAGACTAAAACGGAGACAGCTCCAGTAATTGCTAATTGGTCGGGCAATACCGAGCTTGGGTTTATTCAAACCAATGGTAATAGTGATACTCAAAGTTTCAATGGCAAGTTCAGTATCACCCGCGACCTACAACCGTTAAAAACAACCTTTAAATTTGATGCACTGACCAGTGAAGAAGATGGCGAAGCATCAAAAGAGAAATACTTATCTGAATTTAAAGTCGATTATTCACTAGGTGAGTTTGATTACTTTACCTCCCTTTTATCCTACGAAGATGATCGCTTTAGTGGCTACCAATATCAAAGCACCCTTGCACTTGGTTATGGTTATCGAGCTTGGAACGATAAGCAAGGTAAGCTCGATTTAGAAGTGGGTCCAGGTTATCGACGTAATGCTCTAGAAACCCGCAATGAACATGGTGAAAAAATAGAAGAAGAGGCGGTCGGACGCTTAGGCTTAAATTTAGAAGTAATCATCAGCGACACGGCTAAATTTATCGAAGTAATTACCATTGAAGGTGGTGACTCGAGCACGGTTTATAAATCTGACATGGGGCTGCAAAGTACTTTAATAGGTACACTCGCAATGAAAATAAATTATCAAATAAAACATACCGACAAAGTGCCAGAAGGAACTGAAAATACCGATTCAACAATTGGGGTTACTTTAGTTTATAGTTTTTAATTTCTAGCTTTAATTAAGTAGATCATAATCATGGAATTATTAGCCCTCTTCACGAGTGCTCTTATTGCAGCGACGTTACTACCCCTAGGTTCTGAAGTTATCTTGCTAGGCTTACTCAGCCAAGGGCATAACCCAGTTGCGCTATGGGCCGTGGCAACGCTGGGTAATAGTTTGGGCAGCTGTATCAATTATGCTTTGGGCTACTGGGCGAGCGACTATATTAATAAAAAATACCACAATGCCAAATCATGGGAGCATGCCAAATCTGTCTATAACCGATATGGCAGTTGGAGCTTGTTATTTGCCTGGCTGCCCATCATTGGTGACCCCATCACCTTGGTAGCAGGGTTAGCACGTACTCGCTTCAGTCTATTCCTATTGCTCGTGGTAATTGGTAAAGGTACGCGCTACTGGCTATTAATAGCCGTCGGTCAGTCAATCTAATAAAAATCGTTTTTATCTATTTAGCAATCTATTACAATACAAAAGTAGCAGCAACGGCTCGCTATCATCTCCATCGACCTTTTACTTCTGCATTGATACGCCATGACTGACAACGATGATTTCTTCCTGCAGGAAATGCAGGGGGTAGCAAAAATTAAGCAGACCGAAAAGGTCGATTTGACGCAACCGCATAAAGCGACCGAAGCACAACAACTTCGTCAGCAAGCAGCCACTCAAGAGCAAATCCGCAACAATACCAATCACCTACAGGATTATGCGATTGATCGTGTGCAACCACACGCTGAATTAGGCTATCGCTGTCATGGTATTCAAGATAATCCTTATCGCCGCTTGCGTCAGGGCAAAAACCCTATTGATGCCCGCTTAGACCTGCATAGAATGACCATAGAAAAGGCCCGAGAAGTTGTATTTAGCTTCATTAACGACTGTGTTAAATATGATCTGCGTACCGTGCTTATTATGCCAGGGAAAGGAGATCGGAATAACGAAGATCCAGCCCTACTAAAGAGCCACCTAATACACTGGCTACCGCAATTAGCCGATGTTTTGGCTTATCATACCGCCCAACCAAAAGATGGTGGCGCCGGTGCCCTGTACGTTCTTTTACGTAAAAGTGAGCACAACAAAAAAACGCCCGAGAACTGTTAAGTAATGGGCGTGATTAAACGTAATAGAAGAAGGCGTCTATTTAACGCCTGCGCTGACCTCTGATACTTCTGCTGAAACCGCGTCATCAGTGCTTGTTTTAGGCAATAACGTATTCAATAAAATAGCAGATAAACCCGCCATAGTGACCGCTGAACCGAAGATATTCTGTACCATTTTAGGCATTTCTTTTAGCAGATCAGGCACCATCGCCACACCCAGACCCAGTCCGAAAGATACCGCCATAATCAACATGGTACGACGATCAAGATCTAGGGTTGCGAGAATGCGAATACCGGCTGCAGCAATCGTACCAAACATGACCAACGTCGCCCCGCCCAATACAGGCTTAGGTAATTGCTGAAAGATCCCACCGATAACAGGAAATAAGCCAATCAATACCAGCATGCCCGCGACCCAGAAAGCGACATAGCGACTGGCGATACCGGTTAACTGAATCACCCCATTATTTTGACTAAACGTGGTATTAGGGAAAGTATTAAAGATAGCAGCGATCATAGAGTTACAACCATCGGCTAATACTCCACCCTTGATACGTGCATCATAAACCGGGCCTGAAATAGGTTGCTTAGAAACCATCGACGTCGCGGTTAAATCACCTGCGGATTCAATCACAGTAACCAAATAAATAAGGGCTACCGGAATGAAAGCTTGAAAATCAAAAGAAAAACCATATTTGAAAGGAATCGGTAAGGCAAACCAATCCATCGTCGCGAGCTTTGAGAAGTCGACCTTGCCCATCATATAAGCGGCAATCATCCCCAGCACCATGCCAAAGAAAATAGCGCCCGCTCGAATCACTGGGTTGCTACTTTGGTTCAAAAGAATGATGACGAATAAAACACCGCCACCTAAGGCAAGGTTTTCTAAACTACCAAAATCGGGGGCTTTAAAACCACCGGCTAAATCGGTCATGCCCACTTTAATTAAATAGAAGCCGATCGTTGTAATAACGATACCGGTAACCAGTGGATTGATGAACGTTTTAAGCTTGTGTAGGAATTGGCTCAAGAAAATTTCGATAAAGGCACCTAAGAAACAAACACCAAAAATTAAACTTAGTATTTCTTCCGGGCCGCCGCCTTTGGCTTTAGCAATAAAACCTGCGGCTAAAATAGAACCTAAAAAAGCAAAGCTGGTGCCCTGTAACGCCACCATACCGGAACCAATAGGGCCAATTTTTTTGGCTTGAATAAAAGTACCGACACCCGATACGATTAATGCCATGCTGATAAGGTAAGGGATTTCAGCTCCCAAACCCAAGACGCCACCAATAATTAAGGTGGGTGTAATGATACCGACAAAACTGGCGAGCATATGCTGTAACGCTGCCAGAATGGCGGCGGGAACGGGCGGTCTATCATCAAGACCATAAAGTAAATCTGAGTTTGGGTTAGCCATACTGAATTCCTTAATTATTACTACTGGTCAAAACATAGCAATATTCTGACCATTTGGTCTAGTAATAACATGAAAAATCATCCCAAAGATGACAGTGTCCTCAATTAGGTAAGGCTTTTTATTCTCTTATATTTAATCTTCTGCCATTGCTGCAGCTGATCGGAAGATAAGATATTAGGCAAAATCTGATCAACACGATCAAACATATACTGCTGATGATTAATGCCAATAGCGCTACCGGCCAAGAACTCTTTTTGATACGCAACTAAGTTAGTATTCACCAACGATCGCATCGTCAGTTGTTGTATTGAAGTCAGTGCCAACTTACCTGCTAAGCGATCTAAACGTTTATTGATGCGTTTTTCTGCCTGCTCGACCATCATCATACTCGCTTGCTGCCTCTGCTCTGCAGAAAGCACCTGCTGCATATTCGCAATCATTTTGTCACGCAGTACTAACATCAAGTGCTTTTTCTCTGACTTATCAATATCGTACTTACGTAGATTTTGAAAGTCATCGCGATAGGTACTACGAATAGTATGAACTTGTTGTGATTGCTGCTCAGTCAGGTTCAACTGTTCCCAATCTAATTGCTGGCCGTGATTCTCACCTAAAGACATAGCCACCGAACCAATACCAATCGATAGCATTATTGCAACCATTAAGCGTTTCATAATTTAACCTTTCTTATTTTTATTAACTATTCATACGATATATATTGAGATAGACAACCAATATAGACTTTTGTTGCCTTAAATGGAGCATTAACAGGTAAAGAAGCGTCATAATTTGCAGCTTCAGTCACTTCGGTGAATATTATTGAGTACCAAATGTAAAACACCATCAAAAATTGCAGCTTTGCATTACCACCGCTGTCTAACAATTCCCTTAAGTAATATCATGTAGAAACTTTAAAACTAAAATGAATAAGACATCATGATCAAAATACTAATCGCGCTCACTTTATCATTAACCTTAGCCGCATGCGCTAGCCAAGGCATTTCAAAAGACCTACTGAACAAAGATTTATTAGATGACGCTAAGCCTTTATATGCATCTTGCCTGGCAGAATATAAGAAAACGATGTCAGATGATGATGCGAAGAAAGCGTGTGCTGAGAAGCTGAAGAGTAGCTATAAGAAAGTGACTGCAGCATAAAAAAGGCTAGTTAATACTAACTAGCCTTTTTTTATTATCGCAAAAACAACTGATACGCAGGGTTATCCGTTTCATTCCAATAGGTATAACTCAGCTCGGTTAAATAAGCCTCTACCTCTTTCTGCAGGTGCTTATCTTTTGGCATCTGCAAACCCACCAGAACTCGACCATTTGCCGCGCCGTGATTACGGTAATGGAAAAGAGAAATATTAAACTTCTTACCCAAAGATTTTAAGAACTGCAACAATGCCCCTGGCCGTTCTGGAAACTCAAAGCGGTACAGTAATTCATCATTAACAGAGTCTGGCGCATGACCACCGACCATATGACGAATATGGTATTTCGAAATTTCATCTTCGGTTAAATCCAGTACTGGATAATCTTTTGCATCCAGTTCCGTTAATAACTGCTGACGCGCATCTTTTTCCGCGCCGACTTTCACACCGACATAAATCTGCGCCGACTTGTCATCGCGATAACGGTAATTAAATTCTGTGATTGGGCGTTTGCCTAACAAGCTACAAAACTGCTGGAAGCTACCGGCCCGCTCTGGAATAGTGACGGCTAAAATAGCTTCACGACCTTCGCCGATTTCCGCCACTTCCGAGATATAACGTAGGCGATCAAAATTGACGTTAGCGCCACTCAAAATCGAGACTAAGTTAGCCCCTTGAATGCCTTCGCGTTCCACGTACTTCTTCATACCCGCAACGCCTAAGGCACCCGCAGGTTCGCAGACGGCACGGGTATCATCGAAGATATCTTTAATCGCAGCGCATAGCTCATCCGGTGAGCAAGTAATCACTTCATCGACATAATGACGGGCGATTTCCCATGTGTTTTTACCGATCTGAGCCACCGCAACACCATCGGCAAAAATACCAACATGAGGTAAAGTCACACGACGGCCCGCCGCTAATGCCGCATGCAAGCACGCAGATTCGGTCGATTCAACACCGATGATTTTAATCTCAGGGCGTAAAAATTTAACATATGCAGCAATTCCCGCGATAATGCCACCACCACCGACAGGGACGAATATGGCATCAATGGGATCATTAAGCTGACGCAAAATCTCCATACCAATGGTGCCTTGGCCAGCGATTACTTCAGGGTCGTCATACGGATGAATGTAGGTAAAGCCCTTTTCTTCGACTAGCTTTTGCGAATAAGCGAAGGCTTCATCAAAGGTATCACCGTGCAATATCACTTTCGCGCCACGTGCCTTACAGGACTTCACCTTGATATCAGGCGTCGTACGAGGCATCACGATCGTCGCTTTAATGCCCAACTCTTTCGCGGCTAATGCTAAGCCTTGGGCATGATTACCGGCAGAAGCGGCGACAACACCCGCCGCTTTCTCTTTATCGGTAAGCTGCACGACCTTGTTATAGGCCCCACGAATTTTAAAAGAATAAACCGGCTGCTTGTCTTCGCGTTTCACCCAAATGTTATTACCTAGGCGCTCTGAAAGAAATGGCGCAATATGCAAAGGTGACTCAATCGCGACGTCATAAACGTTCGCAGACAGGATCTTCTTGATATATTGGTCTAACAATTTAGAACTTGGGCTGGCAGAAGTACGGGCAGTCATGATCTATACTTTTTTAGTGTATGAAAACAAGCATTGTAGCGAATAAGGATTTATAATGCTTGCCGTGACCTTATTTAATTTTGCACTCCCATTTTTAGAGCCTAGCCATGTCATCATCTGCGAATATCCTAACTTCTGATCAATTAAAAGCCGCTGTCGGTCAAGCCGCTGCGGACTACATCAAGCCGCATTTAGAGACTGATTCCATCATCGGTGTCGGTACAGGATCTACCGCTAATTGCTTTATTGATGCATTAGCCGAGTTTAAGCATTATTTTGATGGTGCTGTTGCCAGCTCAGAAGCAACCGCCGAACGTCTAAAAAGCCATGGTATCCCGGTTTATGATCTAAATTCAGTGGTTGAACTTGAGTTTTATGTTGATGGTGCCGATGAGATTAACCATCAGCTAGAAATGATTAAAGGTGGCGGTGGTGCGTTAACGCGCGAGAAAATCGTTGCCGCCGTAGCGAAAGAATTTGTCTGCGTCGCCGACGAAAGCAAGCTAGTCGATAACATGGGCCAGTTCCCACTACCGATTGAAGTGATTCCAATGGCACGCAGCTTTGTTGCCCGCGAGATGGTTAAGCTGGGCGGTGATCCCGTATTGCGCCAAGGGTTTGTGACCGATAACGGCAATATCATTCTGGATGTACACCATTTCAAAATGGCAGCCGATTCTAGTGTTGCCCCGACATTGTTAGAAGCCAATATAAACCAGCTAACCGGCGTTGTGACTAACGGCTTATTTGCGGTTCGCCCTGCCGATACGTTACTGCTGGCGACTCAAGAAGGTGTTAAGACGATAAAAGCGTCTAAATAACTCAGCAACCAACACCTCTAAAATTCGCAAGGAGCTGCGCAGAGAATGAAATCATGGCTTAAAGCACTGTTGATCAGTGTCGTTATATTAGCTGGATGTATTTTTTATCTGCCGACACTTGCCAAGCAGGGAATTAATTCCCTGCTGCCTTGGGTTATGGAACAAGCTGATCTAGAACAAGGCAGCGCCAATATTAGTCAATTGACTTGGCGTAAACTCCACATTGATCACGTTCAGTTTTTACTCCCTGCACACAATAGCCAAATAGACTTACACGATATTCATGTCACCTTCTCACCTTGGGGATTAATGTCAGGCAAGATTAAAGAGGTCGCAGTAGAGTCTGCTCGGGTAGAAGTTTTATCGGCCCCTATTGATCATGAAAATAATCCTAATCAAAACCTCGTTAACTCAGCTCAGATTGAAGCAGTAGAAAATAAAGAGGCTGAATCTGTCGCCTTAGAACTGGCAAGTCTAGAATATGCTTTTCTCCAGCTTCCGCTCGATAGCCTAGCAATAAAGCAGTTTAAGCTCGTGCACCCTCAGGGCATTATTGAAACTAACATTTCTCTTAATAAACAGCAGCTCAGCATCAACAATACCATTGCAGCGAACCTCTTAACAAAAAAACTTAAGCATCAATTTACGCTGAATAACCAAGGGAAAATCAGTAGCCTTATATTTATCGAGCAACAGCCGGCTCCGATTTTCAACCTACAGGCTCACTGGACAGTATCCAGCGACCAGAGGAAAAGTGTCCTACTGAACATGCAGCAAAGTGCCGACATTCAATCTTGGTTGGCGCTACTTAAACAGCAAGATCAAGCGCCTCAGCTAAATGCAAAAGTAGCCATTCAAGCTTGGAATTTAGAACTGAATCTACCGAGAGTTGTTGAAAATCAATATCAATTTTTAAGCCAGTTATCCGCGACCGGTTTATTACAAATTATAGTCGATGATTTCAACCTCTTTGATCCGACAAAAAAAGAAAACATTATTGAACATGCCAAGCTTGCGATTAACCTACAAACCGATATAGACAATAAACGTGACGAGCAGTGGCAATTCAGTATTGATACTTTTGACCTTGCGGGAGAAATAAATACCCTCGCCCCAATAGATCTTGAAATCAAACAAACCCTTAAAAAAGCCATTTCTTTATCCTGTGCCCTCAAGCAAGAGAGCAGCCAGTGCCAATGGCAAGGACAGCTCGTGCAGCAGTTAAGCGGCGAGCAACTAAAACATAAAACTGAACTGACATTAGCAGGGCAGTTTAATAGCCAGACAAACAATACCCGTGAATTTATTAGCCAACAAATACTGAATTTAAGTACCCAGCAAGAAAACCCATTATGGCCAAAATTAAACAATGAAAGCCAAGGTGAGATTGTTATTCAAGGACAGAAAAATAATAACAACTGGCATTGGCAGCTGAGCTTACCGCACGGCCTAAATAACCAAAGCCAATATTTAGAAACACTGTTTGCGGACAAACCTGAGGCGCAGCTCTCAACAATACATTGGCAACTACTACCTGATTGGTTCATCGAAGGAATAGACGGCGAACTGATACAAGCAAAAGCTTTTTCTATCGCCGTTGACCAACTGAATTGGCAGCATAAAAAAGAGTCATTACAGCTAGATAATGCTCTGCTCAGCTGTAACCTCGATTGGTTAAAGCTGCAGTACTCACCGCAACTAAGAAGCCAGCAGGCTTTGTCACAGTTACCACTGGCCTGCCACTGGCAAGTAAAGAACCAAGCAAGCCAATGGAATCAATGGCCTGTGCCTTCAATCTCTTTCAAAGGGAAGATTGATCTTTCGTCTATCGATTTAAGCCAAGCAAAACTGAACACCTCCATGAGCTTATCAGGCCTAGCCGATAGCCTAGATTTAACCGTATTAGCCCAACATGATTTCAGTAATTTACAGCAAGGTAGTGCACAACTGTATTTGAACAATCTAAAACTCGATTGGCAAAAAATGGGCTTAATAAAAATGGCTGAGCTAACCCAAGCACAGCTTTTAGATGGCAGTATTTCAGCCCAAGGCTGGGTGCAATGGGGCCAATATCAAGAAGACATTTTTGATGATTCGAGTATTGCCTGGCGTTGGCAGCCTGACTTAATGTTACGCATCGATGACACGTCAGGTGTCTATCAAGAGTTAACCACCTGGGAAGACATCGATGTGCAACTTGCCATACGCCGTCCTTTTTATACCGATTTCCGCATCGATAGCCAAATTTCTGCGCTCAGTATTAATCCAGGAATTAATATCGCTAATGTCTTGGCCCGAAGTACCGCCACCATTCCCGCGGATTTTTCCCAAGCCTTAATCGTTATCGAAGAAGTGCATACGGATGTTTTAGGCGGCCGCATCAATGTGCCTTTAATTCGCTTTGATACCCGCCAAGAAGTGAATGCTTTCGGCATTGAAATCGAAGGCTTACAAGTAGAGCAGTTGGCAGCCTTAGAAGCGGGTTCAGGCATTACCGCTACCGGGCAACTGGATGGTGTATTACCGATTATACTATTACCCACAGGGCCGCAAGTACCAGCAGGAATTTTGTACGCTCGTGCCCCCGGTGGTATTGTTCAGTACCGCGGATCCACCGCTGATAGTTTGAAGCAAAGTGATCCTAGTGTCGGCCTAGCCATGCAAGTATTAGACGACTTCCGTTATGACAAACTAGAAAACAATGTCACCTATCAACCAAATGGCGAACTAAAGCTAGGCTTACAGTTTCAAGGGCATAACCCAACCTTCTTTGATGGCCAAGCAACGCATTTTAATTTAAACCTAGAGTATAACTTGCTCGACCTGCTTGAGAGCTTACGTATCAGTAATGATATTGTTCAAAAGCTTGAGAATAAGTATCAATAATGCAAAAGTAGATAAAACCGTACCGACTAATCCGATACAACAATCAGATATAATGAATCACACGTTAATAACAGGGAATACCATGAAAACATTCACCCTATTAGCACTGGTAATAATGACCAGCGCCTGCACACTAAAAGTAGCCGCGCCCGATAAGCCAATCACCATTAATTTGAATGTGAAGATTGAGCACGAAGTACGTATTAAAGTTGAGAAAGAGCTAGAAGATTTGTTCAGTGAAGACAGCGATCTTTTCTAACGCATTCAGCAAACAAGCATTCTAAAAAATGTGCGAATAACATAGATAAAAAGGAACATATTATGACTTTAAAATCTTTATTTATAACGGCTGCTCTTTTAATGACAAGCCAACTTTCATTAGCACTGACGGTTGACGAAGCTCAGAGCAAAGGTTTATTAGGTGAAAATGCCAGCGGTTATTTAGAAATGACCCCTAGAGGTACTGCCGACGCAAAAAGTTTAATGGATGTAACAAATAGCAAGCGTAAAGCCAAGTATCAAAGCATTGCTGACAAGCAAAAAACAGATTTAAAAAGCATTGAAAAAATTGCCGGTGAAAAAATCACAAGTAAATTAAGCGCGGGCGAATTCTTTAAAGATGTTGATGGTAAATGGCATAAAAAATAGTATTTAAAATTAACTTTTAACACCGTCTTTAAATAACAAACTATAAAAATTTCAATAAGGAAGAAGCCATGGAAATGTCGACCATTATCACCCTAGTGGTAATTGCTGCTGCAATTTTCTATATCATTAGTATTTACAACAATCTCGTTACCTTTAAAAATCGTTATGAAAATGGTTTTTCACAAATTGAAGTTCAGCTTAAACGCCGCTATGACCTAATTCCTAACTTGGTTGAAACGGCAAAAGCCTATTTAAAACATGAATCAGAAACGCTGACCGCTGTGGTTGAAGCACGTAATGAAGCAATGGCGGGCCTTAAGGCTGTTGCGAGCAACCCATCAAGTGCTGCGGCGATGAGTAAACTGGCCGGGGCTGAAGGTGCATTAGCGGGCGCAATGAGTCGCTTTAACGTCACTGTAGAAGCTTATCCAGATTTAAAAGCCAATACTAATATGATGCAGTTAACAGAAGAACTCACCAGCACTGAAAACAAGGTAGCGTTTGCACGCCAAGCCTTTAACGATGCCGTGACTACGTACAATTCTTTCCGTCAGTCCTTTCCTCCAATTTTCTTTGCTAATAAATTTGGCCATACTAAAGATGCAACTTTATTAGAGTTTGAAGATACCGTGCAAATTCAAGTAGCACCTAAAGTCAGTTTTTAAAGATAAGCGGTAATAGATAATGGATTTCTTCGGCCATCAAGACCAAGCGCGTAAACGTACCAAACAACTAATTTTATTATTTGTGTTGGCGTTATTCTCGCTAATTTTTTTAACCAACTTGATGGTCGCAGGCTTTCTTTGGGGAAATCCAGATATTTTCCCAAGCTTAGGTCTAGCCGCAGAGAAAACAAACAACCCTTCTTTATTCGACATTTTTCATTTTATTTCTTGGCAAGCTTGGCTGACAATTTCTGCCGTCGTCTGTAGTTTCGTCGGCATTGCTTATCTGTATAAAGCGGTCAAACTTAGTGGTGGCGGTACTTCCATTGCGTACTCTTTAGGCGGGCGTTTGTTAGCCCCCGATAGCGACGATTTTTACGAAAGACGATTATTGAATATTGTAGAGGAAATGGCGATTGCTTCAGGCATGCCTGTTCCGCAAGTATTTTTAATGGATGACGAAATAGGCATCAATGCCTTCGCCGCAGGCTTTCAACCTTCCGATGCCGTTATTGGTGTGACGAAAGGTTGCCTTACCAAGCTATCACGCTTGCAACTGCAAGGGGTTATTGGCCACGAGTTCAGTCATATTCTTAATGGCGATATGCGTATGAACATGCGTTTAATCGCTATTTTATTCGGCATATTGTGCATCGGCTTATTAGGACGCGGTATTATAGAAATGGGAACTCGCCACAGCTTAACCAGCCGAGGGCGACGTTCTAGTCGTGTATTCACTTCTTCCTCACATAATAAAAAAGAAGGCGGTATTCCACTCTTCTTTATTGGCATCGGTTTTATGGTTTTGGGCTATAGCGGTGTGTTTTTTGGCAAGCTGATTCAGTCTGCCGTTAGCCGTCAGCGCGAATACTTAGCCGATGCCAGCGCTGTGCAATTTACCCGTGATCCGCAAGCCATTGCTGAAGCCTTAAAAGTCATTGGTTATGGTGGCGTCGGTTCAGCGATTGGTAGCAGCCGCCGTGAAGAATTCAGTCACGCTTTTTTTGGTAATGCTATTTATAGCAACTTTTCTTATCATTTTGGCTTTTTGTCAACACATCCTAAATTAGAAGAGCGTATTCGCCGTATTGATAAAAATTGGGATGGTGAGTGGGTCGAACCACAAACACTCAAACAAGCTTACGATGAATCACCAGCGCTGGTACCAAAGGCAAAGATAAGACCTGAAGAACTGCTAACCGGAATCGCAGCCGCCATGACGGCAGCCATCGATTTTGATGCGCCTAAAAGCGCCTCTGAGGGCAAGCGCCAACAAGATCATCTCAATGCTGAAACTGAGCTAACCAGGGCAGCACACGATCCCATGAAGGCGCGAGGGTTATGCTATTCCCTATTATTAGCGCCCAATAGCTCACTGGTACACGAACAACAACTGGATCTAATTAAGCAGTATTGTGGCGCAGGTGTCTTACAATCGGTTAAGCAGCTAATGCCACGGGTCGTACTGCTCGATGACAGTAAGCGCTTACCTATGATCGATAAAGCGATCCCTGCACTTAAGTTACTAACCGCTGATCAATACACCGAGTTCAAACAACTGCTCATCAAGCTAGTAAAAGCCGACGGCAAGATAGACTTATTCGAATGGTGCTTGTACCGCATGATTCTTCAGTACTTAAATCCAGCCTTCGATAAAGCGAAAGCCATTAAAGCCAAGCACGGTAATGTTAAGAAGTTAGCTGCTGAAATTGAAACGGTTCTATCCTTTGTCGCCAATCATGGCCACAATTCATTAGAAGGCGCGCTAGAGAGTTTTGATATCGCCGCGGGCATCGCCGGTTTTGAAGGGTTAAAACTGCAAGCTAAAACAGAATCGTTCAAAAGCTTTAATGTTGCGCTCGATACGTTAACTGAAGCCTTTCCTCACGTTAAAGGCCGCATCATGAAGGCATTAGCGGCCTGTGTTCGTGTAAACGGCGTAGAAGTCGTTGAGCGTGAGTTAGTGCAAACTATCGCTGCTATATTGGAGTGCCCTACTCCTGATTTATTTGACTAAACCCTACTGACTGACTTTGCATTATTTGCCTGCTTCTAGCGGAAACGATCTTTTTCGTCGAATGGCGGCTTCTCACCATGGAGCCAAGTCGCCACGACTGATAGAATGCTGCCAACTTTAAAATCCACTGTCTAATGACGGAATTATCTCTATGAAACAATACTTAACGTTTGGCTTTGTACTGGCGGGGCTGGCGAATATCTTTGGTGTTCTTGGCTTTTCTTTAGGCTTTCAAAACGAGCTATTAACCAGCTACTATCCACAAATATTCAGCCACTTTGGTTTAGGCATGATTATTCTATGGGGCATGGCGTATATTTCTGTCTCAACTGAACACCCGCGCGCTTCGCGCTTAATCTTTGTTTTCTTCATTGAAAAGATGGTTTACGTCGGTACTGCTGTGTATTTCTGGTTTGTGATGAAGCCAGACATTGCCGTTATGTGGAATGAATCAATCCTGACCACGATCTTCATGGTGATTTACGGTCTTAACGATTTATTATTTGGCCTAATGTTTTTATACGCTTGGCTACAATATAGAAAATAAGAAAAGCGTTAATCGTATTGTAAGCTAAAAGCATTCAATCGCTCTGCCATAAAAGGCAGGCAAAAAAATACCCGCTCGGTGTGAACCTAGCGGGTATTTTTTTAGCAATTAATTACGCCTGAATTAATAATCAGAAGTAATAATCAACCGTTAAGTACAAAGCAGAGAATTTATAATCTGTATTCTTAACATCACCCATATCTGCTATATCGCCATTACCATCGATATAGTTAGTCTGAGTTAAATATTCTGCGTAAATCCAACCAGGACCATAGTTGTAGCTAACACCCGGAGCAAAAGCAACCATGTCACTTGCGTTGTTTCCCTTGGTATCGGTAGCAGCACCAGTATACTCAACATAATAGTTGAATGGACCCGTTGCATACGAAACAGTCAAAGCCTGACGTACTGTTTTAACTTCATCAGCACCAGCTGCTATTTGATCCAGACCATCGCGCTGAGTGCCCATCACCTGAGCCATAACACCTAGATTGCCATAAGTAGCTGTATACCAAACATCCCACGCATTATGTCCACCGAAAGTAGAATCATCTGCTGGATCTGTCGTATTATCACTACCCGCATTTACAGAGGTCGTTTCTTGTAACTCACCTTGCTGATAAGAAACACCAACTGTTTGGCTAGCAGATAAGTCATAACCTGCATTCAATACAGCGGTATTAACTTTACGATAAGCACTCGCTGTACCAGCACCACTTCCCCAATGGTTATTATCATCCATGGTATCAGTGCTGGTTTCGCCGAAATCATCCGAAATATACCAAGCAAGATCATAGCTAATAGCATCCAGCTTATCACTGAATTTAATACCCACATCCATCTGATCAGCATAACCACCTAATGCCATGTCTCCAGGCCAAAAGTTAATTGTTGCCCAACCAAAAGGTACTGAAGATTTACCAACGACTACCTTTCTAGTTTCTGAAAAGTTATAACCTACCCATAACTTATGAAAGCCGGACGTATCGCCAGAGTTGTTATGCGCACTATCGCTGAAAGATCCTTGACCTGTACGCCACTCAGCAGAAAGCAACCAATCAGAGTCTTCTTGCTGGTGATCGATGTAAAGAATTAAAGCTTCGTTATGGCTTGTACCTAAAGTAGCTTGGTCACGCTGGTCCGTATCGAAGAAATCGTCTTCTACCAAAACATTTTCATGATTAAACCAAATTCCACCTGAGATGGCTGTCGAAGCTGAAGCTGGTACCGCTACTGTTGCAGCAATAGCCAGAGCTAATAAAGATTTTTTCATTGTGATTCTTCCTTTTCTACTTTTCTTATAATATGTTATTTAATAAAACCAAATAACAGCTTAGTCATTCAACATCATCTTACCCAACAAGGTGTGATATAACTCTTTATCACCGATGACCCCTTGAATTTTTTCATCCTGATGAGTTTTCTCATCATGATCAATATCGTCGTCATTACCTTTCATTATAAATACCGCGTGATCAGTATGATAACGAATTTCCATCACATCCTGCATTGCAGTATCAGCAGCTACACAGGTTGGTGCTGCACTTAACTTAACAATGTCTTGGCCTGTTTGCCACAGCTGAGGAGAGAATTCTTGCCCTTTATAATAAACCTGTTGCTGGTCTGCACTTAACCAATAATCATGACGCTTACTTAAGCAATAACCTTTTTCGGTGAACGACATATCAGTGATCGATCGCATAATAGATTTTGCTTTCAGTACATGAATCGGATTGGTATGCGCAACGAATTGCTTAACATAATCATTCACAGGATTTAATACGATGCTTTCTGGCTTACCTTGCTGAACAATGACACCATCTTTCATAATCGCAATATTAGTCCCAAGTTTCAGCGCTTCGTCTAAATCATGGCTTACAAAGATAATGGTTTTGTGTAGCTTTTCTTGCAACTGAATAAGTTCATCTTGCAGCTGAGTACGTATTAACGGATCTAATGCTGAGAAAGGCTCATCCATTAACAAAATATCGGATTCCGTTACCAAAGCTCGCGCAAGACCGACACGCTGCTGCATGCCGCCCGACAATTCACTTGGCTTCAGTTTCGCCCATTGCTGCAAGCCGACTAATTCAAGCTGTGCATCAACACGTTGTTTAATTTCTTTTTTATCGATGCCTTGTAATTCAAGTGGCATAGCAACATTTTGCGCAACGGTTAACCAAGGCATTAAAGCAAACTTTTGAAATACCATCGACATACGTTTAGTGCGTACTGCTCTTAACGTATCAGCATCAGCACTGACTAAATCAATGACTCCACCTTCATGATCGATCTCAATTGATCCGCGAGTAGTATTGTTTAAGCCATTAATACAGCGTAATAAACTCGACTTACCAGAACCTGAAAGTCCCATCAGGACGCAAATTTCGCCCTTATTAATTTTCAGGTTTGCTTTATTAACACCCACAACCAAACCTGTCTTATCACGTATTTCATCGCGTTCCAGGCCTTGATCTAACAACTCAAGCGCACGCTCAGGTTGGTCACCAAAAATTACATCGAGATTTTTAATATTAATCATTTCGCTTGTCCCGCTTTAAAGATACGATCAAGTAAAATGGCTAACAATACGATGGCTAAACCGGCTTCAAAGCCACTCGCAATATCAACGGTATTCAAAGCACGTACCACAGGCTTGCCTAAGCCGTCTGCACCTACGAGTGCAGCAATAACCACCATCGATAACGACAGCATAATACATTGAGTCACACCGGCAGCAATACTGGTCGCAGCCGCAGGTAACTCGATACGGAATAATATTTGGCGCTTAGTGGCACCAAACGATCGACCCGCTTCTAGAATATCTTGAGGGACTTCAGAGATCCCCAAATACGTTAATCTTATCGGTGCCGCAATGGCAAAAATAATGGTAGAAATTAACCCAGGCACAACACCTAAACCAAATAGGGTAAGGGTTGGGATTAAATAGACAAAGGTAGGGACCGTTTGCATTAAATCTAAGATAGGCTGCAATACTCTATAAAAGGTAGGGTGATGCGCCGCATAAATACCAATCGGCAAACCAATGACCATACAGAATAAAGCCGCATACAAAACCAAGGCCAGGGTTTGCATGGTTTCAACCCAATAGCCTAAATTCCAAATCAACATTAACGCCACGACAGCGTAAACGGCAAGACCCACAGAACGTCGAAAGTACAATGCGATTGCGACGACTAATATTATAAAGGCTATTGGATTTAGCCATAGTAGCGCATCAGTGAATAAACTTATCATCCACTCTAATGAATCAGATATAGCATCAAAAAATGGCTCGCCATTATCAACTAACCAATCGACAAATGTTTCAATATAATTACCCAAAGGTAATTTTGACTGTTCCATGGAATCTCTTGTTGCGAGCAGTTATTACTACTCACAGCCTCTTTCTATTGTTAATGTTGCTGCACTAAATACTTTAGTGCAGCTTAAAAACTGCAATTGCAGCTTATTTAAGGACAGCGCTCGCAGCAGCTAGTGCAGGCTTACCATCTAGCGTTGTTACGCCTTCTAACCAAGTATCAAGAGCTTTTGGATTTTTCTTGATCCATTCTCTAGCAGCAACTTCAGGCTTTTTACCGCCATCTAAAATCGCGCCCATTACTTCGTTTTCCATTGGCAATGTAAACGTAAGGTTGGTTAATAACTTGCCTACGTTTTTACATTCAGTCGTATAGTTTTTACGTACGTTAGTATGAACACTAGCACCACCATAGTTAGGACCGAAGAAATCATCTCCACCTTCTAAGTAAGCCAATTCAAAGTTTGCATTCATTGGGTGTGGAGCCCAACCTAAAAATACAATCGATTTGTTGCGACGAGTCATGCGCTTAACTTGAGACAACATACCCGCTTCGCTTGATTCAATAACTTCAAATCCCTTCAAACCAAATGCATTTGTATCAATCATAGATTGAATCAAACGGTTACCATCGTTACCTGGCTCGATACCATAGATTTTGCTTTCAAACTTGTCAGCATGCTTAGCAAGATCAGCAAAAGATTTAACACCTGCGTCAAAAACAGACTTAGGCACGGCTAATGTATATTTAGCGCCTTCAAGGTTTGTATGAATACTTTCAACAGTACCACTTTCAAGATACGGCTTAATATCCGCTTCCATCGTAGGCATCCAGTTTCCTAGAAACACATCGATATCATTATTTTGCATTGACTTGTAAGTAACCGGCACAGACAAAACCTGAGTTTTAGTCTTGTAACCAATGCTTTCAAGTACTACTGAAGTTACCGCAGTCGTCGCGGTAATATCGGTCCAACCCACATCTGCAAAACGTACAGTGTCACACTGGTTAGCATTCGCAACGCCTGCTAACATCATGCTTGCTGATAATAATAGAGTTTTTAGTTTCATTTTATTTTCCTTTTATAGTTATGGTTGAGGGTGTGATTTAATTTTAAAATTTGCTGCGCTGCACGGTTTTCCAATCAGGAGCCATACTTACTTCAGCATCACTTGGCGGTAACGTTACATTTGACTTAATCAAGTCAGCTGCTCGCTCTGCAACCATAATGGTCGGAGCGTTTAAATTACCGTTAGGAATGGTTGGAAATATGGAAGAATCGACAACCCGTAAGTTTTCGATGCCATGCACGCGTGTTTCTGGATCAACTACCGACATTTCATCGGTGCCCATTTTGCATGTACAAGATGGGTGATAGGCACTTTCAACATTGGCTCGCACAAACGCATCAATTTCTTCATCTGTTTGAACTTGCACGCCCGGCTGAATTTCATCATCACGATATTGATCAAAGGCCGGTTGGTTAATAATCTCGCGCGTCAGTTTTACACAATCACGGAAGCCTTCTTTATCGGCTTCTTCTGCAAGATAATTAAACCTGATGCTTGGATGTGCTTTAGGATCAGCACTGATGACTTTGACAGCACCACGACTTGAAGGTTTGTTATGCCCGATATGCACCTGAAAACCATGGCCAGCAAATGCCGTACGACCATCGTAACGCATTGCTGCAGGTAAAAAGTGATATTGCAAATCTGGCCATTCAACACCCGCTTTAGAGCGAATAAAACCACAAGATTCAAAATGATTGGTCGTCCCTAAGCCCTTCTTAAAAAAGAACCAGTTGGCACCAATTAAAAACTTACTCCACAAATCTAATTTGCCGTTTAACGTAATCGGTTGCTTACATTTAAACTGGAAATAGAACTCTAAGTGATCTTGTAAATTTTCACCGACGCCAGGTAAGTCATGCTGACATTCAATACCGGCTTTTTCTAATGTCTCTTTGGCACCGATACCGGATAGCTGTAATAAGTGCGGTGAACCTATGGATCCAGCCGAAAGAACAACTTCTTTATTCGCCAAAACCTCAATAATTTTACCTTTACGCTCATAGCGTATGCCGGTCGCTTTTTTACTGCCTGCATCGACTGATAATAATACTTTATGCACAAGCGCATGCGTAACTACAGTTAAATTAGGTCGTGACTGTACTGGTCTTAAATACGCATTCGCCGTAGACCAGCGCACGCCGTTTTTAACCGTCATGTGCATTGGGCCAAAGCCTTCTTGCTGCTTGCCGTTATAATCAGCAGTATCCATGTAACCCGCTTCAACACCGGCATCAACAAATGCTTGGTAGAGAGGGTTTTTCATCTCGTTACCGTTATTAACGCCTAACGGGCCTTCAGTACCCCGGTAATCTGTAGACTCAGCTTTTGCGGTTGCTAATGCCCAAGTTTCAGACTTTTTGAAATACGGTAAGCAGTGTGCATAATCCCAATCGGTCGCGCCTTTTTCGGCCCACTGATCAAAATCTCTTGCATGGCCCCGAACATACACCATGCCATTGATTGACGATGAACCGCCTAATACCTTGCCTCTTGGGCAATGCATTTTCCGATTATCTAGATGTGGCTCTTCTTCTGTTTCAAACTGCCAAGCGTACTTTTTGGTATTCATCGGAATCGATAAAGCCGTTGGCATCTGAATAAAAATGCTGCGATCACTGCCGCCAGTTTCTAATAATAAAACAGACGTATTAGGATCTTCAGACAAGCGGTTCGCCAGCACACAGCCCGCAGAACCTGCACCGACAATAATGTAATCGTATTGCATATCACTCATTTTATTTGTCATTAAAAAGGGCTTTCTAGAGGCTGCATGCCTACGTAGACAGATTTAATTTGAGTATATTGGTTCATCGTAGACGACCCGTTCTCACGCCCAATACCGGAAAGCTTATAGCCTCCAACTGGCATCTCTGCAGGAGAAGCGCCATAAGCATTAATCCAACAAATACCCGCTTCCATCTGTTTCACAACGCGATGAGCACGACGAATATCGTTAGTGAAAACTCCCGCGGCCAAACCAAACTCGGTATCATTGGCGCGCTTGATGACTTCTTCTTCTGACTCAAACATTAATACCGACATAACAGGACCAAAGATTTCTTCTTTAACGATGGTCATGTCATCAGTACAGTCAGTAAAAATTGTTGGTGCAACAAAGTAGCCGCCTTCAACACCTTTTGGCTGTAATGCTTTTCCGCCAGTCAATAAAAAGGCACCTTCTTGGGTGCCTTTTTCGATGTAACCTAATACTAGCTGTTGGTGTGTTCGTGATATCAATGCTCCAAAGTTTGTCTCTGGATTCATAGTATCACCGGCAATAATATTCTTCTCAGTACGTTGTTTTAACTGCTCAATAAATTTTGGATAAATATCTTGTTGTACAAATACACGCGTACAATTTGTACAAACTTCACCTTGAGTATAAAAATTACCTAACATAGCAGCGGAAACTGCTTCATCTAAATCTGCATCAGAGAAGACGATAAGAGGTGATTTACCACCAAGTTCCATTGTGGCATCTTTCAAGTTGGTGGCCGCAGCCGCCATTACTTTTTTACCGGTACCGACTTCTCCGGTAAAAGAGACTTTAGAAATTTCATTATGCGTAGTTAACCAAGCGCCTACTTCACCATCACCTTGAACTACGTTGAATACGCCTGCAGGAACTCCAGCTTCAAAAAATATCTCAGCGAGCTTCACTGCACCGTGCGGGGTTTCTTCCGACGGCTTAAAGATCATGCTATTGCCACAGGCTAATGCCGGTGCTGCTTTCCAGCAGGCAATTTGCAAGGGATAGTTCCATGCACCAATACCGGCACAAATTCCTAATGGCTCACGACGGGTATAATAAAAATCGCCGCCTAAATCTTGCTGAGTGCCTTCAATGCTTAATGCCAATGCGGCAAAATATTCGATTGAATCAGCACCTGTCACGATATCGACAACCGAGGCTTCTTGCCAAGGCTTACCAGTATCAATCACTTCTATTTCGGCCAATGCATCATTACGCTCACGTAATAACTCAACCGCTTTTAATAGAATGCGGTTACGCTCAAACCCAGTCATTGCAGACCAAGTTTCGAAACCCTGCTGACTACTTTCAATCGCAGCCGCTCGAATTTTTTCATCAGCAACTTCAACTTGATAAGCCAACAGCCCTGTTCCAGGATTGATGACATCAAATGTTTCACCACTGGCATTATCAAGGTGTTCACCATTGATAAAGTTTTTTAAGATCATAATATTTTTTCCAACTGGCATTGCGATGAAATGAACTGCTTGCACAATATTTCGGCTTGTTTAAATTCGTCTACGCTGGTTTGGCTTAAGCTACTTCTCAGCCATAGACCGTCAATCATGGCGGCCGTCATAGAAGCGGCTAATACAGCACGCTCTTTGTTCGGAATAATTTGTCGATAGGAATACAGTAAATTGCGCAGTAAACGCTTACTGTTGACGGCTTGTAAACGAGCCAATTCAGGATCATGTAGCGCTTGCGCCCAAAAACAAAGCCAAGTCCGTGTTACTGAAGTCGATTGTTGAAAACAGGCAAAGTTGGTATCGACGATCATTTGCAGCCTTAATTCAGGCGTCAGCGGTTGTTCACAACTAGCAATCTGCTGTAATAAACCCTGCTTTAATTCTTCTAGGAGATGTCGAATGGTGGCAAGGATAAGACCTTGCTTGCTGCCAAAATAGTGGCTGATGATACCCGCCGACATATTTGCTTGGCGGCTTATTGTTAAAATCGTAGTACCTTGAAAACCATGGTTCTCAATTGATTTAATTGTGGCTTGGATTAATTCTTGTTTACGTAATTTTTCGGTTCCGACTCTAGCCATAATTCCACTGAATGGTTATTCAATTACGAATAAGTTTAACATATGGGAGGCTTAGAACAAGGGCTGAGTCGACTAACAACCCTTGAAACTAGGGCGTTTTGCCTTGAGCTTGGTACCAAAGTGATGATAAATATTCCATCTGCACACACGCTCTGCGCCACGCCACTAGGTCTGTTACGCCGTATAAAGAAAGGATCTTATTTTCTAAATCCTCTTCATTTTTAGGCTGACTATCGATCAGTAATTCTTTTTCAGATGCTTTAAATGACTGCTTAATCCCCTGAAATAATGCTGCGAGATCCCACAATGGATGAGCGAAACCGGCATATTCCCAATCCAATAATTGCAACCCTTCGGCTGTATACAACCAATTGGCTAATACCGGATCGAGGTGGCAAAGACAGAAGGCTCCTGCTGGCGGTTCGTTCATCGCCACTTGCATCAGCGGCTTCATCTTCACGATGTCATTATCGGGCTGTTTCGCCTCGATCATCTGCCAATACGCTTGCGCTTTTTCAGCGATGTTGACGACCGGCAAATTGATCTCAACCGGAATTTGGTGCAGCGCTTTTAACTGCTCAACCATATACGTCAAAATGCTGTAGCTAATAAGGTCACTAGAAGCACTATCATCTGAAGAGTCGGCATGTTCGGCTAAGACTTCACCTGCAATATAATCACGTATCCAATAGCGATCTTCATCATCACAATAACGAATAGCACTGGTAAAGTTTAAGCTCGATACCAGCTGATGAATCGTTTTTTCAACCGTGCGATCGATGCCTAAAGCTTGAGTATTTTCAGCACTGATACGAATGATGTATTCGCCGCTTGCCAGCGAAAGTTGATAACAGGTATTTGTTAAGCCACCTTCAAGCACGCAAACTTGATCCGCTTCAATAGGGCTTTTAGAAAGCCCCCATAACGGCCAATCATCCAATACGTCGTTTATTGTCATATTCATACTGCAGGAGCTGCCAAGGGAGTTGCTGAGTTTTCGTTTTGCTGGCGGTATTCTTTCAGCCAGATAAACCAACCCAATACTGCTAAGACGACATAAAGTGCCATTAATAGCGCTGTTAAATACAGCTCTCTATCGATGTATAAATAAATCGCAACGGCATCGATGACCAACCAATACAGCCAGTTTTCTAATATTTTCTGCGTCACCATGTAGGTAGTAACTACCGCACCCCAGGTGGTAAAAGAATCTAAGTACGGTAATGCCGCACTGGTATTTTTTTCTAAACCATAGCCTGTTGCAAGACTAATCAATACCACGCTAACAATGATTAACGCATGGCGAGATAATGACCATGCTTTAATTTCGACCGCTTTAATTTCTACTAGCTTTTCAATATTAGTGCTTGAGTTTGACTGAGCATTGCCTCGCCATACCCACCAGCCATAAACAGCCATTATCAAATAATACACATTCAAGCCAGATTCCATCACTAGGCTAACGTCCCAGAATAGCCAGCTAAAAATAGCGGTGCTACCAAAGGCGGCATACCAGCATAGAATATTTTGGCGCATCGCCAATACCAGATAGGCGACGCCTAAAATAACAGCAATGACTTCTAAAATACTCATCGCTTGAGCTGCGCTGGCAACGCCTTGATAAAATGATTCCATTAAACATCACCGTGTGGATTTAAAGCCGGGTCTAAGTTAGCGCCGATAAATTTACAGACAAAAATGGCTTTGCCAAACTGTTCGTAAGAACGGCGTATCTCTTCTTTTAAGGTATCCATCACAAGATCATAATCACCAAAGACTTGAGTACTCATGGTATTAGCCACCACACTCAAACCTTTAATAGCTTGCAGGCGATCGATAAAATCTTTAATCGCCGGAATATAGTCATCCGCTAATGGGTACTTACTAATTTCTACTGATAGCTGCATATTATCTTGATTCATAAGTTCTTGACTCACAGTTGCTTGCTTCATATTCATTAGCCCCATAACGGATGTCTATATTTTCGGTTAATAATTAAAAAGAGTAGCGTGTCTCAATACCCACCAAGCGAGGTGCACCTAACTGGGTATGTTGAGTCAAATCAAACCCAGGCTTATAATTATTATCAAAGCCAAAGCCTCGGGTTGCATATTCTTTTCCCGTTAGATTACGGCCAAACACCGCTGCTTGAAAAGGTCCTTTTTCAAAAGCAATACGCGCATGCCATAAAACATAGGATTTTGACTGCTCATCATGACTATCAGAAAAGTAGAACGTATCTTTCGCTTCAGACTCTACCGAGAAAGTAACGTCAGGTGTTGCAGAGAAACTTAACCCGGTTGCCAAGCTGTATTCGGGGGCATGTGCTTGTGCACGGCCTTTTTTATCGATGGTTTTATTAACATCATCGTCATCTTCCGCACTGAATTCGTAATCCGTGAATTCTGCTTTAAGATAACCTAACGATAAATCCCAGCGTAGTATTTCTAATAACTGCCATTGGCTTTCTAGCTCGATACCCTGGTTAATCCCTTCTGCTGCATTGGCTACATACTCAGTAAACTCAGGCGCATTATCCGTATCGTAAGATAAAAATGATTGTTTAACTTGTTGGTTTTGACGCTGTATATAAAATGCAGCAATACGCGTCACTAACGCATCATTTAGCATAGAAGATTTCAAACCCAGCTCTAGAGTATTATTATACTCTGTCTCAAAGGTACGCTTATCGTCACTAATCACAGCCGCGGAGTTAGCACCACCCGCTTTATAACCACGCGCGAGAGAAACATACGCTAAGTGATCATTATTCACTAACGTTTCAAAAGTGAATTGGCCGCCGAATAAAGTTTCAGTCTCATCGCTGCCAGTACTTAAGCTATTTTCAAAATCATTCTGCCACTGCTCTGCTCGGAAACCATAAATGATTCGAGTTTGCGCGCTTAAGTCGGTGGTTAATTCGGTATAAATAGACGTGCTCGTAACATCAAGAGTACTCGTATACTGAGGATCCCAAGTATAATTACGAACTAAATCTTCACTGCGAGTTTGATGATAAAGACCCACTACCCAGTCGGTAGACTCTGAAAAGATACGGCCATTTTCAGCAGACAACAATCGAACATCCAGACTATTACGCTGGTAATCACGTAAATATTGATCGATAGAATCATAACCAAATGATGAATAACAAGGTCCTAAATTTACTAAGCAATCACCATAACCATACTCATGTTCACCATAACCCCAGTCTTCATCGTAACGGTATTCAATATCACTTTTCGACGTCGTCAATACAGTTTCTAATATTACCGCACTGCTCAATTTCGAATCTAAGCTCAAAGCAAAAGCATGAGATTCTTGCGCATCAATACCCGGTTTATCCGAATAAGTCTTACGATTGTTTTCTAGACTAAACGCATCATAACCATTATCGATATCGGCATAAAAATAAGTCAGGCCTAAATTAGTATTTTCCGATAGCTGAGCGGCTAACTTACCGCGCAGCACAACTTCATCGATATTATTGGTATTGTCTTTATCTAAGAATTCATTTTCCATATAGCCATCAGACTGAAAGCTATTGATCGCTAAACGCGCTTGTACATTATCAGTAACAGATCCTGAGATGGCAGCGCTTTCATTGTGAGTACTATAATTACCCACCTTAGCCGCTACATACCCTTCGCTATCTTTGGTTGCATCCTTGCTTTTAATATTGATCATGCCCGCTAACGCGTTTGCGCCAAAACGAGTACCTTGCGGTCCGCGCAATACTTCTACTTGTTCAACATCAAACAAGGTCGCTGCGCCGCCTAAACCCGTCATATCGATTCCATCAATCATTAAGCCCACTGAAGGGTTTACTGGATCAATAAACTGGCTGCGCTCGCCAATACCGCGAATTTGAAAATAGCGACCACGAGATGCACCCGAAGAGAAATTAACGTTTGGCGCAAAACTTAATACCGATTCAAGGTGTTGTGCGCTGCGTGCTTCGATACTATCGGCGCCAATCACGGTGACGGCTTCTGCAAGCTCTTGTACATCGGTATCACGGAAATCTGCACTGACAGTCACAACATCAAGCTCAACAGCTTCCGTGGTCTGTTCTGCCGTCGCCATACTGGCCATCATGGAAGCACTAAGAGCCGAAGCGATAGCGAGGGATAAAGGTAGGGTTTTCATGTGTTAGGTCTGCCTCAAAAAAGAGAGAAGACCCGGTCGAGCGTAGCAAGCGTGAAGTGTTGATGACGTACGTTCAATAGAGAAATCAATTCAACTGCCCATTCCTACGCCGGTATTAACCGGATCAGGTTCAAGGAGTTTGCAATGCATCTCAGGCTTATTAGAACGTACTGACTTGCGCCAATAATTACTCTAACTCGCCACCCCCTGGGATGAGGGCATAATAAAGCATCTGCTACGAAATAAGAACGACTTATGCCGATTCGTTTTCTATTGCCTGATTTGCAGCAAGCTCGGCTTCTGCACGCTTCGCTTTAGAAATATAAGCCGGCTTAGTGTCTTTCGGTGCTAGCTTGGCATTCGCCTTACGCATCTTTTTGCCTAAAATCTTATTAATCTTCTTCTTACGGTTCATGACACGACTTCGCTGTATTGATTGGGTATGATCATTTTAGCCGCGATTGTAAGCATCCACCTCCGAAAGGCAATAGTAGACTCCCTTTAGACAGGCTTAATTGCTCAAATATAGAAGTATCAAGGTCAAACACATGAAACGAATCAGTATTTTAGGCAGTGGTTGGCTGGGCTTACCTTTAGCCATCGAGCTCAATCAGCTGGGCTATCAGATAAAAGCGTCATCACGTAGTGAAGCGCGCTTAAGCCAGGTAAAAGAGGCAGGCATCTCGGCCCATGTTTATGATATTGAAGCAGATAAGAACGACGATAGCTTCTTACAAGCCGATATACTCATCATTAACATCACCTCAAAAAGTGTCGATTCCTTTAAAAATCTGATTGCCCTCATCGCAGATTCACCGATTCAAAACGTATTATTTATTAGTTCAACTTCGGTTTATGGAGACTCGTTAAATCCAAGCTCCCCTGCCATTACCGAATCCAATCAGGATGCGTTAATCTCTTGTCCACTATTAACAATCGAAAATCTATTTAGAGAGAGCCTTCACTTCGACACCAGTATTATTCGTTTTTCAGGTTTAATAGGTTATCAACGCCATCCCGGTCGATTTTTTTCTCAGACCCAAGAGGATGGCTCGGTTAAGTGCAAACCGATTAAAAACCCAGAAGCCAGCGTCAATATGATTCATCATGATGATTGTATTGGGATTATTAAAGCTCTATTAGAAAGAGACATTTGGGGAGAGATTTTTAATGGCTGCTCGAGTGATCACCCAACTCGACGTGAGTTTTATACCCATGCGATTAAAGATTATTCAGGAATCGAAAATATAGAGATGAATTTCATTGAGAGTGAAAACAAAATCAACAAAGTAATATCCAATGAAAAAATCAAAACACATTTAAAATATCACTTTATGACTGACAATTTATTGTCCGCAACGGCCTTTAAAACAAGGGTTAATTAAGCTGGCTAAACTGGCTGCGTTCGTACATTGCGACGATTGTAGGGATGTCGTCTTCAGCACAGGTATCATCTCGTAGACGACGGGAAATTGAATCGACAATATAACTCACCGTTTCTGCACCGGTGTGACATATCGCAGGAGTTGATCCGTACTCATCCGTTATCCAAAGCCAACCACCGCCAAATTCTAAAATACACAATTCGCCTAATAGAAAACCGAGGCCATCAAGCATTTCTGTTTCTTTGTATTTTTTAACTTCGGTATCCGCCTGCTGTTTCCATAAGTCGATACAACGGCCGATGCCAACATACGTTTCTTCGCATCCATAATGTTGCAGAATTTCACTGCCTACCTTCTGCCAGTGTTGCTTATTATTCAGCATACGCTCTGAAAGCGGCTCTACACGCATCGTCTTATCCTTATTGATTGACTGATATGCTGAGTAACAATTTTCTGACTAAACAGCACCACTGGTGTAATAAACTGCAATACCCACACCAACAACCAGTACAACAGTCGTGAATAAAACTTTTAATACGATTCTTTTAATAAACTCTTCCGCTTCGTTGCCTTTGACATTATTTCTATCGCTATCTGTCGTCTGATCGCTTTCTTCTAACATGTTATTCCCATCCAAAATAAAGCCGCTGATATCGTTAGACAGCAGCGGCATTTATTAACACTTTATTCGTAATCTAGGCTTCTAGTAACAACCGCTATAAATCAAATTATAGCATCGTCATTAAACCAATTCGATTGCCATCGCAGTCGCTTCACCACCACCAATACAAAGTGCAGCAACACCTTTAGTACCGCCTGTATTCTTCAGCGCATTGATCAAGGTAACGATCAAACGAGAACCAGTAGAACCTACTGGGTGACCTTGTGCACAAGCACCGCCATAGATGTTTACTTTCTCAATATCCAATTCTAGATCACGAATCGGCATCATCGCAACCATCGCGAACGCTTCGTTGATTTCGAAAAGATCAACATCATCTTTAGCCCAGCCTGCTTTAGCTAATACTTTTTCAATCGCGCCACAAGGAGCGATAGTGAATTCAGAAGGATGCTGTGATTGTGTACTGTGAGCAACGATGCGAGCCAAAGGTGTCGCACCTTTTTCTTCAGCAGTACTTTCACGCATCAATACTAAGGCAGATGCACCATCAGAGATTGAAGAAGCGTTGGCCGCCGTGATGGTTCCGTCTTTAGCAAACGCAGCACGTAACGTAGGGATTTTTTCGATGTTGGCGTTGAAAGGCTGCTCATCGTTATCAACAACCGTATCGCCTTTGCGAGACTTAACAGTGACAGGAACGATTTCTGCGTTGTTCAAACCGGCTTCGATCGCTGTTTTAGCACGAGTCAAAGACATGATTGCGTAATCATCCATCTCTTCGCGGGTATAGCCCTTTTCAGTGGCAACGTCTTGTGCGAAAGAACCCATTAAGCGGCCAGTTTCAGCATCCATCAAACCATCAAGAAACATGTGATCTTGCGGAGCCGGACCTGCCCCCATACGTAAACCCGTACGAACACCTTCTAAGATATAAGGTGCGTTCGACATAGATTCCATACCGCCAGATACTGCAATATTTACAGAACCCGCTTTAATCGCATCGTGAGCAAACATGGTCGCTTTCATACCAGAACCACAAAGTTTGTTAATCGTGGTTGCGCCTGTTGCATCTTCAAGACCCGCTTTACGCATCGCTTGACGAGCAGGACCTTGCTTAAGACCCGCAGGTAATACGTTACCCATAATCACTTCTTCAACATCCGCCGCATTAATGCCAGCGCGTGATACTGCTTCTTTAATTGCGATGGCGCCAAGATCCGTTGCACTTACAGAGCTTAAGCTGCCATTGAAGCCGCCCATTGGAGTACGTGCTGCACCTACGATTACTACATTATCTTGCTTAGCCATTTGCTGCTTCCTCGAATGGATTGATTTAATATATTTGAAAATTAGGGCGCTATTGTATGCGATCTCGAGGCTTGGGTGTAGTCACTACCCATGGGTACCGAGGTACCATATAAATACTGAGCCGAATAAGGACAAAGACTGATTAATAATCAGCCAATTACTATCATTTATGGTCAAAACGGCTGCTTTTCCAAATGAAAGTCAGCATATAGTCTGGCTTGTTACGTTTTGAAACAAAAAGTCGGCAAATTACTTTAACGAATCATACTAAAGAATGATGAGTATGATTCGTTAGCCGTTTATAGTCGTGTTATCTGTTAGTAATGGGCCAAAAGGGCCATTTCTGATTTACAAATAATAATCATAACAAAAGAAGACAGGTAGACCTATGGTGAAGAAGACCCTCCTTAGTCTCGCTATTGCTGCAAGCACGGCCGGTTTAACGGCCTGTAATATCAGTAGTACAGGTGACAATAATACCGTGGCAACGGATCCCATTAATGCTGGGCAACCTGGACAGAAAGCATCGTCTACTGCTGCTGTTTTTTCCGCTGCTCGTGGTAATTTACCCGTAAATATCGATTTATTATTTGCTGCTGCATCTACCTCTGATGGTACTGCGTCTCTTGCCGATAGTGCTCCACCTGTTACTACTATGATCAATGACTTGGCTGGTTTCTCTGCCACTGCCAGTATTGACCTAGCCTTTACTGCAGCATTAGATCCAGCAACTGTCATTGCAGGTTCTTCTGTTTGGTTGATCGAATTAAAGAGTAAAGAAGATAACTCGTTAATTGATTCTCTTGATTTAACAACGATTGTTGCAGTATCTCCTGCTAATCCATTCGCCGATGGCGAAGACCAGCTAGTACCTGGTGTGGATTACACTGCTGAATACGTATCTATGGATAACGGTGCTACACCGACTATTCGTATTCACCCGCTAAAGCCTTTGGATCCAAAGACTAAATACATCGTAGCGGTTACCGACAAATTAAAAGACAGCAATGGTGTAACCGTTGTTTCTTCATCTGAATATGCTCACACTTCGGGCAACGATGAACTAGTTAGTGCTGCTCTTGCTCCAGTCCGTGGCGCAGTTCAAGGCTGGGAACAGCTAGCCGGTGGTTTCTTAGCCGTAGCGACTCAAGCGGGACAAACTCAAGACAATGTAATCTTAAGCTACGCATTCACTACTGAAGCTAACGATGAAATTTTGTTAGCCATGGCTGCGCCTGAAACCTACATTGCTAATCTACTTGCTGACACAGCACAGCTTGAAAGCATATTAGGTGAAGAGACGGTTGCTCTTTTAGTTGCGGGTACTGCACAACTATTAAATGCAACGAATGCAGCAACAGAAGGCTGGGTGGATATTGACCCATCTACAGACGCTGGTGCATTAGCAGCGCGTAATACGCCTGAATATAAAGCTCTAGTAACAAGTAAAGTTGCACAATCCATTATTGCTCCTGGCGCTGCTCAATCAGCTGGCGCAATAATTGGCGGCGCCGCCGGCGCAGCTCAAACAGCAGTAATTAACGCAATTACTGCTTGGAACGGCGCAGCAGGAAATGAAGCAAAACAAATTGCCTTTGATCCTACTACATGGACTGAAGCGGATTACGATAATATCGCACGTGCTACTGCCGCATATGGCGACGCAACGACAACTGAGCAATACATTCTAACGGCTTCTAATGGCGCGGGTGCATTATTGAAAGATGCGTCTCATCGCCCATCTGCGCAAGATTTTGTCCCTATTCGCTTCAACATCAACGGTGTGAACGGCGTTAATGATACTGAAATCATTCCTGTCACAAACACAGCTTTAGAGCTTCCTACACCAACAATCTCTGTTCAGGGTATGCTTACTCTGCCACAGTTCATGAAAGTGAATGATTTTTCTGATGCGGAATCATTTAGCGATTTCTGGAAAGGAAGCCGTTCAGTTGGCGTTGTGATTGACCAAGCATTTGGCAATCCGGCAACGACTACACCACCAATGGATACTGACGGTTCACTTAACGTTACTTACCGTTTCCCATTTGCTCAACACATTGAAGATGTAAAAGTCCCAGTTTTGATTACTTACCCAACAGGTTGCGGCGCTACTCCTGCAGCTGGCTGGCCTACAGTGATCTTCCAACACGGCATTACAACAGACCGTACTGCAAGCCTTGGTTTTGCTAACGCGATGGCCGCACCAGCAGCGGGCTGTTTTGCAACCGTAGCAATGGATTTACCAACTCACGGTGTTGACTCTTCTAGTACAGACCGTAACGGTGCAGCGATTCGCTACAAGGCATTCAATGCGTTTAACGTTGCTGGATACTCAGTAGATCCTGTAACGCCTGGAAATATTGGTACAACGCCTACTCCTTTTGCTCATGCATTAAAAACATTTGCAGAAGATGCTGATCCAACTACCGCTGCAACCTATGCAGGCCTAGAAGAGCGTCACGGTAATATTGCTTTGAATGCACTTCAACAGCCAATTGCTATGGATTTCACTCCTGACTCAGAAACGGGTAACTCGGGCGACTTCTTCATTAACTTAACGAATATGCAACAAACTCGTGACCATATTCGCCAAGGTGTAATGGATTTATTGAACTTGAATGCGTCACTTGAAAATATTGGCACGGCTATTAACGTTGATACTAACCTTGATGAAGTTGCTGACTTCGACGGTAAGCTAGATACTGGTCGTGTTTATTTCGTGGGTCATTCATTGGGTGCTATTACAGGCTTAACTTACGTTGCAGTGAATAACGCGATTGCGAATAACCCAGCAATTGTGTCTAAAGACATAAATCCTCTGAAAGCTGTAGCACTGGCTAACCCAGGCGGTCAACTACCTAAGTTACTTGAAAACTCTGCAAGCTTCTCAACCGCGATTCTTCCTGGTTTAGCAGCAGCAGCCGGTTTAACTCAAGGCATGGCTGATTTAGAGAAATTCTTTGGCGTTTTCCAAGCACCTTTAGATTCTGCTGATCCAGTAAACTTTACTGACCTACTAAAAGATACTGCGACTCCTGTCTTGATGTTTGAAATGGTTGGTGGCGGTTTAATTAATGAGACTGATAGCAACTTAGACGAAGCAGATATGATTCCTGATTCTGGTCTTTCTGATACGTTAATCGGCGCTACTATGTATCCTGCTGATACCGTTGTTCCAAATAACGCTAATCCAGCATTGAATGACGTTGCGACAGGCCTTTCTTATCTTGCAGGTACTGACCCTCTAATTAAGCAATTAGAGCTAACGACGGTTACAGGATCTATCGCTGATACTGATGTTAACCTAATGATTGTTAGTAAATTGAAAGAAGGTACTCACGGTACAATTTCTTCAGCAGACGCCTATACGGTATTTGTTGAAATGATTGGCCAAACAGCGTCTTTCTTTGCAACTGACGGCCAAGCATTGATAGTTGGCGATGCTGATCAATTACAAGTTCCTGCAGCGGAATAACAAATGACTTAAACCTTTGCCGAAATCAAAGTAGGCAAGGGTTAAATAATAGAATTATAAAAAGTTTTGGAGTCACAAATGAAAATAACAAAAGACAGTTTGTTAAAGGTACGCAAGTTATCTTTAGCAATCGCTCTAGCAGGTGCCGCTTCAAGCGCAACTGCAACCGAATTCAACTTCGGTGATATGGCTGTTCAGTGGGATAATACGATCAGCTATGGTGTTGCTTGGCGTACTGAAGCACCTCAGACTGATGCGATTACTCCGGGGAATGCTGCTGCATTGGGACTTAAAGGTACAGGTTCGTCATATAACTATGATGACGGCACTCTGAACTATGCCGAAAATGAGGTTTATACCAATGTGGTTAAATACTCTACTGATTTAGAAATTAACTATAAAAACTATGGTGGCTTCTTTCGTGCTAAAGCCTTCTATGATACTGAAATCATGGATGGTGAGCGTGAATTTAAAGAGCTGAACGATGCGACTAAAGACGCAGCGGGTAAAGGTTACGATCTACTAGATGCTTTCGTATGGGCTGACTATGATCTTGGTGAAATGCCAGCAACATTCCGCTTGGGTCGTCAAGTTATCAGCTGGGGTGAAAGTACTTTCATCCAAGGTGGTATCAACAGCATTAACCCAGTAGATGCTTCTGCATTCCGTCGCCCAGGCGCGGAAGTAAAAGAAGGTCTATTACCGGTTAACATGTTCTATACCTCTATTGGCCTAACCGCTGATGTATCTCTAGAAGCGTTCTACCAGTTAGAGTGGGAAAAAACACGTTCTGACCCTTGTGGTACGTTCTTCTCTACTGTTGATTTCGTAGCTGACGGTTGTGGCCCTGTTGTGTTGGCTGGTACCGATGATGAGCGTAATTATCTTGCCATGCGTAATGCTGAAATTGCTCAAGGTGTAGATCTTGCCGATCGTATCGCTCCGACTACCGAGCGTTTAGCGGATGATGAAGCTCGTGATGACGGCCAGTATGGTTTGGCCCTACGTTGGTACTCAGAAGCGCTAGGCGATACTGAATTTGGTGTTTATTACATGAACATCCACAGCCGCTTACCTTACATTAGTGGTGTTGTTTCTAACTACGATCCACTAGGTACTATTACAGGAACAGCAGGCGGACAGATTAATGCCAATGCGACTTATGATAGCCGCTACCCGCTATACAAGATCGTTTATCCTGAAGACCAGAAGTTGATGGGCTTAAGCTTTGCAACCTCTACTGAAGGTGGCGCATCGATTGGTGGTGAAATTAGCTATCGTCCAGATGCTCCTGTTCAATGGAACGCGTTTGAACTTATCTTAGGTGGCCTAGCATTACCTTCAAGCCGTCTATATCAAGATCGTCTCGCTGAAGTGGGCGGTATTGAAGCTTCTCTAACGCCTCATTCAAATGCCACTGCACTGGCAGGCGAAGTTCTAGATGGTTTCGACGAGATGGATATCTGGCAGGCCCAGATGACTTACATTAAGTTTTTCGATCAAGTTTTGGGTGCTGACCGCTTAGCACTTGCCGCTGAAATTGGTGCAACGTATATTCCTGATCTTCCTAGCCTAGACGACGCTCGCTATGGCCGTTCAGGTGCTTATGGCTTAGGTGATGCTGCTGGTGTTGATGCTGGTTATGCTGCTGTTCAAGCCGCCGCAGGCGCAGCAGAAAGCCCTGCAGTAACATTAGGCAATGTTGATCCTTGCTTGTCTGGCTATGGCGTTGGCAAATCTGGTGCAAACTCTAATTCAGATAACTGTACTGATGAAGGCTATGTAACTCAGCTTTCTGGCGGTATAAGACTTCGTGCTGGTATCGATTACAACAACGCGTTTGCCGGTGTGAATATGACACCTAATGTTGCGATCTCTTATGACCAAGGTAACGGTCCTGAGCCGGGTTCACAGTTCATCGATCAGCGTTTAACTACCGCCATTGGCGTTAAGTTTGTTTATCAAAACCAAACACAAGTTACTGTGAACTACACTAGCTTTGATGGTGGTGATTACAACACTACGAAAGACCGTGACAACATTGCTTTAGCAGCAAGTTATTCATTCTAATTTAGTCAGTCGCACATAGAGTCATTGAGGGCATATAGATGCTAAAACAGTATAAAAAAGTGGGAAGCGCAATTGCGCTTTCCTTGATGGTAGTCGCGGCCAATGCAGGGGTTTCTTCTGAAGAAGCCGCTAAAATTGGCACTACATTGACACCAATGGGTGCTGAAATGGCCGGTAGCGGCGAAGTTACCGCTTGGACGGGTGGTGTTACTACTGCTCCAGCTGGCTATACCGAAGGTGATAAGCACGTTAACCCTTTCGCAGCAGATAAAGTGAAATACACCATCACTGCCGCGAACTATAAGGATTACGGTGATAAGTTAAGTGAAGGCCAGAAAGCCATGTTCGAAAAGTATCCTGATACTTATCGCATGCCGGTTTATCCAACGCAGCGCTCTGCGGCTTATCCACAATCAATCTACGACGCAACCAAGAAAAATGCGACCGATACTAGCCTAGTTCAGGACGGTAATGGCCTAGACGATTTCGTTGATGGTGTGCCTTTCCCAATTCCAGCAACGGGCGTTGAAGCGATTTGGAATCATATTGTTCGCTATCGTGGTGGCAGTGTTTCTCGTGTTGTGGGTCAGGCGACTCCACAGGCAAACGGTGATTATTCAATCGTTCGCTTTAAAGACGAATTCACTTTCCGTAATAAATTGAAAGATTTTGATGCGTCTAAAGATGCCAACGTTTTGTTCTACTTTAAGCAAGATGTTGTATCACCAGCACGTTTAGCGGGTAACGTTCTTTTGGTTCATGAAACATTGGATCAAATTAAAGAGCCTCGTAAAGCTTGGGTATATAACGCAGGTCAGCGTCGTGTACGTCGTGCTCCACAGGTTGCTTATGACGGACCAGGTACAGCGTCTGATGGTTTACGTACTGCAGATAACTTCGATATGTTTAACGGCGCTCCTGACCGTTATGACTGGAAGCTAGCCGGTAAGCAAGAACTATACATTCCATACAACTCTTATAAGTTGAACGATGGCGATGTTAAGTATGATGAGATCGTAAAAGCAGGTCACATCAACCAAGATCTAACGCGCTACGAACTTCACCGTGTGTGGAAAGTAGAAGCAACCTTGAAAAAAGGTAAGCGTCACGTCTATGGTAAGCGTACTTTCTACCTTGATGAAGATACTTGGCAGGCAACTGTTATCGATCATTACGATGGTCGTGGTCAACTATGGCGTGTAGCTGAAGCTCACAACATCATGTTCTACGATAAGTTAGTACCTTGGTATGCAGTTGAAGCTCTATATGACTTGAACTCTGGACGCTACCTAGTACTAGGCCTAGATAACGAAGAAACAGGTTCTTATGAATTTGGTTTCGAACGTTCTTCTGGTGACTATACGCCTGCCGCACTTCGTCGTGCTGGTCGTCGCTAGTCTGATTCAACAAAGCTAGTTCGCTAGCATTTTGATTCATAAAAAACCCGCTTCTTATTAATTCAAGAATGCGGGTTTTTTTATGTCAGGTTGTTTAATAAATCCATTAATTATATAAAAATACTTTCATATAATACGCATGCATTGGTCTACACAATCACTCCACTCCCAAAGCATTCAATTAACCTATATACGTAAAAAAATATTCATTGATGTACGTCTGTACCCAAAAGCCGTATTGGCTTATCCAGGCCTATTTACTTCCTTAAGTTTTTTTTAAAGTTCAAGCGCTTAAAAATACCTAAGGATAAAAATAATAATGAATAAGCATCTCAAAACACTGATCACAACTACTGCTTCTGCAGCTTCTTTAGCACTGACTATGCAAGTAAATGCCATGTCTAGTGCTCCGACTCCTCCACCGACAGGCTTTACCGAAACTAAAAACCCTATCATGCTAGTGCAAGGCGTTCTTGCTTTTGATTCAATCGCAGGTGTCGACTATTGGTACGGTATTGCAGACGAATTAGAATCTGAAGGCGCTACTGTTTATACAGCACACATCAGCGCTGTCAGTGATTCTGAAGTTCGTGGCGAGCAAGTAATTGCAGAGCTGGAAAACATTCGTGCCACCGATACGAGTATTAATAAGTTCAATCTCGTTGCTCATAGCCAAGGTGGCTTAACATCTCGCTATGTTATGAGTGTACGTCCTGACCTAGTGGCTTCTGTAACGACTATGGGGTCACCACATCAAGGCGCCCCCATTGCTGATCTATTAAACGGACAAATAAACGGTGGGATTATTAATACCGTTTCTACAGCAGCAGGCGCTTTAATTGATATGCTTTCGGGTGACGGTACAACAGGAAGTGATGCGGGCGCTCTTATTTATGAGTTCTCGACGACCGGCATTGAAGTATTCAATGCAAAATATCCAGCCGGATTGCCAGCCAGTGAGTGCGGCCAAGGGCCAGCCTCTGTTTCTATCAACGGAAATAACATAAATCTTTATTCTTGGGGCGGTGGTGATAGCTTTACTAACTCACTAGACCCATTAGATTACATGTTTTCGACCGTAGGTCTTTTACAGTCAGGTTCTAGTGATGGTATTACGGGAAGCTGCAGCAGCCACTTTGGCACTGTAATTCGTGATGATTATGATCTAAACCACGGTGACTTGATCAACCAGACATTAGGGTTAAGCAGTATTTTTGGAACTGATCCAGTATCCCTATATCGCACTCATGCAAATCGCCTGAAGAATGCAGGTCTTTAAGCGTCATGCTTATTTTCAAGCTAAATAGAACAGTAGCGGCATCCGCCGCTACTGTTTTCTGCATCCTTATTCTCCTAACACTCCACGAACCAAAACCGGTTATTACCAAACTTGATTCAGGAATGGATCATAAATATAAAGTGGTTGAAACTTCAGCGTTTACAAACGTTGAAAAAAATAACTTCTTTCAACGAAATTCAAACAGTGGGCATGGCGTTAACTTAACAACAGTCTCCGGCAATCTAATTACCACGATTTCATTAAAAAAGTTATTTGATTTTTATCTTTCCTCTATCATTAAATTTTCTAAAGAAGAAAAGTTCAATAACATTAAAGCTGATTTAGAACATCAGCTCAGCGGCCCTAGCTTGCAGCAAGCACTGACGATTTTAGAAAATTATTTTTCTTATAAAATTGCTCTAATAGAATTCGACAAGAATCACCCTACTGGCTCACAACAACAAACACTAGCTAACCTTGCACGATTAACCGAGCGTAATAACGCCTTAATAGCTTTACAAGATCGATTATTAAATCCAACCATTGCTGATATATTTTTTTCAACAAGCAGGCGTTTAGATAATCACACATTGGCTAAAGCTAACATTTTGCTAAGTGAACTTTCTGATAATGGTAAAGAGCAGGCATTAGTTAATTTAAATGCACAGCAGCCACTACAAGTTATTCTTCAACAAAAAAGAGGAGCTCAACAAGCTGAATTAATGGCTATTAATATCAACTCTGCTTTGACGAAAGAGGAGAAGTTTGTACATTACGCTAAAACGGTGGGTGAGGATGCGGCGATTCGCTTGCGTGAATTAGATCAACAAAGATTGCAGTGGAATTTGCGACTAGAAGCATTTAGAAATAAACAGCAGGAACTGAAAGATTCAGGGCTCGCCAAACAAGATTATGAGACATCCTATCACGACGTATTAAATAAATTATTTAAACCCCATGAGCACGCTAGAGCAGAAGCTTTAGCAAAACTATGAATAGCTAGACAAATTTAGAGCAAAAAAAACCGCATCCTTTTCATATAAAAGAATGCGGTATTTCTCGTCTTACTTTTAACGCCTAAAACCAGAGGTTTTAGATCGCAAAACTATGACGCAATACGATGGTCTGAATACGATCTGGGCCAGTAGAGATGATGTCGATTGGCGCGCCAATCGCTTCTTCTACAAAGCGGATGTAAGCTTTAGCATTCTCTGGCAGTTGATCCAAAGACTGTGCGCCTACAGTACTTTCTGTCCAGCCCGGTAAATCTACGTATACTGGAGTGATCTTGTCGAACTGATCAGCACTGGCAGGAACGCCCATCTTGTTACCGTCTGCATCTTGGTAGCCAGTACAAACTCGAACAGTCTCTAAACCGTCAAGAACGTCTAGCTTCGTTAGGCAGATAGCGTTAACCGAGTTAACACGAATCGCGTGTTTAACTAGAGCAGCATCGAACCAACCACAACGGCGTGAACGGCCAGTAGTTGTTCCTTTTTCGTGACCAACAGTCGACAAGTGCTCACCGACTTCATCGAACAATTCTGTAGGGAAAGGACCAGAACCTACACGAGTCGTATAAGCTTTGGTAATACCCATGATCTGATCAAGGTACAAAGGACCAACACCGCTGCCACATGCAACACCACCCGCGGTAGTATTAGAAGAGGTTACGAACGGGTAAGTACCGTGGTCGATATCAAGTAAGGTGCCTTGAGCGCCTTCAAACATGATGTCGCCGCCCGCTTCACGAATGTTATGAACCAGTTCAACGGCGTCAACAACAACCGCTTTAATCTGTTCAGCCCAGTCAACACACAAAGCCAAAGTTTCTTCGTAATTAATCGCTTCAACGCCGTAATAATTAACCAAAGAGAAATTATGGTATTCCATAACGTCTTTTAATTTAGCAGCGAATTCTGGCTGATACATATCACCAATACGCAAACCACGACGAGCAACTTTATCTTCGTACGCCGGACCAATACCACGGCCAGTTGTACCAATTTTAGCGTTGCCACGCTTGATCTCGCGCGCTTGGTCTAAAGCAACGTGATAAGGCAAGATCAAAGGACATGCGTGAGAAATACGTAGACGTTCCATTACCGGTACGCCACGGGCTTCTAATGCACGCGCTTCTTTTAATAAAGCGTCAGGAGCAACAACAACACCGTTACCAATGATGCACTGAACGCCTTCACGCAAGATGCCCGAAGGGATCAAGTGCAATGCGGTCTTAACACCGTCGATTACTAATGTGTGTCCTGCATTGTGACCACCTTGGAAACGAACAACAGCAGTTGCTTTCTCCGTTAGTAGATCAACAATTTTACCTTTACCTTCATCACCCCATTGGGTGCCTAAAACGACAACGTTCTTGCCCATCGAATTCATTTCACTAATTTAGATTAATTGGATTCGATCAGTTTCCACTGATCGTCTTTAAACTCAATACGTACACCGCTGGTTGGCAAGTCGCCACTCAGCTGCACTTCAACTCGGCTGCCCTGAGCGCGAAGCTCGGCAATCAAGTCTAACAATTCTTTCTGCTGGCCAGCGGGAGCCTTCACGATATTAGCTTGCGCCGTCGCGAAGTTACCTAGCTGCGCCAATACTTTAAGATCGGCACTGAAGCCCGTTGCCGGACGTGCACGGCCAAAAACTGCACCGGTTTCATTATAGCGACCACCTTGAGCTACAGCATCGCCATAACCCGGTACGTACGCAGCAAAAACCAAACCTGTATGGTAGTTGTAGCCACGAAGGTCGGTAAAATCAAAGTACATAGGTACATTGTAGCGTGCTGCAATTGCTTGGCAGACTTGCTTCAAATGCTCGATGATCGCAGTCACTTCAGGCACTACTGGGGCTAACTGCTCTGCGACTTGATCAAGTACTTCAATACCGCCTTGCAAACGAACGAGCGCTTTAAAGGCTGTGACCAAAGACTCGTCGGTCAAGTGTTCTTCTGCCCATGCATCTAAATCAGTTGCACATTTTACCTTCAATAAAGCAAAAAGCTGCTCTTCTGCCATATTAGACAGCTGAGCTTTTGCCGAGAATGCTTTAAAAATACCGACGTGGCCAAGATCCAGATGCAAATCCTGCAATCCAGCTTGTTGTAAGGTATTTAGCATTAGGCTAATAATTTCGATATCGGCGCAGCTACCTGACTCACCATAAAGCTCGGCACCGATTTGAGTCGGTGTACGGCCGGCAAGGATGCTGGCAGCTTTAGCGTGAAAAACCGTACGGCAATAGCACAAACGGCTAACACCTTCTTGTGCCCAGCTATGCGCATCAATGCGTGCGGTTTGCGGCGTGGTATCAGCACTCAAGCCCATTAAACGACCAGAGAGCTGATCCGTTACCTTGAACGTCTGCAAATCTAGGTCACTGGCGGTGCCTGTTAGCAGGGAATCAAGGTACTCTAGCGCTGGCGGTATAACAAAGTCATAACCCCAACGGTTAAAATCGTCCAGCAAGTGACGGCGTAATTGCTCTACACCACGCGCTTGTGGTGGCAATACTTCTTCGATTCCATCTGGTAATAACCAGCGATCGGCAGTGC
>Ga0209292_1000537_pt1 | contig 49678 bp, 47 predicted proteins | sample GOMGulsemesocosm_2_FD_184634 | JGI IMG/M metagenome (GOLD analysis project Ga0209292, IMG submission 184634) | Methane-oxidizing microbial communities from mesocosms in the Gulf of Mexico - GOM9C Gulf of Mexico (SPAdes) (version 2) | ecosystem: Environmental > Aquatic > Marine > Cold seeps... | reverse complement strand
AAGTCGATGTGTCAGATTAAATCGGAACTAATACACCTAATTGTATTAATTTATAACTACACTCTCGATTAATTCTCTAGGTTGACTCCATTGCTTAGGTGACTGACCATACATCCGCTTAAACTCACGACTAAACTGAGATGAACTTACATAGCCTACATTCATCGCAGCTTGGCTCACATTCATACCAGCAGAAATTTTCATTGCAGCATTGTTCAAACGCATCGATTTAATAAATTGAATCGGTGACATCATCGTCGCTTGCTTGAATTTACGATGAAATACCGCTCTACTCATACCGACCTCAGAAGCTAACTCTTCAATGGTAACACTTTCCTTAAGCCTAGAAGACAGATATTCAATAGAGCGTGCTATTTCGTTACCTACACCAAAGGCTCGTCTTACAGAGATACCAGCCTCGCCTTTTATAACAGCATAATATAACTCACGCAGTCGGCTCTCTCCAAGAACTTCCATATCAGTTGTATTTTCTTCTAATTGAAGTAATCGCAATAAAGAATCGCTGAATGCTTCATCCCAATTCGAAAGAGAAAGTCCTTGGGGAAGTGAACTACTTTTAGGAGTTTTTATTACTCCCCTTGTGCTTTCCATTTCGATAGCTAATTCAGTCATCACTTTTGAATTAAGAGGAATATATACACCGAGTAAAGGATTATCAGGCGAAGCTTCTGGAGTACCAGCTTCAACAGGCATTGACATGGTGCAGCACAAATACTGGCTATTATCGTAGATGTATCTATTTCCATCTAGTATCGCCTCTTTCTTGCCACTCACAATGACAACACAGCCACCCCCACTTTACGTTGGGTGTTTCAATGCTTTGATGGTATAAATTTCATTCAAGAAGGTGACGATTATATTTATGAAGGATTCGAACTTGATGGCCTAAATGGTATAAGGAAAAAAATAGTCAAACTTATTGGTGGTCATGCACTGCATTTATATAAAATAGAAAAAGTTACTTAAGGGCTGATCAATGTCTGGCTAAGTGCATCAGCGTTGTTTTTGTAGGCTTTGACTTTATCACTTGGGCTTTTACAAAAGCCTCTGATGATTTGCCTTGCTTAACTTTGTTTCTATATTTATAAAAGTTTGAGGTGGGTAAATTGTTTTGTTTACAAAAAACGGCAATTGGTTGACCGCTTTTCTCCTGTAGTTCAATTAATCGTTGCCAATCTGCTAACGTTCGTCGCATCATCGTTTATCCCCATTATTACATTGAGGATGAGGTTAATTGCTTTAGTTAATTTTAAGAAGACGTGTTTCGCCGGACGGACACTTAAAACCTACGGAAAGGAACAAATAATTTCATTTCCGGCTTAAATGGTATTGTTCATATTTTTTGATTAAGCCTTCTGATTTCATCTGTGCCAAGATATTTGAAATTTTTGGGGCAAGTGATTTATGTTTTTTATGTAAAAATGCATGTGATGTTGTAGAGCCCATTATCCCAGCTACATATATACCTGAATCTTTAAATTCATCAGATCTTAGTTGTTCTCTCAACTCATAATGTACGGCTACGAGTATATCTGTTCGTCCGTACATTAGCTTTTTAAACCCGTGTTCCAGCCTTATGACTGAGCTTAACATCTCTTTGTCTACAACATCAGTCAAATGATCTTTGCTGTTCTGTACACCTTGTTTGTACTCTACTTTATAGTTGGTGCCTTTTAAGCTGTCCCAGCCATGTAATTTTATACCCGGTTTAGTGGCATATGCGTTAAACGTGTATGTTAAAACATGCTCTTCTACTCTAACCATATTAGGATGAGTATTGGCGTAATCATAAACTCTTGTAATCTCTCCATCTGTATATCCGTTGTCAGACATAGCGCTGGATCTTTTAGCGGGGAATGCTGTGTATTCCAACTTAATGCCAAGCCTCTTAAAGGCTTCGGTGTAGACCATTTCAAGAAATATTCCCTGAAGAGAGTTTTTTGTATCCTGTGAACCTGAGAGAACAATCGTTTTAGGTAATAGATAAGAATCGTCAGAATGGGCTAGAACAGAAGGGAACAAGATGAAAATAAGAATGAGTATAACGATTTTTGTTTCCATTTTTTATGTAGCTTTAAATTAGCGTTAATTTATTTATAGCATAATATTTCAATAAAGCGTATTTCAGGCTAAACCATGGGCAACCTTTCATACAAAATATTATTTATGCTCTATTAAGCTAGCTATCAATTAATTAATTGATAAATCGAACTTTAACATCAATAAATATTCTTACTATTTGAAAGGCTTTATTTTCCATAGTATTTCATGTTTCATAATGAATTTACTTGGTTTCAGGTAAACGAGTTTTTACTCTTTTTTAATAACAGTTTGCGCTTTATGATCATAATAAAACGCTCTGTTAGTCTTTATTTTCTTTTTAGTCTAAGGCGTTAAGTGGGTTCTGTCGCAAATAGAGGGAATAGTTTATGATCCAACGATTATCGATTAATTTTTATTCTGATGACCCTCAATTTCTCAGGTCGACATTTCCCGTCAGCAATCATCATGCAGGCCCTTCGTTATTATCTGGCTTATAAACTCAGTTATCGTGAAATAGAAGAGATATTTGCTGAGCGAAATATTCATTTTGATCACTCAACCTTAAATCGTTGGGTGATCAAGTATGGCCCACAACTTGAAGCCAATTTTAAAACAAGAAAACGTAAAGTAGTGGACTCGTGGCGAATGGATGAGACCTACATCAAAATTAAAGGGGAATGGGTTTACTATTATCGAGCGGTTGATAAACATGGCGCTATTGTTGACTTTTACTTGAGTGAAACACGTGATGAGTCAGCTGCAAGAGCATTTTTTGATAAAGTCTAAACAATAGTGGCTTACCCAGTAAAGTCGTCATTGATAAAAGCAGAGCAAATATTGCGGCGCTAGAGACCCTTAATGTGCGCCTTTGGTTGTCAGGATATATGCTGTGTATGATTGAAGTGCTAACCGTCAAATACCTCAACAATATTGTTGAACAGAGTCATCGAAAAGTAAAAGGTAAAATGCATCAATGCTTAGGGGGGAAGTCTTGGGCCGGTGCGGAGTCGACCTTGATAGGTGTTGAACTTTGCTCAATGATAAAGCAAGGACAGATGATTGACTCAGAAGGTAATACCAGTTTCATTAATTAGGTGATCTATTTTATACGTAGGAAAAATGGCCAAATACAAGGCATTTATTTTAATAACTAGTTGTTCTAATTATTAAATAAATAACGAAGTAGTGGGTCGTTTTAACAAGTAGAAATGATCACATAGTTAGTGAGGTTGGTATAAGACGGTATGGGAGTAATTTTATTCGCTTGCAGCATATTTGTATCTGAGGAAAGCGATACCTTCAATTAAGACTACATAATTTGAGTTTGCGACAGAACCGAAGATCTTCCCCAACAACACATCTGTAAAAAACTGGCTCTGTTGTAGCTAATTGTTGTCTATACTTATAAATGATACTTAACTGATTGAAGGTACTAGCAATGAAGACTAAATCATTTGTAAGTAAGCTTAATCTAATCACTAAAGCTCTTTTCTCTATGACTCCAGCGCAAAGGGAGGTAGTTCACCAGTCAATTCAAGCATTAGACACTGAAATTAGTACGGATGAGTTAATTCAGCCACTTTTCGATGCGCTACCCCAATGCCCACACTGCCATTCGAGCCATTTAAAAAAATGGGGAAAGTCTGGTTCAATACAACGTTATCGTTGTAAAGGCTGCTTGAAAACCTTTAATAATAAGACCAACACACCACTAGCTAAACTGCATAAGAGTCATTTATGGGAAGAATATGCACGTTGTATGATGTTAAGACTAACCCTAAGAGAAGCCGCAGATATTTGTAATATTAACCTTAGAACTGCTTTTCTATGGCGTCATCGTTTCTTGAAGGCTCAATCGGGTAAAAATCACGATAAATTATCTGGCATTATTGAAGTTGATGAGTTTTTCCTTGCCTACTCAGAAAAAGGCTCGAACATATTAACCAAGCAAACTAAACCCAGAAAACGGGGTGGTAATATTGATAAAAGAACGAAAGTTGGACAGGTCGCCATACTTTTATCTATTGATCGCAGTAACCATATGATTAATCCGATATTATCGGCAGATACCACGGCATAAATAGCCACAAACTTTACGGATAATATCACGGAAAATTCGGTATTGTGTAGCGATGGCTCATGGTCATATGTGACGATAGCCAAGCAAACAAAATGTGACCATAAGCGACTAATAAACGGTAAGGTGAGAGTAATAGATAAGGTTTATCATATCCAAACCGTGAACGGGGCAATAGCTCACTTTAAGGGGTGGGTTAACGGAAAAATGAAAGGAGTAGCAACAAAGTATTTATCAAATTATCTCGCTTGGTTTAGGGAAAGCAACGCAAAGCTCAATAAACAGGAAATATTAGTAGCTGCCTATGGGTGACAACAGTGTTCTACAACAGAGCCAAAAAACTACAATCAAATAGTCGAATTTTGTGCGCCACTCCCTACTATCTAGAAAAGTTTGGTACCCCAGAGAAAATCGAAGATTTACAGAACCATAATTGTCTAGTTTTAAAAGAGCGAAACTCTCCTTTTGGTATATGGAACCTTCATGATGGTAAAAAGGAGATTTCCCTTCCTATAAGTGGGCGCTTATCAAGCAACCATGGTGAAATTGTTTTACAATGGGGGCTTCAAGGTCGAGGCATTGTGATGCGGTCTCTTTGGGACGTACAACACCTTTTAGAAGAAGGTAAATTAGTACAAGTCCTACCACGTTATACTCAAAAAGCTAACGTATGGGCTGTTTATCCTACACGATTATCACACTCAGCAAAATTACGTGTCTGTGTTGAATTTTTGGAAAATCACCTTAAATGCATTTAAGTTAACAAACAACACTTCATTCAAATCGGCATTAAATTTGGTGCTCACATAAATGATTCGGAGTTGGTGAGACATTGATGTGTAGACGGCAAAGGGGCGGCAGCAAAATCAATCTTACATATGTCACACGATTTACTCAATGAACACCTTACAACTATCTTATCCGAATCTGCCCCAAACCAACAGATTATGGCTTATTTGTCCCAGTAGGCAAACAGTCACACCACCGGTTGGTCTACTTAAGGAACATTTAGGAGAAAAGCGCACAAGTGTATTAACACCATTAGTTAATAAAAATATAATAATCAATAATGAAGATGTTTGATCTTACAAGTTACTAAAGAAAACGTTTATTCCAAGAACTATTGGGCATATTGTTGCCTCCAAACAACCAATAACTGTTTAAATATCCTTAGTTTTTGTGGCAATTTAGTATATTTTGCATGAACAATATATAAAGTATGGGTACTGGTCTGATAATTGATTTAAGTTTGCTGCATTAAAACTGCATTTCTGGAACATTTTCAGACACCACTAACTCACCTGCGGTAAGTTTAATAATATCATCTACAGTAACGCCCGGAGCACGCTCTAATAAATGAAATTTTCCGTCTTTGATTTCAATAAAGGCTAAATCTGTCAATACTTTTTGAATACAGCCTTTACCTGTAAGTGGTAAAGAGCAATTGCTTAATAGTTTTGATTCTCCATGTTTTGATGCATGTGTCATGGTGACGATAATATTTTCAGCGCCCGCAACTAAGTCCATCGCCCCACCCATCCCTTTGATTAATTTACCAGGGATCATATACGAAGCAATATTGCCATTTACATCCACTTCAAAAGCACCTAAAACGGTTAAATCAACATGACCGCCACGGATCATGGCAAACGATTCTGCTGAATCAAAAATAGATGCGCCAGATGCCATCGTTACCGTTTGCTTGCCTGCATTAATTAAGTCCGCATCTATTTCGTCTTCGGTTGGAAATTGCCCCATACCTAAAAGGCCATTTTCCGATTGCAGCATTACTTCTATACCCTCTGGCACAAAATTAGCGACAAGAGTGGGAATGCCGATACCTAAATTTACGTAGTAACCGTCTTGCAATTCCTGAGCAACACGTTGTGCTATTTGTTCTCTAGATAACGCCATGATTATTCTCCTGAAGGTCGAGTAGTTCGTTGTTCAATACGTTTTTCAAAAGACCCTTGAATTAAACGGTTAACGTAAATGCCAGGGATATGAATTTGATCGGGATCTAATTCGCCAGGCTCGACAATTTCTTCCACCTCAACTACGGTGATTTTACCTGCGGTAGCTGCCATAGGGTTGAAGTTACGTGCTGTTTTTCTAAAAACAAGGTTGCCGTATGTATCCGCTTTCCATGCTTTAACTATCGCAAAATCACCAGTAATAGCTTCTTCTAAAATATAACCACGACCATTAAACTGTCGCTCATCTTTACCTTCCGCGACACGCGTACCTACTCCAGTAGCTGTAAAGAAAGCGGGAATACCAGCTCCCCCAGCACGCATTTTTTCAGCTAAGGTCCCTTGTGGTGTTAATTCAACCTCGAGTTCACCCGACATCATTTGTCGTTCAAACTCAGCATTCTCACCTACATAGGAGGCAATTATTTTCTTGATTTGACGATTAGGTAATAGCACACCTAAGCCAAAACCATCAACACCACAATTGTTAGATACCAGCGTTAATCCCTTTGTACCTTTACGGTTTATCTCCGCAATTAAATTTTCTGGAATACCACACAAGCCAAATCCACCAGAGATAACTGTCATACCATCAACTAATCCTGCCATTGCTTCTTTATAGCTGTTCACTACTTTGTTAAATCCTGCCATATCAATTTACTTTTCTGATCTAACTATTCAATTACCTAATTAGATATGAAAGCCCTTATGTTGTAATAACTAGAGACTTATCATCTTACAATTGAATGCATATGTAAAATTTATTAATATTAACCATTAATAAATTATTTTAATAAATCATGGTTTGCATGAATGTAACTATTAAACAAATTAGAGCCTTTTTAGCGGTTGTTAAGGTAAACAGTTTTGTCGAAGCTAGTGAGTTACTTCACATATCACAGCCAACCTTAAGTACAGCGATGAAAAACTTAGAAGAAACCGTTGGAGGAAGCTTCTAGCAAGATCAACTAGAACACTTGCATTAACACCTGAAAGACAAGTTTTCTTATACCGTTGCCAAACGATTGTTAACCGATTTTGACACCGCCTTTATTGAACTCCTTGAACTATTTTCATTAAAGCGCGGTAATGCCATCATTTTCGAGCACGCATCTGCCACAAAATATTTTATCTTTTAATAAACAGCATTCAGCCATCAAAGTTAAAATTCATGATGTTATTGCTGAAGATGCCGTTGAAATGGTACAAACAGGTAAAGCAGAATTTGCCATAAGCTTTGATCCCGGTGCCTCAGACGATCTCAATTTTGAAACACTATTCTCAGATAGATTCGTTGCCGCTTTTCCTATAAGTCATCAATTGATGAAAGTTAAACAAGTAACTTGGCAGCACTTATAGTCCCTTTAGTATGAGGAAATAATCAATATTAAATTAGTGATTTTGATAAGAAAATAATAAATGGATGTTGGCTATATAAGTCAAATTGACGGTTTATAAACTGTTGTTCCTATGTGTACATGTGGTAGTCAATGGATTTTAATCTGAAATTAAAATCACTCGTTTTAAAATGAAAAATCACAATGACACTTTTCTATTTTAAATAAATGCTTTTAAAACGGTATGTCAGGGTTTGTTTTTGTGTTTATGGATATTTTAAAATAGTAGAGAACCATCAATTATTAGATTTTATAAAATAATAAGTTATTGACACTACTGCATCTACTTGTTAGTTTATTTACGCGGTACACCTATACCGCAACACGGTGAATGATGCGATGATTAGTTTCAAGGTATAAGAGGAATGTTCAAAATATCGATGCTGGATTTAATTGTTAGCTTACATAATAGCAGTGGAACCTTTTTGTGGTGAGGCAGAAAAAGCCGCTACTACCATGCATGAACGCGCATATTATAGAAATGACACCTATTACGGCGTATATACTATTACTGAAATGTTTGTCGGAAATAGTAATAAATATTTTGTCAGTGTAATAATATTTAATGGGTTGAAAAATATAAGTATTTAGATATTTTATTAATTAAATACATACATAATTTTAACGTGTAATTGATCAGGTAATCATATGAAACAATTTAATAAAAGTAGAATAAATCGAGGCGTTGTACTAGGCAGCCTATTAATGTCTATTGTGGCCACGTGCGCATTGGCTGAAGAAGCGATACAGTCAGCTAAGAAAGAAACAAAGAAAAAAGGTCATTATGATATAGAAGTTATTTCTGTTACATCGCGTAAGCAAGAAGAGCAGTTACAAGATGCAACTATAGCTGTTTCTGCTTTTACAGGGGATGACTTGAAAGATCGTGGCGCGATAGATGTTACCGATATAGCAGCAGCCTCACCTAATGTTCACTTTCAAACAGGTGGTGCTACGAGTGGTATGTCTGCTGCGCCAACCGTTTTTATACGTGGTATTGGCCAAAGTGATTTTAACATCAACAGTGATCCCGCTGTTGGCATGTATATAGACGGAATTTACTTGGGTCGCATGGTTGATAGTTAAAGACTTTATTTCAGTGATGGATATAACGCCTACTCTGCTCGATTTCGCCGGTGTATCTCACCCAGGAGACACTTATAATGGGCGGTCGATTCACCCGGTTGAGGGGAGTTCTTTGAAACCCTTTTTAAATGGTGAAACGACAGTTGTCCATGAAAAAAATCACGTAGTCGGCTGGGAATTATTTGGTCAAAAAGCAATACGACAAGGGGACTGGAAGTTACTTTGGTTGTCTTCTAAGACTAAATGGTTAGTACAACCTGCAGATTCTGATGAATGGGGTTTGTATAACTTGTCTATTGATCCTGGGGAAACAAACGACTTATCGGTGCAGGAGCCTGAGACATTTGAGAAAATGCTAACTCTTTGGCAAGAATATGCTGACAAAAATTCAGTAATATTGCCAAGTTGGCACTGAGGTTATAGGCATCCGAAGTAACTTATCTCTAGGGAAATGGAAATTTAATTTGAGTGTTTTGTTTACTATCCGGTACCTTTATCAGCAATGATTCCAAATATCACCTTGTAAAGTGCTCACCTTGTATTGAAGCACTATTAAACGGTTTATTTGGAGTATTCCTAATTTTAGTCGGGTTAGCTGCTGCCACAATTCCATAGTTCGCAGCATTATGGCCGAAATTAGCAGGAATCACTATGATTGTAGAATTTTTTTCTACTTGGCTAGTTGTGTTACTGCAAGCAGGCGGCTTTCGATATAGAGGACCAAAAAGAAAGTAAGCATGCGTTTATCACCATCGTAAGAAATAATAAATAAATCATTCATATATACTAAGGAAATTTAGATGAGAATAGGTATACCCAAAGAGTCATTAAGCGGTGAAAATCGTGTTTCCGGCTCGCCAAGCTCTGTTAGCGCACTAATCAAGCTAGGTTTTACGGTACAAGTACAAAGAGGTGCTGGTATAAAAGCAAGTTTTACTGACGACGAATATAGCGCTAGTGATGCTGACGTTGTTACCAAAAATATCTGTTGGCAAAGTGACATTATTTTAAAGGTAAATGCGCCAACACTAGAAGAAGTAGCTTCCATGAAGGATGGCGCAACACTTATTAGCTTTATCTCACCAGCACAAAGCCCTGAGTTACTGGAGGCGCTTAAAGAGAAGTCAATAACAACGTTAGCCATGGAAATGGTACCACGCATGACTCGCTCCCAATCAATGGATGCGCTTAGCTCAATGGCTAACATTGCTGGATATCGTGCGGTTATTGAAGCTTCTAACCTTTTTGGTCGTTTTTTCACCGGGCAAATCACCGCCGCAGGTAAAATGCCACCCGCTAAAGTGATGGTCATTGGTGCAGGTGTTGCTGGTCTAGCTGCCATTGGTACTGCTGGTAGTTTAGGCGCCATTGTACGCGCTTTTGATACACGCCCTGAAGTCAAAGAACAAATAGAGAGTATGGGTGCTGAGTTTCTTGAGCTTGACTACGAAGAGCCAGAAGATACAGGCTCAGGTGATGGTTACGCAAAAGAAATGAGTAAAGCATTCATTGATGCTGAAATGGCGCTGTTTTTAGAGCAAGCCAAAGATGTTGATATTATTATTACTACCGCAATGATCCCAGGTAGACCAGCGCCAAAATTGATTACTGAAGAAATGGTTGAAGCAATGAAGCCTGGCAGTGTTATTGTCGATTTAGCTGCTGCCGGTGGTGGTAACTGTGAATGTACTGTCGCAGGTAAGGTGGTTGATGCACATGGTGTTAAAGTCATTGGCTATACTGATTTAGTGTCTCGTTTACCTAATCAGGCCTCACAGCTTTATTCAAATAACTTAGTAAATTTAGCGAAGTTATTATGTAAAAATAAAGATGGAACGCTTGATATTGACTTTGATGATGTAGTTATTCGTAATATGACTGTGGTTAAAGAGGGTGAAATTACTTTCCCACCACCGCCTATTCAAGTCAGTGCAGCGCCTGCTAAAAAAGCAGCGGAGCCAGTAGAAATTGTTGAAGAAGAGCCAGCTTCGCCAGTTAAAAAGTATGCCTTTATGGCCGTAGGAATAGCATTATTTGGCTGGGTGGCTAGTGTTGCACCGGCTGACTTCCTTACTCACTTTACTGTTTTTGTTCTTGCTTGTGTTATTGGTTATTACGTAGTTTGGAATGTCAGTCATTCTTTACATACACCTCTAATGAGCGTTACAAATGCGATTTCGGGTATTATTATTGTTGGGGCCTTATTACAAGTAGGCTCAGATAATATGCTGGTACAGATACTAGCCGCATTTGCGACGTTAGTGGCCACTATCAACATTGTCGGTGGCTTTAAAGTCACTACTCGTATGTTAAAAATGTTTAGTAAGTAGGGGGGTAGTATGGAATCTACACAATTAGCGTCGAATGGTTTTATAAGTGCAGCATATATAGTTGCTGCCTTACTTTTTGTTTTTAGTTTGGCAGGTTTGAGTAAACAAGCAACGGCTCAGCGAGGTAATTTATTTGGTATGGTAGGTATGGCTATCGCTTTACTTGCTACTATTCTTGATCCACGTGTTTCTAATGTTTTTGTTATTATTATCGCCATGGTTATTGGCTCAGGTATCGGACTTAGGTTAGCGAACAAAGTAGAAATGACAGAAATGCCTGAGCTTGTTGCAATACTGCATAGCTTTGTTGGTTTGGCTGCAGTCTTGGTTGGTTTTAATAGTTATTTCGATGCAGGGCATGCTGTGGTTGTTACAGCAGCTCAGCATACTGCGATGAAAATTCACTTAGCTGAAGTTTTCATTGGAATATTTATTGGTGCCGTGACCTTTACTGGCTCTATTGTCGCTTTTGGTAAGTTGCGTGGTGTTATTAGCTCTACTGCTTTAATGCTACCTCATCGTCATAAAATGAACCTAGCAGCAGGAGTTCTTAGCTTTTTAATGCTACTTACTTTTGTGAATAATGGTGGTTCAAACACTGCATTATTCTTAATGACCGTGATTGCTTTGGTATTTGGTTGGCATTTGGTTGCTTCAATTGGCGGTGCTGATATGCCCGTTGTTGTTTCTATGTTGAACTCTTATTCAGGTTGGGCTGCTGCTGCTGCAGGTTTTATGTTAAGTAATGATTTACTTATTATTACTGGTGCGTTAGTGGGCTCTTCTGGTGCTATTTTATCTTACATTATGTGTAAGGCAATGAATCGCTCCTTCATCAGTGTTATTGCTGGTGGTTTTGGCACCGAAGTAGTCATTGATAATGATAGAGACTATGGTGAGCATACCGAGATAAATGCTGAATCAGTTGCTGATACATTACGTGACGCAAAATCTGTCGTTATCGCTCCAGGTTACGGCATGGCTGTTGCGCAAGCGCAATATCCTGTTTATGAATTGACTCAACAGCTAATGACTAAAGGCATAAAAGTTCGTTTTGCTATCCATCCGGTGGCTGGTCGTTTACCTGGACATATGAACGTATTATTGGCTGAAGCTAAAGTGCCTTATGATATTGTTTTAGGTATGGATGAAATAAATGATGATTTCCCTGAGACTGATGTAGTATTAGTTATTGGCGCGAATGATACGGTAAATCCTGCTGCTAATGATGACCCTAATAGCCCTATTGCGGGCATGCCTGTTCTCGAAGTATGGAATGCTAAAGAGGTTATTGTTTTTAAACGTTCAATGAATACTGGCTATGCTGGTGTACAAAACCCATTGTTCTTTAAAGATAATACACAAATGTTGTTTGGTGATGCTAAAGAGACAACGGAGCAAATATTTAGGGCACTTTAATATCAGGCTCATTAGTAAATAGACCTGTTTATATTTAGCTCTATTAGCGTTAATTGTAGGTATCTACTAAACTAAAACTAAAACCATATCGTTGATATTAACGGGATGGTTTCATATGCGTAATCACGAATTTAAACAAATTATTCACTCACTTTCAAACCTTACAGGTACGCAAAAGCGTGAGTTGCTTGATGTAATCAAGTCCGAGCTGAATCGCAGCCAAATTGAGACGATGATTGAGGATATTAAAGGTGAGGTAACAAGCTGCCCACACTGTGGAAGCACAGCAATTCAACTATGGGAAAGATCTTCAGGCTTACAGCGTTTTAAGTGCAAAGAAGTTGAATGTGGTTCAACCTTTAACCCATTAACGGGAACCCCTTTTGCTCGACTACGTTACCGAAGTAGATGGATACAAAACCTTGAAGGAATGCAGTATGGATTAAGTATCACAAAGATGGCTGATCTAATTGGTGTTTCTAGAAGCACCGCTTTTCGTTGGAGACATCGATTTTTAGCTGCGCCAACGGCAGCAAAACCCAATGAAGTCAGTGGTATCATAGAAGCTGATGAAACATTCTTTACAGAGTCATTTAAAGGTAACCAGACCATCAGTAAACGTAAATCTAGAAAGCGTGGTAAGCAGGGAAACAAACGCACTAGCGAGGATAAAATAGCAGTGCTCATAATTAAAGATCGTAGTGGCACAACAACTGACTACGTACTTGGAGAGCACACTAATCAGGCTATTATTGAAAAGCTTGAGCCGATTGTAGATAAGGATTCAATTCTTTGCTCTGATGGTGCTCATGCTTATAAAAGTTTCGCTAAAGAACATAATATTACGCATCATAGGTTGATCGCACTTGATGGGAATAGAGTGATAGGAAAGGAATATCATATCCAAAATGTTAATGGCTATACAGGCCGTTTGAAAACATGGATGGGACGTTTTAATGGCGTTGGAACGGCTTATTTAGATAACTATCTTGGCTGGCGAAGATTTCTGGTTCTGTCGCAAACTCAAATAACATCGCCTTAATTGAAGGAGTCGCTTTCCCTCAGATACAATTATGCTGCAAGCGAAAAAATTGCTCCCATACCGTCATATCTTCTGAGCCAATCATCTGTCCTTGCTTAATCATCGAGCAAAGTTCAACACCGGCTAACGTTGCTTCAGCTCCACCCCAAGAGTGCCATCCTAAGCATTGCTGCATTTTACCTTTCACTTTTCGATGACTCTGCTCGACTATATTATTGAGGTATTTCACGGTTAACACTTCAATCATACAAAGCATATATCCTGACAACCAAAGGCGTACATTGAGGGTATCAAGTGCCGCAATATTCGCTCCGCTTTTATCAATAACGACTTTACTGGGTAAGCCACTACTATCCAGTGCTTTATCAAAAAATGCTCTAGCAGCTGGCTCATCACGTGTGCCACTCAAGTAAAAATCAACAATTGCGCCCTGTTTATCTATCGCTCGATAATAGTAAATCCATTTCCCTTTTATTTTAATGTAGGTCTCATCCATTCGCCACGAGTCTACCACTTTACGTTTTCTTGTTCTAAAATTGGCTTCAAGTTGTGGGCTATACTTGATCACCCAACGATTTAAGGTGGAATGGTCAAAATGAATATTTCGCTCCGCAAATATTTCTTCTATTTCACGATAACTGAGTTTATAAGCCAGATAATAACGAAGGGCCTGCATGATGATTGCTGACGGAAAATGTCGACCTGAGAAATTGATAGGCATAAATGTAAACATTACTGAAGTGATTGTAGGATCTTAAACTATTACATCTATTTGCGACAGAATCTGATTGCTCGGGGATGCTTCTAATAACCATGTGGATATGATCTTCTGGTATTTCAAGTTCAACGATTTCTATATCGTAATCATACCCAATTTTTTTAATGATCGCCTTCATCGTTGTACGATAAGGCTCCATAAAAACTTTATGTCTATATTTTGGTATCCAGACAAAATGATACATTAGTCTGAATACATGATGCGTATTTCTTTGAAGTTCCATGTACTGAATAATATCGACTGGGACAAGCCCCCGAGATTTTCGCTACGCTATGTTAAATTTAACTACAGCAAAAATGAAACAGGATTCCTTTCAAATTAGGTAAAAGGTTTTAAAGCAGCCCATTTAAAAATATTAACTTTTGTTCCACTGTTTTTATTATGGTTTTAGAGCTAGCGGAAGATACGCCTATGTTTTTTAAAAGTTCATTAATATTTAACATATTATCCATGAGCTTATGAGCAATTGGTTTTATTTCTTTTGGGTTGATACCTGCTTGTCTAGACATAAGCTCAAGTGATTTTTTACTCGGGTTGATACCTTCTCCTGCAAATGAAGTCATATGCTCTTTATATGGTGATGGAGAGTAAACTACGTCATAAAAAGGAGATAAACGCCAATTGTTACTATCATCACATAAAAAGGCGAAGTTTTTAGCATGATCATCCTGATTACAAATCAAATAATTAAACAGTGCTCTGCTGATCATTTTTTTTGCATCGCTAACACCACACATCATACGAGTCGCTTTTATAAGATCAATATAATCAAGTGAAGGTTCACGAAATGGTGCATCAAGAAGGCCACTTGCTGAAATCATGTGCAGTCGTCCATTATCGCCAACACAATCAAATCTATCCTGCCTAAGCCAAAATCTATTCTGCTCAACTTCGATTAAATCAAATCCGGCAGTTTGAATACCACCTTGATTCGCTAGTATCATACAGCAGTATTCGACTAAACTTTCTTCATGAGCTAGATCGAACTTGTCTGAAGTGAGTTTGATAATGCTAGGCTTTCCTTTCGCGCATCTATTAGTGGTATATGTGCCATCAGCTAAAAGAGTGGCATTGATCTTGGGTCTAGCTCCACCAGAGCCTGCCGTATTCATCAGGCTTTCAACAAGCTCTGTTTCAGTACCTTCAAATTCATTTATCGCCTGTTTACCCAACTCTCGAATAGAGTAGTCATGGGCGCAGTCTGTTGCGAGTTCTATCGTTGGCTCATAATACAATGCACCTAAGCAGTTATCACCAATAAATGCTAGGCGTTCAAGTTGCGTAATGACTTTAGGATCATGATCGTTTTTTCTAAAGATTTTATCCATTAGGTACAGCCCCCAGCCATCAGGGAGGCTGTCTGCGAAAACGCCGTGGAGCTTTTTATGCGGTATTTGCGGAGCGAGTTGTGCTTCTAAAGACTCTTCTAATGCAAAAGGAGAAATATTTGTATGTTGATTTAAGTATTTGTCATTATACTGAAAGTATATGCCATTTCTATTTTCTGCGAGCTCTCCCACTTTGATGGAATTACCATCAGACAGCTTTCGTTTCACCATTAGTTTATGCTCAAGCATCTTTTAACACCTCATCTAAGTTTTTTGGAGCTTCAGACAATTGAGTGAGTTTTTGTAATTCGCTGAGCTTACCTATTTCTGCATAAATCATGAGGAACTGTCGAAAAGATATTTCACCTGTTTTTTCAAATTTTCGGATAGTGCTATCGGGTACGCCTGTTTTTTCAGAGAACGCCTTGGTACTGTACCCTTTTTTTTTGCGAGCTTTCTTGGATAACAGGCTAAATTCTAATTGTACATCAAATGGGGTTAGCAGTGAGAGCATGTACACTTCCTATGCAATTAAAATGCTATTATGATAGCTGAATATGTTTATTAATATATATTTTTGCCATCATAATAGCAATAAGTTCTTTCTTGTAGTATAGTTTTTACAAAATGCTTCTTTGTTTGCACTTCTTGTGCTTCACTCATTTTTATTCTCTCTCTTGTTGTGTTTTCTTTTAAGGCCATTGATTTCTGTCTTTGTTTTATGGCACAAATTAATTACATCGCGTATTACGGCTAGTTTTTGTTCGGTCTCCATCACCTTTTGTAATTCCCATGGTTGGCAGTAGTTCGATAATTGCTGTTCCGTGTAACCTCTTTTCCATGGCGCTATCATCTCTGCATATGTGTGCATCCTTACTTTACGTTGTTCTGCTGTTGTTCGAGGCCACCTTACCCAGTGTATGTAAGGTTTAGAGTTAGTCGTGTGCACTTTGAAAAAAGGAGCTACCACTCCAGTGTTAACGTCTTCACCCATTATACGTAAATGTAACGCTTCTTTATTTTGAATCGCCCACCACCGGTAATATTCAGCAATTATTTCTTTCGCTTCAGCCGAGCTTTGAGCGGTCAAGTCACGTATAGATTCCATAACCTCTTCAAACCCATACTCCCGCATACTTTCAGTTACCATCATTTCTCCAATCTTTTTTTCAGTAAGGTAATTCTACACATAGAGAATAATTAGATACCCGAGTTAGCCTTGTTTTTTTGTACGCTTAAAAGGGGTGTTGATTTACAAGTCCCTTTTAGGGCAGTAGCCCCAGTACAATGTTTTTGTATATATATTAGCTGTATGCAGCCGCACGTTCTTGCATATTAACCAGGATGATGAGTCTGAGCATAAGACAATATGCAAGCGTGTGTTACTGAGTTTTGGTTTAAGAGGGTTGCTACAAAAATAACCAAGGTTGATACCCTGCAACTAAGACAATATGCAGCATGATGCACTGCGAGCTTTATTGATAAAAAGACCATAAAAAACCAAGGTTGATACCCTGCAGCTAAAACAATATGCAGCATGATGCACTGCGAGCTTTATTGATAAAAAGACCATAAAAAACCAAGGTTGACACCCTACACCTAAAACAATATGCAGTATGTTGCACTAGGGTTTCATGCGTTAACTCATTTAATATGTGTATATTGTATATTGCATTTTATATATTACATGTCGAATTCGCATTTGTCAGCGGTAAACCAATAATCATGGTTTGATTACGGTATTAACCTCCGATAAAAGACGGCTAACTCGGGGTGGGTTGTGTAAAATAACCGCTAGAAGTCCTGCAGGACGCCTGCAGGACTTCTAGCGTATAGGAACACAATTTATAGGGAGCGATTGGGTCTTTACGACAACCGGCATTACAGGATATTTGACAGGTGAAGCCTCTGAAATAAGTGTTTTTGCTAATGCAGCTGTTTGATGCATAATCGGTGCAATATATGGCAAGTGGCTACCATTAACTTCAGCACAATCACCTAGTGCGAAAATATCTTTCTGTGAAGTTTGCAGATGGCTATCTACTTGAATACCAATACCGTACGCAAGACCTGACGATTGAGCTAATAAGATATTCGGCTCAATTCCTACCGCTGATAGAACAACATCTGTCTCTAAAGAGGTTCCATCATTTAACTTAGCCAGTATTCCCTCGATACCATAGCTAATTTCACTGACATGGCGTTCAGTGATGCAGTTGACGCCTTTTTCAACAAACTTCTCTTGAAGTTGATTCGACACTTGCGCTGGAATTAAACTGCTTAAAAGCGCTGGTGCAGGATCAACCAAAGTGACGTGATAGCCTGTACTTGTTAAATCATCGGAAAATTCACAGCCTATTAACCCCGCTCCCATAATGAGGACACGTTTTTTGTTAGCTAATAACGTTCTAAATTTTATATAATCAAATAAAGAATTAACTTGAATAACCTCTCCACTGGCATTACCTGCTACTGGAATGGTTTTACATTTAGCACCTGTTGCTAGCACCACTTTACTAAATGGACGACTACCACCTTCAAGTGTTATGAATTTCTCACTGTTATCAATGCCGCTGACATTTGAAAATGGATATATGCTGATATTAAATTTGAGCGCAAGTTCTTCAGCCGTTGAAATGACAAGCTGGTGACCCTTTACGTCTTGAGAAATACTGTTTGATAATTTTGGTTTCGAATAGTAAGCCCCATCATCATGGGTATACATTGATATAGGAGTATTGGTATCTAATTTTCTTATTTCCTTAACAAGCTGATAGCCTGCGAAGCCAGAGCCAATAATAACGATTGGTGCGGCATAAGTGTTGCTTTTAGGAATAGGATATTCAGCATTATTGCTGTTTGTGACTACTTCAACGGTTGCCACATTAACCAACTCCATTTCAAAGTCTTCTTTTCCAACGCCACATTCTGGACAAGACCAGTCATCGGGAACGTCTTCCCATCGCGTGCCAGAGGCAATCCCTTCTTCTGGGCAACCTTTCTCTTCATCATAAATCCAGTTACAGATTTGGCATTCCCATGTTCGAAACTCTGGCATAACGACTACTCTCACTATCTCTCTATTAAATATTTGCTAGATTAACCACTAATTATTGCGCTAAAAGTCGTTCAATCTCGTCGTTCAATGCTTTTAGTGCCCACTCATTCTTACCGTACCTAAGAAATGGTAAGTGACCACTTGAAATTGACGCTTGAATACCCACACCTAACTCCCAATCTTCATCGAGTGTCATATTGGTAATATGGTGATTTTTCTGCCAATGAGCTTGAGTTTCCTCATTGTCTAAGTTTTCGCTTTTTGGAATTAAGGTCGTAATAACGATTTCAGTTTGATCAACAGCAAGTGGGTTAAGTTGAATTAACTCAACATGGTTTTCTTGAACCAACATCACTGAATTTGGCAATAAAAAGAAAAGCGTATGGCTATGATCTCTTAGCGACAGATAAGCTTCTTCTAATAGCCCAGGCTGATTAATGGTTTTTGTTGGCATGATGACTCTAAAATGGCTACCCAACTGATCGATAACAGCAGTATTATTTTGGAAGCTACTCGCTATTGTCGCTTTATGAGCAAAGGCAAAGTGATAGGTCTCTAATCCACCTTCAGCAAAAAGCTTCCAGTTACCCTTCCAAACTTTCTTAGATTGTTTAAAGACTTTTAAATTTTCTGCATCCATCCATGCCAAATGTGATGACATGTCGCCCAAATATTCATCGAGGTACTCATTTACAGGCGTTCCTTCTGTAGCACTTGGACATACCCAAATAAACCCTAATTTTTCGACACTCGGCACTCGAATCAAGCCATGTTCTTCTTTATCAAGTTCAGGGAAGCAGTGTTCATGTCCAGGCACATTACTTAGTTTACCGTCTGTAGAATATGACCAAGCATGGTAAGGACAGACAAGGCGTTTATTACAGCCACTGCCATCAACAATTTTAGCGCCACGATGACGGCAGCTATTATGAAACACATGTGTATTTCCACTTGCATCACGCGTAGCAATTAGCGACCCAAGCGGTGTATCAACACTTTTATAGCTATTTGGCTCACTTAACTCGCTGACATGCAATAAGATAAACGGTAGCTTCTTGAAGATTTTTTCAGCCTCTTCGTCAAGTCGCTCTTGGCTGCGGTATTTTGTAATATCAGCTTTATATTCGCTCGCACCAAGAGTTGTTGTTTTATTGGTTTTATTGTCAATACAAGCTTTCACTAATTGTGTTTCTAACTCTCGATTCATCCGTTTTCTCCACTAAATTTGCAACTCAATATAAAGCCTACCGATCGGTAGGTGCGTTTACAAGGTACCTACCAAGTGGTAGGCTTGTCAATAGGTTTTATAGATTGGTTTATCGAATGACAAAATCCACGCGAGATAACTTGCTTGAAAAGGCAGAGCTGCTTTTTTCTCAAAAAGGCTTTAATGGTACGAGTATTAAGGATGTTTCAGCAGAGGTGAATGTAACTAAGCAAGGGCTATTGCATCACTTTCCAACGAAAGAAAAGCTCTACGCAGCGGTTCTTGACGAAGCTGCACTTTATATTTCTTCATATATAAATGATGTGGTATCGAAACGAACAAACTCGAAGCAACAACTGGTAGAGGTTTTTGAAATTCTCCTAAATGCAGAAGGCAGAGTATATCGAGTTATCGTTTTGCTTATACGCGAGCTATTGGATAACAAAGAAAGAGCTAATACTTCTAACAAGTGGTATCTAAGACCATTTCTAGATCAGCTCGTCGGCATTGCGAAAAGCTCTAAGGAAGAAGGCCAGTTGAGTGACGGGGACTCTCTTGCACTTGTTTACCACTTATTGGGATCTACCCAGTATTTTTTAATCTCCCAGCCAACATTAAGCAAACTCTACTCGGATGAAGAGGTCGCTCAGCTGAAAAAAAAACAAATAGCGCTTTTAAAGACTATATGTAATACCTGATTTTAAATATTGTGCTCTGTTGCCCACTGTTGAATTTCATCTAGAAAGCCTAATGCTGTTCGTCCAAATTCTGATACTTCATACTGGACAGCAATTGGCTTGTCTGAAATTACAGTCCTGATAATTAATTTTCTTTCTTCCATTTCTTTTAAGCGTTCATTTAGCATGTTACGGCTAGCAGCAGGAATTTGACGACTCAGGTCGTTGAATCGAAGCGGCTTGTCTTTTAAGTGCCACAAAATAGAACCCGTCCATTTCTTGCCAACAATTCGCATACCTCTTTCTAGCGGACAAGGGCCCGCACATGCATCCTCTTCACCACTAGTGAATTTATTTTCATCGCAATATTCAATATTAGTCATTGTTACTAAACACCTTTTAATTTTATCACCCCAAAACACCACTAGGTTAGAAAAAAAGTACTGGTTGTTTTTCCTAACCTAGTGAGTATAACATACCTGCAAGCATCAATAAACACATAGGTAATCACAATGGTAACAAGTCAACACTCAGCACTGCCACAAGGTAAGTTATTCATTAACGGTCAATGGCGTGACGCAAGCACAGGTAAAACAGCACCAACATTTAGCCCAACCACGGAAGAAGAAATCATGCAGGTGGCGCAAGCCAGTGAAGGTGATGTCAATGACGCCGTAGAAGCGGCATATAATGCATTTCATCATAGCGAATGGGCAGGCATGGGGCCACATGAGCGCGCCAAGGTATTAAACAAAATAGCCGACCTGATTGAAGCTAGTGCCGACGAACTCGCGCTACTTGAATCAATGGATGTCGGCAAACCGCTACAATTCTCACGCACCTTTGATATTGGCTTTATCGCCAACTTATTTAGGTTTTATTCTGGCGTCGCCAATGGCCAGCTTGGTGGTTCCACTCGGTTAGTTTCCCCAGCAGAAGATGGGCAAATGCCGCTAGCTTATACGCGAAGAGAGCCTTTAGGAGTCATCGCCGCGATTACACCATTTAACTTCCCGATGATCTTGTCATGTACAAAGATTGCTCCTGCATTAGCAGCCGGCAATACATTTATTCATAAACCTGCTTCGGCTACACCATTAACCGCACTGAAAATGGCTGAAATTTTTGAAAAGGCAGGTCTTCCCAATGGTGTTTTTAACGTTGTTACTGGCTCTGGCCGTATTGTTGGCAATGCACTAGTTGAGCACCCGAAGGTCAAAAAAATTGCGTTTACTGGTTCTACCGAGGTAGGGAAAGGGATCGTAAAAAGTGGTGCAGACACATTGAAGAAGGTTACCCTTGAGCTTGGTGGTAAGTCAGCTCACATCATTTTTGATGATGCCAACCTTGATTCTGCCGTCCAGCATGCAATGTTCGCTATCTTTTTCAACAAAGGTGAATTCTGCATGGCAGGCTCTAGACTTCTTGTACAAAGAGGCGTCTATGATGAGGTACTAGAAAAGCTTACACAAATCAGTAACTCCTTAGTTATCGGTGACCCACTTGATATGGACACTTCATATGGTCCACAAATTGATGCCGCAGCTCGTGACAACTGTAAAAAATATGTAGATCTTGCAGTCGCTGATGGCGCTCGCTTACTGATGGGTGGTAAGGCAATGACAGTTAACGGAAAAGGATTCTATTTTGAACCGACGATTCTTGCTGATGTTGATAATAGTTCTCGTACTGCACAAGAAGAAATCTTTGGTCCCGTATTGGTTGTAACTCCATTTGATACAGAGGAAGAAGCGATTGCCTTGGCAAATGACTCTGAGTACGGACTTGCTGCCGGATTACAAACCGAAAACTTAGGACGAGCTCACCGAGTAGCACACAAGCTAGAGGCTGGCATGGTTTGGATTAACACATGGGGTCAATTTGACAGTGCACTTCCTTTTGGAGGTTACAAAGCTTCAGGTATTGGTCGTGAGCAAGGAATAGAAGCGATCGATTCTTACACACAAACTAAATCTGTGTATGCAAATATCAGCAAATAAGAACAGACCATTCAACTAAAAGATTAAGAGGAAAATGATTATGAGTAATAACATCGAAAACAAAGTAGTAGTGATCACTGGTGGTAGCAGTGGATTAGGAGAGGCAACGGCTCGTCATTTGGCAAAACTAGGTGCAAAAGTTGTGCTTGGTGCTCGCCGAGAGGACAACTTAAAAACAATTGTTGCAGATATTAAATCTGACGATGGTGAAGCAGATTACTTAGCAACAGATGTCACTAAGAGAGAAGACGTAAATGCGTTAGTCCAAAAGGCGATAGAGGTGTTTGGACGTATTGACGTTATGATTAATAACGCAGGTATTATGCCTATTGCGCCAATGTCAGAGCTTAAGGTTGATGAATGGGATCGTATGATTGATATAAATATCAAAGGCGTTCTCTATGGCATCGCAGCAGCCTTACCAGCGTTTGAAAAACAAGAAAGTGGTCACTTCATCAACATATCTTCAATTGCAGGTGTAAAAGTATTTAGCCCAGGCGGTACAGTTTATAGTGGTACTAAGTTTGCTGTTCGAGCAATTAGTGAAGGGTTACGTCATGAAGTTGGTGGGAAGATAAGAACAACATGTATTGAGCCAGGTGCGATTGATTCAGAGCTTAAACATGGTTCTTCTGATGCAACCAGCTCAGATAATATCCAAGCACTTTATGACAACTGGGCGATTCCTGCGGATTCTATCGCTAGAACTGTGGCGTTTGCGATGGAGCAACCAGCAGACGTAGATATGAATGAAATTATTGTGCGTCCAACGGCACAAGAATTTTAGTATAAACATTGATTAACAAGGGTACCCGCATGGGTACTCTTGTCCATTTGATGATCCTCTTTTGTTGGGTTAACGGCTATCGTCTGTTTTTTCCAAAATTAGCACTTTAATGGATTGAGCTTGAACGTCCGAGAATGGCACACAGAAGCCATAAAAACGAAATAGTAAAATGTCCGCTTTCGTATCTTTGTTAACATTAAGCCAGTGAGCATCAGAGAGTTCTTCAGCTAGACATAGTATGAAGCTATTGGTGATTTTTTTCGTAAATATTCATTAAATATGAATGTGTACAAAGCCACCATTTCGGTTGTAACGGTAAAATTGGGCTTAAATGCAAAGCAACTGTGACTCCAAGAAAACAGTTACTAAATTTATACTTAATCATATGTTTGCCAATTATTTTTCCCATTTTGTTTTACATGATACATTGCGTCATCAGCTTTTTTAATCAGTTCTTCTATTGTGTTTCCATGTTCAGGATAGGTGGCAATTCCAATGCTAATGCCTATATCAATTTTTTTATCAAAATCAGTTAAGGGATTTTGTATCTGTTTGAGTAGCTCAATACTCACTTTTTCTATATCACGCTGTTTATATACGCAGGGTAATAAAATGACAAACTCATCGCCGCCTACTCTTGCTAAGAGATCTGAGTGTCGAAGACAGCCTTGAAGTTTTTTAGCTACATTGCGTAAAACTAAATCACCCACTTGATGACCAAGATTATCGTTTATCTCTTTAAAGCCATCAATATCAATAAACATTAAACTAAATCTACTATTATTTAATATCGACTGTTGTAGGATACTTTTAGCCACTCGATCAAACGCTCGTCGTGTTGCCACTTGCGTTAGCTCATCATGTTCAACAATTCTCCTAAGCTCTTTTTGTAATTGGGTTTGCCGTGAAACTTCTTGTTGTAGCAGTGTAGAGCGATAATGCAGCAGGTATGAAAATAGAATAGCTTCTATAATTAACCCGATGCCTGAGGCATAAAATTGATACGCTTGGAATGGTAATAACCCATGCAGACCAGCAATAGTTAAGCCCATGCCAACAATATAAATAAGATAAGCAATAATAAAAACGTTGATCAGGGCATGCCCTTTTAAAAGCATTTCCCTTGCGATGAAAATAACGATGATAAATGAAAATAAGAATGACACCGTGATAAATTTCATTCCGGTAGCGAGACCAAAAATAATAGCAATAGCAAAATTAATAAGGCACACAGCAATCACAGCTATTAATAATTTATTCGCCGTGGAAGAATGCTTTTTAATATCTAAAGCGAATTGAGTAAATAACGCGAGAAATGCAGGCACCATGATGGCTGTCAAATTAAACCAACTGAGCCAATGCCGGTAGTTATCGCTGAACTGAAAAAGTAACCCATACATATAAGCCAGCCCAATCCCCCCATTGAGTAAATATATAAAATAATACAGTAAAGCTTTTGATTCGCCGTAGCAAAATAAGGTCAAGTTATAAAATGCGAGCGCCAACAAAACCGCAATAATAGCGGTAGCAAACATATTATGACTCGCCAACACTTTGGCTGTGTCGTTCACATGATGTAAAGAAAATTTATGTACCTGTGAAACTATCGTTTGATTACGTAAGTAAAAAATTCGGGTTTGATTCGGGGTTAATTCGAACGTTTGCTGCCAAATATTGGCAATAAACTGTTCATTATCAACGGGGGAATATGCGTTATAAGTTGCTAAAGGTTTTTGTAAATACTTACCATCAAATAAGGTTACTTTCTCACTTAGATAAGCCAAATGATTTAATAACATTACGTTTTGTTTTTTATCAGTATGATTGTGAACAGTTAATTTAATCCAAGCAACAGTGTTATTCGCAACGTGTGTTGTGGGGGTAAAAGCGAGTGTCTCTAGTTGTTGTATTGAACTTAAATCACCTTGAAAGTACTCAACGTCCAAGGCTACATCAATCGCGTTAGCCAAGCATAGATTTGATGTAGTAATGAAAAAGGTAAATAGTAAAGTTCGAATCACAGCAGTAACTTAGCGTTTTAGTATAATCATTATAGATATTTTCTCTAAAAAATCATAAAAGTAAGCATCAATGCATGTTTATGACTATAAGCTAGAAACATCCTATCAGACAAACAGTAAGTCACGCCTACTATTTCTTTGAATATGTTCTAATGCTCTATGTCAGCTTTCGTATCTTTGCTGACTGTTTTCAAGTCGATTTTTCATTCATAAAAACGTCCGCAATGTGGTAATTGTAATAGTGACGATTAGGTCTATTTCGCAAAAGGGACGAAAGCGAGATAGAAATCACATAGTAATTCGCTTAGTTCAAAACCCGAGAATGCAATAGAACTGTCTTTCTTGAAATGGCGTACCTAATACAACTATTTCTGATAATCATTAATAAGAAACTTTGGTTTATTTTGGGTATACCTTAAGGAGACTGCTTAAGGTTAAGTAATATAATAGTCCATTAAGTGTCTAATACTATGTATAATGGACTGCAATAATAAGACTATATAAAATGGACTATCTCTTTAATGAGAAATTTTCGAACTTACGCATATTTAAGAGCTTCGACCAAAGAGCAAGATGCGGGACGTGCAAAAAATGCATTGTTACGATTTGCGAATGATCATGATTTGGTAATATCTGCGTTCTTTGCAGAAAACGAATCTGGAGCCACGCTTCAAAGACCTGAATTATTCAGATTACTAGAAATAGCCCAGAAAGGTGATGTAGTACTTGTCGAACAAATAGATCGGATATCTAGATTAAAAGATGATGATTGGAACTCGCTCAAGTCCATCATAAAAGTAAAAGGTTTAAGGGTAGTGTCATTAGATTTACCTACAAGTCACCAATTTGCAGCAGTAAATGATGAATTCACAGGAAGAATGTTGTCAGCAATTAATGACTTGATGCTCGACATGCTTGCAGCTATTGCTAGAAAGGACTATGAAGACCGACGAAGACGACAAAAAGAAGGTATTATTAAGGCTAGGTTAGAAGGTCGTTATCGTGGACGACCAATAGATATAGAATTACAACAAAAAATTGAAGGCATGTTATCGGATAAAAAATCCTATGACTATATTCAGCACATTTTAGGTTGTTCTCGTTCAACAATTTCTAAAGTTTCGAAAAGACTAAAGCAAAATAATATGAAGCCTCACATATAACCTAACCTTTACGGGCTATGACAGACAAGGGGTAAATAGATTTAGGCGAAAAATATTCCGTTTATGCACTGAACCCTTAAATAAAAATGACTAAATATCGCCTAAGGTTAATTTCGAGGGGATGTTAGCAAAACCCCTAATTGAAGGTGAGCAATTGGTTTATACACCGGCAGAGAGTTTCTTTGGTGAAGCACTTATTCACTTTGGTGTTGACGATAACAATGGCGGTACAGCGTATGGAACGGTGGCAATTCAAGTTATTGAAAATCAAGTGCCGCAAGCGATAAATGATGAGGTAAGCACTGATGACCGTAGCACTATTATCATTGATGTTCTGGCGAATGACAGTGATGATGATGCAGATACGTTAACCATTCTAACCGCTGATGCTGAACACGGAGTCGTTAGTATCACTGAAAATAATACCTTAAGTTATACGTCGCTAGTAGGTTATGACGGTATTGATATGATTGCTTACACAATAAGTGATGGGCATGACGGAAGCGCAGATGCTCAAGTGAAAATAACGGTAACGGCAGCTGAAGCAATTGTAGACAAGAATAAATCAGGCGGTGGTAGTTTGGGTTATTTCATATTATTGCTTAGTGGTTTAGCTTTTATTTCTCGTAATATACAAATGAAAAAATAGTGAGGCACTGTTATTGCTTTACTTTCCATTTTCTTTGCTAGCTTTCAAAGCCACGCGCAATAGAGCCTTAATGCATTACTGGTCAAAGTAATGCATTAAGATTAAGGGGGGTCTTCTGCTTAACGGGCACCAAAATATCATTGAAGATGAGGCATCTATGTGCAAGTACTACAAACCAATACGAATTCGGATGTATTAAAATTACTAATGAAAATACTACCTAACTCACTTAGGGGGCGTTTTCGCCATAGAGTATATGGTCTAAAAATAATTTTCTATCTCGGAAAGGGGCACTTAGCGCCACAGAATATTTTTACTGAGACCTCTAAACATTCGACCAAATATAATCACCCACTACATATCAAAGGTGAACCAGTCGATATCGTTTCTACTAAGGTTTCCTTCTACGGTAGTGTCACTACAAAGCGATGAATTAGCTTCTCCTTCGTAATCATTGGGCTCAGTTTCTGCAGTTAAGCAGGCAGAGTTCGCTGAAATAGAGAATAATAGCAGTGCAGCTAGTGATACTGTTTGAATGTATTTGTTGTTTAACATTGTATTGTTACCTGAAAATTTAATTATAGTTATGCAAGCCATGAGAAAATCATGACATGTTATTCAGTAAAAAATACAGGTGTATTTATTCGTCGAACCACTAGCTTAAGTGGAAATCAACAGAACATTCTTGCAGGTCACTAGGGGAAATATCGTATTTGTTCATATGTCCTCCTAATAAATTGTGGAAGTTGTTGGTTAGGCTCAGCAGTAATTGCTGAATTATTAGACTCGCATAATCGATAAGCCTTTTCAATCGTTTTTTGATAGTTAACATTGTAATGTTCTTTAATTCATTGAAAAAAATGATGATGTTTTTTTAAATAGTTTCAATGATAGGAAAGGGAGTTATTTCTGAGGTAGGATATCTAAATGACTTAATTCAGGTTGCCTTGCTAATTCCTCAATCGCAGATTTTATCTCATTTAACTGTTTAGACAGGAAGGATTTTCGGCTGATGCCGAGATATATTCTCATATCCTTCCCAGGCTTTAGCGGGGTATAGGTAAATTTATCATGCATTTTAGGCCACTCAGCTATAATGGCCTTTCCTGTAGATATTGTTGCTAAAACGCCATCTATTCGTCCTTTTTCTGCCATGCCTAAGCCAGTATCTACTGTGGTAATTGGCACTATGTGTTTGAATAAATCGCTTTGTACAATATGGTCGGGTAAGGCAAATGCTCTGTGCATACCAATAACTTGTTTAGGCGAAAGAGCGTTAATGTCGAATTTACCTTTATTTTCTATGAGGAAGAATACCGCCAGTTGATCTTTGCTGCTATAAGGGATCATATGCAAATATTTATTGCGCTCTTCGGTGTAAATAAGACCGACAACAACATCAATATCGCCTTTTTTTAGTAAATTCATACAGCGTGCGAAGGGAGCCCTTATTGACATATCAAGCTCAGTGGAGAGCTTGGTAGAAATATGGTACATGGTTTCAATATTTGAACCATTCCATTCTTTTTGGTCTTTGTTATCAATATAAAAAGGAGTGTAATCAAGGCATGTTGTTATGGGCTTAGATAACAAAGAGAAGGAAAATGCTAGTGATAAAAACGCCAAATACCTCATTGCCATAATAACCCCGTTATTCGCTAGTGATAAAATCAGTTTAACACCGCTTTGTACTTTGATAAACCCTATAGAAAAACACGGTTTTATTTGCTTTGCTCCACATCCATGTGGAATATAAACTCGTTCAACTCTTAAAAAGACAATAGATAATTCCGGTAAGAACAATAACTTTTAGCGTTGCCCTTATTGGTCAAAATGCCAAATTTACCTTGTGAATTTGCTTGCTTGGTAATCTCAATAGTGACTGTTTTGTTTTTCCAGCGGCTCTGAGTATGTGCGGTATTATTTTGTGTTCTGCAGAGCAGTTCAGCAGTTTGCAAGTAACGACTACCTTCAAAAATATTATTAATTGTCTCAGGTAAAGTTGCGCGTTCTTTTATACTTGATTTCCAAGGAGCAAAATTAAAAGTTAAGGTGTTATTTTTGAGGCTACCTCTGTCATCACGTGTAATATAATGCGTTACCACAGACTTTTTATTATCAGTGTTCTTATTATTTTCAACAATAAATACACCAGACTGGCCAATAACCTCGAACTTAGGTTGCTCGCTATTGATATTACTCACGATAAGCGCGGTTGCTTCATCGACACCAAAAGCAAAACGGGTATTGGTATCAAGTACTAGTTTAGCTAGCCTTCCTTGCCTGCCACGCTCTGAAAAGTGCGTATCCATTATCCCCCAAGTAAATAATCCTAAACCTCCAGTAGAGTTATAAGTGAGATCATCGTTTAATACATCTTGAGTACAGCTATTTGATTTTTGACAGCCTTCTTGAGGAAGTACATCCATTTTTGCGCCACGTATAAGAGCGGTATTACTTTGGCCATTGGTTATCATAACAACGGGAACATCATTAAATGTGCCACCAGACATAACTGCTGTACCCGCACTTGTACCGCCGATAATTAATGAATTACTCGCCAGTTTCTCTTTGATAAGTTGTAGCGCTTTACCGTCAGAGCCATCAGCATTAATAAATGCCTTTTTGGTTAAGGATTGATCGCCGCCATTAATAAAAATACCATCCGCTTTAGTAATTGCCTGGTAGATTGTTTGTGGCGTTAAGCAGGCTTGATATTGAAGCTTAGTCAAATCAGGATAAACGTACTCTCGATTAATCGAACCTTGCACTTTTAATCTTGTTTCGGACAGCGTTTCGCATATTTTTTCTCTGTCTCCTTGCTGTTGAAGCAGTGAATTTAACGTGGCATCAAGAGGCAACCATTGTGTATTACCTCCTGCTTGAGTAAATACGGATTGGTAGAAGTCTGCAGCTTCAAAAGGGTCTCTGGCAGATGCAGTCATCACTATAATGTTAGCTGAATCTTTATCACTGATTTTTTTCGCTAAGCTAATAAACTTTTGATAGATTTCAGTGGAAAAGCTGTTGGTTGAATTGATTAAATCAACATGTTCTTTTAAGCGTCCAGACTTATCCATAGACATTACAGGTTGTTCAATTAAATCGAGCAACATATAATATTCTGCATCATTTAATTTGCTCATGATGCCCTTATTATCATATTTTTTTAATAAGGAGCCTAATTGTGATTTTAACAGTAACTGTGTTTCTTCACTTTCATTAATATGGCTTAAAGTGTTAATTATTTGCGTTAACTTGTCTTGATCAAATGACTCAGGCCATGAAGACTTAACTAAATTTAGTGTTTTTTTGTTTATTTGATAGTGAGCCGATGTTTTTGCAAGTTTTAATTGTTCATTATTTGCTAAGCTATTGGAATTACAGTTTTTAATAGCCATTGATGTGCAGGTTTTTAAACCACCACCAACAAGGAATAATTGACTTTGTTTTTTGTGTTCAATTGCAAGTGATGCTGTTGATATCGAAGAAGATAGCAGCATAATTAAAGTAGTTAGTTTCATTTTGTTTATGTTCCAATAGTTGTTTGTTCGGCAAAAACAAATAACAATAAAAGTTAAAATACTGTTGACAACCAGACAAGACAGCGGTATTTATAAATAAGCAAATTTGAAAAAGTTTGCGGCAAACAAACTTTTTTAATGAAACGTTAGGCAACCCAAGACCTTTTATATATGTACAAGAAAGCATTCGCACTTACAACATATTCTTATTCAAACTTCTACCTTTCGGAGTGGTTTGACGAATAAACACTAGAAAACAATTCGTTTGTTTTCTGGAGTTTAGATCTCGTTTTCTACTCATCCAAAAACTCAAAAATAAATAATATTTAAATCTTTGTATGCCAAGGCTTATGCTCAATTTGAGTGCTTTGTCCTGCATGCTTAAATTTATATCTAAAAATTAGAGAGTTAAGTTATGAAAGCTTTTAAACCATCATTCCTTGCCCTGGCTGTATGTAGTACTTTGTGGTCGCCAATTTATGTTAATGCTGCTGAGCAAAGTGTCAGTGAAGAAAAAGATGTTGAAAAAATTGTTGTTACCGGTAGTCGAATTAAAGGGGTTGATCTTGAGGGGAAGCAGCCTTTAGTTGTGATTAATGCCGAAGATATTAGAAATTCTGGTGCTTCAAGTATTTCTGAATTGATGAAACAGATTAGCCAAACCCGAGGTGGCGAAGGCTCTTTTACCACCAGTGAAAGTGGCGCAACATCAACCTCTACGCCGGCAGGGCAAGCTGCAGCTTCGCTTCGTGGCTTAGGGCCATCATCAACCCTCACCTTAATCAATGGCCGTCGTGTTGCAGCAAGTTCATTTGCTTCGGGCACACAAAACTTTGTTGATGTGAACAGTATTCCGCTTGCGGCTATTGAGCGTATTGAAGTATTAGCTACAGGTGCTTCGGCTATTTACGGTGCTGATGCGGTCGCGGGTGTTATTAACTATATTTTGAAAAATGATTATCAAGGTGCCGAGCTCAATCTTTCCTATGGTAATAGTTTTGCATCATCTAATGACGGAAAATCTAATATCAACTTAGTGATGGGCACTGAGTTGGTTGGTGGTAACTTAACGGTATTTGCCGATTATTATGATCGCGAGGCATTTAGCGCACAAGATAGGTCTTTTACCAAAGAACCACTGTTGGTTAACTCTTACTCTTATCTACCTAAGCATACGCCTAATATTTATTATAATTCAAGTGATGTTGCTGATGACGATGGTAATTATTTAGAATTAGCTAACCCAAATTGTAAGACAGAATTAGTTACCACAGAGTATGGTGAAGATATTTGTGCTTATTATCCAAATGAAGACGATATGCTTAACAGTGAGTTAGAGACGGCTTCATTGGGCTTTATTTATACTAAAGAAATTGGCGAAGTTAGCTGGAATACTGATTTTTTCTACTCCCATAGCAAGTCTGTTGCAACTTCATCTCCTGCCCCTATCAACCAATTAGATGATAGTGATGCTGGCTGGGCACCCATGAGTGCTTTAGATGCAGTGCCAAGTTTAATAGATTTAGTTTACCCACAGTATTATTACACCAGTTTAGCCCAATCTGCCACAGCTCGTGAATTAAGAGGCATACAATACGATGCTCGATTTGCTATGCCACGTACCATTGAAGTTGAAACTAACGCATTTCGCTTAGTGTCGGGTTTATCTGGTGATATTGGCGATTGGGAGTGGGAGTCAGCAATTACTTTATCAAAATCTGAATCAGAGCAAGAAGCAATTGCCGGTATTTATAACCGTTATAAATACACGGCTGCGGTTAATGGAGAACTTTGTGGTGATGGCTCAATCGCTGATTATGATTACGATAGCGACAGTTTATCATGTGACTCAGGTGATCCCTTAACTCGATATAACCCTTTTTTAGAAGGGGATTCTGCCAATGATGCTTTATTAGCTATGACTCAAGAGATACCTACACGTGATGGTGAAAGTACGGTCTATGGTTGGGATGCTCGTATAACGGGAGAGTTATTTGAATTTAATGACCAAGTGCTCCGTGCTGCCTTTGGTATTGAAGCTAGAAAAGAAGAAATAACAGATATACCTTCTTTAAATGCCCGAGCAAGAGCAGAAAATGATTATTTAGTGGACGTATTTGGTTTTGGTTCAAGTTTATCTTCAGCAGATCGTTTCCAGTGGGGAACCTTTGCTGAGTTCTATATTCCACTAAACGATATGGTTGAACTGCAATTAGCAGGTCGTTATGACGATTATGATGACTTTGGTGATACTTTTAATCCTAAAATTGCTATTACGGTTAAGCCGATTGATGATTTGATTTTACGTGCTTCATGGTCAACCTCATTTAGAGCGCCTTCATTAACACAAGCGGGTGTTAAATTAAGAACCACGACTGCTACTTATGATTGTGGTGCTAATCAGTCTGTGGCTGATTTATATTGCGGCGGTGATAGCTATGAGAGTAGCCCCAATGTTCTAGAGTTAGGTAATCCTAATTTACGTGCTGAAGAGTCTGAATCTATTAGTGTTGGTTTTGCTTATAGCCCAAGTGAAAATACAACAATAACGGTTGATTATTGGCAGTTCGAGCATGAAGATTTAGTTGATACAGATATGACAGCAGTGTTGGCAAGTGCTATTGAACATGTGTCTTTACGTCATTGTGGTCTTGTTCCCAATGGTGAAGCAGGTATTTCTTATGATCAAGCGCTTTGTGATTACACAGATAATAGTGGTTTAACTATTGAAGATGCTGGTGCTAACTTAACGCAAATAAAAGATAGCTGGATAGCTGATAACACTCGTGATGTCGGCTTACCTTTATACAGAGACCATATTATTCAATTACAAAATACTGGTGAACAAACAGTTGCAGGTTTTGACTTAGCTTTTGATCACAAAATTGATTTTAGCCAAGGTGTATTAAGCTTTAGTGTTGATGCTACGCATTATGTAGAGTTCGAACGTAATAAAGCAGGTTCTAATGAGCTTGAAGCATTGGTTGGTACTTGGCGTTATCCTGAAAATATTGCCAGTGCAAGGGTTGCTTGGTCAGCGGATGCTTTATATTCAAGCTTAACTTTAGATTATACCAGCAGTTATCAAGATGATATTGAGGGGTTAAGAGGTCGTCAAATTGATGAGCTTAATGACATGGGCAAGCTTGATGAAAATGGCGAGCGTGATGTCGATTCATGGTTAACGCTACGAGCAAACATAGGTTATGACTTTGAAAACATGAATGTGAATTTTACCGTTAATAACTTGTTAGACGAAGAGCCTCCTGTAGCTTACGGTTCATCAAGAGGCTTTGATTCATTAAATCATGATGCATTAGGAATAAACTATCGTGTATCAATGACCTATTTCTTCTAAATAGCGATAGTGAAGGTTTATACCTTCTCTTAAACACTATAATAAGAGTTATCTCTAACCGTTATTTAATGAAAAAGTAGAGTTAAAATGAAAAAAGAAGAAAGTAATAACAAAGATTTGAATAAATCTGCAGTGACAAAGACATCACCTTTAGTTTCTGAAAAGTCGATGCCTGATGCCTTTGTTATTTTATTTTTTATTGTGATGTTGGCGGCCATTGCCACGCACTTTATACCTGCTGGGTTCTATCAGGTAGAGCTAGATCCAGTTAACAAAAGCTCAAAGATTATTGCTGATAGTTTTCAATTTTCACAACAAACTTCTGGAGTACCTTTATTCGCCGAAGGCGGTAATATAGGTTTTTTAAATTTTGCTTTTGAAGGCATGGTTTCTGGTGATAAATGGGGCTCTGCCATTGGTGTAATGATGTTCATTATTCTCACTGGTGGTGCATTTGGCATTATCATGAGAACGCAGGCCATTGATAATGGCATCATGGCATTAATCGAAAAAACTCAAAAACTAGAACAGGCATTTATTCCTATTTTATTTTTGTTATTTTCGTTTGCTGGGGCAATTTTTGGTATGGGGGAAGAAGCAATAGCTTTTTGTATTGTACTTTTCCCGTTAATGCGAGCAATTGGCTACGATGGTATAACAACTGTACTAGTAACTTACGTCGCTACACAAATTGGTTTTGCTACTTCTTGGATGAATCCTTTTAGTGTTGCTATTGCGCAAGGTATAGCTGGTTTGCCATTGATGTCGGGGTTAGAATTCAGGGTAGCACTATGGTGTGTCTTTACTACATTAGGTGTGGTTTTTACCATGCGCTACGCTAGAAAAATTAAGCAACAGCCAAGTTTGTCTCCTTGTTATATATCAGACCAACAAGCCACTACTCAAAAGGCAAATACGGTAAATTACACGATAGTTGATAGTGTTTTGTTGACTACCTTTTTGCTGGGGATTATTTGGGTTATCTGGGGAGTGGTTGCACGAGGTTATTATATCCCGGAAATAGCGAGTCAATTTTTTACTTTAGGTTGTGTAATTGGTTTCATCGCCATTGCTAGTAATCGCTTAAGAGTCAATGACGTGGCTGATGCTTTCAAGTCAGGAGCTAAAGACTTACTACCCGCGGCCATGATTGTAGGTATGGCTAAAGGTATTGTCATTATACTCGGAGGAGACCAAGCGACAGAGCCTTCTGTACTTAATACTGTTTTATATTATGCCGGGCAATTGTTAGCTGAATTGCCACAAGCTATTTCAGCAGTTTGTATGTTCCTCTTTCAATCAGTATTTAATTTCTTTATTGCTTCAGGCTCAGGGCAAGCCGCGCTTACTATGCCAATAATGGCACCGTTATCCGATATAGTCGGTCTTCAACGGCAAGTTGCAGTACTTGCTTTTCAATTGGGTGATGGCTTAACAAATGTCATTATTCCTACTTCTGCAGCACTCATCGGATGCTTGGGTGTGACCAATATTGATTGGTTTGTCTGGGCAAAATTTATCTGGCGTTTCATGTTGCTTTTGGCAAGCGTTGCCATAGGATTCATGATTTTAGCTGTGATGTTAAACATAACGTAAAGGATTTTTATGAAATTAATCAAAAATGCTCACGTTTTTTCTCCTCAAGATCTTGGGAAAAAAGACGTGCTAATAGCTGGCGGAAGAATTGTGGCTATTGAAGATGAAATATCAATTGATTTACCTAATTTGGTCGAAATCATTGATGCTACAGGAAAGCTTATTACCCCAGGTTTTGTTGATTCACTCGTTCATATCACAGGTGGTGGTGGTGAAGGTGGTTATACCACAAGAACACCCGAAATGCATATAAACGAAGCCTTTATTGGTGGTGTAACCACAGTAATTGGTGTACTGGGTACAGATGCAGAAACACGTAGTCTAGAAAATTTGTTGGCGAAAGCTTATGGTTTAGAAGAGCAAGGATTATCGGTATTCTGTTATACGGGCTCATATCATTATCCTATGGTAACCATTACAGAGTCAATTAAACGAGACATCATGTTAATAGAGAAGTTTATTGGTGTTGGCGAAGTTGCCATTGCTGATCACCGAAGCTCTCACCTAAACCCAACTGAGTTGGCTCGACTTGCTTCTGAAGCTCGAGTAGCAGGGATGCTTTCGGGAAAATCTGGCATTGTTAGTATTCATGTTGGAGACGAATCAGGAAAGTTATCAAAGCTTCAACGGGTAGTTGAGCAATCTGACATCCCTATCAAACAGTTTTATCCTACGCATATTAATAGGAGTGAATCACTACTGCATGCAGGTTTTGAATTTGCTGAGCAAGGCGGTTTTATCGATTTTACTACAAGCACAACTGAACAAATTATTGCTCATGGAGAAATACCCGCGGCGCAAGCATTAGCATTGGCACTTAAAAAAGGAATAGATATTAAACAATTAACCATGAGTTCCGATGGTAATGCTAGTTTGCCTATTTTTGATGAGCAAGGAAAACTTATTGAGTTGCAAGTAGGGAAAGTTTGCAGTTTACACCAATCAATGGTCGATGCTGTTTTATTGCATAAAGTGCCTTTGGAGTTAGCATTAAGTGCAATTACTAGTTCCCCAGCTGGTATTTTACAACTTAATAATAAAGGTCAAATAGTCGTAGGGGCTGATGCAGACTTAAATTTACTTGATAGTGAATCATTAGCGATAAAAACAGTTATTGCGAAAGGAAAACAGGTAATTAAAGATGAAAAAATATTAATTAATACACCTTTTAGTTAATAAACATAGCAAAACCTTAAGTACATTTTTTAATCAATAAATTCATTGAGGGGGAGAGTGTTACCTAAATTTAGATGAAACGATGTGAATAGAAATCATAAAAAACACATATAAATTAAAATATTAGGAGAAGAAACATGAAACAAAAAACATATCACTTTAAAAAGTCATCACTTTTTTTAGCTATAGCTACGGCAGTATCTGCGCCTGTAACGGTATTTGCTGAAGAGGCTGAAGTAAAAGTTGAAGGAATAGAAAGAATAGAAGTGACAGCTTCACGCCGCTCATCGAGTGTACAAGAAGCGCCTTTAAACATAACGGCATTAGATGGCGATGTAATGAAGGATCAAAATATTGTAACTGCAGAAGATGTTGCTAGATGGGTACCTGGCTTAAGCATATCTGATCAAGGTGGGCGAGAAGGGTCGTCCATTATTGTTCGGGGCTTAAATACCAACTCATCAGAGCGGAGTGCTGACGGTGGCACCGTTGCTACTTACTTAGGAGAGATACCATTTAATGCTGATTTACGTCTCACAGATATTGAACGAGTGGAAGTGCTTATTGGCCCTCAGGGTACACTATATGGCGCTGGTACGTTAGGTGGTGCAATTCGATATATGTTAAAACAACCTGAATTAGATATTACGGAAGGAGAGATAACCGGTGATGTATTTTCATTAAGTGAAAGTGAAGGTACTGGCACTGAAGTAGGCCTTATATTTAATAAACCACTCATTGAAGATGTACTAGCCATAAGGGCAAGTGCTAATTATTTCAATACTCCGGGATATGTCGATTATACTCATGTAGTTAAAACTCCAGGTGTTTCTTTACCTGATCCTGACTGGACTGATCAAAGTGCTATTGATGATAACCTAAAACGCGTTGTAGATGTTAATGATGAACAAATGACTACTGCTCGTGTTTCTCTTCGTTGGCAACCAAATGATTGGTTTGATGGTACATTGAATTACTTCTATCAAAAACAAGAAAATGGCGGTAACTCAATTGTGCAAAATGGCACGATTAATGAAGGAAATGGTATTTCTGGTCGTATAGGCGAGTATGATTCGGCATACCGTGTAGAAGAGCCCAATGAGAAAGAAGATGACTTACTGAGCCTTGAACTTAAAGCCGATTTAGGTTTTGCTGAGTTAGTTTCTGCTTCAGGCTGGTCAAGTTATGATCAAGTAGGTCAACGCGATCAAACAGATTTGCTTTATGATATTTGGAGTGGTTATGCCGACTTTCCTGCATTTGTTGGTTACACACGCGATACAGGTAAAGAAGATAGCTTTACTCAAGAAATCCGTTTAGTTTCACAAAGTGAGTCACCATTAAGCTGGATTGTAGGTGGCTACTATAATAAGTTAGAAACAGAATCAGATGATAGAGAATATACGCCGGGTCTAACTGAGTATTGGGGAGGGGGGATTCCTAATATTGAAGAAGATCTTGAGTATATAGCTTTAAGTTCTTCTGAGGTTGAAGAGTCAGCCTTATTTGGTGAAATTGCATACCAAGTAAACGACAAACTTAGTGTAACGCTTGGTGCTCGTTTTTATGAATACGAAATAACTTCACGTTCTGGCTCAGCAACACCGCTTTACTCAGGCGATTTTGAGGATATAAATCAAATTGAATTTGATGAAACGCATGCAAAAGATGATGGAAATCTGTTTAAATTTAATACCAGTTATCAATTGTCAGATGATGTATTAGCTTACTTTACTGTCAGTGAAGGTTTTAGAATTGGTGGCGCCAATGGCTTAAAAGAGTGTCCAGATGAATTGCCAGAGCAGCAAATTGTATGTGCTCTGCCAAATGAAATTGACTATATTCCAGATACAACAACAAACTATGAATTAGGATTTAAAAGTACTTGGTTGAGTAATCGTCTACACTTTAATGCGGCATTATTTAATGTTGACTGGGAAGATGCTCAAATTGCTGCGGTATCTGTTAATGGTCAAGAAAACATAACATCTAATGCTGGAGCCGCTAACTCTAAAGGTGTTGAAATATCTACTCGTGCTATGCTGTCAGACTCTCTCATTGCTTATGCAACATATTCCTATGCTAATGCAGAATTGACTGAAGACGCTCCTTACTTATTTGGTGTAAAAGATGAGCAAGGTACAGCATTACAAAATCATTACGATGGTAATGATGGAGACCGTTTACCAGGTGCTCCAGAGCATCAATTCTCTTTAGGTTTGAGTTATGAAACAGAAGTGTTGGATGATAAATCATTGATCATCAATTATGGTTTAACAGTACAAAGTGATGTATACACAAAAGTTGGACTTAAAGCCGATGGCGAAGTTCTCTCGGGTTATGCAATAAGCAATATATCAGCAAAAATTTCAGATGATGCATGGTCAGCAACCTTTTATATCGATAACATGTTTAATAAGTACGCAGAAACCTCTGTTCGTCGTGATAAATCATGGGCTGGCATGGCCAAATTTGAAAGTGAAAATAAATCGCTGCCTGAACTGCAACGTGTTTATGGACATTACATAAATAAGCCATTGACAGTAGGAATTAAGTTTACTTACTTATTTGAATTATAAGTTAACTACAGGCTAACTTTTATTTGTTAACTTATAACAAGTAAGCGTTAGATTAATTAGTGAGCTTGTTTCACTTTCTGGTTGACCCTACCTTAACGGTAGGGTCTTTTTACTTTACTCGACTTGTGAATATATGAACTTTCAATCATCTCAACGGCTTCATGAGCAAGCAGTTAATGCGTTAAATAACAATGAAATTGAAAAGGCACATAGCTATTTAGTTCAACTCATTAAGGACATTCCCACTCATGCAGATGCTTATTTTTTGCTAGCCATGGTCAATGTCAAGGTAGGGCAAATTGTTAAAGCAGCCAAATTAATTGAAAAGGCAATTAGCTTTAAAGATAACACTGAATATAGAGCACAATTAGCAAAGTGTTATGCATTGATGGGTGAACTGAGCAAAGTAAGAACAAGTGTTGAAAGGGTAAAAGCGCAAGAAATCAATGAGCCACTAACTGCTGATACTATCGGAGTCGCATTAAGTCGAGTCGGCTTACATGATAGAGCGATTACCTTTTTTGAACAGGCAATAGAATTAGATAATCAAAATGCCTCGTACCTTTATAATTATGGCGTTTCATGTAAGTTTACTGGGAAGTTTGCTCAAGCTGTAACGGCGTTTGAACAAGCTATTACTATTGAGCCTATGCATGTTGCTGCTCATTATTCTCTGACTGATGTAAGTAAAATTGATATAAATAACAATCATATAGAGCGTTTGTTAACTGCTAAACAAAAAATCAATAATGTGGATGAACAACTTTACATAGGGCATGCGCTTGCCCGTGAATATGAGGCGATAAAGCATTACGACCAAGCTTTTGAAAGTTTACTGTTTGCAAAAAAAGCTAAGCATAAGCAATTAGGCTATACATTTTCTCGTGATCAAGACATGTTTAATGTGCTTACCGAGCAAGTTTGCTCAAACCAGTTTGATGAAAAAATAGGATTTACAGACAATTCAGCCATTTTCATTGTTGGCATGCCTAGAACAGGTACAACGGTAGTTGAACGTATGTTAACTCAAAATCCAGAGGTTCAATCGGCTGGGGAACTACATGATTTTGCTATGCTGACTAAACAGTTAAGCCAAGACAATAGTCCTTTTATTTTAAGTGATAATATTTTAAAGCAGACAGAGCAAATAGATTTTGAAAAGTTAGGGCAAGCTTACATCCACAAAGCCAAATCTGTTACTAATTGTCAAGGCAAGTTTGTTGATAAAATGCCCCTTAATGTACTTTATAGTCAGCTTATTCTGACCGCCTTACCCAACGCTAAAATTATTTGTTTAGATAGAAATCCACTAGATACAATTATGAGTAATTTTAGGCAATTATTTGCAACAAACTTTTCTTTTTACCATTACTCCTTAAGTTTAACTGATATCTATCGATTCTATATAAACTTTAAGCAGTTAGCTGATCTTTATGCACGTCAATATCCTGATAATTTTATGTTGGTGAATTATGAGGCATTGGTTAATTCACCTGATCAAATAGGTGATGAAATTTCTAAATTTTGCGGGGTAAAGTGGCATTCCAAATATGCTTTGATTGAAGAAAATACTAATTCGGTTGATACTGCCAGTGCCGTGCAAGTGAGGCAGCCTATCGTCAATAGCAACATAGGTAATTGGCAACATTATCAGAAATACCTCCAAGAAATTATTGACTGTATGAACGACGACGGGTTCGAATCTGATTAATCTATTTTACAGAGACCATTAGTTTATTATTCCATAATCAAGCTTAAGTCGTTTGATAAAGTCATCTTCATGAATAGACTTTACCGCTCGTCTTATATCTTCAACTATTTCTTGCCCGATAGATTTACGAAACAAGAAGTGAACCCCTTCATTTTTACCTTGGTAATCATAGTCGAGTTTTAGTGGCGTTTCAGATACCAGATCTGTGATAGTCATTTGTTTTGTTAGAAACTGGCCTGCTACGGAATTTATCGCTAACAAATCCACTCTTTCGTGCAATAGCATTTCAAAGTTTTGTTTATCATTTTTTGTTTCGGTTAAGGTTAATTTGAGTTCATTAACCGTTTTGGTAAATTGATCACCATAAAAATCACCGCGAACAATACCAATGGTTTTACCTTTAAGAGCAGCTACATTAGCAATAACTTTTGCATTTTTCGCTAACTGGTAAAAAGATATGGTGCCATCACTATCATATAAAACATGCTTATTCGCAGGAAAATCATCAGTCAAAAACATTGATGGGGTAACATCTATTACGTTATTTTTTAACGAAATTTTAATCCGGGCAAATGGGTAGAATTTTATTTTGTATTGATAATTGGCTCTTTTTATAGCCTCAATTAGAATATCTAAATCAATTCCATAACCGATGTTATTGTCTTTAAGCTGGTAGCCTTCCTTTATAACATAAGGTGGAAATTCAGCTACACCAATAATAATAGTTTTCTCGTTAGCTAATAGCTTACCTGAAAAAATGCTATTAATAATTAATAGCATAGACAATATAAGCTTATTCATATCAGTACCTATAATTAATCTTGGGTAGGAACATCATCTCCGTTATGATTTTAGTATAGTGCAATGGTATTGTTTTTGTTAACTATTTATTGGCAAAGATTTTGGTTTAGTCTAATCGCTCCGTCAAAGTCATTTAAAGGAATTTTCTGTACTTTAACGATGCCTTTGTTTGATGTCATACGATGAATATAGTTACTATCTCCAGTTGCTATGCCAACATGAGTGATCACACCCGGTTGCCAGTTACCATAAGTATTTTTTAAAAAAATAATATCTCCGGCTTGAGTCTGTTCAACCTGTGTGATTTTTACGCCAAATTCACTACTGGCTAAAGAGTCAGCATGTTCTGCGAGTAGTTTATCGTCAATACCTAAAAATTGCTTATCCCATGGCTGTTTGGTTTGTAACTCGTTAAATTTTGCACCACAGGCAGCAACAAGCACTTCTCTAGTCCAATTCATGCATTGCTCTGCTTGTCCTACTCGGTAGCCTTTGTTTTCCCAACTATAGGCTGTCGTCATAATTTTATCTTCAATTGTACTCTGCGCGGCAGAGCCGCCAGATAAACTGAATAGGAATAATAGTGAAATAATCTTTTTCATTGCATTGTCCTTTATTTGTTAATGTTTAAACTTTCTATTAGTGTTTTTTTAATATTGATTTTTATATTGTGAAAAAAGTGTTTGTGCTGCGAGCCAGATATCACCAACTTTACCTGATGCTACGGGTGTATTATCAATCGCTATAACAGGAGCAACTTCTTTAGTAGAGCTAGTTAACCATACTTCATCTGCATTGAGTACTTCATGATGAGTTACACGCCTTTCTTGTACGATATAGTTGCTATGTTTTCTCAATATATCTAATAAAATATGGCGAGTAATCCCCGGTAATATCTGATGATCTAATGGTGGGGTGATAATAGTATTATTTTTTACCACAAATACATTACTGGCACTGGCTTCAGTTAATTCGTTATTTTTATTAAATAAAATGGTTTCTTTGTTGCCTTCATTAATACCGTGCTGGAAGTGCAATACATTGCCCAGTAGAGATGTTGACTTAATGTGACAACGTTGCCACCGTAAATCTTGATGTGTAGACACTTTATAAGCCCCCGCTTGTTTTTTCTCAGCTATTGGAGCCGTTGGAATTTCAAAGGTGAAAGCATATATAGTTGGCGTCGAATCTTGATTAAATGCATGGTGACGAACTGGAGAGCTGCCTCGAGTAACTTGAATATAAATAGCAAGGTTATCACCATTATTTTGCTCAATCAGTTGATGGCATAACGATTGCCACTTATCATCACTATAAGGGCTTTTAATATCCAGCGCATTTAGGCCATCAGACAATCGGTTTAAATGAGCCTGTAAACCAATAAACTTATTTCGATAGCAAGGTATTACTTCATAAATCCCTTCACCAAATAGAAAACCTCTATCCATAGGAGAGATAAGGGCGTTTTCAGGGGCTACAAATTCATTATTTAAAAATACTATACTCATATTGTACTCGGTTCAAACCCACAAATTTTTTCTAATTGGCAGATAAGCTGTTCACCATGGGTAAAACATAAGCTGTCTTCGGTAAGCTCATTTTGACGAGTAACACCGTCGACACTACCTAAACTTGAAAGGTAAGTTAGAATGATTTTAGGATTAATTTCCTCGAGTAAATTTCTGTTATGCCATAACGATAGAAATGAAATGAGTCCATACGCTGCCCAATTTGACACATCGGCAATTAACAGTTCATCACATTGCGTCATTGAAGGAATTATATCTAATTTGTGCACTGCCTCGGCAACATTTCCCATGCCAATTTCATTGCCGCCATCGCCTATTGCTATTGTAGGGCATGTTGCCAGATCCATAAAAAAATCAAAGCAGGCACATCTAGCAGAAATATCTTCACCACGCATATTGTAGTAGCAATTTTGCGCACTCAGTCCTGGTCTTTCTGGGGTCTGTACGTAATACGTGTAATTTGTTGGCACATCTCTGAACTAGTTGATAACTTGTCTATGCTTTACCCGCTGTTATTTAGTATTCCTCGTAAGTTTCTTCCAGAAGTTCTTACTGATAAGATTGCTACTGTTGTGAATTACATTTTTACTTTGTATTGTAAATACGTGTTAACTTTTAAATTAGTAGACTTATCATGCGCTTACGATTTTAAATGCAATCACACATTACAACGTTGTTTTGTACTCCGATTCCTTTTTACACTAATATAGTGTACTGGTAAGTTAATTTTAGTACGTAACACAATAATACCACCGAGCAAGATCCATAGGTATTTCATTAAGTTACAGATAAATATATTAACCAATAAAATCAAGGGTACAAAATAGCAATATCTAATCTAAATTAGCTTTGTAATTAACAACTGTCTAGGAGATAGTTCTAATCTATTCTCTGTTAAATCAAGATAACTAGGATTATTACGGCAAACCCAATTAAACACCCGTCCTGATGGGGCTGGTTTTTTCCTAAATTCAGAGCAAATTTTTTCATAGCATTCAGGTGACTCGCTGGTTTGTCCATATTGTTCAAAAATTGTTTTTAATTCTTCAAGTGCAGAGGTGTCAAGTTGTGAACGAAATGCTGTCACTGTTTGGTCTGGGTTAATAGCAAAAAAGAAATAATCTCCTTTCTCTATCATTGTTGAAATAACTTTTTTTATTAACGGATTCCCCAAATCTACAAGGCCGTGATACGTTGCATAACCGTAAAATTCAAAAATAAAATGAAACACTGGATTTTCAATAGTTCCGATCACTGAATGACCGAAACGGAAGCCTTGCTGTGTAGACGAAGTGGGTATGGCTCTGTCGGGACGTAATACCAGAAAGCCACTGATAGACTTATATTCTTCCACGTACCCTAATGCAAAGCAAGGCGACTTTTCGCTCATAAGGTCACGAATAAATATTTCATTAACCGTTAATCTTGGCAATAGATTATGGATATTAGTCGTCATTTAATGTTTTCCATGTTTATTAATACTACCCTAGGAGTCAGGTCTGGTGGTTTTTCATTCATATCTACTTCATATTTTCCAAACCTTCGTATGTGGTCTCTTATAAATGGACTGAGACAACCAACTAGCTCTTTTGTAATAACAAAGTTTTCTGAAGACATATCATCTAATACATCGGTTAGATCCGCAACATTTTGTAGCATGATTGAATTTGCGATCAGGTTTGCGTATTTAATATGCTTGGTCTGCTCAACCGGATCACCACTTTTAATTATTTTGCCACCAAAAGAAATCCAGTCTTGAAAGTCATTATATGATTCTACCTTCGTTGTTTCAGCACGAATTGTGTGTCGCAAGTCCGCTTCAGAAATATAACGAAGTAAAAACATGGTGCGTGTGACCCGTCCTAGCTCACGAAATGCACGATATAGTTTATTACGTCGATTATGGCTATTGAGTCTCCTTAACAACATTGATGGTAGCACTTTACCTGCTTGAATAGATAAAACGACTTGCATCATATCCTGCCAATGAGTCTCTATCAGATCCCAGTTAACGGTTTTTGTGAATAAGGGATCAATATGTTCGTATTTTATTCCTGCATCAGGTTTGTAGAAGGCAACATCATTCCATGTACGCATCCGGGGATAAAGTTTAATACCTAATAAATGTGCTAGCGCAAACACAGGTTCACTTTGTCCATGCGTATCGGCATGTAAGGTATCGGGTTGATAAGCCGATTGATTTAACAACAACGCATCAAGAATATAGACTGCTTCCCAAACGCCACAAGAAATAAAATGGCTAAATAACGCAATATACTCACCTGAAATATGGTGATATGCAATACCACCGTATCCTCCGTAACGGATGTGTTGCTCTCCTAACAGGTTGTTTTTTCTTAGTTCCATTTGGGTTCCATCGGCAATAGCCACATTGCTTTTCCCCCAAAACCCTGGCAAGTCAAATCGCGCGTATTCACTTATAACATTATTTGAAGCTGTCTCCAGCTTAGAAGCATTAATATGTTGGAAATTGATGCGTCGTAACGTTTGACGATGAATTTCTTTTGGCGCATGACGGGCTGTCTGGCTGGCTCCTAAGTTACACCCATAACCAAAAACCGTAAAAAGATATCGGCTGGCAGGATCTGATATTTTCGTGTCAGCCCCAGACGGGGGACCAAAAGATTTTGTATAATTAGACCAATGCTGTACATTCTTAAGAATATCGAGCAGGTGGCGTTCAGGCATACGCTCATAAACTTCTTTTTTGAACTCATCTATACCTTCTGGGGATGTTGTTGCTTTTTGTCTTTTCAGATGTGGAATGCCATCAGTATCTATACTGAGCTCGCTATTATTGGGAAAGCTCAAGTCTGTTTTATCAGCTATCGTTGTTAGTTGTTGTCGCAATGATTCAACAAATTCACTGGCAGTTTCAGGTATCCCCAATGACCGACAATATTCAGGAAGGCGTTCTAAACACTCATTCCATGGCATGAGTTGTTTACGGTGATCCGAATAAGTACCCGAATCTTCAACATATAAGTCTCCACCTTGTAACGCCTCAGCAAGATGTATAAATACATAAACTTCTAATGCGCGGCGATCGAACACAGTGGTGGAAGCATCTTTTTTTTGAATGAGGTTTTTCCAACGCTGCGACGTGAAATTAATTTCGATATCTCGCGGGAGGAAGTCCTTTCTTGTATTACGGTATTTACAGACAAAATCTAATGCCTCCAGTAAACTTGTATCCTGAGTTGATGAATAAACATTGATCGACTCGAGTACTCTGAATATCACTGCACGATTCGATATATGTGCCGGCCACAAAAGTGGTAAATAGTTATTATGATGATAAGCGGCTACCCGATTGAATTGTACATTTACAGCTTCTACACCACCCTTTTTTTCCAATAACTCCCGAATGTTTTTACCTAATACATCATTGGTCTCATTCCCTTCTGCATGTTGAAGAACCTGACCCAAAACAGCGATCAATTCTTCTTCCATTTCTCTGTGTTGGTCTTGCAGAGCTTTAAGGTTTTCGCGTGCTGTGTTTTGTACACGTTTCATCCGCTTCAGGAACATTTCAACTAATTCATCCCGTGTGTTTACCTGTGTCTGATACAAAAAACTAAGCAGTAAAGTGTAACGTTTAGGTTCATTATGAATGCCTCGCATATCACTTATTTCATACGCTAAAGCTTCAGCAGCAAACTGGCGAATTTTCGTAAACGCGATACTTTCTAAAAAGGGTTTTGGATCAAGTATCGCGTCCAGTTGTGTAAGGCGTTTTTCCCATTGTCGAAAGTGATTGAGAGTTGCCGGGCCAGGTGTTTTCTTCATACGGGCAAACTTTGTTATACGTTCATCATTTTGTAATTGCAGTAAATCATCCAATTTTTGACGATCATGTTGTGTAAGTGTTGCTGTGACTTTTATATAAAGCTTTTTATGGACTGAATGACGTTCGTGGCCGATCAACCTGTCTAATGTACTGAATGCAGGCAGTTCAGTATTCGAATTGGTCAGAGCCTCAATTGCAACATTAATTAAGTCAGCTGGATCGCTCATTGTATGGGCAGCGTTGTGAACACTGATCTGAATTAACTTTTTTCCTTTTTCAGAAAACGCTGAACTTCCTAATAGTTTTCGACAAGCAGAGCGGTATCTATGAAGCATCTTCCTGTCATTTTCTTCATCCGCTTGCCATAATGTTGATGCAAAGTTTAATTGCTTTGAAATGTGGGTGATAATTTGACTGGGTATTTCTTTTAATGCTGGAAAATATCCTAATTGTTTACGTGTTTTTAAAATAATGGCCATGATTAAATTACCACGATCACTCCGTGTATTACGCCGAACAAAATTCAGTTCTTTATTATCTAGCTCATAACAACCCGATAGCTCTTTTTCACTGAGCTGCTTTTGAAAGCGTGGATATGCTGTTCTGTCGATAGATGCCATACGATACTCATCGTTTTTATTATTATCGGTAGACTTAAAATATTGTGTCACCTTAGCTTAAAAGACTAACGTATGGTAGACATAGTTTAATATACAGATTATATTACACCTTTCAATATAAAATATACTTCCAGTAAGCTTGTCACTTAAACGTTCGTTTGATTGACACTAGAAATACTCAGATGGAGAGGTGTGATGGCTCAAAAAATAGATGTCCGGGGAATAAAGGTATCCGTACTGTCAGACAAGGAAGACGACTATATATCCTTATCCGACATTGCCAGATACAAAGATGGTGATCGGAGCGATTATATTCTGCAAAACTGGATACGGAATCGAAGTACCATTGAATTTATCGGTCTATGGGAGAAATTACACAACCCAGAGTTTAATTCCATCGAATTCGATGGGTTTAAAAATGAAGCCGGTTCAAACAGCTTCTCTTTGACACCCAAACGTTGGATCGCAACAACCAATGCAATAGGGATCATATCAAAAGCAGGCCGTTATGGTGGGACCTATGCTCATCAAGATATTGCGTTTGAGTTTGCTTCTTGGATCAGTGCTGAATTTAAGCTTTATCTTTTAAAAGAATTCCAACGCTTAAAGCAAGAGGAAAATGAGCGGAAAAATATTGAATGGAACGTGTCTCGTACCTTGGCCAAGGTTAATTACCACATACATACTGAGTCAATAAAGACTAATATCATTCCTACCCTTGAGCATGATCCCAAAGGTAAAAACTTCGTTTATGCAAATGAAGCCGATATGCTGAACCTCGCTTTATTTGGCAAGACGGCAAGTGACTGGCGCAAAGAAAACCAAAGTTTGAAGGGTAATATACGCGACTATGCCACACTGGAACAACTCGTGGTGTTGTCCAATCTGGAAAGCTTCAATGCAGAGTTGATTAAACAAGGTCTTGCAGAAAATGATAGGTTTAAAAACCTGAATAATGTTGCCATCAGCCAAATGAAGATCCTAGTAGAAAACAAGTCTATCAGCAAACTTAAACAACTAAAGTAAGGTTTGATATGCGTATAGGTTATGCTCGTGTTTCGAAATCAGATGGAAGTCAGGTGTTGGATTTACAAATGGATGCGTTGCTTGCAGCAGGAGTAAATAAAGAATATATATACCAGGATCAGTTATCCGGTAAAAACGTCAACCGTCCGGGACTGGAGTCTTGCCTGAAAGCCCTTAGATCAGGAGATGTTTTAATCGTGTGGAAACTTGACAGACTTGGACGAAGCTTAAAGCACCTGGTTAATACTGTGCATGATTTAGCCGATAAACAAATAGGGTTTAAAGTGTTAACTGGTCAGGGAGCAGAAATAGATACCACGACAGCAAGCGGAAAACTGGTATTTGGAATATTTGCTGCACTTGCTGAATTTGAAAGAGAATTGATCAGCGAGCGCACTAAAGCAGGTTTAGTGGCTGCTAGAGCCAGAGGAAGAGAAGGTGGCCGAACCTTTAAGTTAACCAAATCGCAGGTTCGTCTTGCTCAAGCAGCAATGAAAAATCGAGATAGCAGTGTTTCTGAGCTATGCGAAGAACTTGGGATTAGCAGGCAAGCTTTATATAAGTATGTCGGACCTGATGGTGAGCTAAGAGATCACGGAAAGCGTGTTTTAGCAATTTAGGATAGAACTACTATGCCACTTAAATGCAGTACCTTCGCAAGTAGGTTTTTATCGAAACTGACAGCCACATAGTTGAATATGTATTAATTCAAAGTGGCTTTGGTGACGTTAGCTATTGTTTGTTCTTTAGGTCAACTGATAGCCCAGACTGTGTGAAAACGTTTTGATCACTTTTTCGAATAAGCACCGAATACTTATGATCAATCAATCTCAAAACAAGATAATAAATCACTCTATATTTGCTATAATATTCATTAGGTTAATTGATTAT
>Ga0209292_1000536_pt1 | contig 49695 bp, 38 predicted proteins | sample GOMGulsemesocosm_2_FD_184634 | JGI IMG/M metagenome (GOLD analysis project Ga0209292, IMG submission 184634) | Methane-oxidizing microbial communities from mesocosms in the Gulf of Mexico - GOM9C Gulf of Mexico (SPAdes) (version 2) | ecosystem: Environmental > Aquatic > Marine > Cold seeps... | reverse complement strand
AAAGGCATATCGCCTTCAACATCGAACGATTGTTCGCGGCCATTTAAAGTGATCGAAATCATGTGGTTTCCTTGGTAAAAATAAAATAAGTAAAGCCTATCGGCCAATATCAATCTGCGAAATCGAGTGAAACGTTTATTGTTATCTCTATGCCTAAATATTCGTACAAATAGTTGATAACAATTAACTAAAGTCATTAATACTTAAAAAGTAACATAAAGACTATGTTGCTTTATATTTTGAGTCAATAATTACCTACATAACTTAAAGAAAACAACAGAGTAAATTTATTTCAACAAGGTGTACCTATGCAATGTCACAAAAAAGCGGCAATCTTACAGTGTTAACAATTGATTATATTTTCCAGATAATACAGTTTGTAGAGATAATATTATCACTAGAATTAATACCAGTGAGAATGAGTCGTTATCTCGCTCTCGTTTTATCTTGATTGCTTTAAATAATTAAAGCCTATAAAGTTTAACAGACTTAGATTAGGGGAAAATACTGAATGCGTCGTTATTTTACTAATCACCGCAATATTTCACGATGAATTGGCATGTGTTCAAATCATTATATAATAGAGTATCTATCTACATTCATTTAAAATTTATTTGTAATAAATAATGATAAAGTTAGTTGTTTTCAAATATTAAACGGGTAACAAAATTCATGCGACCAAGCAGAAGTAATGAAGTAGAAGCGGATCACTTTAGTTGGCATATTATTAAAGATATATTCCCGTATCTTATTGAATATAAAAGACGGGTACTATTTGCAGTCGGCTTCATGATATTAGCGAAAGTTGCGAGTGTTGGTCTGCCATTCATCCTGAAATATATTGTAGACGGTATTGATACTTCTCAATTTGACCAAGCCTCTTTATTAGTTGTACCTGTTGGACTTGTATTGGCCTACGGTTTAGTTCGTTTATCTAATGTAGTCTTCGGTGAAATTAGAGATGTGCTCTTTGGTCGAGTTACAGAAAGATCTATCCGCAGAATTAGCTTAAATGTTTTTAAGCATTTACATAACTTAGATTTAGAATACCATTTGGACAGAAGAACAGGTGGCTTAGCACGAGATATTGAACGTGGCGCTTCAGGTATCAATTTTCTTATGCGCTTTATGGTATTTAATATCGTTCCCACATTGCTTGAAATCACTATGGTAATAGGTGTTTTACTCTATAACTACTCAATAGGTTTTGCGGGTATTAGTTTACTTGCTATTGCTGGATATATAACTTTTTCCGTTAAAACAACTGACTGGCGTGTGAAGTTTATCAGGGAAGCAAATAAGGCTGATTCGAGCAGTAATAATCATGCTATTGATTCTTTACTCAACTATGAAACGACAAAATATTTTTCTAATGAAGACTTTGAAGCTGCTCGTTATGATAAAGATCTAGAAGCTTGGGAAGTCGCCAAACGTAAAAACAGGCTATCTCTGTTTGCGTTAAATGGTGGGCAAGCCTTCATTATTGCCATTGCGATTACGGCAATGATGATGTTAGCTGCTTATAACGTGACTCAAGGGGATATGACTTTGGGTGATTTTGTACTTATTAACGCGTTCATTATGCAGATATTTTTACCTTTAAATTTCTTAGGATTTGTTTACCGCGAAATTAAAGGCTCGCTAGCCAACATAGAACATTTATTTAGCTTAATGTCGATAAAGTCAAAAATTTTCGATGCAGATAATGCTAAAGAATTAAATGTTGTGAGTGGTAAGATTGACTTTAATAACATTAACTTTTGTTATAACAAGAAAAGACAAATCATAAGTAATGTTAGCTTTTCTGTTCATGCGGGAGAAAAAGTCGCCATCGTAGGTCCAAGCGGACACGGTAAGTCAACATTAATGAAGTTGTTATTCAGATTTTACGATGTAAATGATGGTTCCATTTGTATCGATGGACAAGACATAAAAAAGGTAACGTTAAAGTCATTACGCCGAGCTATCGGAGTCGTTCCACAAGATACCGTACTTTTCAATGAATCAATTTTTGAAAATGTTCGTTATGGAAATCCTTCTTCGAGTGATGAAGAAGTATATAAAGCGATTAAGTTAGCGCATCTTGATGAGTTTATAAAATTACTGCCTGATGGTGTCAAAACTGTTGTTGGTGAACGAGGTCTAAAATTGAGCGGTGGTGAAAAACAGCGTGTAGCTATCGCGAGAACTATTATTAAGAATCCTCCGATACTTATTTTTGATGAAGCAACATCGTCTCTTGATAGTCATTCAGAACAAGCCATTTTAGCTGCGTTTAGAGAAATATCACAGAATTCAACAAGTTTGGTTATCGCTCATCGGCTTTCTACAATAGTTGATGCAGACAGAATAATTTTTATAAATAATGGTGTGATCGCGGAAGAAGGAAGTCATTCTGCTTTATTAGAAAAAAAAGGTTTGTACGCCGCCTTATGGGAAGCGCAATTGAATAATGAACATTAGTCATAGAACGAATGTTTATGAAAGGTTGTATCCATAAATGAGTGTACGGGAGTTTATAACAACTACCGTACAATTAACCATCAACCTACGACTCTCGCCTTATAACAAAACTATAACTATAACGAACCGCCTTGAGAAATGACTCGAACTTACAGTTAGGCAAACACTAAGTTATGTTTTAGTAAGTACCCATTTCCACTGACTCTTGAGCGAGTACTGTAATATCATCACCTTGTTTTTTTACGGCTTTTACCGTGACATAATATGGATGTTTGTTGCCCCCAGAGCAAGGCGGAAGATAAGCTCCGGCTTTATCCCAATCTGCTCCTCGATGCACGGCAACACTAAAAAAAGTTGGAGGTAAATCAAAAGTATGTCCTTGAACAGAAGGGATAATAATATTTTTAGTTTTTGGTTTTATTTTATACCCAAGCTTGCCATGACCACCGTGATCATTTGGTTTGTATGCTCTGTCGCTGTATTCCATTACGATTTCCGTAGTACCCAGAGGAATATCACTCACCTTTAATCGTGGTGTTAATGGATCCTTACCACCGAACTTCAAGCACTGCTGACCATCTGGTACTTCTGAGCCATTCCAGTGGCTATCTGCAAGTTCGACGTGGAATTTTTTAACGGCTACAGAGCCTTCGTTAGCACTTGCGGTCGTCATGATAATTGAAGAAGCTAATAATAAGAATGCAATTTTATTCATGGTATTTCTCTCTCTATTTAAGTTTTGCTAAGTATTAATAATGAAATTTTTCAAAAGCACAGTTGTTCCTTGATGACTCTTGAACCTTTGCAGTATTCAGACCCAACCATTTGTTGATAGTTGGCATTAATGCCGACTGGTGCAGCAATACATGGGTATGACGTAAACCGTCAAGTCGTTGTAATTTATTGTCTTTAGAGCCTTGTTTAAACAATGAATAATTAAGGTTATAGTCACTCATTTTATCGATAGATCCGTAAACGAAAAGAACGGGTTTAGTAATGAGTTTTGCCTGAGATAATGAATCTGACGTTTGTTTATAATCATACCCGCTCATCTTATTAACTAGGGCGAGTGCACTTTTCTGGTGACTGACGACAATATCGCCTAACCAAATTGGTGATTGCTTAGCAAACTTAGGAATAGATTGGGCGAGGGAGTGCATTGGGGCAATCACGACTAATTGATTGAGTCTCTCATCTAAAGAAGCGATATGAAGACCTGAACTTGCTCCTAGTGAAAAACCAATTAAATCGTATTTTTCTACATTAAGCTTATCCATTAACGCACTGATGTCACGTCCTTCTTCTGCTCCAAAAGAGACCCAGTCACCTGTGCTATTCCCATGACCGCGCAAGTCAGGAATAATAACTCGATAACCTTGTTGAGCAAAAGCGAGGCCATAATTTAATAAACTATTTTTATTTCGTCCCCATCCATGAAGTAATACTAATGTTTTTTCGGCATGGCCTGTTTTTATGATGTTAGCGCAACCTGATTTGAACCATTGCCAATCGGTGGTGATACGCTTAACTTTCCCGTTAACATGAAGAAGGGGTTTTGTCCTGTACGAAAAACCATAGTAGGCAGAAGGTATGTCAACAAAGCTCAATGTGATTTTCCTTGCAGGTAAATCAATACTTTTTTGGCTTACGCCATTTATGTTGAGTAAACCATTATGACCTTCATCAAATGAACTAAATTGCTTACTGAGTTCGTACCCAACTAATGATTGATTAGGCGCTCCAACCATTTGATTGGCAATTATATGACTGACACAAGCTGGGAGTGTTAATAATATGGATAGTGACAAAAACAATGTGATATTACGTTTATTAATTACACGGCGATTCTTAAAAAAATGATTTGAATTCACGATTACCCCAACTTGTATTTTTAAAAGTGGAGCAACAATCTGTAATTTGAGGACTTTATACAAGTGTCCATCGCTTAGATGGACATTGATGCGGTGAAATGTCCTCTGGCTAGGTGTGAAAATCGGTTAGTTGGGCATAGGGACGGTGAATTCCCCGTAATTAATGATGCATTTGAAGCTGTTTTATAGACCAGTGAAGAAGCGGGATTTAAAATCTTTCATATAACTTCGACTTGCAGAAATTTGCAAACCTGATTTAAGAATAAGGGTATAGTCACCTTTTCCTTTAGGTTCAAACTCTCTTATCGCATGTAAATTTACGATTGCAGACCGATGTACACGTTGAAATATATTAGGATCTAACAATTCAACCATTTTACTTAACGATTCTCTTTTTAAGAAACTACCCTCATCAGTGCTAATTTCAAGATAGTCACCAGCGCCTTGTACTACTGAAATATTTTGCACGGGCAATAGAAATATTTTTTTATTACGCTCAAAAGCCATAAATTCAGGATACGTTGAAATTGAAGACATTGAAGATATTGCCTGAGCAACTTTTTGTGCTTCATCACCATTTACAAACTGTAAACCATGCTTGAAGGCAAAGTAAAAACTACACCACACCAAAGTGACTAACGAAAAATTAAGTGAACCACCAAACCATCTTGTCCAAGGACTATCCCACAATACAAAACCATTTTGTGCCGCACTTACTGGGTTAATCAGCAATGTCACCACTGTACCGATTAAATAAGAAGTAGCGATACAAAGAGTGAGCATTGGAATGGTTCTATGAAACTTAGATTTATCCAATAGTGGGATGAATAACAAGGTAGAAAATAAGCCTAAAACGCCATAAAGTAAATTTCTGACAAATGCTACTTCAATAAGTTTGTCTTGGCTCAAACCTGACAAAAACATGATAAAAGTGGTTACTCCCCAAAATACCAAATGGAATCGCCAAAATTCTCGGCCTAGTGGTTTTTTTGAAGTTTGTTTTTCTAGGTTATTCAATTGTTGATCCAAGGCAAGTAGTCCTCTGCTTTGATGACGAAGTTGAGCACTATCTCATTTGGTATTGCCTTAATCAAGTTTCAAAACATGAGGATGGTTGTAATTGCTATTATTCATTGTGTTTAGATAATAAATAGTGTGAAAACGTGAAGGTTCGTGTGAATGGATGATTAATATTGATGAATATATGTCATAACTTATGATACTTCTTGTACTCGTTATCTACTTGTTTTTCCTTGCTTCAGCTCACTGATCGAGATAGATTTAATGGCAAGTTCAGCCGTTACTTGTTTGAGTCGTAGTTCTCTCCTAATTATCCATAAAAGGGATATTGGACTAATACTGACTTTTAAAAGAGTAATGTCTCAGTCATCTTTATATAAATTTTCAACTTTATTAATTTAAAGACAAGAGTTAATTATAAAGCTCCGATAAATCTACATGTGATACATGAGCAAATAATTATATTAGGGATTATTTTTGATGAAATACTATAAAGTTCAGGTTCAGGAAGAGTTACCATCAGATGTTAATAAAGTTTGGCAATTACTTCGTGACTTTGGCAACATTAAAGCCTGGGCTACAGGGAACGTAGTAAAAATTGAAGGCTCAGGTGTCGGTATGATAAGGCATATAGAATTCGATTTAGACAAGGTAGTTGAGCGCTGTGAAGCCCATGATGATGATAATATGACCTTTACTTATCGTTTACTTGAATCGCCTTGGCCAATGTCTAATTATGTTGCAACGGTAATACTCACGTCAGCAGGAACTGGGGAAACATTGATTGAATGGTCATCAAGCTATCAAGCCGAGCCAGAACAAGCTGAAGCAGTTAGAAATCTAATCGAAAGCACCTATCGTATGGGCTTTATTGCTCGATTACGTAAAACGTTATCAAAGTAATAAATTTGCAATTAATATGTTGGCCGACGAAGGTTAAAATAACTAAATTCAACTTATGATACAGCTTTGCAATCCACGCAAGAATAAAACTGTACACTGAGTTGTTTACTTAGTTATACATTTAAGCCAACCGAATACGCTCCTTCACGGGAATGAATTTATTAAAAGGATTTTACATTTGAATATCAAAGTTACATTTATTATTTCTCTATTCTTTTTTTGTCTTTCTTCATGCGTGTTTCTTCCTGAAACGGCAGAAGACCAGCAGTATTATGACCAGTGTAAAATGGTGACAAAAAAACTAACACTCAAGGCTAATGTCAATAAAAAACATTCGATGTGTGGAGGGAAGGACTTTAAAGATGATCCTATCGTATGCTTAGTTGCAAACGGAGTAATTGCATCAGCTTCTATCGTCGTTTCAGGTAGCATTGTTTTGATAGGTAACACGATACATTGGCTTGAGTATAAAGCTTCGTGTTAGTAAAAAACGCTAATTAACAATTGCTTGGCAAGTACTGTTACTTTATTTGACGTTATAAAATGGGATTGTATAAATGAAAATCAAGGAAAATGTCCGCTGGGGTATCATAGGCTGTGGTGCGGTAACGGAAGTGAAGAGCGGCCCCGCTTATCAAAAAACAAATGGATTCCAATTAGCTGCTGTAATGAGAAGAGATGAAAAGTTAGCGAAGGATTATGCTAAAAGACATGAAATTGAAAAATATTATTCCACTGCGGATGATCTCATTAATGATGAATCGATTGATGCTATCTATATAGCAACCCCCCCTGACACACATAAATTATATGGTTTACGTGTCGCTGAAGCCGGAAAAATTTGTTGTATAGAAAAACCATTAGCGCCAAGTTATCAAGACAGTAAGGCTATATTAGAAGCTTTTGAAAAAGCAAAAATACCGCTATTTGTTTCATATTACCGTCGTTCATTACCTCGCTTTAATAAAGTGAAAGAACTATTAGACAAAGGTGAAATTGGCGAGGTAAGACATATCAATTGGCACTTTAATAAACCGGCGAATGACGTCGATTTATCGCAGCAATATAATTGGCGTACTGATAACAAAATTGCTCTGGGAGGATATTTTGATGACCTCGCCAGTCATGGTTTAGATCTTTTTTCCTATCTAGTGGGCGAATATGATGTGGTTAAAGGGATAGGTTTAAATCAACAAGATTTGTACTCATCTTTTGATTCTGTATCTGCTTGTTGGACACATAAAAGTGGTATTACAGGATCGGGAAGTTGGAATTTCGGTGGTTTTTCAAGACAAGATAAAGTCACCATTAATGGTAGTAAAGGTGAGATAACCTTTTCAGTGTTTGATGAAGACCCTATTTCAATTTGCAACTTAACAGATAAGAAAGAAATTTATATTGAAAACCCTGAAAACATTCAGCTTTATCATGTGAAAAATATTAGAGAACAACTTATAACGGGAACTATGCATCCATCAAATGGCTCAACGGCTACACATACGAGTTGGGTTATGGATCAAATATTAAGAGTCGATTATTAAGATCCAATGAGCTTATAATAAGGGAACTTTAGTGTTTATCTTTAGTATTAATCGTAATGGGCTGGCATTACTTTTATAAACAAAATGGCTCAAAGCTTCTCAATATAAAAATATTCAAATAATCGATAAAATTAATAGGAAGGTGATATGAAACTCAATATTAAAAATGGATTATTTGTGTTGCTTAGTTCTTTTTTACTTTCAGCATGTAGCTTCAGTTTTATCTATAACAATTCAAATTGGTTGAGTAATTGGTACCTTGATGATTACGTAACATTAAACCAAGAGCAGCAACAAATTTTTGATAGCACATTTGAAGAACTTCATTTTTGGCACAGACAAACTCAGCTAAGAGAGTATTACTTACAACTTGAAGTACTGAAAAAACAAGTTAATGAAGGGATCTCAGAAAATGAAATTGATACCCTGTTAGCGAGTATTAAAAATCATTGGTTAGTGGTGCGAGAAAAAGCCAAACCTCACCTTATTTCATTAATCCATACTTTTAATAAAACTCAAAGACAACAAGTTATTGATGAAATTGAGAATGTTAATAAAGAACGTATCGAAGACCGTGATGAACTCACTAATGTTCAATGGTACAAAGAAGCATGTAAGGAAAGGCAACAGCAATTCAAAAAGTGGCTAGGTAGGTTAACCAAAGGTCAGAAAGCTGAAGTATGTAATTTTGTCAAAGAGTATTCATCAACTTTTACGCACAGGATGGAATACCGTATAAGATGGCACTCAGATTTTAAACAAGCTTTAGCAATGGATATTAATGAGCAACAGTATGAAGTTATGTTCGCGGAACTTATCTCTAATCCAGAGTCATTAAAGTCTGATGAATATGTAAAATTATCTAAAATTAATACTGAAATATCAGTGAAAATATTTCACTTTATATTGAACAATTTAACGAACAAACAACGTAAGCGATTTAATAATGAAATAGACGATCTTATTGATGATTTAAAAGCACTTGAGGTAGATGATTAGCAAAATTATCCACCAAACTGGCAGATAAATATAACTTTATGCCATAATCTTACTAGCTTATATCCGTTTCCTGAATCTGATCTGCAAAGAAGCACTAATAACGTGTCGACCAATAAAGTGCAGCAATTTTTAGAATGTTTATGCGATAAGATTTGATGTTTTATTATTAATCCCCCATCTATCTATACTTTATAAATATGAAAGGAGATTGTGCCATCGTATCAGTAAGGACAAAAAAGACGTGTTGTTACTGTCTACATACCTCGATGCACAAACAGGCATCAGCTACTGAGATATACTCTATTGAATCCAAAAATTAAAATTAATTTTATCAACAGTATAGACCAAATAAGTGCAAGTAATTGGCAGAAACTCAATAATTCTCTTTGTCCTTTTCTTCGTTATGATTTTTTTGATGCACTTGAAAAAAGTGAATCTGCAAGTGCGAAACAAGGATGGCAACCTCATCATTTAGTCGCAACCCTTCAACATGAAGTAACAGCCATTATGCCTATGTACCTGAAAAGTCATTCTTGGGGGGAATATGTTTTTGATTGGGATTGGGCCGATGCTTTTAAACGTCATGGTGTAGAGTATTACCCTAAATTAGTCGCTACGATTCCTTTTACGCCGGTGAGTAGTGTTAAATTGCTTTCATCACAAGTACAAGTTCATGAATTATTTGAACCCTTAATCGAACATTGTGAACAAGAAAATATTAACAGTTGGCATATTCTGTATTGCCGTGAAATTAAAACTGACTTACCTGAGGATATTTTTCAAAGAAATACAGTACAGTTTCATTGGTTTAATCGTAATTATGGAACATTTGATGATTTTTTGAGTACATTTACTTCGCGTAAAAGAAAAAATACGCGCAAAGAAAGGCTTTCGATCACTCAGCAAGGTATTAACATTCGTCAGTTATCCAATGATGAAATTACCGAAGCAGACCTTAAGTTTTTTTATTTAACTTACCAACTGACTTATTTAAAAAGGGGGCATCAACCTCACCTGAGTTATGCGTTTTTTAAGCAAATATTATCGAGCATGGCCAATAATATTTTATTGATCATTGCCAGTGATAATGAAGAAGACATTGCGTGTGCACTCTTTATTTACGACGATGCTCAATTATATGGTCGGTACTGGGGGTGCACTAAACAATACAATAATTTACATTTTGAACTTTGTTATTATCGCGGAATTGAATTTTGCATTGAAAAAAAACTAACAAGTTTTAATCCGGGGACTCAGGGGGAACACAAAATTCAGCGGGGATTCGAGCCGGTATTAACACACTCTTACCATTGGATTAAACATCAAGCGTTCAGAGGGGCAATTAGAGACTTTTGCCAACAAGAGCAAGAACATATGCTAATGTATCAACAAAAATGTCAGCAATTATTGCCTTTTAAACAATCAAACGAATAATAGAAGAATATATGATGAATAAACCTTTTTCCCAAGCTTGTGAAAATAATAAACAACCCATTGTCGATATTTTGACAACAGTATTTTCAGAAAATAAACATGTGTTAGAAATTGGCTCAGGTACAGGGCAACATGCTGTTTTCTTTGGTCAGAAATTACCTCACTTAACGTGGCAAACCAGTGATTTATCGATAAACCATCAAGGTATTAATTTGTGGTTAGACGAATCAGGTAGTGCCAATGTACAAAGACCTATCGTTATTGATTTAGACAAGACTTGGTCGATGCCAAAAGGTGAATTTCCAGTTGATGGGCTATATACCGCTAATACACTGCATATAATAAGTTGGCCTTTGGTGGTTAAGTTTTTCGAAAATATTAAGTCAAATTTAGCAGCTGATGCTAACGCTTGCATATACGGCCCCTTCAATTATGAAGGGAAGTTTAGTAGTGAAAGTAACGCCAATTTTGATCTATGGCTAAAAGAAAGGGATGTAAATAGTGGAATTCGCGATATTGAAGCAATTTTATTGTTAGCAAATTCCGCGGGCCTTACTTTAATTAACGATCATGCAATGCCTGCTAATAATCGCCTTTTGGTTTTTTCAAAATCATAGCATCATATATCATTTTGTTTACTGGTCATTACTTACTCAGAAGGCATTTTTGATGCGAACTGCAATGAATCTAAATAAATACAATACTTTGTTCGAAAGCCCTTCAGTTGAAGGTTTTATAGCATTGAGACATAAAATAGGTTGGGGCGAGACAGACGTTGAAATGGCTAGAAATAGTTTAGCTCATTCATTATTTCATGTAGTCATTTATGATGAATCTAGCATTATTGGCATGGGGCGAGTAGTCGGTGATGGCTCAATGTATTTTTATGTTCAAGATGTAGTTGTTGACCCTGATTACCAAAAACAAGGTATTGGCCGTGCCTTGATGGCGGAAATTGAACGTTATTTATTAGTCGTTGCTAAAAAAGGTTCAACGATCGGACTTCTAGCCGCTAAAGGCAAAGAAAGCTTCTATAGTCGATACGGGTACCTTGAAAGGCCCAGTGATTCATTAGGAAATGGAATGTGTAAATTCATATAGGATCTATTTGATACTATTCAATACAATTTACTTACTTAAGCAGACGACTTGATGAGTTATACTGTATTTTGTGAGCCATTAAAATTCGAGATTAATCGATTGTGAAATACCATTACCTGATAAATGATCAGGTTACATTTTGTTTTGATTTGGAAGAACGATACATCGAATGTAACGGTCTTAAACAGCTCTTACAGCTTAAAGAAGCTCAAATCTTAAAATACATGATTGATCATAATGGCGATAGTATTTCATCCAAAACGATACTGGATGATAATTGGGCCTATTGGAGTGACAAAAGAGTACTTCATAAAGTATTCTCCAATCTACGGAAAAAATTCAAAATTGTTGGTTTTCCCGAAAATGGATTTGTCGCTATCGGAGCCGAATATCAATTTAATTACACTTGCCAGTTGATTGAAGAACCTCAAGTAATACCTTCCCTTATGCCTTCTAACCACTTCAAAATTGCTGGTTTCGTGGCGTTATTTTTGTCAACGTTACTCTTGCTAATTTTGGTCTTAAATTTCGATTTCAACGAAGAAGATAGCCAACTAATTAGCATAGACAGTTTACTGCTAGCAACACCAATTAAAGGCGTTTCTACAGACCCATCTTTATCTCCTGATGGACGTCATCTTGCGTTTACTTATCGAAAAGGCTCGCCAGATGACGGTTCTCAAATTGTATTATCAACAGACAGTAATAATAAATTTATTTTTTTAACGGAAAATTATAATGACCAAGTTCCATCATGGAGTCCATCGGGGAAGAAAATTGTCTTTCAAAGGCGTTCAACTGAAAGTTGTGAGATATTACTCATTCATCTTGATGATAATTATAGTAAAATAGGTGAAATAGAATCATTAGCGGATTGCAACAAGCATACGGTAATGACAAGTTTTACTTGGAAATCAGAGCATGAACTTTTTTTTACTAAAAGAAATAAGCTTTTTGGGCCATACACTATCTTTACAATTAATTTAAAAGATAAAAGTACATCCGCTTATTTTACCTATGATGATAAACAATATTCGGGAGTAGGGCATTATTTTATTCATTACAGCTCATTTCATCAATCACTCTTTTCGTTATCAAGCAAAGACCGTAGGCGTTCATACTTAAATGAAATAGTAGATAAAAATCGCTCAAGCATGATAAAAATATTTGATGATGCTTTATGGGGTATAGGTTTTATCAAAGAAAAAGCTGTCTTTATTGATTTGGACAATCAAATAAAGTCTTTTTCAATGAATGATCCCAGCCAGTTGACGACGATATTAAAAAATCCACTCAAGAAAATTGCCTATCCTGTTATTAGTGAAAATAATCAACAAATTGCGATGATCTCAGGCAATACTTATCGACATGATTTGCAAAAAATGGACCTGAAAAGCCATGAGGTTTCTGATGTGTTTTCCTCTCAAACATCACTGACATCACCTAAATTAGTGGGTAACAATATTTATTACCAATCAGCAGAGTCTGGTGTACATCAATTATTTTTACATAAAGATAGTATAAACCAACAAATAACAAGCTTTACCCATAATAGAGAAATAAACTATTTTGTTGTTTCTGATGATGAGCAGTGGCTGGCAATCGACTTTATGGACGGTACTGAACTATACCAACTAAATGAAAATGGCCTGATATTTAAAAGCAATTTTTCAAATATGCATAATCCTGCATTTTCGAATAATAACCAACGCATGCTTTTGAGCACTCAAATTACCCGTGGTAAGAACAAGATTGAACAATCGACTATCGTTGAATATTACATAGATAGCGCTGAAAAAACGGGTATATCTATTAAGAATGGTCGTTTTGGGCTGTATCATAACAATGGTATTATTTTCGTTTCTCCTGATAGAACAATCAACCTTTTTGAACTCAATAAAATAACTATTATATCCTCAAATACTACGCCAAGAACACCTAACTTATTTGCGGTAAATGATGTGTCTATTTTTGTGAGTGACCCGAAAGAAATGATAGTAATTGATATCGAAAGTGGAAAAGAAACAACGCTTCCTCCAGTTCTAAGTGGAGAAGTTACTGTGAATAATTCGACTATTTATTTCAGAAAACAAGTAGTGGGTAGCACTATGATTTATACCAGTGATATTACCCACACAAGCAAATGATTAAAAGCTGTGAATTGATGAATTCTCGGTGGTTATAACTTATTAGCTAAGATCAATTGCTTCATCATATATTCATTTTTCGGGGATAACTTAAGTGCTTTTTCATAATTTCTAATTGCTTCTTTTTTATTCCCCATGCCCAAATAAGCTTCACCTAAACTGTCAAAGACATTGGAACTTTTTGGGTACAATTGAACATTGATTTTGAACAATGCCAGTGCTTGGTTAGTTTTGTCTTTTTGAAGTAATACGTATCCCAAGTTGTTCAACGTAGTTTCATTAAAGGTGATATCATGCTTATTCATTGACACAGCAAGCTTCAATGCTTTTTCAAAACCCTCTTGCTCAAAAGCCTTAATTAAACGAGAAAGTGGCACAGATATGCCAGCTGCCCAGCCATTTTTACGTCTCATTTCTGGGATATAAAACCCGGCTATTTCATCAATAAAAAATATTGGTTCGCCACCTGAAAGATTACCTAACACCACTATAGATAAGTTATCTTCAGGATAGATAATAAGCGTGCTAGCGTTTGCCCCTGTGGCGCTAACTGCAGGGTGTTTCTCACGGACGATTACTTGCCAACCAAGCGCGGAACCATTTTGTAAGTTTCCAAAACCGCCAACTTTACCATTGTTCAATATTTGAGGAGACCAAAGTTTAGCCAAACTGTTTGGTTTTTCAAATAGTTCACCTTGCTGTAATGCAATGGCATATTGAGCAAGCTCAGTTGCTGTAGAGCTCATTCCTGCGGCAGGCCTTAAAAATAATGGCCACTTACCATTTATGTTATTTAACTTACCGTTGTTATCATAACGATATTGACGGGCTTGGTTAGGGATTGAAAGTTGTGGATAAGCAAATCCAGATAATATGGTTTTACTCATCTTTATTTTTTGCAATTGTTGTTCTGTGATAAAATCAACAAAGGGTTGCCCACTAAGTTTATCAATGATCATTCCAAGTAAAACATAACCCGTTTGGTTATAACTGTATCTACTGTTGCTTGGTGATTCGAACGGAAGTGTTTTGACCTGTTCCCAAGCATCTGTCGCCTTCAACGAAATTAATTCGAAGCCTCTGCCTGTCATAATGTCAGGTAATCCTGATGTATGCGCTAAAAGTTGTTTAGTCGTAAGCGTGCGCCATTTAGGTGGCAAGTCTGACAAGTAAGTTGAAATTGGGGCTGTTAAAACCAGTTTATCTTGTTCAACCAATTGCATGATTGCAACACCTGTAAACAGTTTTGTCATGGAGTTAATTGGAAATATAGTTTTGTCGCTTACCAGCACACCATCTTGTACATTCGATATTCCATAATTACCCGTTCTAACAATCTTGTTATCTTTTACGATAGCTAATTGCAGTCCAGGTATCTTTTTATGTGCCATTATTTTATGAATAAAGTCATCTAGTTCATCACCGTGCACATGAGTGGTGGTTAATAAAATAGATGATATTAATATTAGTCGCTTTACAGCGTTATTCAGTAAATTGTATTTTTTCACAAAAACTCCAAATTTTTTATAAACTTTTATTGGGAAGCATAAGTTAGTTTATCTACATTTTTAGCCTAATTTAGGAAAAAGCAGTCTGCTATTAGGCCAACAATTCTTAAGGGTAAGACAAATATTTAACACGCTAGCTTATTTCCTTACGTGGGTAAATCTTAATTAAAGAGCGCTAATATATGAAGTTACTTCGAGTTACTCACGCTTACCTCCGCTTACTTGTGTCTATTTAAGTCACTATCTGATTGATTTTTAGTTATTACTTATTGAAAAAGCCACTCTGATTAGTTTTTTATACTATGCTTTTAAATATACAGATCTATGACGTCGGATTTGTATATTTACTGCAATGTAATCGGACTAATTCAGATGTCAGCCTAAACATTAATCAATAATAGAGTAGAAAAATATGATAAAAATAGCTTTGTTTTGCATATTAATTTTCTCCTTAGTTGGCTCATCATATGCGGACTCTGTTCAAATAAAATACATCAAAGCAAGAAAAGGTTCAGCATTAGACCAATATGGTATCGATTTAGTTAAATTCCTGATTGAAGTTTCTGGTGAAAAAGCACACTTTATTCCAATAGAGGACACAGGTTCACAAACTAGGCGACAATTACTTATGCAGGAAGGGTATTACGATATTGATTGGTTTGGATCAACAAAAAAAGTTGACACGCTTGTCGTTCCTATTCGATATCCTATTTTGAGAGGACTTTTAGGACATCGTGTTTTTATTACGAATAAAGAAACTCGTGTTTTAATCAATTCTGAAATGTCCTTTAATCAGTTAATTAAATTTAGCATTATCCAAGGAGAAGGATGGGGAGATGTAATGATTTTAAAAAACGGTGGATTTACAAAGATGAAAACTATTGCAGATTTTAACTCTCTTTTTAAAATTATTGAAGTAAACCGATCATCTTTATTCCCTCGGTCAATTATAGAGCCCTATCAGGAATTAGATGAGCGTTGTAGCTTGAATGAAAACTATGAATGTACTGACAGAAATCTACTGATAGATGATAAATGGTTACTGGTTTACAAACTTCCCATGTTTATATTTGTTTCCCCTAAACGCCAAGATCTTATAAAAATCTTTAATTCAGCCTTTGAAAATCATTACGAAGAATTCCTCGTGTTTTTTAATAATCACCCATTAATAAAAGATGCACTCAAAAAGCTAAATAATCGAACAGTGTTTCAGATACACGGAACTAAGACACTTAGCAATGAAACCCTTAACATACCGGACAAATATTGGATGGATACTTACACTAAGCCCTTTTAAATTGACAACATAGTCTTTATTTTTATCTAGCTAATTTGAGCAATGCTCTTGTCGAAATGCAGAAGGGCTTTGATCGAATAATCTTTGAAACTGGCGACTAAAATAACTGTGATCAGCAAAGCCCGTATCATTGGCAATAGTGGCAATGGCAATATTGGTTTCTATAAGTAAACGTCGCGCATTTTCTAAACGCACTTCATTGATAAATTGTTTAGGTGTCTTTCCTAAAAATTTTTTAAACCGCCGTTCCAAAGCACTAATAGATAAGTGTGTTACTTCGGCGAGTTCTTTCAAACAAATATTCTGCATATAGTTTTTTCGAACATAAGCAACAGGTTCTTTTAAAGCATCCATTCCTGATAACGCTAGCGACGTTTTCTCTAGATGTCGTGAAATGCCGTAAGAACCTATTGGTTCACCTTGTTCATTAAGTAAAGGCCGTTTCGATGTAGTAAACCATGCGATATCACCTGATTTAGTATTATTCATTTCCAAACGGTTATTGACGATTTCGCCATGCATTACCTTTTGGTCGTCGACACTATACTGTCTCGCAAGGTGAACAGGAGAAAAATCAAAGTCACTGAGCCCCGTAATTTGCGCCAGTGAAGTTACGCCAATATGTTCCAGAAAGAATTGGTTCGCATAAACAAAACAGCCATTCTCATCTTTTACCCAAAAAATCACATCCGGCATTAAGTCAAACATTTCAATGATTTGTTTAACGCTGAATTGATTAATAAACTTATCTATGTGACTTGATGACATGTTTTTTTTGATCATATTTCATACTTTATTGATTTCGACAATAGAATAACTATTCTTTTCAATTAATGCCTTGTACCAGACCCTTTCTCGATTCACTGAAATCTGCATCTTCAAGTGGGGGGGAATATAAAGCTTGAGAATAAACGTAAACGAAATTGATCATTAAACGAAATAACAATGTATGAACTTTCTGCAAAGTTTATAACGCCGATTTTGTTGCATACAAAACCGATTTACTCTTAACACTATACAGAAGAACCTCTCTATAGTAAATAATCGCCTATGGGTGATATTCATACAAATAAGCTTAAGAAATATGGTTTTATATTTTAAGCGCACCAGCTCGTTGTTAAACAGGTTAATCAAAAAAGCCAAGTTAAAATTTTGTATGACTAGAGGAAAAATACATTTCAATCGTCTTTATCTATAGGAAATAGAAAACTAGGCATAACAATAAAACTAGAAGGGTTCAGTTATCAGCGAATGAACATGTCGTATCGTTTTTACTCTACCTAAATATAATAAAAAGATATAAAAGGCAAAAAACATGATTAAAAAATCACATAAAAGCTTTAATAAATCTCTGATAGCTAAAAGCATAAGTTTAATGCTTGGCACAACAGTGGTCGCACCCGTTATCGCTGAAGAGACAAAAAAAGAAGAAGAAAAAGTTGAAGTTATTCAAGTAACAGGTATGAGAGGTAGCTTATCTCAATCAATGAATGTTAAACGTCAATCAACAGGTGTTGTTGATGCTATTTCTGCTGTAGACATGGGGCAATTTCCTGATACCAACCTTGCAGAATCTTTGCAACGTATTACTGGTGTATCAATTAACCGAGTTAATGGCGAAGGTTCAGAAGTCACAGTCCGTGGCTTTGGCGGTAACTTTAATTTAGTGACTTTAAATGGTCGTCAAATGCCAGCAGCTAACGTAGGTACTATTACAGGTAACCCACAAGATAAAGGCGCAGCAGGTACGAGTCGTTCATTTGATTTCTCAAATCTTGCCTCTGAAGGTGTTAGTGGTATAGAAGTATATAAAACAGGTCGCGCTGCAGGTTCTTCTGGTGGTATTGGTGCAACAATCAACATCAATACAGTTAAACCTCTTGAGCAAAGCGAAAACTCAGCTTCTATTGGCGTTAAAGGCGTTAAAGATGAAAGTGGTGATGGTATCACTCCTGAAATAAGTGGTGTAACTACTTGGGTAAATGAAGACTCAACGTTTGGTGTTTCATTATTTGGTTCATTCCAAGAACGTGACTCTGGTAGTCGCCATATGAGTACGGAAGTATATGAGTTGCGCACGTATAATGGTGCAGATGATTTAAATTCTCTTACTATTCCTGGTGCAACCGTTGTTAATGAACCTACTATCGGTCAAATCCTAGCCATACCAAGCAACATAGGTATCGGCATTAACGAAGACAATCGTGAACGTACCAATGCGATGTTAACGTTGCAATATCAACCAATGGACGAGCTTAGATTCACTTTTGATGCAACGTATGCAAAAAATGAGAAAGAATCTACATCACTTATTGATGGTATCTGGTTTGCGCGACAATTCAGTTCAGTTGAATTTGATGGTAACCCAGTAGTGTCTACGCCTGTTAAGTTTTCTGAGACAGGTGGTGCAAATAACCAAGTTATCGGTAAAGATTTTTTCTTCCAGAATTTAGCACTAGCAACAAAAGATGAATTAAAATCTTTTGGCTTTAATGCTGCGTATGAAGTTAATGATGATTTAAGCTTAAGTTTTGATGTTGCCTCCTCAGAAGCATCAAGCGGCGGTGCTGGCCCGCTAGGACTTAACTCTGTTCGCTTCAATATAGCGGGTGCAACTGCTGGTTTTCAAACAGTTGACTTTACTCAACCAATTCCTGCAGCAAGTATTTTAGTTGAAGATACGCTTAAAGGTGGTAACGGTAACGGGATTTTTGATAAAGCTGATATTGGATCTCAAGTCTCTCAAACCGATATGTCTAATCAAGTTTCAAATGTTGACCAATTCCGTTTTGAAGGTCAATGGGCGGGTGATGACATTATCGTTGATTTTGGTGTTGGATATATTTCAACAGAAATGACACAAACTCGTCAAGCGTCAACTGATGCTCTAGGTGATTGGGGTGTAACCGCACCGGGCGATATTCCAGAGGGTTTATTTGATCAAAGCTGTACTGCTTGTGCATTTGAAGATCACGATATGTCTGGTGTTGACGGAGCTGATACGCTTTCTCCTGGTGGTACAACAATTCCACTAGGTAGTGTTTCATTTAGTGGTGACCCGGTTGCACTTCTAAACGCAGTTGGTCCTGCATATGGCGTATCTTTAGCGGGTCGTTCAATTAATACCGATGATGATAATACCGTTGAAGAAGATATCTTATCTGTATATGTTCAAGCGCAAATGGATTATGACGTTGCTGATATGACATTAAACATTGTTGCTGGTTTACGTTACGAGCAAACAGATGTAACTTCATCGTCGAATCAATTTTTGCCTACTCAAATTATTTGGGAAGCTGATAACGACTTTTTACCCGTACTAGGTTCTACAGTCGAAACGATTAAAGACGAAAATGACTACTCTAATTTTCTACCGAGTATTGATTTTACGCTAAACGTAAACGATGACATTAAAGCCCGTGCTTCTTTTAGTAAAACATTGGCGCGACCTTCTTATGATCAACTGTTCCAATCTACGTCAATCTCACCTCAACCACGCATAACAGCATTAGGTGGTGTAGCAACTGGTACATCGGGTAATGCTCAATTAGATCCACTTGAATCAACAAATATTGATTTATCTTTAGAGTGGTATTACAGCGATTCTAGCTTAATTTCTATAGGTTATTATAGAAAAGATGTTGAAAATTTTGTCGGTATCGCGCAAAGTCAAAAAACATTATTTGGTTTGTTAGATGCCACTTCAGGTGCTGAGGGTACAACTTCAGGTGACGCAATAGCTGCATTGAACGCTGGAGGTTATGATGTTAACGAAGTTAACTTATTTACCATGTCGGCAGTTTTGCAAAATCCAGCAGACTTTCCTAATGGCGCTGCAGATTTTCAAGACCCTGTTGCAAATCCAACCTTTGAGGGGCAAGTTTTTGCCGCTTATGATGTTTATGCACAAGCAGGTGACCCAGAATTACAATTTCAAGTAACGGGCCCTGTTAACGATAAAAGTGCAGTGATCGATGGTTTCGAATTTGCATGGCAACATTTCTTTGGTGAAACCGGTTTTGGTTATCAATTAAACTACACGACCGTAAATGGTGATATTGGTTATGATAATGGTGGCTCTATCAATGTAGACCAATTTGCATTGGAAGGCTTAAGTGATACAGCTAACGCAGTATTAATTTATGAGATGGACGGCTTTTCAGCACGTATTGCTTATAACTGGCGAGATGAGTTTTTAAGTACAACTAACCGTGGTAAAGGTCCGCGTAACCCTGTATATCTTGCTGAAGCTGAGCAAATCGATATTAACGTGAGCTATAGCCCACTTGAAGACTTAACGGTAAGTTTAGATATTATTAACTTAACTGAAGAAGGTCTTCGTAAGTATGGCCGTAGTAAAAACAATATCTTCTTTGTTCAAGAAGCTGATAGACGTTTTGTGTTAAGTGCTAATTACAAATTTTAGACTTTGAATGAAATTTTCAGTTTAATCAATTAACTGAAGATATTTATTCTCTACCATTCCTCATATTGTACGGTGAATTTTTTTTATGAGGATTGGTACTACCTAAGAGTGAAACATGATATTAATGTTTCATTCTTTTTTTAAAGTCATTGTTCCTAGTAATTTATGGGGATATGACGCAACTTTATAATAAAGCGAAGTATGCGATGAGCAATGCAGTTGTCTTAAATAATGTAGACCATAAAGATATTAAGATTGATACACGACCTGAATCTAATTTAGATGTAAATCGTACTTTGGTATACGCGACTGAAATAGGCGAATTACATAAAGAATTTCCATTGGTCTTTCACAAAAATCCTGAAACGGGACTCACACAATTACACGCAATATTGGGTTTGGAAAGAGATGAAAACCTGTTTGTGGGTGAAAATGGTTGGACAACTCGATTTGTACCCGCATTACTCGCACGAGGCCCATTTAGTTTAGGATATAAAAAAACGAACAAAGAAAATAACGAAAAACAAGATCCTGTCATTTGTATCGATATGGAAGATACTCGGGTAAATACTGAGCAAGGTGAAAATGTTTTTCTGCAATTTGGCGGCGAAGCACCATATCTAAATTATGTAAAAAAAGCACTGCAATCAATTGATAGTGGAATGCAATTTGATAAAACACTTTATACGCTTGTTGAATCAATGAATTTGTTGGAACCTGTATCTATTAACATTAAGCTAAGTAATGTAGAAGAAGTTAATTTCACTGATTATTATACGGTTAACCAAGATAAGCTCGCAAAATTAGATAGCGCTCATCTCACCGATTTAAACCAATATGGCGTGCTTAGTTTGCTATATTTTATCTTGTCGTCAATGGGGAATTTTCAAACATTGATAACACTAAAGAATGCAAAATCTGCAATGTATTAATCCTTTGTTGAAACTGTATATTCTAACATAACGAAGGGCATGCATGATGACGTTTAAAAACAAGACTAAAAATGTAGTAAAGGTACTTGAAGGGGTTACGCCTCAGACTATCCCTTATGATGACTTGTTTTCACAAAACCAGCCTATTATTTTAAAAGGCTTGGTTAAAGATTGGCCCTTAGTCAAAGCGGGACAATCCTCTGTTCAGCAACCCGTCAATACTGTGATGTCGCAACTTGAGCAGCATTACAGTAAACGTCCATTACTTGTTTATAAAGCTCCTGCTGAAAATAAAGCTCGTTTTGGTTATAACAAAAGCTGCACTGGTTTCAACTTCTCCAGTAATAGAAGTACTATTCCAGAAGTTTTTGATGCAATACGAAGCCAACTAACGCAAGAAGAACATGATTATTTCTACATCAACTCACTCAGATTTGATGAGGGATTTCCAGAACTTAATCAAACGAATACCTTAAACTTTGATCATGCCGAATTTAAAAACAACCAGCCGGTTTCAAAAATTTGGTTAGGCACAGAATCTGTTGCCGCCGCACATTTTGATCAACCCAAAAATATAGCTTGTTGTGTGGCAGGTAAACGACGTTTCACTTTATTTCCGCCTGAGCAAATAAATAATTTATATCCTGGCCCTTTAAGCCCAACACCCGGAGGCCAAGTGGTGACGTTAGCAAATCTCAGTCAGCCAGACTTTACCCGTTTTCCTCGTTTAAAAGAGGCGCTGGAAAATGCTTATATTGCGGAACTTGAACCGGGCGACGGCTTATATTATCCCAGTATGTGGTGGCATGAAGTAGAAGCTTTTGATCGTTTCAATGTCATGGTGAATTATTGGTGGATGGAAGCAGAACCTTATTTAGGTAATCCAATGGATGCATTAATGCATGCCATGATGAGCGTTAGAGATCGCCCCGCAATAGATAAAGAAGCATGGAAAGCATTATTTGATTATTACATTTTTGGTGATAGTGAAAATGTACGTGCACATTTACCGCCAGAAAGTCATGGCGCATTATCCGATATTGACGAAAATCAAGCGAGAAGACTGGGTGCTATGTTGAGAAATAACCTCAATCGCTAACACTCAGACTATAACAATTAAGTCAGAAAATATTACATTATCGCTGATGCTGAAGCTAAGAGACAAAATATAATGATCGATAAAAAAACAAAAGTAGTTATCGCTGGCGGTGGAACATCAGGTTGGCTTAGCGCATATAGCTTAATCTCTCGTCTAGGCAGCGTATTGGATATTACCCTAGTAGAATCTGATCAAATTGGCACAATAGGTGTTGGTGAAGCGACAATACCAACCATACGAGCCTATCATCAGTTAATAGGTATTGATGAACAAGAATTTATGTCTGCGACGCAAGCAACTTTCAAATTAGGTATTCAGTTTGACAATTGGGGCCAAGAAAAAGACAGTTACTTTCATGCTTTCGGTGAAATAGGTCAACGTTCTTGGATGGCAGAGTTTCATGAATTTTGGATGGAAGCTCAAGCACAAGGTTTTGGTGGAAGCCTCGAAGATTATTGCCTCGAGTTAAAAGCAGCTAAAGCGAATAAATTTGCCAAACAAGCTGGCAAAAAGCCAGTTAATTATGCTTATCATTTCAATGCTACTGCCTATGCCGAATTTTTACGGGCCAAAAGTGAAACGGCAGGCGTTAAGCGTGAAGAAGGTTTTATAGAACAAGTAACAAAAGATAAATCAGGTAATATTACTTCACTGACTTTAGGTAATGGAAAAGAAATTGCGGGTGATTTTTTTATCGATTGTACTGGTTTTAGAGCACTACTCATTGGAGAAAGTCTTGAGGTGGGTTACCAAGATTGGAGCCATTATTTAGCAGCAGATAGTGCGATTGCAGTACAAACAAAAGCAGTAGAAGCACCACGTCCTTATACTCAAGCGATGGCTCATTCAGCTGGATGGCAATGGCGAATTCCACTGCAAAATCGTGTCGGTAATGGCATTGTATACAGCAGTAAATTTTTATCTGATGACGAAGCCCGTAGTACATTAATGGGAAATCTAACTGGAGAACCGATCTCCGAGCCTAGACAACTACGTTTTACTACGGGGCGACGCGATAAAGCTTGGCATAAAAACTGTGTTGCTATCGGTTTATCCAGTGGATTTTTAGAACCCTTAGAGTCAACCAGTATTCACCTTGTTACAACAGCTTTACTACGACTCATGAAGATGTTCCCCTTCGGTGGAAATACAACTCTACTCGCGGAACAATATAATCGCGAGGTTAAGTTAGAAGCTGAAACTATTCGTGATTTCATAATTCTTCATTATCACTTAACCCAGCGTGATGACAGCCCATTTTGGCAGCATTATCGCACGATGCAAGTCCCTGAATCTTTGACACATCGAATGGCTCTTTTCAAAGAAAATGGTTACGCATGGCTTGACGATGTAGGTTTATTTAGAGTGGATTCATGGGTACAAGTTATGATGGGACAAGGCATTACGCCTTCACAACATCATAAAGGCAGTTGTGTTATACCGACGGAAGGGTTAAAAGAGCAACTGAGGGCACTCAGAGATAGGGTCACAAACTCTGTTGCGCAATTACCACCACATTCAGATTTTATTAACAAATACTGTCCGGCTAAAACTGACTAAGTAACCAAAAGTAGATTTTCCAAGCGAAAGTATAAATTAAAGCTAACTGAACTCAATAAATAGTAGAACATAAAAATGAAAACAAAAGTTGTTATTGTTGGTGGTGGTACAGCGGGTTGGCTAACAGCAGGTATTATAGCTGCTCAGCATTATATAAAAGATGCGCCAGCGCAAAATACAGAAGTTATCCTAGTAGAGTCACCTGACGTTAAAAATTTAGGTGTTGGTGAAGGCACTTGGCCAACCATGCGCGATACTCTACGCCAAATCGGTATTTCAGAGCGGGAGTTCCTCGTTTGTTGTGACGCGAGTTTCAAACAAGCATCAAAATTTGTCGGCTGGTCTCATGGTCAAAATGAACATTATTTTCATCCTTTTACAGCACCGTCTGGTTATGGTGTAGTCAGTATGGCTAAACATTGGTCAGCAACAACGAATGAGATGGATTTTGAAAGTTGGGTTTGTGCGCAAGGTGCTATTTGTGACAACAATTTAGCGCCTAAACTTCCACAAATGCCCGAGTATGCTTTTAGTTTGAATTATGGTTATCACCTTAACGCCGGTAAATTTGTTAAAATGCTCCATCAGCATTGTGTTGATAAACTTGGGGTTAAATATATACAAGGGCATGTTGAGCAAGTTATTCCTACGGAAAATGAGGATATAGCTTCAATTGTATTAACCAGTGGAGAACAAATAGCGGGTGATTTATTTATTGACTGTAGTGGTTTTGCAGCTATTTTGATTGGCAAACACTATCAAGTGCCTTTTAAATCACAGCAGCATATTTTGTTTAATGACACAGCGTTAGCTGTGCAAGTGGAATATACCGATAATCAAACCCCTATCGCTTCATGTACGGTAGCAACGGCTCAAGATAGTGGTTGGATCTGGGATATTTCTCTGCAAAATAGGCGGGGGATCGGCCATGTGTTTTCGAGTGATTTTACCAGTACAGATAAAGCAGAAGAAGCGCTGCAAAATTATTTGAAAAACGATCCATCTCTAAATTCACAAAATATTACCTCTCGCAAAATTAAGTTTACCCCTGGCCATAGAGAAACGTTCTGGATTCAAAACTGTGTAGCTATTGGTGTTTCAGCTGGCTTTGTCGAACCTTTAGAAGCTACCGCTTTAGTACTTATTGAAAAATCAGCCGAGTGGATAAGTCAACAACTCCCTCGAGACAGCAGTGCAATGAAAGTTTTGGCGAAACGATTTAATGAGTTAACCTTGCGACGATGGCAAGAAATCATCGATTTTCTTAAGTTGCATTACATTCTTTCAAGCCGAACAGACAGTGCGTATTGGCGGGCACATCAAGAAGTAGAATCAATTCCCGAAACTTTACAAGAATCATTGCAACTTTGGCGTTCACAAGCTCCAGGGCTGTATGAAACCAATCAACGTTTTGAGCTTTTTTCGTCGGCGAGTAAACAGTATGTTTTGTATGGTATGGGCTTTAATACTGCGCAACAGTTATTAGATCATAAGGAAGCTTCGTTAATAAAACGTCTTCGAAATGAAATGCGCCATAATGCCGAACAATTGTTTAATGTACTACCAACGAATCGGGAATTTTTAACCAGAATATTGAAAAAATAAATAGATCAATTCATGAATCGACGGCAGGTTATAATATAAAATCTGGCTAATGTTGTTAAGCCTTTATCTATTTTACCATAATCAATTCTAGGTATTACAATCGTTAAAACCTACCGCCCCTCCATACACACAATAATCATAGAACCAATAACGCCGATTTTGTTGCATAGAAAACCGATTTATTCTTAACACAATATTGAAAAATGACTTTATAGTAAAAATACAGTAATGGTCGGTGATTTGTTTCTAGGTTTTAGTTAAAAATAGTGAAACTGCATTGCCATAGCATCTATTTATAAAGAGTTAATTATCATGCGTAAAATTAGAATGGGTATGGTTGGCGGTGGAAAAGGCGCTTTTATTGGTGCTATTCATCGTATAGCCGCACAACTCGATAATCAAATTGAGTTAGTTTGTGGAGCGTTTAGTTCTGATCCAGATAATGCTATTTCATCAGGGAAGTCACTATATTTAGACGAAGACAGATGCTACCGCTCTTATCAAGAAATGTTTGAGAAAGAAGCAAAACTTAGTGATGATAAACGTATGGATATGGTGTCTATTGTTACTCCCAATCATCTACACTTTCCTGTTGCTAAAATGGCGCTTGAGTATGGCTTTCATGTGATGTCAGATAAACCCGCGACGGTTGACTTAGCACAAGCGCTGGCGTTGAAACAAATCATTGAACAAACCGATTTATTGTACGGATTAACTCACACTTACACCGGTTACCCTATGATAAAAGAAGCAAAGGCGCGTATTAAATCTGGGCAGTTGGGTAAAATTAAAAAGATTGTAGTTGAATATCCACAAGGTTGGTTAGCGCATAAGGAAGACGAAGGCAGTAAACAGGCGACATGGCGTTTAGATCCTAAAAAATCAGGAATTAGTTGTTGTATGGGAGATATTGGTGTTCATGCCGCCAACCTTGCAGAATACGTGACAGGCCTTGATATCACCGAAGTTTGTGCTGATTTATCTAGTAATGTTACCGGACGAGTACTTGATGATGACGGCACTGTATTGTTACGTTTTAGCTCTGGAGCACAAGGTGTTTTATTAGCAAGCCAAATATCAGTAGGTGAAGAAAATAATCTAAAATTGCGGGTATACGGTGAAACAGCAAGCATTGAATGGTCACAACTTGAACCAAACAGTGTTTGGATGAAGTTTACCGACAAATCGAGTCAGCTGATTCGCGCAGGGGTCGGAGAAATGGATGCCATAACGCAAGCTAACATGAGAACCCCGGCAGGTCATCCAGAAGGTTACCTAGAAGCGTTCGCTAATATTTACACGCAGTTCTCATTTCAAATACGCAGTAGAATATTCCCTAGAACCGGAGAAACAGACACTAGCGACCTTGTCATTATTAATGACGCCGCGATGAATGATGTTCCGGGTATAGAATCGGCAATAAGAGGTATGGCATTTATAGAAAATGTCGTGGCCGCTAGTCAATCTGAATTGAAGTGGCACCCGTTTTTATTAGTTCCACAAAATATCACTATTCCAAACGAACTGAAAAAGGCATAAGAAGTTTTTATGGGAAAATCAATGAAAAAAATTAAAGGCCCCGCTATTTTTCTTGCGCAATTTATTGGCGATGAAGCTCCATTTAATGACTTAACGTCATTATGTCATTGGGCGGCGAGTTTAGGTTATAAAGGTATTCAACTACCCACAGATCCTAAACTTATCGACTTATCAAAAGCGGCAATAAATCAAAGCTATTGTAATGAAATAGCGAAGATAGTTTCAGATGCAGGCTTAGTGATCACCGAGCTTTCAACACACCTTCAAGGTCAACTCGTCGCTGTACATCCAGCTTATGATAAAATGTTCGATGGTTTTGCACCTGAAGCGTTGCGAGATAATCCATCAGCTAGAACAGCGTGGGCGATAGAACAATTGAAATGTGCTGCGAAAGCGAGTGAAAGACTCGGTTTGAAAGCGCACGTTACTTTTTCAGGCGCATTGTTGTGGCACACCTTTTATCCATGGCCACAAAGGCCTCCCGGTTTAGTTGAATTAGGTTTTGAAGAATTAGCTAATCGCTGGTTACCTATTCTCGAAGCGTTCGATGAAGCGGGTGTTGATGTTTGTTATGAATTGCATCCAGGAGAAGATCTGCACGATGGCGCAAGCTTTGACCGTTTTCTTGAAGCGGTTCATCATCATCCTCGCGCTAATATATTATATGATCCAAGTCACTTTGTTCTACAACAATTAGATTACCTTGCTTTTATTGATATTTATCATGAGCGCATTAAAGCCTTTCATGTCAAAGATGCTGAGTTTAATCCATCCGGTCGAAGTGGTGTCTATGGCGGTTATCAATCCTGGCAAGACAGACCTGGGCGTTTTCGTTCATTAGGCGACGGTCAAATTAACTTCAAAGCTATTTTTAGCAAGCTAACTCAATATGGTTTTAGTGGGTGGGCAGTACTTGAATGGGAATGTTGTATCAAACATCCTGAAGATGGTGCCAAAGAGGGGGCGGCATTCATTGCTGAACATCTTATAAATCCAACCGTAAAAGCATTTGATGATTTTGCAGCAGTAGCAACCGACAATAATGTTAATAAAAGCCTTTTAGGTCTTTTATCTAATGATTTAAGTGAGGAAAAAAATAATGACCGTTAGTAAAATAATAAGTGCAAAAGATTCATCACGGATTTTTACAATTTGTTGCTTAGCTTTACTCGTTACTTCAATGACTTTTGCAATACGAGCCGGCATTTTAAGTCAGCTTGGTGTTGAGTTTGCACTGAACGACGGGCAACTTGGTTGGGTAAACGCTATGGCTTTTCTAGGTTTTCCTGTCGCTATGATGATGGGCGGGGCTTTATACAACAGCCTTGGTGCTAAAAAACTGCTTTTGATTGCCTTTGTTTGTCATTTAGTTGGATTATTATTAACGATGTCTGCAGAAGGTTTTTGGGGCTTACTCATTTCTACTTTCTTTATTGGTTTTGCTAATGGCGCAGTAGAAGCGGGTTGTAACCCATTGATAGCTGAGACGTACCCTGAAAACAAAACCACCATGTTGAATAAATTTCATGTTTGGTTTCCAGGTGGAATTGTCGTCGGTGCACTTATTTCAAAAGCTATGACAGATGCAGGTTTCGGATGGCAATTACAAATTGCGGTCATGTTGATCCCAACAATTTTATATGGCGTGATGACATTAAAGCAACGCTTTCCTGAGATTGAACGCATCAAAGGGTCTACCCGTGACAATGTTAAAGCACTTTTTTCTCCGTTATTTATTTTTATGGCGATTTGTATGACGCTAACAACTACCGTCGAATTAGGCACACAACAATGGATTGAAAGAATATTGGGAGCTTCTGGTGCATCACCTATGTTAATAATGGCATTAATTACCGGATTAATGGCCGTTGGGCGTTATTTTGCTGGCCCTGTTATTCATCGTCTTAATCCTGTAGGGGTACTTCTATTTTCTGCGATTGTCGCTACGGGTGGAATATATACAATGAGCATTGCCACGGGGTCAATGGTATATATTGCCGCTATTATATTTGCTATTGGAGTGATGTACTTTTGGCCAACGATGGTTGGGTTTGTCGCTGAAAACATTCCAGAAAGCGGTGCTTTGGGTATGTCTATGATTGGTGCTGCAGGAATGTTTGCGTTAAGTGTGTGGAACCCAGTGATTGGCAATTGGATTGATAGTGCGCGTGAAAAAGCCAATGCTTCAGTTGTTGTCGGTATAGACCCTGACCTTGTTGCAGGCCAGAGTGTGCTTGCTAACCTAGCGGTATTTCCAGTGATACTCGTCATTGCTTTTACACTTTTGTACATTTACATGAATAAAAAAAAATCGCCAACTGAAATAAATGCTGAACTTAGTTAAAGCGTAAATCAAGAGGGAGTTTGTAATGAAAAATGATATTACATCAATAACTGATTCAGCATTAGTACCAATGAATGAAAAATCTAGACGGCACTTCTTAAAAGGGTTTACCACTATGTTGGGCGGTGTTGCCGTTGGTTCACTGGTAACGGGAAATGCTATTTCTGTTGCGATGGCATATGCGCCAAACAGTGAAAGTATTTTAGTTGACGGTAAAATTTTTAATAAATATCAATTAATATTACTTAAAAAAATATGTTCAATCGTCATTCCTAAAACTGATACCTTAGGCGCAGCAGATGTTGATACACATGGTTTTATTGATAATCAACTTTTTCATTGTCACAGCAAAGAAGATCAAAATACAGCCTCAGCATTATTAACACTGATCGAAAGTCGTGCTCAGCAACAGGACTCAAAGTCATTTATCAAACTAACTTCTGAGCAACAGTTTCAACTATTGACTGACCTTGATTTGGGACAAAAGAGTTTTGACCAAACCCAGCGTGCAGATTTTAAGTTGTTGAAACAATATATTTGCTTTGGGTATTACACTTCTGCAGTTGGATCGACACAAGAGTTACGTTATGACCCAGTTCCTGGCGGTTTTAAAGGTTCCATTCCATATAAAAAGTCAGATCCAACTTGGGCAACTCGTGGCTTATTTAATTAGGCAGTCTACCCAATAATTTCATTGGTATGAGAAAACATAAATGAAAGAACAAGTATATATAAATGAAAGCAGTGAAATTTATGACGCTATTGTTATTGGCTCAGGAATTTCAGGGGGCTGGGCATCAAAAGAATTATGTGAACGTGGTTATAAAACCCTGATGATAGAGCGTGGTGGTGTTGTTGAGCATCGTAAAGATTATTCAGGTGAAAATACACCTTTGTGGAAGCAAAAACACCGTGGCCGAGTAGAAAATATACTAGTCGAACAACAACATAATATTCAAAAACAATGTTACGCATTTGGAAATGCAACTAAGCAATTATTCGGTAATGATCGGGACTTACCTTACACCACGAAACCAGGTACTCAATTTTCTTGGATACGTGGGAATATGCTGGGCGGGAAATCGTTATTATGGCATCGTCAATCCTATCGTTTAGGTGAATACGACTTTAATGCCAACAAACTTGATGGATATGGTAATGACTGGCCAATTCGCACTAAAGATATTGAAAAATGGTATTCACATGTTGAGATACACGCGGGTATAAGTGGCTCTAAAGAAAGTTTACCGAATTTACCTGACAGTGAATTCTTACCACCTTTTGAAATGATGGCGCCTGAGAAAGTAATAAAAGAAAGATTTGCTGAATTATATCCTGAACGACCTTTAATTATGGGACGAACGGCTCATTTAACTAAACCGTCAGCATTACATATATCACAAGGGCGTGTTCAGTGTCAGGCGCGAAATGAGTGCCATGCAGGTTGTTCTTATGGTGCTTATTTCTCTACTCAAAGTTCAACCCTACCCGCTGCCGCAAAAACAGGGAATTTACACATAGCGGCAAACAGCGTTGTGCATAGCCTTATATACGGTGAAAAAACTAATCGTGTTAAGGGTGTGCGAGTGATAGATAACGATGATTTAAGCGAACGCGAATATTTTGCTAGAGTTATTTTTGTTTGTGCATCTACGATTGGTTCAACACAAATACTGATGAACTCTACTTCGAAAAAATTTCCTAATGGTATTGCTAATAGCTCTGGTGTGCTTGGTCATTATTTAATGGATCATAATTACAACTCAGTCGCTTCCGGTGAAATTGATGGTTTTGAAGACGAGTATTATTCAGGTCGAAGACCTTCAGGTTTATTAATACCAAACTTCAATTATAAGCCAGATGCTAAACGTGGATTTTTAAGGGGGTATGCGTTAGCCGGAGGGGCATATCGAGAAGGTTGGGACTCACAACAACATCAAGATGGTTTAGGCGTTGAGTACAAAAATAAATTGAAACAAGCGGGTAAATGGCGTTTTGGTTTATATGCCCAAGGTGAAATGTTACCTCGATTTGATAATCAAATGCGTTTACATCCAACATTAAAAGATAAATGGGGGATCCCTCAAATAGAGTTTGATGTGAGATTTTCAGAAAACGAAAAGTTAATGATGGAGGATGCCGCAGAACAATCCATTAATATGCTAAAAGCTGCTGGATTGAAAAATGTTTCTGGTCATTCAACCCATGGTCCGCCGGGTTTGGCCATTCATGAACTTGGTACAGCACGAATGGGACGTGATCCAAAAACATCAATACTAAATGGTTTTAATCAAAGTCATGACATACCCAATTTGTTTGTGACAGACGGGGCGAGTTTTTGTTCTTCAGCGGTACAAAACCCGAGTTTAACCTTTATGGCATTAACCGCCAGAGCTGTGGATTATGCGGTAAAAGAATTAGCAGCTAAACGCATTTAGTTTTTAATTCAAAATCTACAATAGAATTCAACCCTATAGGAAGAAGAATGAAATACTTAAAATTAATAACATGGGTAACTATAATGTGCATATCAAGTATGTCGTGTTCTAATAAAAACACCAGTCCAAAGCTATACCAAAACCAGTCAATCCCTAAAGTTAGTGTGCAGTTATGGTCAGTGAAAGATGATCTTAAAAAGGATTTTAGAGGTACTTTAATACAATTAGCCGCTATGGGATTTGATGGTGTTGAATTTGCAGGCGATTTTGGACCTTACAAAGAAGATGCCAAAGAACTTAAAACCTTTTTAGACGGTTTAGGATTAACAGTCAGTGCGGCTCATACTAATTTTGACGTCTTTGAAGATGATGTTTTTGAACAAACTGTGGCTTACTATAAAGTGTTAGGCGCTGAAACGTTAATCATTCCGTGGGATGAAAGAGCTTGGAATGCAGATGAAGTTGATAACTTTATCACTGACTTAAACGCACTATATACGAAGCTAAAAGTGGAAGGTTTTCGTTTTGGCTTTCATAATCATGACCAAGAGTTTAATGTCCATAATGGCTCCACGTTTTGGGATCATATCGCTCAATCAACCCCTAAAGATTTTGTTTTACAAATGGATGTCGGTTGGGTAACTATGGCTGAAAAAGATCCCGTAGAATATATCAATCGTTACCCTAAGCGAACATTTACCACACATATCAAAGCAAAATTACCAAAAAACATAGAAGCTAAAATGGCAACGAATGGTAAACGTCAGATTGTTGGAGATGACGTAACTGATTGGGATAGCGTTTTAAAGGCCGATATAATGGCTGGTGGAACAAAGTGGTTTGTTATTGAACAAGAAGAATTTCCTGATGGTTTATCGCCATTAGAAGCCGTTAACTTGTCTAAACAAGGTTTAGACAAGTTGATTAGCAACTTATAATATGCAAACTAGGTCAGGAGATAACTTGACCTAGTTACCCTAAAGTTTAGCTAATTTATTTTAAGGATTAACATTGAAATTGGGTGATATATACTTCATTAATTTTCAACAGACCCAGCAACAATATATGGTCATTTGTTTGAACTCACCGAAAAAAGCTAATAATCCAATTATAAGAACACGACAAGCTCTTCACGCAACATAACTCATCCCTAACAAAATCAGATGTTTCTTCACTGACTAAACCATGTAAGTACGATTTAATAACACTAAAGTACTATAATCCTTATCTGAGAATCACATCAATGTTCATCTGAAAAACTAGGATTATTTTGTCTGCTGCTTTGACATCAACTGAACCATTCTCTTAAGGTCATCAGATGGTTATTACAGACAACGTCTAAAGATATTTTACTTAGTCATTTTCTAAATTGGACAGTTAAGCCATATTTCATTTGTTAAAGGCTAGGTAAACTTTTGAAAACCTGAGATAAGCAAGAAAGAATATAAAAATTAATTTAATGAACAAAACGTTAAAACTTTTACTGATATATTTCCTGAGTATTACTTTCCCTTTGCATGCAATTGGAAGTGATGCTTTACCGGAAAGCGATATAGCTATGCTCACCGTAGGTCAAATGCCTTATGGGTATACCTTAAATAATGGCGAATCAACCGGAGTGCTTTATGATATTTTGAATGAAATAATAATTTTATCAGGCACAGACTCCGAAAACGTCATTACGCCTGCCAAACGAATACATAATTTGATAAATTCAAATGCTAACATTTGTCTTCTTGCGGCAGATAGCCGGTTATTAAAGGCTAAACTGGATAACATAGAGCCTATTAATTACTTTCTTCAGGCTGGTATTTTACCTAAAAAGGACGTTGAACTTTCTGATTATTCAAGTTTGAAAGGTCTTACCATTGCTATACCCGTAGGTATTAATGTTGATGATAGATTTCATAATGATAAAGAGTTGACAAAAGTATTTCCATCTCAATATCTAAACGCAATAAAAATGCTTAAAATAAATAGAGTTGACGCCGTTGCTGGTGCTATTCCAACGCTAAAATTTATCGCTAAATTAGAAGGCATGAAAGATAAAGAACTTGGAAACCCTTTAATATTCTCCCAATATAGCGTTAATTTGTTTTGTTCTAATAATATTCTCGAAAAGACAAGGAAAAAGCTAAAAGCTGCAGTCATTACCTTAAGAAACAATGGAAGGATTACTGAAATTCTTAACCATTACTTCAATAGTGACCATAGATGATTTTGAGTGCATGTACTTTTTGCGTATTAATAAGGTATAAACTTTAACGAAATTTATGTCTTACTCTTAAATACAGAATAAACAAATAAAAAAACACAACCCCCATCAACATGAAAACGCCCAATCATTGACTTGTATAATCAATGTTTGGGCGAACAAGAGAGGGGACTGTATTTAGCTCTATCAATTTTAAAGATCAGTCCATTTCTTCTAAACGAACGCCACGAGTTTCTTTAATATATTTTATCACAAAGAAAATACTGATAAACGCAGAAACCGTATATAAACCATAAGCGCCTGCTAAGCCTATCGAACCAAGTATAATAGGAAAGGTCATCGTAATAGCAAAGTTTGCTATCCACTGGGCACTCGCAGCTATTGCTAAAGCGGCACCACGAATACGATTATTAAACATTTCACCTAATAACACCCAAACGACTGGTCCCCAACTTAAACCAAAGAACACAACAAATAAGTTAGCCGTAATTAAAGCGAAAGTTCCCATCGTTTCTGATAATGCTATTTTCCCTAAGTCATCAAAACCTGCAGTACCAAAAATAAAACTTAATACACCCAAGCTAATAAACATGCCAACACTGCCAACTAACAATAAAGGCTTTCGGCCGATTTTGTCTATTAATGCAATCGCAATAAATGTAGAAATAATATTGGTAATACCGGTTAAAACATTGATTAATAGTGACTGTGATTCGTCAAACCCTGCTGCTTGCCATAACTCAGCGCCATAATAGAATACAACATTAATACCGACAAATTGTTGAAATACGGAGAGGGCGATGCCTACCCAAATAATGGGATGTATTTTTTTTTTGCCATCAATAAACAAATCTGCAATGCTCGTTTTTTTATCACCATGCAATGATTTCTTTACTTCATTAACAAGTTCATTTTCAGTGCCCGCCGATATTTTTTTAAATACATCGTGTGCTTTTTCTATTTTACCTTTCGCCACTAAAAAACGCGGAGATTCTGGAATGAACAACACACCAATTAAAAATAATGTAGCGGGAATTAATTCTACCCAGAACATCCAACGCCATGCAGACATGTCGAGTATAAATGCATTTTCTGCGCTTCCGGCTGATGAAGCGATAATATAATTACTCAGAAATGCTGCAAATAAACCAAGTACAATTGCGAGTTGCTGCAATGTTGCCAGACGACCACGTAATGCTACGGGGGCTACTTCAGCAATATAAGCGGGAGCCAAAACAGATGCAGCACCAATACCTAGACCACCAATTAGCCGATAAAAAATGAATTCAATCGAAGAGTCAGATATACCCGAGCCAAAGGCACTTATGGCAAATATCATCGCCGTAATAATCATGATGGGTTTACGGCCAAAACGATCTGCTATGGGTCCAGCCATCAATGCGCCGACGGCACAACCTAATAAAACAGAAGCAACATTAAACCCAGTAGCGACATCATTAGATTGAAAAGCATTGCCTAAAGCGGTAACCGTTCCATTAATAACCCCTGAGTCGAAACCGAAAAGAAAACCTCCTAAAGCGGCGACAGATGAAATAAAGAGTACATATAAAACAGAGGTGTTTTCATCTTCTGTTGTTTGCTGTGTTTCATTTAAACCGGCTAAATGTATTCGTTCAGTCATGTTTTTTCCTTTTTTTGTTTTTTCTTTGATGCTTGAATAAAAAAAACCACTATTTTACATAATGGTAAATCGAGAGAAACGATTTAAGAGAGATTAATTTAGGCTTGGAATGAAAGGTCAAGCCTTTGAATATTAGATGATAAAGTGATTAGCCTGCATGTTTTAAAATAATTTTATGTGAACCTACTTTTTGATAGCTAATGTTGAAATTCCGAGTTAGTACATCAAGTAAACCAGTTACATCTCCAGTTTTAAACAAACCAGCAACTTGCACTTTTTGAAGTTCTTTATCATCCACCAACTCAAACTTTATATCCGTATAACGGCTGATCTCAACCATCGCTTCAGCAAGAGATTCGCCACGAAATATTATATTTCCATGTCTCCAGCTTAAGTTCGCTGCGATTTCTATAGGGTCCGCTTTTTTTACTTTTCCTTGATCTTTTCCTGAAATAACTAAATCGACTTTTTCACCTTTTGAAATTGCCATTGAGTTTTTTGGGAGTCTTTTTGCCATTTGTTCTATGTCATTCTCATTAGTGTTGTCTTTTTGTGCCACTAAGACTTTACCGTCGGTGACAATCAACTCGACAAGTTCGTTTCGTACTTCGACATTAAATGCAGTTCCCACCGCTTGAATAACTTTACCACCAGCAATAACACTTAGAGGTCGAGAGATATCATGTGCAACATCGATATGGATTTCGCCACGTAATAGCTCAATTATCCGAGAGTTTTGCGTATATTGAACCTGTACAAAACTATTCGTATTCAGCACCATTTTACTGTTGTCGGGTAAATTTATTGTATTACTTTCACCGACATTCGTTTGATAACTCGTCTGCATTGCGACGATTGAAGATGTGCTATGACCAAAAGGTAATAGGTAACCTCCGTTTTGATAAAGCATTAAAGTTAATGCAACAATAAATGAAGCTGCAATGGCGACAATGGTATTCCGTGTATGTTTTTGTTTAACATCCGATTGAGGGAAAATATCGGATAAGCGACTTAAATCGTCCATCTTGTCCCATATTTGAGCAACTTCAAGTAATACTTCTATATTTAAGACATCAATCGACAACCAGTGAGAAAGCTGTTTCTTCTCTGATTTAGTTAGATCATGATCTAATTTTGCAATCCAATCGCTTGCATCATTTAACCGTGCTTCTTCTATCTGGTCCTCTAATTGCTGTTGAGTATTTTTCTGATTAATCTGATGAATATTACTCATGAGTGCCTCCTGCAATATTTTTAGAAGTGCTAGAAGATGATTTATTCGCTGGTTTATTAATGTTTCGCATGAACAGCGTACAACGCTTCATGCCAGTTGATATATGTTTTTCCACGGTACTTTCACTAAGGCTTAATTGAGCAGCGATCTCACGCTGCGAATATCCATACACTTTCTTCAATACAAAAATTTTTCGACACTGTGTAGGTAACTGTCTGACAGCTTCGCAAAAGTGCGAAAACTCATTGTTGGTTAATGTATTTTCATACATTTCATCAGAATCATTAGTTAATAAGTACTCTAATTCTTGCAAGTCCTCAACGCGATCAACAAGTTTAACACATGCTTGTTTTTGATAATCGAGTGCTAAGTTTCTTGCTGTTATATACATAAAAGATTTTGGTGAAGTAATACTTGCTTTATTTTCAATTTGACAGATGCGTACATAGGTTTCTTGAACGATATCTTCAATTTCGTCAGGAGGAACAATTCGAGATACCACACGAGAAATACTTTTCCTCGATGCTAAATATATTTTATAAAATAAAGTATCGTTCGACATTAGTTCACTTCTATTTATTTTTTATTTTTTAATTTTGGTAATATTTAGATTTAAAGCGCTTTATTCAAGCGATTAAATTACCCTCGTACTTATAAAGACGATTTATGCAAAAAAATCCACTATATAAATTAAATTTAATTAAATTAAATTTTACTTTTACATCCACTAATATTAGTGATCTTTTTGAACCTGGTGCCCGCTGACATTGAACATAAGTATAATAAATTCTCCCGACTTTTGTTGCTAGTGTTATTATTTATTCGGATTCAGAGGTTGTAATCTTACGTAATGTTGAATAAGGTCGATCAGTTGTAAAAAATAAAAGATAGCCAGTAATTTTAAATACATCTAAAAATATATTTATTGTCTTATGATATATTGATTTGTTTTTAATGATTATCTTGTATTCGTCTTTCGTTTTTTATTGCTAAAAAAAGTTACTATAAAAATTAAAATAGGCTCTAATAAAAAGTCATGATGGTTTTCCTCTCAAATATAATTTTAAAATCTTCAAGGAGGAAAAAAATAGATCCGTCATCATTTTTCAATATATGGCGAAAATTTTTACACGTAAAATACAGGAACGTTCAGGTTCATTTATTCTGTATTATAATGCTTTTTAGTCTGCCTACTTGGGTGCATGCTAAAGATGAATTAGATAAAATTACCTTTAATATTCCCAGACAAAGAGCTGATTTATCACTCATAAAATTTGCTGAACAGGCCGACATCACCTTACTTTTCCCGTTAAATAAAATTGCCGATAAACAAACAAATCGATTATCAGGTAATTTATCTATAATGGAAGCACTTAATCTATTACTCAATGATACAGGGCTTAAAACAGATATTAACGAGAGCGGTCAGTTATCAATTCTGATCGACCCTAGTTTTAGGACCAAAAGCGAGATAGCACACTTTATTAAGGCAAGAACTGCGCAATTAGTTGTTCCAAGTAAAGCAGCGGCCCCAACACCCGTTGCAGAAATAGAAATCATAGAAGTTACCGGCATTCGTGGTGCGTTAGACCGTGCAATGAATCAAAAACGCGCAGCAGGAGGAGTGGCTGACTCTATATCGGCTGAAGCCATAGGTAAATTTCCTGATACCAATCTAGCTGAATCACTACAACGTATTACCGGGGTTTCCATTGACCGTTCCGGTGGTGAAGGGCAGTTAATTACTGTACGTGGCTTTGGTCCTCAATTTAATATCGTTTTAGTCAATGGTCGTCAAATGGCATCAGAAAATAAAAGTCGTGCCTTTAGTTTTGATACCATCGCCTCTGAGTTAGTGAAAAATCTAGATGTTCACAAAACATCAACCGCAACCATACAGTCGGGGGGGATTGGTGCAATCGTCAATGTGAGTACAGCACGTCCTTTCGCGATTAGTGGTTTTAAAGTTGCAGGGAGTGTTAAAGCTATTTACGACGGAAATAGCGAAGAAACAACCCCTGAAATTTCAGGATTGATCAGTAACACCTTTAATGATGATACTTTTGGTATTTTATTTGCTATATCGCAACAAGAACGAGAAACACGTTTAAACCAAGCTCAAGTGGATGGTTGGCTTGAAAATGTTGGTGTGCCTCATCCTCAATCTGAAAGTGGTGATGCGTATACCGGGAATATTTTCTCTCCACGAAACTATGATCATAAAGTTACTATCGAAAAAAGAACACGTACTAATGCTAACTTAGTTCTGCAATATGCACCTGTTGATAACTTGATTGTGACCGCGGATGTATTATATTCCGATTTTGATGTTGAAACTGACACAACATCGTATGGTCATTGGTTTACGGCACCCAATATTGAAGGTTATGGTGTTAATACTGGTGCGACAGTTGATACTAACGGTACTGTAATCGATTTATACCAAGAAGTTGGTTTAGCAACTGATATGCACGCAAAGAAATTTGACCGTTTAACTGAGTCTAATTCTGTAGGGTTAAATTTTGACTGGGATGTTAAAGAAGATCTTAATATGCAATTTGACTTTAGTCATTCTAGTGCCTCAAGAGCCGCAAATAATGGCCGGGCAGATCAACTATCCCTTATTGGTTATGCTAACCGGGTGCGCTTTGAGATTGATGACAATATTTTACCTTATGCCAGTGAATTTTCTAATGCCAACTTAAATATATATAGCGGTCAACAGGAATTAGATGGAGTGGCCTATGATTCAAATGTTACACCAGTTGGAGTCTCTAACCATTTAGACGCTGAAAACAGTCGAGCGCATGTTATGTTGCGTCGTGGCTGGGCTGTTGAAAACAGTATTGACCAAGCGAGGTGGAGTAGTACCTGGACAGACGAAAGTGAAGGTGGCTTAGCCGCAATTAAATATGGTGTTATGTATTCATCTGAAACCAAAAATATTGACCGCTGGGATAACTTAGGTGCTGGTATTCATTGTGCATTTTGTGGCTACCCAGATGTGCCCAATATGGGCTTGTTTCCTCAATATATTTTTGATGCAGGCAGTGACTTTTTGGGTGATGTAAGCGGAAGTGGACGTATGCCCACTTTATGGTTAGCGCATGATGATGAAGCTAATTTTGCCTATTTAGAACAATATTCTGCAGCTAATGGCAATCCAATTAGTTTTAATGCTGAAAAACGCAATAAATCTTTTGAAATTACAGAAGAAACTATTTCAATTTATACTGAACTAGATTTTGAGGTGGAACTAGCGGGTATGCCATTATCTGCAACTGCAGGTTTTAGGTATGAATCAACTACAGTTAATGTAGACGGTACAGATGAGCCAGTTAATGAATTGGTTATACTTGATAAAACTGAAATATTACCCAGTTACGATGCTCCAAAATCAATTAGAAAGAGCGCTGACTATGAAGCATTATTGCCAAACTTGAGCATTAAATTAGATGTTAATGATGATGTAGTCGCACGTTTTGCTGTTTCTCAAACGATCACTCGTCCAACGTTAGACAGTATGTCTCCGGTTACTGTTATAGGCACTACTCGACAAGGTGGTAATTTAACATCAAGTTCAGGTAATCCAGCATTAGAGCCTTTTACTTCTGAGAATATAGACTTTTCTTTAGAATGGTATTACGCCGATGCAAGTTATTTATCAGCAGGCTACTTTAGAAAAAATGTTTCCAACTTTATTATCAATACAACTGAAAATATTCCTTTTACCACTGAAGATGGCAGTTTGTTAACGGATCCCTCAACCGGTGATGATGTTGATAATCCTGATCCGGCTGACGAAACCGCGATATTTACAAATACACTACCAAATAATAGTGAGTCAGCAATTGTTGATGGTTGGGAAGTGACTCTACAGCATACGTTTGGTGAAACAGGCTTTGGCTTTATGGCTAACGCAACATTAGTTGATAGTGATGCTGAACTTGCCCCTGCTGATATCACTCAAGTATTTGCCTTAACAGGTTTAAGTGATTCATATAATTTTGTTGTTTTTTACGAAAATGGGCCTCTTCAGGCTCGAATCGCTTATAACTGGCGAGATACTTTTGTTCAGTCATTAACTCAATCAAATGGCGACGGCGTGACGATTGTAGAAGATTATGCACAAGTTGATGCCAGTGGCAGTTATGACATTACTGAAAACATAACGTTATTCATCGAAGGTATAAATCTAACGGAAGAATACGTTCATAAACGTGGTCGTTTTTCTAATCAATTACTCTTGATTGAAGACAGTGGTCGTCGCTTTGCTTTAGGTTTACGTGGGAACTTTTAATTCACATCGTACACTCGTTTTTTATGAAGTTATCAGATGCTTTTTTAGCGATTCAAATTTAATATTGTAGGCAAATATAATATGAGTAACTTAATAAAAACGGTAGTTGTTGTCGGCGGTGGTATTGCAGGGTGGTTAACTGCAGGTAGGTTAGCGGCCAAACATAAAGCAAAAGATGCGAATGGCGTAAAGGTGGTGTTAGTAGAATCACCTAGTATCCCAACGATAGGTGTTGGTGAAGGAACTTGGCCCACCATGCGAAGTACTTTATTAGCACTTGGTATTAGTGAAACTGACTTTATTCGTGAGTGTGACGCAAGTTTCAAACAAGGAGCTAAATTTGCTAAATGGGTTGATGGCTCTGAAGATGACTTCTATTATCACCCACTGGTATTGCCCCAGGGATTTGGTAAAGGGGATTTAGCGGCTCACTGGTTAGCTAAGGAAAGAGATCCCAATGCACCGTCTTTTTCCAATGATGTTTGTTTTCAAGAGGCGGTTTGTGAACAAGGGCTGGCACCTAAAACGATAAGAACACCTGAGTATGCTGATGTAGCTAATTATGCTTATCATTTAGACTCGGGCAAATTTGCTGTTTTTTTGCAAAAACATTGCACCACCGCTTTAGGTGTAAGGCATATTCTCGATAATGTGACCGACATCAATACTTGTGATAATGGTGATATTTCTTCAGTTGTAACACTTGAACATGGTGATGTTGAAGGAGACTTGTTCGTTGACTGTACGGGGTTTTCATCATTATTATTAGGCAAACACTACCAAATACCCTTTAAAAGTTGTCGTGACGTTTTATTTGTTGATACGGCTTTAGCTATTCAAGTACCTTATGAAAATGAGCATGATGAAATCGCTTCACATACTATTTCAACGGGACAAGAAGCAGGTTGGATCTGGGATATAGGCCTTCAACATAGACGAGGTGTGGGTTATGTCTATTCCAGTAAGCATTCTAGTGAAGAACAAGCGAGAGCGATACTTGCCAAATATGTGGGTGAAACGTTTGATTCACTAACGGTTCGGAAAATTCCTATTGCCAGCGGGCACCGTGAAAAATTTTGGAAAAATAATTGTGTTGCTGTTGGTTTATCTGCTGGTTTTTTAGAACCATTAGAAGCCTCTGCGCTGGTATTAGTAGAATTGTCAGCACAGATGATCAGCGAGCAATTACCTCAAACACGAGACATTATGGACATCATCGCTGAACGTTTTAATGAAACATTTCTGTATCGATGGGAAAAAATCATCGACTTTCTAAAGTTACATTATATTTTGAGTAAAAGAACGGATAATGCTTTTTGGACTGATAATCGCAATCCTCAATCTATTCCTGAAAGTTTAAAAGAGTCGATGGCATTATGGCGATACCGAGCACCAGCCGATCACGACTTTACTAGTAATAACGAAGTTTTCCCGGCGGCAAGTTATCAGTATATTCTATATGGCATGGGTTTTAAAAGTGATTACAGCCAAACCGCTTATGCATTGGATGATGTTGATTTTGCTCAGCATCACTTTGCTCAAAATGTAAAACTCACCGAAAAAGCGATATCCACATTACCGAAAAATCGTGAATTAATTAATAAAGTTATCGAATTTGGCTTTAACCGAATTTAACTGAATTTTAATAAGCTTTATAACTCCTAGAAAAAGAGAAGTAACAGATGACACAATTAGTTGCGGTAGATAATAAAAATCATTTGAACACTCGAGTAGATCTCAGCAAAGTTGCACAACATGGTGCTGCTTTACATCTTGTTCCAGTGGTTTTATCCGAATTTATTCATTTGGCTGTGCAATATCCGATTGTATTAACTAAGAATGGTAACACTGGTCAATTCGTTTTTTCTGCAATGTTAGGCTTTGAGAAAGGCGAAAACTTATTTTGGCAACAAGAACAATGGCAAGGTTTATATGTGCCACTACAAATAAGACGGCAACCTTTTTTTATTGAAGCAAGTATTCACCAAAACAATAATGAACAGCATAACAATGAACTCACGGTTTGTTTGAATACGGAAAGTCCGGCATTATCAAATTTAGTAGGAGAAGCTCTATTTGAGGTTGATGGTCAGGAGTCAGCATATTTTCGAGACGTTAAAGCAAACCTCTCGTTATTAATTATGGGCGAAAAAGAAAATGAACTATTATTGAAAAGCCTAACGTCAATGGAATTAATACAGCCAATTTCGCTAGATATTACCTTTGCTAATCAAAGTTCCACTAAATTAACGGGGTTATATACCATTGACCAGGACAAACTAGGGTCACTAACTAATGATCAGGTAATAAGTTTGTATCATACGGGTTTGTTACCCTCAATTTATGCAATGGTCACGTCGCTAGGGCAAGTTCATGCGCTGATTGATTTAAAAAATAAGCGTCTGAATTGATACGGATAGTTTTGCCAGTTTGAGAAGGTAATCATGTTAGATTTTACACTTAATAATAATCCTATATTGACGAAGCTTACAATAGGTGAAGAAAACTCACCGTTATTAATCATAGACGGTTTTGCTCATAAATCTGATGATTTAATTTCTCATGTTGGGGATGGGGCATCTTTTAAAGCGGACGGACAAAATTTTTATCCAGGTAAGCGCTATCCCGCACCGAAAATATATAGTGACGAAATATGTAAAAAATATCTCCCATTATTTAAATCATATTTTGGTTTTGATCAAGCGCATAGTGCTAAAACATTAATGTCGGCATTTGCTATTTCAGACAGAAGACCTGAACATTTAAAGCCAATACAAATGCTGCCCCATTTTGACACAACTAATATGAATCAATTAGCAGTCGTGCACTATTTATGTATGCCTGAACATGGTGGAACTTCTTTTTATCGCCACAGAGCAAGTAGTTTTGAAACAATGACAGACGATAGGTTAGCAGGCTATGGACATCAATTAAAAAAGCAAGCTATTGCCCAACAGTTACATAAAAATCCTAGCTATATAAGGAGGAGTAACTCTCTTTTTGAGCAAATTCATTCAGTTGACGCTTGCATGAATCGGGCTATTATTTACCCAAGCAGAGTGTTGCACTCAGGTGATATTAATCCGTTATTGGGTTTGTCTTCAGACCCCCAAGTAGGAAGGTTAACGATTGGTAGTTCCATCTTAGTAGAGTAACGTAAAAACGATTATGAACGTGCTATATTATATTAATACGGTATTAGCTTTGCAGATTAGCAAACTGCTGATACCACTCAATTTCACTGATCAAGTCTTTCGTCGATTCTAATTGGTCGATAAACGTTAGTCCGTTCAAGTGATCTAATTCATGCTGGAAAATCCGAGCAATAAATCCTGTTAATTCTTTTTGCTGCTCATTACCTTGTTGGTCAAAATAACGAACAGTGATTTGACGATATCTTGGTACTAAACCCCGCATGCTGGGTACGCTTAAACAGCCTTCCCAAGCTTTTTCTTTCTCAGTTGAGTAATGTAATATTTCAGGATTAATGATAGCGATTGGTGGCATTAATGGCGCATCTGGATAACGAGTATTAGGTTTAGAGCACATAATGAAAATACGTACACTATGATGAATTTGTGGCGCAGCTATGCCAACACCGCCAGCTTCGGATACGGCTAGCATCATTTTACTTATTAATTGCTGACATTCATCACTGTGTATATCTCCAACTTCAAGAGCTCTTTGACGTAACACAATATTGCCTAATTGAGCTATATCATATGTATTAGCTTTAACTTTATTCATTTAATATGGCTCACTTAGATTGACTCATAGAATTTTATCGCTGTTTATAGAGCTGTGTTTCAGTCTTGTGTTTTTATCGTGATTTCAATATTTTTATTATCACCCGCAAACCATTTTTGTACGTAAATAGATCCTAAAACTGGCGGCATACCGTTTTCAGGTACCTCCTTATAACGAATACTATTCTTATTATGTTTTTCAAATTCGAATTTAATGACTTGCTCAGACAATTCATTCACCTTATTTTTAATGTGCAGAACTGCATTGTATAAGTGACCTCAACTAAATTCTAGTATTCAACGTATATTGTTATTAAGCACTGATTTTCGAATGAGTCAAAATTTGTTGTAAAAGTGTGTAAACTTCTTGCACATCAACAGGCTTACCTAAACAATGATCAAATCCTGTCTGTGTATATTTTTCAATATCGTGAGCCATTACATTTGCGGTTAAAGCTATAATTGGAATATCTGGATAGAGATTTTTAATAATTTCACAGGCCTGAATTCCATCCATATTAGGCATTTGAATATCCATAAATATGACATCAGGTAATAACTTACCAACCTCGTCTATCGCTTTTATACCGTCAGATGCAATACAAATACTTGCTTTAGTTGGTTGGACAATTGCATTGAAGACTTTCTGATTTATTCTATTGTCTTCCGCTAGGAGAATATTAAGTCCTTCTGCATTTGGTGTTGTAATTTCTTGTCGACGAGAATCCTCATTTTTGGTCACTTCAGTCTTCTTTAATGGCAAGGTTACGGTAAAAGTAGAGCCTATATTTTCTTTACTGGTAACTAAAATTTCTCCTCCCATTAAGTTTGTTAATTGCTTAGAAATAGATAAACCTAATCCTGTGCCTCCAAAGTTTCGCGTAGTCGTTGAGTCGGCTTGTTCAAAACGGTTAAAGAGCTTGGTAATTTGTGTTTTAGATATGCCAATTCCTGTGTCATTTATCTCAATGATTAATTTTTCGTTTTGCTCCCGAATTGAAATACTCACTTCACCTTTAAGTGTGAATTTAATTGCATTAGAGATTAAATTTAAAATAATTTGTCTTAATCTAACCGGGTCCACTAACCAAAAGGCATGAACATCTTCTTTCATCTTAAAGACTAAACCTATGTTCTTCTGCTCAGACAAAAAGCTAAGTTCAGAAACTATAGATTTGGTTAACGTATTTATGTTGGTTGGAAGTGATTCCAAACTTATGTTATTTGATTCAATTTTAGATAAATCTAAAATATCATTAATGATTGTCAGTAAGGCATTTGAGGAGGTGATACCCATTTCAACTAAGTCTTTTGAATATTCTGTCAGGTTTTCTCTTTTCAATACTTGTAATGAGCCTAAAACACCATTCATAGGAGTGCGTATTTCATGGCTCATATTGGCTAAAAAATCACTTTTTGCAATGTTTGCACTTTTGGCTTCTTGAAGTGCTTTTTCTAGCGCTGAACGTTGTAGTTTTAATTCAGTGATATCGGTCAATGAACCGGCCATTCGTAATGCTCGGCCATTCTCGCCTTTAAGGGCTAATCCTCTAATTCTAAAATGTCGATAATGACCATTGGCTACACGCATTCTGAAATCAAAATCTAAAGGTACATCATCCTTAAAGTGTTCCTGCAATGCCTTCTTTGCTTTTTCTTCGTCGTCATTATGAATATAATCAATAAATAATTTATCTGCATTCACTAATTGTTTGTTTAAGGCCTGTCCATAGCCCATCATACTGGAGAGTCGGGGTGATAAATAAAGATCATTTTCTTCAATATTCCAATCCCAAATACCATCATTACTTCCCTGAATAGCGAGCTGATATCTTTCTTCACTTTGTTTGATTTTTCGTTCTGAAATGGCAAGATTTTTTAATGGATTAATCAGTAATGAACGAATCAAGAATGCCAATAACACAAATGAACACATTGTCGTTACAGTTAATGTGCTGCCTATTTGCCAGATATACTGACTCTTTTCCTCTTGAAACCTACTTGTTGATGTATAGAAATTTAATTTTATTGTCGTTTTTTCGATAGGAAATGTAGACACTAAGGAGTAATCTTTCAAAGGGGCTGTTTGAAAAACCAAGTCATTTTGATTAACAAAGCTGACGGCATAACTATTGTCTTTTGTTAGTTCGGATAACAGTTTTTCAATAGATTGGCTCACTATGTCAAAAGTGATGACACCTTCGACAAAGTCATTATATGTCACCGGCATTGCAATGCTTAAATAATGTTGCTCATCGTCTTCAATGATTGTTAAAACAAGTGGTAAATTTTTTTCAACTATTTTTTCAAGTATCAACGGTCTTGGCAAACGTGAGGATGATGTTGGATAAATTAATTCACCAATAAAGTCGGTAACATAAATATTTTCTTTAGTACCTAATATTTCTCGTTCATTGAGTAAATCAATTAAGTTTGCTGATGCTATCTCAACACCCATGACACTGGACGTTACTGTGGGCGATTCAGCAAGTTCACCAAGTAATTTGACACGGTTTTCGATAAATTGTTGAATATTATCAAAAGTAGACTGAGCCTGTAATTCTGTATGACTATCCTGAAGTTGTGTTAACGACGAAACCGCACGTTCTGAAACAAAGTTAATATTTAATAACAGTGAAAACAAGAACCCTAGTAATAACACTAAATACGCCAGTCCTGCTTTAGTTTTTAATTTATTTATATAGCCCATATTGATTAATGAGCCGTGACATGAATCTGATTATACTCGCCAAATGAAGCCATACAAAAATTTTCAAGCCTTAACGCTTCGTGCGCATCTTGTTGTTCTTCATTCCATACTGTAAAAGGCCTGTTGTATTTTTTGATAAGCCCTTGAACGGGGGATTGTAAAGACTCTAAGGCATGTATGAATAATAAACGGTCTTGTTGAATATTACCGGTCAAGACTATTTGCTGTAATGCTGTGATAGCCAAACGGCCAAGATCATAGGCATGTATAAAGCCTGCAGGTGCTTTAACTTTTGCTGGAGTCATGAAGTTTTCAGGGAAGAGTTTTTTTGCTCTTGATATAACAGACCTATTAAAAGGTGACTGATTTGATGAAGAAAGAGAATAACAACTTTGAATGAAATGGAATGATATAGCTTGTTTAACCTCTTCTGTAAATATCATATCAACGTTACCTCCAGTAGCTCCCCAGTGACTGATAATTGGAATTTTTTTATCCACCTTCATAGAAACCATCGCTTCGATAAACTGATGAGTCTCTTTGAAGTTAGCTACAAGAAATATACAGTCATAACCTTCTGAAATTATATTCCTGATCATGATACGCGCTGAGTTTTCTTTAATATTCCAATCAAACATACTCATGCCGAAAAGTACTTTTTCTTTCAAATATGACGACATGGTTCTCTGATTTGATTTCCCCCAAGGGGTATCCTCTAATAACAAGTGTGGATTTTTGCAAGAGAGTTTATTAAGGGCAAATTCACTAATACGAATGCCTGCTTTTGAATCATCAATAGATAATCGAAATACCGAATTATTAGCGGTTGGGTAACGTGTTATTGGGCCCGCAGCAGCCCACGGGATTAAAAGAGGGATTTGATTCTCATTAATAAATTTTCGGTTTTTAATATAGGGAGGTGAATGAAGGCCGCCGAGAACGAATAATGCTTTTTCATCTTTAATGAAATTTTTCATCGTTAATAAACTACGCTTAATATTACCTCGATGATTTTTCTCTTTTAATACTAATTGATAGCCTTGTACTTCATTATTGACTTCATCAAATGCGGTGAGTAACCCCATTTTCATCGCATTAGCCGATATCTGATTTATTGAATAATCAGCATCATGGTAGATAGTCAGTGTTTTATTCGAATCAGCTAAAGCATTAAATGACGCAGATATTAAGAAAATTAAAATATATCGAGTTAGCATGTCCATATCCATGGTGAGTAAGTTATTTATATATAGATAGTTATATATGAATATTTATACAAAGGTTAGCTTAATGTATCATGATTTACTAACAGCTATATTAAGTAAAAAGCGATATTTACTAAAATAAAGATCGCTTTGAACAAACGTGAAAATAAATGGTGGAATTTTTAAATTAAATTGTCTCAATGAAGATATTATTTAATTACTTAACTAATAAATTTCTCAGCTATTTACAAAGATTGGTGTGGACCAAAAACTTCATAATGAATATTAGTTTCAGGAACATTTAGCGTGAGTAATTGTTGCTTAGCAAATTGCATGAAGCCCATGGGGCCACATAGATAGAAGTCACCATTTTCTATGGGGAGAGTGAGCTCAGTAAAGTCCATAAACCCATGATA
>Ga0209292_1000535_pt1 | contig 49699 bp, 52 predicted proteins | sample GOMGulsemesocosm_2_FD_184634 | JGI IMG/M metagenome (GOLD analysis project Ga0209292, IMG submission 184634) | Methane-oxidizing microbial communities from mesocosms in the Gulf of Mexico - GOM9C Gulf of Mexico (SPAdes) (version 2) | ecosystem: Environmental > Aquatic > Marine > Cold seeps... | reverse complement strand
TATGCTGATACATCTTTCTTCTCATTATTTGCATCAACAATCAGTACACCTGGAGGATGAATCAAATTCGTTAATTGTTCATTAATAGATAAGACATACCGTTCATTAGTCAGTAGTAAGTTAGTCTTCGTATCATCCAAAATAAACCGAGTGCGTTCAGCTGGATATCCTGGAGAAATAGGTACATAGGCACCACCGGCTTTTAATACTGCCAATATACTTATCACCATTTCTAGACTGCGGTCGAGATAAAGTGCAACGAGTGTATCTGCGGGTAATGAGTGCGCCTGCGTTGCTTGCGCACGCTCTGTCATTCTTGCATGCTGCTCTACGATTACTCGCGCTAACTGGTTCGCCTTATTGTTTAATTCACGATAAGTCAGTGCTTCCCCTTCAAATACCAATGCAATATTATCGGGCGTTCGCTCTACTTGCGCTTCGAATAACTGGTGAATGGTTTTCTCTTGCGGGTATGGCACATCCGTTTGATTCCACGTGTGTAACAGGGTATGCCTTTCTTCTTCTGTTATAACTTGAATATCTTGTATTTTTTTATGAGGGTTATTGATAACTTGCTTTAACAACTTTTCAAAACGAGGCCATAATAAGGCAATATCATCACCATCAAAATACGTTAGGTTATAGTCAAACTGACATTCCACTTTATCATTACAAACGAAATCAACTATCGTAAGAGCTAAAGGGGTTGAATTATGATGATTTGACATAAACTGAAGACTTATTTTATCTACTTTTCTATATTTATCTGAATTTTCAACCTGTTGCAGATAATTAAAACCGAACTCATAAAGTAGCTCTGTAGATTCAAGCTCCAAATCCCGACGTAGCTGACCTAACGGATATTTTCTATGCTTATTAGCCGTCTTGATTTGACTTTGTATTTGATGGCACAATTCAATGAAGCTGTATTCATTACTGCAATTGACCGAATGCACCAATATATTGGCCATCAGGTTTACAATACCTTTATCTGCACCTCTACGTCCATATACAGGTACTCCAATATTAACTATGCCATCACCTGAATCACAGTTATGTACTTGATGTAAATACAATCGCCACAATGCAAGAAATGCATTCGGTAATAAAATACCTTGAGCAGCCAAATTTGATGCCCACTTTTCTAATAATTTCCGTTCTAAAAAGAAAGACATTTTCCCGCTGCGTTTCTTAATTTCTCCAAGCGGATATTTAGACTTTAATAATGGTGTATATTTTCCCTCTAATAATGACGTCCAATACCCTTTATCTTTCTCAAAAAACACTGATTTAAAATAATCAGCCGAAGATGCTACACAAGTATCCCAATCTGAATTGTGGTCTATTGAGACCTCTATACCAACATAATCATTATACAATTCATTCAAAAAGTTCAGGACGCCATAACCATCTGTAATAGCATGATGAGTCACAAACATATAAATAGTCTTATCATCTGGTAATCTGATTAATGCGAACCGATACAGAGGCGAGTCATACAATGTGAAAGAAGTTTGAAGTAACGTGTCTATAATACCTTTCGATTTAACTTCAGCATCCTCATCGTTTCTTAAGTCATATATTTCACAACCTGAAAATACGGTGTTGGATAGATATTGTTTAACACCGAGTGACAAATCGTCGCAAGGAGTAAAACGCACTCTGAAAACTTGATGGTCTGAGATGGTTTTACGATGACTTTCAATGATCTTTCTCATATTTATCCCCGTAAAACGATAAAAAGCACCTATATTCGTTTTAGGGTTATCGGGATCCATCACATGCTCTAATAATATTTCTTTTTGTAGGTAAGTTAATTCCATTAAATCTTTAACAACTGTATTCATAAAACTTCTCTTTTTTATATGAACATAGGCCGCCTACGGCGGCAACTAACATTCTGCAAATTTAACTATTCATAATAGGCATAAACAGGTATCTTCCTGTTTATGCACCCAAATAAGCCACTTAAAAACCTCTTCAACAAAAACAATGCCTGGTTAACTTATCTTAATCAGAATATAGGGGTTGTTCGTGATGCAGTGATTGAGAATGTCACTAAAATGCTCGCTTGCGGTACAGCGGCATTCGGCTCTCGAAAGTATACCTGTTCAAACGACAATTGCTCTCACACCAAATACATTCATCAAACCTGTAAATCGAGAGCCTGTAATAGCTGTGGCACAAAGGCAACAGAGCGTTGGGTGCAAACCCAACAACATGTATTACCAGATTGTGAATGGCAACATATCACCTTCACTATGCCTGATACCCTTTGGGAAATATTCCGTTATAATCGTGCGTTGCTAGGAGAACTATTCAACTGCGCTGCTCAAACATTAATTTCGTGGGCAAAGAAAAAGGGGATAGAGATAGGTATCTTCTGTGCCCTTCACACCTACGGTCGTCAACTTAACTGGAATACACATATTCATCTGTCCGTGACCAGAGGTGGTATTTGCATTAAAACCGGTGAATGGAAGCAAATCTATTTCAAAACCAAAGAGACAGAGGCTTGCTGGCGATACGCAATCATCACCTTACTGCGTGAGCAGTATGGTGACTTAGACCTTTCTGCTGCACGTTATTCCCATATCAGAGAAGAGCGAGATTGGTCTCACTTTCTCGATAGTCAGTTTCAACGACTCTGGAAGCTACATTTCGCCCAGAAGACGGATAATATCATTCAGACAGTCGCTTACCTTGGTCGCTATTTAAAGCGTCCACCCATCTCAGGTTCTCGCCTGCGTCATTACAGCAAAGGTGGTCTATTAACGTTTAAGTATCTTGACCATCGAACAGGTAAAACGGAAAGGTTAACGCTACCGCAGGTCGCGTTAATCACTCGACTGGTCGAGCACATCCCCGATAAAGGATTTAAAATGATACGTTATTTTGGCTTCCTCTCTAATCGTCGCAGGGGAGTGATGCTACCTAAAGTGTATGAAGCATTGGATATGGAAGAAAGAAGCAAACCTGTACTACCTGGTTTTGCATCAATGCTAAAGGCATACGTAAAAATAGACCCGTTCGAATGTATTTTGTGCCAAAGCAGACTCATTTTTGCTGAATATCGTGCGGGCACATCGCTCTCAGAATTAAGTACATCAATGTTAATGGGTGCAAAAAGAATATCGCTTATGTAGTTTACACGGGATCGGTGTATCCAAATTATGGGAAACAGGTCGTTTTTAGGTAATATTACGACTTTTTTATGTTCACACACCTGTATTAGGAATATGTGGCTGCAATTGTAGTTCAGAATAAGCCATAAACACCTCCCGATCTTAAAGGTGAAAAACATTGAAATTCCTTACCTTTAAAGTAAAGCGTGATTATGAAGAAGCATATCAAGCTCATACTGATAAATGTAGAGTAATGGATATCAGTCATATAAAACGAATTATCCGCGCCTCAAATGAAGACGTGGATAAAGCGATAGAGTCTTATGTTAACCTGCTAGTTGAACAGCTTAAGCCTGACTATATAAAATCATTGCGAGCCAGTTTACGTAGTGTTAGATCTAGAAATAAACGATTAGGTAAGTCTAAGGTTAGCAGTGTAACTGTGGATGTGGATTTGATTAATTCGCTGAATGACCTTAAGACATACTATTCAGATCAGAAGTTAACTAATGCGGATGTAATTAAATTAGCGGTTGAAGCCTTACATAAAGAACTCGCCTACGCCTAGTGAAACATGCAACACCTCGTTTTATTTCTCATTGGGAATTTGATAAGTCTTCACGAAATTTGAGGGCAGGGCAACAGGGTGATTTTTACGTCCCTAAAATGACTCACTGAGAGTGTCGGGATTGATGTGTTTTTATCAATCTTGGCGACACGAACAGTGAGGTTGCGAGCGATAGCGCTGCTAAAGCTTACATCTCATTGGGATATTTAATGGCAGTCAGCTACGCGCCTGAAATTATTTTTGGTGGGTGTTGGTTCGCTAGATTTCACGTAGCGAACCGTTCTATCTTACATAACATGCGTTATATGCATAACCCATACGTAGTATAAGTGCATCAGGTTGATCCCGGTCTCGCTAAGGAACGTAACACGTTTCTGGACACTTATTTACCAGTGATTTTGCTAAATTAGCAATTAATGAATAACTTTTTATAAGGCAAACTTACCAATTAATACATTTTCGTACAGTGATCATGCGGTGCGTTGGCTCGCCGATTTAAAATTTAAGTTATAATGTTTTTCTGTCATTGAAGTAAAGATAAGGTCTCATATGGGTAATCCAGAGAAGCGAAAAAAAAGAGCTAAGTTAAAAGAAAAAGCTGCAAAAGTTCAAAAAAATAAAAATACATTCCACTCCCAGTCTGGACATACACACCTTCACGAAGAACCGATGGAAATTGATGATGACCTAATTTCATTTTTTAGGACGCTTCCATTGGCCAATCAAGACTACAAAGCTGTTCCCGCTTTGAAGCGCTTTGTTGAGCAGCAAGGAGACACACCAATTGATGGGGTTTCAGATCATGTTAGGGAATTATTTGCTTTATTTATCCACTGGTGCGAAAACTCACCGATGTATCCATTCAGTGTGATGACATTAGCTGTGGATCTAGAGCGTGATCCAGACTTTCATGCCGCTATCGCTAGCCAATAACTATCAACTAAGCATCCAAAGGTCTGTAATATTTTCTCTCACTTCCATTATATATGCGGGTATATGGCTACCTTTAATACTCGCTATTTGGATAAAGAGAGAAATACGCTCAAGGGGATCTTAACGTACCAGAGGGAGCGTTCAATATATCTGTCACATATGACAGATTTAAGAACGGTACAGCGAGGAAACAATAATGCGACTTCAACTTCCAAGCTACCTATACGGCAATCGAGTGAAAACCAAGGGGATTTACTATCGAAAAGTATACTTTTTGATATAGAGACTTATGGTCTCTTAAGGTTATCTTCGAGGGGATGTTAACAAAACCCCGTCTAGGGTTAAATCGTCAATCTACGCCAGATTTAACATAATAGTGAAAACACGCAGTTGATCGGGGTATAAAATAAATATTACCTAGTAATATTTATTTTGGCTAACTACGCGCCTAGAATAACTTTTGGTGGGCGTTGGTTCGCTAGATTTCACGTAGCGAACCATTAGCTTATTCAGGTCTTACATTAATCTGTTATCCGCACACAATGAAACATCCCACACATTCGTAATACCGCTATTTATAATCTTTAATTATCTCGTTCCGACATAGCGCAGTAAAGATCCTGAAGTTCGTCTTCAAGATTTATGCCTTTTTTCTTACAGAGTTCCTTCAGCATTTTAAGATAAAGATATTCGTCTGTATTAAACTCCAAGATGAAACGCTCATTATCTGTAAGCTTATTTTTTTTCTTATAACGAGCTTGATATTCAGCATTTTTAAACGCCTTTTTTAACCCATTAAGACTCTCAATTAAAGTGTTTGATTCGTGGAATGCCGCTTCGTTAATTTCGGCTATTAACTTTTCATCTTTATTATTCAACGTCTCAAGTTTACCTTTCTCAACACCATGTGTTTTTTCGAACTCAAATTTAGATTGGTGAAACATTTTTTTATTAAGATGAATCAATTCGACTAATTTAAAAACTAGCTCATCCGTTAATGTCTTCGTTCTTGCTTTAATGTAATAGACAAAATTATCGCAATTATCTATATTGATTACGCCTATTTTTTTTCGACCCATGTCTTTTCTCAAACCCCAAATATAGATGCCACTTAGTGGCATCTATTATAACTCCCCTTAACTTATTACCTAGTAATACTTAAAAAATGTTTAAAATAGAATCTAGATTGAGTCAAAACATTTTATGAGGTAGGACTAGAAGGACTACCTCAACGAGCCTGGTAACGTACTAAAAATGACTCACTTAGAGTGTCGGGATTGATGTGGTTTTATCAATCTTGGCGACACGAACAGTGAGGTTGCGAGCTATAGCGCTGCTAAAGCTTACATCTCATTGGAATATTTAATGGCCGTCAGCTACGCGCCTGAAATTATTTTGGGTGGGAGTTAGTTCGCTAGATTTAACGTAGCGAACCGCTCTATCTTACATAACATGCGTTATGCGCAGTGGCTTACCTTATGGATAAAGAATAGAAACAGACTATTCTTTATCCAAGATATTTACCAAGGTTTCTATAACTTCTTCGCTCTGCATAATATTATGCTCACCCTCAACAAATCGGAAGCTAGCATGTTTGCCTTTTTTAACTAAAGCTTTCTGATACTCTTGGCTCAAATAAGGCAAGGCTTGTTTATCATCTCGACCAGAAATTAGCACAATGTCAGTTTCTTCTGAAATGTAGTCTGCAATATCAACAGGAGATACGACATCTAAGTCGCCGTTAAATACTGGAATATCTGTTAATTTATACATATCCTTTCGCCAATCATTAATGTTGCAAGGGCAAGAAACAATAAATGCCGTATTGATTAATGCTGGATACATAGCAATCATGTTTGCTGTTATAGCCCCTCCACCTGAATGACCAGCAACGATTACCGTAGAGGCTTTATAGTATTGCTTTAGAGCTTGAATTACGTCAGCGATTTGACTCACTCTTTTTTTGTCATAGTTATCACCAATCACATCCCCCTTAACTCCACTTGATGTTCGGTTAAGGTTATCGGTATATCCAGGTCTTAATATACCAATACTAATCGTATCGGTAGTCTTACTCGCAATGCTTTTGGCTACCAAATATTGATAAGATGGATTATGAAACGGTGCATCTCCATGTATGGTGATAACGAGTTTGGGATTAGGACTAAGGTCCTTACTCTTATATGTTCTAATTTTAGTTATCTGATCTTTAATGACGATTTCATCGGTTATATTGTGGTTGCTGTTAGCGGAGCAGGGTGAGGTGCTGATAGCAAGTGCGCAGAATAAAGCCGAGATAGTGATTTTTTTCAATTTCAATCCTTTGATATAAAACATTATAGAATTAGATATTATCATATATAAATCTATAGATTATGACTGTAATTTCTCATTGGAATTGACGTCCTAATTGGAGGCTTTTTAGCTCTAGAGGTAAAATCGTTCCTGAGCGGCCTATTGAACATAAAGGTGATAACGCGCATAACGATGATCGAGTTTAATTATTACTAGGTAATACTTATCTGTTGTGACAACAGGAAATCTCATTGGGATGTTTGATGGCCGCCAGCTACGAGCCTGAAATAATTTTTGGTGGGAGTTAGTTCGCTAAATTTCACGTAGCGAACCATCATCTTGTTCTCGATCTTACATAACATGTGTTATACGCAGTGGTAATGGTTGTGTAGGTAGCAAATCAGCAAATGGTCTACCCTACATTAAATATGTGAAATGAAAAATTAGGCTAGTAGCGTGACGGTATCACGCTACTAGCCTAGACATATTTTTGATAGGTATATGTTCGCTAGATTTACTTAGCACCCCTTATACTAATACTAAATCAAACGACCTTTTTAGTTTTATCATCAATAAATTCAACCTCCTGATTTATCGCTATTTTCTTAGGCTTAATAGCTTCTGGTATCTCTTTAACCAGATTAATCGTTAATAACCCATGATTAAGATTTGCACCGGTTACCTCTACATTTTCGGTAAGGTTAAACTTACGTTTAAACATCCGGTTAGCAATGCCTTGATAAAGGAATTTGTGTTCATCTTTATTTTTGTCTTTGTCTTTGTCTTTGTCTTTTGTGTATCCTTTATCCCCAGAAACAGTAAGAACACCTTTTTCTACATTAATCTCTAGTTCATGCTCAGAAAATCCAGCTACAGCTACAGTAATTGAATATTTATCTTCTCCATGAGTTTCAATGTTATAAGGTGGATAAGTTGGTACAGTGTTATCGCTACCTAATAAACTACTAAATAAAGGAGCAAATCTGTCAAAGCCAATAGTGCTACGGTAAAGAGGGGTTAAATCGATAGTATTCATAATATATTCTCCAAAGAAGCAATATAAAATAAATCAGAGTGTTGAAAGAGAGACTTTCAGTGAAACATTCTTCCTTTCAATGAAACACTCTTCTTAAAAGTTATTTTATATAATAAAGCGATCTTTTTTCAAATATTTATTTATAGAAATTTTTTATAAATAAATAATCATATGGAATATACTTATTTTAAATACTGATACTTGTCGTGGGATAGTGAATTCAGCCTCTAATTTGGAGGTTTTTAGATCTAGGGTAAAAATCGTCACTGAGCGGCCTATTGAACATAAAGATGATAATGCGCAGTGCCACTTCACCACTCAATCAAAAACAGTCCATTAAGGCTCAAAAGTAACACTTTAAAGCCTTAAACCCCACTTATTTCAGGGAGCAAATATTGCACCAAAATGGGGAAAGTATATTTCAGCTTAATTACCTCACCAACACCGTAAATTTCGCACTTTAGGCAAAAAACAGCGGGGGACGAATAAGTGAAACATGCAACAGGTGTGAATATTCAGTTCAGCGATGAGTAGGTTGACGAACAAATGAATAAACAGCGTCCAATATTCGTATAGAATCATACCTATCTCTATCTGACATATTACCACCGCCGTATGTCAGACTTGCCAGATACATGTCTTTATCCATTTCTTTATTTTTTGGTTTTTTCTTAACAACTCTTTTTTTGCTTTGCGATGATTTTTTACTATTTTTACTATTTTTACTATTTTTACTATTTTTACTATTTTTAATTTTTTTCATAATGTATCCATCCACATATTAAATTTAAAAAAAGTGAAACATGCAACACACCTACACAGCCAGCAACAAATGACTGAAACCAGATTTTTTATCATGGAAGTCTAACGTTGCAGTAAATCCCTCACAGTTATTGATAGTTTCGATTAACAAAGCAGTTCGTTTTGATTTTATAATCATAGCTAAAGGCATTACTTGCTCGCCATCGTGAGTGAATGTGACGTTCATATCACCACTTAAAACGTAAAGCACATCCGAATCAAGGGACTCACCACTGGTGAACTTGGAGTCAATCTGGTGCTCCTCAAAAATAAGGTCTAACAAAGCAACAAGGTGATGAAGTTGAGTCGTTTTGGCTATCTTACCTAGAGCATTGCACATCTTGACCAGTAGGCCCTCCACGTTACCTTTTTTTAATTTAGCAGTAAGGAGTATTTTTTTTACCTCAGATTTCACTAGGCGATGTTTTGTTACTTTTAACTTTGGTGTCAAAAACGTTTTAATAATTTTATTTCTTGCTGGTACAGTCACGAATTTGTCGCTACTAGCCACATTCATGTAGAGGTGCAACAGGCTATTTTCGATTATATTTTTTAATTCGGTCTTATCTGGCATGTTAAATTAAATCTCTAATTAGCTGTAAACGTGTTCCCACGTTGATATCGATAATAGCCACAATAATATAAACGATAGCGATTAACAGAGCTGCGCTCATGATTAGAGCTCCCTTGCTTACTCTATTGGGGGCATGAGAAGAAAGGCTAACAGTATCGTTATCCGATTGTTGTTTCGCTGCAAATCTCCTAATTTTTCTTCTCTTCAACGATTTTTTATTTTTCTTTAATTTTTTCACAATGTCACCGTTACGAATACCTAATGGTAGGTATTATCTACTCGCGTGGAATACTTTCAAGGGATATTTGTACTGGACAATAGTTAATGAGACATCAATTGTAATTTTACTATCATCCCCTCGAATTTAACCTTAATTGAGAGGGGTATTACTTAGTAACAAATTGATTCAGGTTAATAGTGAGTGCGGGGCTGTCACATATGACAGGGGTTATCTGTTGCATAGGCGTAGCCGTAACCTGCTTTTCTGCTAAACCTGTTTTTGGCTTAGAGTATGCGTCCATACGTAGGTTCTTGCGGTTAATTTATTTTGCGGTTTGAATTATTTTTAAAATGGCGCTGTATGAGCTTATGAGTGGTTATTTTTTTGGGGTTTAGTGGATGCTTTAAAAAAGAGTAATATACCTACTGAGTGATACTGAGGTTTGATTGGCGCTGTTTTGGGTGTCCAGAGGGGTTTACCCCTTGGGGCAAATGGCGCGTAGCGTTATGCGGCAGTTAAATAGCTTCTCTGCTTGCAGAGGCATTTTAATATTTTAATGTTTGGTTTTCCAATATATATATTTTCTTATTTCTTTTCATATATAACAGCTAACGCTTATTGAGTAATTAAAATCACTTACTTAGTATTTAAAATCACTTATTTTAGAACCTAGTAAACGATGCTGGCGCAATTCATCAAAGGCGCTGTAACGCGCCTAAAAATACGTTTTTTATCAAGGTAATGGATATCAGAATGCGTGAGCTTAAGCGGTTTAGGACGTTTAGGGGAATTGCAGATGTAGAGATCCACACTGCTTGAGCGGTGTTATTTGAAATGCTGTTTAATGTGAGCGGGTATTAGGGCTAAACTTTGCCTTTAACCCAAACCTCAAAGGAGCTGTATTTGATACGGGCTTGCTCTCTTATCCACGATGGTAGCTTATCAGGATGTTCAGCAGAAAGCTGTTTAGCGTAAGCTGCTAGCTCTTGTCCGTACTGACGTTTCAATTCAGCAGAATGCGCAGGGGGAACGGTGTTTTTAGGGGCTGTTTTATTAATTTTGTTAACTGCACTTTTCGCGCTTCCGCCCAGAACTTGACGCATTTTAAGCTTGTTCAACGCTTGCTTTGCATCCGCTTCCTCTGGGTTCTTCCTCGCAAACTTCTGTTTTAACTTTGTCAGCTTATCAGAGCAGAAATCACGAAGCGCATTAAGTTGTGCGTATGTGATTAACTTTGTTGCGACTAAGAAATCAGGGTTAAGTGTTTTTATTGCACAGCTAGCCCGCATCTTAGGTGCTTTAGAGCCATCGGCTTTCGTTTCAAATTCACCTTCAATAACACGATATATTTTGTGGACTGTGAATGCTCCACTTTCTTTTAATTTTTCCCATCCACGCCAAAAACGTTGAGATGGGATGATGTTATCAGACGTACTTGCATCCGTAACCAGCCCCGATACTGCCGCGATTTCGTCACAATAACGATTAATGAAATCGCCGTTCGACAACGGAGTACCAACGCGAAGCGATGCAAATTCTGTAAACTGTAAGATTGCTTGCATGATAAGTACAGACGGTTCACAGCCATCAGTGCGCGGCTTTCGCAATTTACCATCTTTATTAATTGAACCTGACAATCCAGCCAGTGTCGGCATTACTTCATAGGGCGCGTAGTAATACGATCGAATACCATCGATAAGCTTTTGAACAACAATAGGGAGCTTATTCTTTTTAGCCGGTTGTTTGAATTTATGCCACGCGGGGTTTTGCGGGTCATGCCCACAGCGGTTACCAGAACCAGCATATGACTGTTTTACTTGTTGTGTTGTGCTTGATTCACTTGCGGACATAGAGCACATCCTCAACAATAGAACCGTAGACCTGATATTTCAGCAGGGATTGGTTACATTGATGAACGTGCTTTTTGTGTAGTAAAAAACTACAACATATATGTGTATTTTTCATTTTAGACTCTCGAAGGCTTTTAGGAATGTTCAGGTAGTTAATCTGAACTATCTAACAACAGTATACGATGAAACGAAAAAAATCAAATGCTTAATTTCAGATACAAAAAAGCCGGTACCTTCGAGAGTAACCGGCTTTTTTGCAAATGCTTTACGTCAAAGAACTACCAATGACACATTCTAACTTTCAAAAACACACTACATAGATGACTATGTAGTAGTGCGCTATGTAATGCACTTTTATTTTAAAGCTGTATAAATTATATATTAATAATCAGAAATGTAAAACTCCATTAGAAAACTATAAAAAAGGTTACTAATGAAAAGAAAGTTGCATTTTAACTTTGCCAACTATAAAAAAAGGTGTTTCTTTTAAATCAACAGAGACCGTTAAGTAGTCTTTATTTAAGCTTTTAAGAAAAAAACCACTCGGTGTTACCTCCAACACTTTCATCCTTATCATATGATCGTGATTAACTATATACACAGAGCCATCCACAACTTTCTTATCATTCAAATCTACGAAGACTAAGGATTGATCTTTAAACCGTGGTTCCATACTATTCCCTTCTACTTTTAAGCATACCAAATTTTCAAATTCAGTCTTTAAAAAATGCTTAGAGATTACAATGTTTTCATTAGAATGTTCTGGTGGAAGATTGAACCCTTCGCCAGATGACAAACTCAACTCTGAATAATAAGGAATATGAATCAAATTGTTATAGTCATTATTGCGACATTCACCCCCTCCATTATTTAACCACTCAATACTTATATCAAATACTTTGCAGAGCCTTATCATGCTCTCCGATTTCGGGTTTGCAACGTCAAGTTCCCACTTAGAAACAGTGACCGACGTCACGCCTATTTTTTTTGCCAGTGCTGCTTGTGTTAGCTCATGACGAGTCCGCAACAACTTTATCCTATCTGCTATTCGCTCCATAACTTTAAACTCATAGTTCGTTATTTTGCTTGTATAATTGCCCACCCATGCAAACTATTTGTATAGCCTGTATATAAAAAAGGTTTACCAGCTTTGTTTTTTATTATATTTTTATTATATTTTTATTATATTTTACTTACATAAATAATAACTTCGTTTAAATAATCAACATTTATGAGAAGTCTAGTGACCAAAAAAACAACAAGCATAAACTTTGAAATGGATCAGGCTTGCAACACCTCACTTACCAAGTCGGCGGCAAAGACTGAGCGCTCCAAAAAAAAGGAAGCGTCAATAAGGCTGCATGACCATTTAAAGCGATACCCAACGCAAATTTGGGAAAAAAAGTAAAACAGCGTTATTTTTGTGATGCCTAATCCTATATCAGGCTCCCGCAGCACAAAAAAGTTCGCAAGTCGCTAATAGTGCGACAAACACAACCATATTTAAACTCCTCAAAGGGGTGTTTTTTCATTAAAAGGGAATAAAAATGGAAAATTTATTGAATGCAATTAAATCAGAACTGCAAGTAGCACAGCTTACTAATTACATGACCATTTAAAACGTTTCCCAATACAAAAATGGGAACGCGCAAAATAAAGTTCATCTAGTTTTGCAGTAGAACATCCCAAAATCGGATGACCCACATTGAAAATAGAACGCTCTTTAACAATTTGTACCATGAACGACTAACCCAAGCTTTATGCTTGCTTAGGTCACTCCCAGAACCCTGCGAGGGAGAACAGTAATTCGCAGGAAATAGACCTGTAATGAAAAACATACCTTATATGGTTATGTCCTCTAGGACGACCGGACAATCCCTAGCCGCTGGCTGAAAAACGGAAGAAGAACTTTCGAGGATTGGTGCTGAAATGGCTTTACTGCGCGCATGACTCCTACGCTTACAGCTCCGCCTTGTCTCGGCGGCACCTGGTAGAGACAACTCACTCACATTATCTACTTTATTCATTCGTGATTTCCTCATCTTTTTTTCAACAAAAAATATGAGAAAATCATGCATAAACAAACTCATTCATTAACCAAAACACAGGCAATCAATATCATTGATCGCTTTTACATCAACCCAAAGCTTGCTCACAAAATCATTCAACATAAGAGCAATAATCCACACTTTAATGATTACAAAAAAATTTTCGACTGCATTAAATTGCTCACCGATTCTGAAACTGTAATGTCCATTAATCAAGCCAGAAAGTGTTGCTCCTACTGGCAACGTTTTCCGCACCGTATGTGCTACGAACGTGACTATGCGGTGGCCAATCTTGTATTGACCGGAAAATGGATACCGCCACAACGCGATATTAACCCCGACCGTCGTTGCCGATACTGTCGAACAATCTGCGCTGATGTCAGTATCTGCGATTATTGCGCAAGGTTATTAATGCGCAAAATGTGATTTTTACAATCATGATGATGACGCCCCCTCCCTTACTGTGTCGATATCCATTTGGGTATGCGGCATTGAGAATTGAGTCATGCAAAATTTAGAGAGTAACGTTAACAGTATCAAAACCCATTTCGGCAAAAAACAACTCGCACTATTAACTGATGATGACGTTACTGAGCTGATGCTCAATAGCGATGGTTCGCTATGGGTTGAACGTTTTGGTAAACCCATGGCTGTCGAATCAAGCATGACGCCAACACAGGCGATGTTATTGATGAAAGCATTAGCAGGTTACCATCAAATTTCATTAACGCCTGAAAGCCCTATTTTAGAATGCGAATGCCCCATTGATGGCAGTCGCTTTGAAGGTTTAATACCGCCTATTACTGCCGCCCCTACCTTTGCACTGCGAAAAAAAGCATTACGCGTTTTTTCATTGCAAGAGTACGTTGATGCCGGCATGTTATCTTTCGCGCAACATGACATTCTCAAACGCGCGATTATCGCCCGTAAAAACATTCTGATTGTAGGGGGGACTGGGAGCGGTAAAACCACATTTGCTAACGCGTTAATTCATCAAATGGTATGTAGCTGCGGCGACGATAGGATTATCATCATCGAAGACACAAACGAAATTCAATGCCCAGCACCTAACGCCGTTGTTTTACGCAGTAACGCAACAACACCTATATCGCAACTGCTACGCGCCACATTACGATTACGCCCTGACCGCATTCTAGTCGGTGAGGTGCGCGGTGGTGAAGCATTATCGTTACTAAAAGCCTGGAACACCGGTCACGATGGGGGCCTTGCAACAATCCATGCAAACAGCGCGAAGCTAGGTTTATTACGCCTAGAGGACTGTATCGCAGAAGTGTCGCAACACATTAATCGCAATTTGATTGCGCAAACCGTGAACCTTGTCGTTTTCATTGAGAAAACATTAGATGGTCGGCAAATCAAAGAAATCATTCAAGTGAATGACTACCAAGACGGCCATTACATAACTCAACCTATCGAGAAGTAAATCATGCAATGCCCTTATTGTTTTGAAGATATCGACTGGGATACCTGGGCAGCCGATAAACGACAACATATCGCAGAGTCAAACGAGCACTAATTAATAATCAAAAACACTTAAGGCGTTAACCATGTTGGTTGATGCCTTTTTTTATACCTAAAATTCGTTAATCAAAAGGAACACGCCATGCTACAAACCACACACCCACATTCACCGTCCACCCCATTTCAGCCGGCGTATCAACGAAGGGTTAGCATGCTCACTAAGCACCCCCTGATTTTAATGGGGGTGTTATTTGTCATCCTGCTGCTATTTCCTGATTTAGCGCACGCATCATCAACGGGAACGCAGACGGTTGATAGCCCAGTTCCCGCCAGCGCAAACTTTAAAATAAAAATAACGATTAAGGATGACCTGGGTGGAAATTGGTACATCCTTGATAAGCAAGATGAAGCTACGCCATTAAATAGGCATCTCATCAAACCAACACGCCAGCAGGATGGGAGCATAAAAGAACTGCGGAAAGGGTGGCGCATGTGGGTTGAACATGTGTCACCACAATCTGTAAAACTCTCGCTAAAAATATCAAACTTTGACCAAGTTGAAACGTTCTTGTTAGACAAAACGCCTACAAAGAATGAACAGTGCCAGACTTTTTCATTAGGAAGTAACACGGACGATAACACGACCGTTTGTATCTCCATTCCAACATCTACGACGCAACAGGAGCAAGGTTTATTAGCCCAATAAGTAAAGCCGCTATGCCCATTTTTAATTCCTTCATTATTCACCCCTTACAGATTGTTAATCAAAAGGAACACGCCATGCCACAAACCACACACCCACATTCACCGTTTACCCTTTATCAGCCGCCTTTTCAACGAAGGGTTAGCATGTTCACTAAACACCCCCTGATTTTAATGGGCATTTTATTTGTCATCCTGCTGCTATTTCCTGATTTAGCGCACGCATCATCAACGGGAATGCCGTGGGAGGGACCATTAACTAAGTTGGTCGCCTCCATCACTGGTCCTGTCGCATTTGGTATCTCGGTGCTGGCATTAGTCGCCTCTGTTGCCGGCTTAGTGTTTGGCGGTGAACTATCGGGGCTGATTAAGAACATGCTGTTCCTGGCACTGGGCATATCCGTCATTGTGTTTGCCACTAACATGCTGAGAAACCTTTTTAACATTTCATCCACCCTCATAGGTTAACGTCATCATGGCACTGCACCGCACCCCTATTTTTGATTTTCACCGCGGCAACCTGATTGTCGGTTGTGAGCGAAACTTATTATTAATGCTAGGGCTGCTGTGCATGGTCCTGGTTATCTTACAAACCATTCCCACCATTTCATTAGCCGTTTGTTTGTGGATTGGAGGATTACCTCTGCTGCGTGTCATGGGTAAAACAGACCCACACATGAGTCGGGTATTTAAAGCCTATCGTAAACACCCTGACTACTATCCGGCTCACGCCCGCAAAAATTACGCCCAACGAGATTAATCATTATGTTTAAAACGGCTACTTATCGTTCCCCTTCAACGGGTTTTTCAGACCTGCTTAATTACGCCATTCTTGCTGACGATGGCGTGATTTTAAATAAAGACGGTTCATTGCTTGCGGGGTTTAAGTTTGCAGGCAATGACGTCTCCAGCTCAACCGTTGCACAGCGCAATGATTTAATGAACCGCATCAACAAAGCGCTCTGTTCATTTGGTACAGGTTGGATGGTGCATGTTGAAGCAGTGCGTGACCAAACACCAAATTATCTCAATACCGATACAGCCGCGTTTATTCACCCCGTGTTTGCCATGATTGATGAAGAGCGTAAAGATTATTACCAGCGCGTGAGTACGCGCTATGATTCTGACTACTATCTGTTTCTGACATACATGCCCCCTAACAAGGGCAAATCCATCATGACGAATTTAATGTTTGAACAAAACGGGAATGTGAAGCAGGGATTTAGCAAGCACCTGAGTGATTTTAAATCCAAATTGCGTGAAATGGAAAGTAATCTTAAAAGCTATCTCCAAATACAGCGGCTCAATGCATACCAAAAAGAGAAACACGACCCACTGTATTATTGCCATTTACTCGAAGCGCTAAATCATATCATTAGCGGCAGGGCACAATCGATGCAGTTACCATTCTGCCCGACCGGATTAGATACGCTGTTAGGGTTGCACGACTTCTGGACCGGTCTTAATCCGAAAATTGATGACCAGTTATTGATGGCAATTAGCATTAATGATTTTCCAGACAGCTCCACACCCAACATGCTTTATCACTTAGATAAGCTCGGCATGGAATATCGCTGGTCAACGCGGTTCTCATTTTTTGACGCGACCGATGCGCAAAAGGCCCTCAATAAAGAACAAAAGAAATGGAAGCAGCAAATCATCAGTTTTAAGGACATGGTGATGAACAATCCGGCGCCCAAAATCAATGTTGACGCCCAACGGATGTTTCACCAATACAGCGCAGCTATCGACCAAATAAAAATCAAAGGTGTGCAGTACGGCCATTATACCTCGACTATCATCATCCGAGGTAAGACCCAACAAGCGCTTACCGACAAAGCTGAACGTGTCATTAACACCATTAAACATCTTGGTTTTAATGCCATGATTGAAACGGTTAACTCCGTTGATGCATTCCTGGGCTCGTTGCCCGCTGACAGTTTGCATAACGTGAGGCGACCACTGGTGAGTACCCTGAATTTAGCGGCGATGTTGCCCTTATCTGCATTGTGGACAGGCCGCATAACTAACCCTTGTAAACTCTACCCCAAGGATTCACCCGCTATCATGCAGTGCGCCGCAGAAGGTAATGCGCCATTTTGGTTAAATCTGCATCACAGCGACTTAGGGCACACCTTGGTTTTTGGGCCGCCTGGCATGGGCAAATCAACGTTGCTAACGACGTTGGTTTCACAAGCGTTGCGCTACCCGAATTGCCAGCACTTCATCATGGATAAAGATTACTCCGCCTACGCCATTAGTCAGTGCGGCGGTATTCACTATGATATATGCAAAGACCCTCATATCAGCTTTGCCCCCTTGTCTAAGCTACGCGAAGATTTCGAGTGGACAACAGAATACGTTATCAAGCTCCTCGCCCTCCAGGGGCTGCACGTTACACCGCGCCAAAAAAATGAGGTTATCGCGACACTCAAAGAGCTCAGCGATACGCCCGACCTTGAACACATCACCTTAAGTGAGTATGTGAACGTCGCAGATATTGAAATTGCGGAAGCACTGAAATACTACACCATCGGCAGTGCGGGCGCCTTAATCAACAACCCATCGGACAGCTTCAAGAACGCCGCGTTGCAAGTGTTTGAGATAGGTGAGCTCATGGGCCGCGGTGAGCAAGAATTGCTGCCGGTATTACTCTATCTATTTCGCCAAATTGAATTGAGCTTAGACGGGAACCCTGCATTCCTATGGATAGACGAAGCGTGGGTTGCACTCAAAAATCCCGTATTCAGGGCAATGATTGAAGAATGGTTACGCGTGTTACGTAAGAAAAATTGCGTTGTTGCACTGTTCACTCAAAGCTTAGGAGAAGTACTCAACGCTGATATTTTCGAGTTACTCATGACCGCATGCCCCACTAAAATCTACCTACCCAACTATGAAGCAGGTAACGATTTAATTAAGCCAATCTACAAGCAATTCGGCCTCAATGACCGTCAAATAGACATCATCAAAAACAGCGAGCCTAAGCGTGAATACTACATTACGCAACCGGAGGGCAATCGATTGTTTAACTTGAATTTAGGCGAACTCACTTTAGCTTTTGTGGCCAAGAGCAGTAAGCTCGATATCAAGGCCGTCAGAGAACACGTTAACCAGTATGGCGATGAATGGTATCAGCATTGGTTAGTCACGTGCGGTGTCATCGATGAGCAAACGCGCTCATCGGCATGAGGGCATTAGCGTCACCGCCAACAAAAATCCGATAGAAAGGGGTTAAAATGACAACTTCCATATTAAAACGGGCGCTCATTTGCAGCGCCTTTTTGTTGCCGGTAGTGCAACAAGCACATGCATGGCCAGTGGTTTGCGTAAACTGCGCAACGGAATGGACACAGCTTGCCAATAACATCCAACTGGTCACGAGCCAGGCAGAGAGCGTCCGCCAAACCATTAATCAAATCAAAATGATTGATAACCAAATTCGTAATACCGAAAATCTTGCCGCTGGCGACTGGGGGAACATCTTCGAGCAGCTACAAAGATTGAATAGGCTGGCTCGTCACGGCGAAAGTATCGCCTTTTCGTCTTCAAATGTGATGGAGGATATGAACCACATTTTTAAAGGCTACGACGCGTGGAACCAAGACGTGGAGCCACAAGCGCTGTCCGCACACTATCAGGATGTATCACAAACGCTCGGCGACACAGCAATGGCGGCGATGAATGTAGCCAACGGCGTTCACAAGCAACAAGCCGAAGACAACGTGCTGATAAACCGTCAACAGCAAGCATCGACAAATGCCACAGGTCGCCTGCAAGCCATTCAAGCCGGTAATCAACTTACCGCGCAAATGATTAACCAATTGCAAAAAATGGAAACCCTGATGAGCACACAAATTCAACTCACCAGCACCCTTGTACAGGCTGAAAATGAACGTGAGCAAGCCAGGCGAGCCCAAACCGATAAGTTCATGGAGGGCGACGTACCAACACTCGACTCCCGTAAACTTGAAGCTTATACATTAAAACAATTTTAAGGACGTGCCATGCGCATTGTTATCACGGCGGTGTTCATTATGTTGTTTGCGCTCAACCCTGCATTAGCGGCAACCGGCGCCCCCGACACTGGCGCCATGAATGAGCTACTGCGCATCTTTGAAAACACAGCAGGACAGTGGCCCGCCATCATTCAACCCATCACTACGTGGTTGTTTTGGAGTCTGGTTACTATTTCATGGGCGTGGGGCTTTGGTGAAATGGCCTTAAAGGGCGCAGACGTCAAAGAGCTCTTAGCAGAGCTCTTCAAACGTACTTTTATGGTGGGCTTTTTTTGGTGGTTACTCATCAGCGCACCGGCATTAGCCGCGGCAATCGTTAACGGATTTACCTGGATTGGGGGGCAACTCGCTGGCAGCTCATCGGCCTATACGTCGATATCGCCCAGTTCCATTTTTGATATCGGTATTTCGCTGGTGACAAAAATCTTAAAAAAACTCAGTGTCACCGACCCTATTGATAGCCTCGGGTATGTGTTAGTCGCCATTGGCATTATCGTGATTTTCGCTTTTATCACGCTGCAACTCATGGTGCTTATCATTCAGTACTACTTCTTCCTCAATGCTGGCGTCGTCATGATGGGTTTTCTCGGCCACGAGTGGAGTCGTGAATACGGTATTAACTACTTCAAACTCATGATTGGCCTTGGGGTGAAATACCTCACTATGCAGCTCATCATTGTGCTGACGTTAGATATCACTCAGCGCTGGTTGAAAGAAAGTGACTTAACCTGGACACAACTCATCATCATTTTACCGACCATGATAATTCTTTGGGGATTAATTCGTGAAGTGCCACAAATGGCCCAAAGTCTGGTCAGTGGTTCGGACCAAACCACCGGTAACGCGGTAGCAGGTGCCATGCAAGCGGCGGCGGCGACGGCCGCCATTGCAGCAGGCGCATTTGCCGCAGCGGGCGGTGCCTCTGGGATGTCTTCAAAGATGATGCAAGGTGCCGGCAATATGGCACAACTGCTACAAGGTGCTTGGAATGAAGCATCAGGGGGTGACGGTGATGACAGTGGTGACGGCGAAGCCAGTACCAATGAGAGCGACCCCGCCACAGGTTCGCCGCCTGATAGTGCTTCCAGTGACTCGGGGGGGGATGATGGTGCAAGCGATGGAGGAGGTGAAGCAGGCTATAACTCAGGTAACGGCGATAATGCGAGTGAAGCCAGTTCGGGCGTTGATAATGGTTCAGCAGCAAGCAGCAGTTCAAGCAATGCAACCGGTAACGCGGAGCCATCACCTTCCAAATCAAGCAGAGGCTTTGCTGCGACGGCGGCCCTTGCAGCCGGTATTGCAGGAAAGGCCGTTGGTAATGAGCTAAAGGGCTCGGCAAAAAATGCCTTTAAATCGGGGTTGAGTAAATTTACGGCGCCACTTTCAACACCTTCAAACTCTGTTATAGGGAGGGCGGCACAGTCCATTAAGTCCAGAAATGAATGAATTCACCGCCATCTCCCCCCATAACGTGTCTCTTACACCCAAGACAAAACAACCGTGAGTAATTCAAATGACCGAAAATACCCCCGAACCCGCTCAAGATGAAATGAGTTTGATGTATCAACGCGCCAGAATGGAATGGGACGAACGCATTGGTGACACCGTTCATCAACTTAAAACGTGGCGCATCATCGCCATTATTTCACTGATTATTGCCGCTATTTCAGTCATGGGCGTGGGCTACATTGGCGCGCAGAGTAAGATCCAACCCTACGCCTTGGCCATCAGTGACAACAAAGTGATCGCCCTACAACAACTCGACCACTTACCCGATAGCGAACGCGAGTTAGTTACCCGCTCATTAATTGGCGGTTTTATCGAAAATGTGCGTAGCGTATATTCAGACCCTTTTGCCCAGCAACGTGCAACGCTCAATGCCTATGCCCACCTTCGCAGCAACGATACAGCCTACACCCAAGTGACGGAGTACCTCGGTAAAACGCACAACCCTATCGCAAGGGCCGCAAGTGAATTAGTGACCGTAAAAGTTAACAGCGTCCTTCCCCTTGGTAACGGAAACACCTACCAAGTCGAGTGGACCGAAACCATTATCGACCGTAAAGGCGTCCATAAATCCAGTCCTCAGTACCGAGCTACGGTGACAGTTGTCAACCAAACACCGAACTCTCAACAAGGCTTCATGAGCAACCCGACGGGATCATGGTTTACCACCTATCAAGTGACGGAAATTAACTAACAATGAAATACTCAATATTAGCCAGTCTATTACTGGCAAGCGTTGCGCTTCCTGCATTAGGCCAGGCGACACCGTTCACCTCAAATGAAAAACAAGCCTTACAGCTATCACAAAAATGGATCACGAAAGAGCATAAAGCCATCGCAGATGGCAGTGGCCGTGTCACCTATTATTTTGGTAGCACCCTACCCACCGTCGTGTGTGCGCCATTTAAAACCTGTGTATTAGAGCTCGATACTGGCGAAATCATTAACCAAGATGGCGGATTACAAATTGGTGATAGCATTCGCTGGCATGTGACCCCGACGGTATCGGGATCAGGCGTGAACAAACGCACGCTACTTATTATCAAACCCACCGATGTGGATTTAGACACCACACTCACTATCGCCACCAACAAACGAATTTATCAGGTGAAGCTCGTCTCTGACAAAAACAAGTGGATGCCGATTGTGAATTTTGAGTACCCCGAAGCCAAGCGGGCACAATGGGCCAAGTATCAACAAGATATGCAAATCGAAACTCAGCGCAACACCCTGCCCGATGGGCAGCGCGTACCAGCGTTAGATTTCAACTATGACGTATCAGGCAAGGCCAACTTTAAGCCATTACGGGTCTATAATGATGGTCAAAAAACCATTATTGAAATGCCCACTAAAGTCGAGCATCGCACCCTACCGACCTTATTAGTGGTGAACGGTAATCAACAAGAATTGGTTAACTATCGCTACAAAAATAGCTATATCCAAGATGGCCGTCGGATCAATGGCCGTTTCATTGTTGATCAACTGTCACCTTCCATTATGTTAGTGGTCGATGTTGGCAGTGATCAGGAATCCATATTGATTGAATATGAGGGTGAATAATGCGTAAACTATTTTTAGTGTTAGCCTTGATTTTCATGACGGGTTGCACGACCTCCCCCCGTAACTATTTCAATTTCACCCTGTCAGACCGCGAAGCAGTGCTTGTCGCTTCCGACCTCGCCTGGCTCATCAAAGAAAAACACGGCGCGGCGGCTACCTTTGAATTTGATTACCCGATGTGGTCAAGTAGCACCGCCTTTTCACAAGCGCTTGAAATAGCGCTGCGTAAGCAGGGTTTCGCGGTGTATGTTAAAAACATCAACGAAGAAAACCCCGTGGCCAAGACCCACAACGAACTGTATTACACCCTTGATACCCTAAATGACGGGCAATTGTACATTCGTGTCATGGTTAACGATCGTTTCTCATTTCAACGCATTTGGTTGCGTGATCACAATGAAATATTAAGACCCTTAGCCACAACGAGCGTGTTTGAGGGGGTGTCCAGTGAGTAACATCAATCCCATTGTAGATCAAAACCCAAACAACCATCATCCTGACAAGAAAGCCTTACGAAAAAAACTCGTGATTTTCGGCAGTTTCATTTTAGGGTTTATTTTGTTATTGATGCTGTGGGCACTGGCAAGTAAAGGGGCTCAAACCTCAAATAACACAGGAGCAAGCAGTGAGCAAACAACCGCGGACAAGCGCAGTACAGAAGGTGTTGTACCTGAACTGATCGCCGTCAACCTCAATAAAACAACCGCCATCAAACCCAAAAATGATGAGGTGGATAACACACCTACACCGCCTCCACTCAATACATCACCAACCATAACGCCACCGGTGTTAACACTTGATATGCAGCGTTCAATCGCTTATCAACAACAAATGCGCGATTACCGTCAACAGCAATTATTAAGCGCCATGACCAGCGACACCGTGGTGCAATTTAAAGGGGACCAAAACAGTACCGAGCAAGCAACAGATGATGTGCTATCGCAATTAAACACTCAAACGCAAATGTTGCAAGCACGCATTGCCCAGCAATCATCAATGCCCACAGCCGCATTGGATAACGGTGGCACACAGCCAATGAGCAACCAACAACAAAAACGTGCTTTTATGGCAGAGCATCGCCAAATTGATTACTTAAAGCATACGAAGGAAAGCGCGATAAGCCCTTATGAGCTAAAAGTGGGCACGGTTATTCCAGCCACCTTAATCAGCGGGATCAACTCTGACTTAGCCGGACAAGTGATCGCCTCGGTGAGCCAAAACGTCTATGACAGTGCTAATGGTACTCATTTGCTTATTCCGCAAGGCAGTAAATTATACGGTGCGTATGACAGTCAAATTGCGTATGGCCAATCACGGGTATTGTTGGCATGGAATCGAATTAACTTTCCGGATGGCTCTACGCTTAACTTAGAGAACATGGGCGGCATGGATACGCAAGGTTATGCGGGATTTGAAGATGAGGTGGATAATCATTATTTTAAAATCTTTGGTAATGCAATGTTGCTGGGCATGATCTCTGGCGCGACTCAGGCCGGTGTCAGTAATAATAGCGACAGCGATACCCCTAGCGCGATTGCCGATGGTGTCACGCAACAGTTTGCACAAACGGGGAGCAGTCTCATTCAGAAAAATTTAGACGTGCAGCCACGTATCGTTATTCGTGGCGGTTATCGCTTTAACGTGATGGTCAATAAAGACGTCTTGTTACCGCCCTATAGGCGTTAACCTAACGAAAATATGTTCATAACACTATTTATCAATTCCACTCATTTGAGGTTTATTACTGCCATGAAAAAAATAATCACGGTAGCGCTTCTGTGCGCGCCATTTGCTCTCCCCGCGGCTTATTTCACACAAGAAACGGTGTCATTTGATGATGATGGGAAGCCCATCATCCAGGCACAATTAATGCGTCCACCTCTTACTGCTAACGCTAACGTTGACGCACCTTATTCGCCCTTCAGTTTATTTGATGATGACGCACCATTTACCAACCCCACCTTAACAGACACGAATATTCAGCAACCGACACCTGAAATGATTGCGCAGGAAAAAATAGCGCAAGCGACAAAAGAGCAAGTTGCCGCTGAAAAAGTAGCGATAGCAGCGAAGAAAAAACTTGCAGATGAAAAGGCTAAATTTATCGCCCTTAAACGGGCACAAGCAAAAAAAGCAGCAGCGATAGCGGCTGAAATAAGGCGCAATGCGTCAATATACACGATGACCAAGGGCCAGAATTATTATGACGTACTCACGTCATGGTTAACGCCGTTAGTTAAGTCTGCTCATAATACAGAAAAGCAGCAATATCACGGTATCACCTGGCAACTGCCAGCCGCGACAATTGAAAAATTAAAAAATAAGCAAGCGGAAAAGGATATGACGCTTAACAAAAAACTGGCTATCGCCGTGTCTGAAATGGGAGCCAGTATCGATACTGACCTGTCACTCACGCTCAGCAATCGGTATAAAGTGGCCGTGATTGCAGAGCATGAAATGACTGTCGTTTGGATACACGGCACCTCGTTAAAAAATGCAGTTGAGAATCTTGCCGCAGAATTTAACTGGAACTGGCTCGATGATGGCTCGATGCAATCATGGCTGGCTGTTAATGATTTCCCGTTTGGCTCAGATTACCCAATCGCTGTGAAAGCCGGTGAGTTTGATACGGCGCTCAATAGCGTGATTGATGGTTACCCTATCCAAGCAAAATTGCTACATGGCACCCGCACGATATTCATCACTGACAAGTAAGGCGTAAGTGATACTGAAACATGCAACACCCTTTTGTTGTCCACCGTAAGTATTACCTGGTAATGCATTAATTCAGGTTAATAGTGAGCGAGGATGTGTCACATATGACAGCGGTTATCTGTTACATAGGCGCAGCCGTTACCTGCTTTCCTGCCAAACCTGTTTTTGGCTTAGAGTATGCGTCCATGTACAGGCTCTTGCGTTGAATATATTTTGCGAGCATACAGACCTCCCAAAGACTTACCCAACAAAAATTATAACGCCCCTTATTTTTAAAGGAATTTAATAATGAAACGACCATTTAGCCGCGCCCTGCTTGCAGGCGCTCTTTTTGCAGCCCTTTCCGGCTGTGTATCACAAAATTACACAGACACAAAAACAGAGGCAAAAGCTGTACAGGCAGAAATAGCGAGTCATACACCCGCTGAAAATCTAAATAATGTCATCACAATTAACCGCCCGCCTATCGATTTAACCCCAATTAAAGTCGTTGAGGTCATTAACTGGCTAGAAAAGCCCAGTAACGTGAAAGTGAAGCGATTACCCCTTGCAGAGTTGTTAAACGTCATGCTTGCCAATGACGCTATAGACATTCACTTTCTGGAAGAAGCCGACCCAGACTTACCGGTTAAAATTGACGCTGGCGGCACCCGAAAAATGGTACTCAACAGATTAAGCCAGGCGACGGGTTATGCATTTATACCCAGTCATGATGCATTAACGGTGCAAAAATATGTTTCTGACACGTTCGTCATCAACATTCCAACCGGTGATTATTCAGGGCAACTAGGCAGTCAGGGTGAAGGGGGCGGCGAAGACGATAAGAAGGTTGAGGGTCAGTTTATCAATGTCGCTTATGAAGGGGTTAACGTCGTTAAAGACCTGAGTAGCGCAATTAAAGTGTTACTCAAAGCGCCAAAAGGCGACAAGCTCGTTGGTAGCGTAGATGCGATAGCGTCACTCTCAACTATTACGGTAAGAACAACCGCAAAACGCATGGTTGCAGTTCGTCAATTAATCGATGCACATCAAGCATTGCTGGCAAAACAGACGTTGTTATCGATTCGCATTCTCGAATTTAAATCAAACGATGGTGAAGACAACGGCGTTGATTGGGAAGTGTTGAAAGATATCGGCAAGGGGACGTTGAAATTCTCACTACCTGGTTCTTCAATCGGCTCACCCGCCTCAAATTCTGGTTTGGCATTTGAAGCCACTGGAGCATGGGATGGCACCAAGGCGTTTATCAAAGCGCTTAAGCAGCAAGGCACTGTCTCAACGCAAACACCGATTTCATTACTGGCGTTGAATTCGCAACCGGTGAGAATTTCACAATCAATGAACACTCCCTTCTTGTCAGATATCGTCACTGTCGTGACGGACACATCAACCAGTACAACAACGACCCGTGACAAGGTGACAGAGGGCATCGATATGATGGCAGTGGCGAACGTCAAAGAGGAGTTTGTGTGGCTTCGCGTGGCGGGTAAGTTGTCAAAAATAGCTGACGACAAAGAAATTGAAACGGCCGGTATTAAGCAACGTTATATCTCCACGCGCGATGTAGACCTCAATTTCACAAACAAGCTCCGCTACGGTCAAACCGTCATTTTAGGCTCAATCAAGCAGCACACGACCAGCGCCAATAAATCAGCATCCTTCGGCGTCGAAGGCTTGGGTTCACAGGTCACAGGTAAAGAGGTAATTGAAACCTTAGTGCTATTAACGCCACGGAAAATACAATAAGGGAAAAATGTAATGTCAGATACAACAGCGCCCCCATCGCCCCCGTTGGGGGTGATGCCCTCATTCATACAAGGCTCGGCAAAATTCACCTCTAAATCCAAGATACGTAAAAATAATAATGATTCATACAGCCTCACGTTTGTAGAGCGTGGCTGGGTTTGTCATTACACAAGCGCCGCCCCTTCCTTTGCGTATGGTCACGCCTGGTTAAAGGCGATAAATAAGCGTTACACATCAACACCAACATCATGGTGCTTACTGCACGAACTTGAACCGGGTCAACTTTACTTCATTTGGGTCAAGGATGGCGTCGTTGAAGAGGCTCAAAAATGCACTGCTAACGCCATTAACGGTATGGCGATACAGCGCGTCGAGACGGTTTACCTGATTGGCACTGACATTAGCGCTTTAGCAGCACTCGCGGGTGCAACTAAAACACAGGAAATAACGGCATTAACCAGCGAGGAATTAAAAGGATTTGCCCTTAAGCAAACAAAAGCGGTGGATGTCCGTGTGTTGGCATTACTGGTCATCATCACCATTTTCCTCAGTGCATTTGTGCTACTCAATCAAGATACAGAGGCGGTAAAACAGGTCTCTGTCATCGACCCCCTGCAAGCGTACAGCGCTGAGGTGAATCAATCCTTAAGCGCGAGCGTGGCGATTGATAACGCAGTGAACCTAACCGCTTACGGGGCGCTCGCCCCGAATGGTTGGCAGTTTAAAGGCGTATTTTTACAAAGTGACGCGCTGATTTTGAATATAGACCGCAAGGCGAACGGGTTACGCCACATCATCACCGAATGGATTAATACGCACCCCGCCCTAGAAAAGTTGTCGGTCATTTCCACTGACGCAGTGGTAATTAACACGCCGCTGTCGCGAGGCTTAAGCAACTGGGAAAGACGCACAATCCCAATTGATGCGCTGACAAATAACATCATTGACGCAGCGGTCATGCAGGGTTGGCATATCGATAGTAACGCCATAACGACGCAGGGAAACATGACGTTATCTGCATTACGCCTGACTAAGCCAGATGCAACACTATCTGAATTGCGCTCGTTTGCAAATTTGCTAAAGCCGCTCCCCGCTCGCATCACTGAACTCAACTTACAACGCGAGTCCAGTGTAGCGATTGTGAATGCCTCACTCACCATACAATTAATTGGAGTTAACTAATGTTTGATATCAAAACCCACGGAAAAACGGCTGCAAAAATTGCTGCGCTTGCAGTACTTGGCATTCCAACCGTTTACTTTTCACTGCCGACCTTTGACGTGAGCGCTGAACTTAATGATATCCCGGCACTCACTTCTCAAGTGCAGTTTGCAACCCCAACGCCGTCACTCACAATAACGCGCCCCGCGCCTAAAGCGCAGCCGCCCGTCTTGTTAACGCTTGATACCGCAGCGAGTAACATTATAGCGTTAAGTGAAAAATTGGTCGTGGCACGTTTGCAATCGCAAATAGCCGTTGAGACAGCCAAGGGGGACGAGGTAGAAAAAGACCAAGGGCGTACCGCCGCGGGTGTGATGACGGTGTTAAACGGCAGTGAATTAGGCAATTACACAACACCTGATAACGAAATTAAAATCGCCCTTATCGATAGAATAACCCTCAATGGCCTGATAACAGCAGGCGCAAAAACGACGGCGTACCTCTCCATTGATAATGTCAGCGTTCGCGTAACGCAAGGGGACATTGTCAACGATATTCAGGTCGTTCGCGTTAACGCGAATGAAATAACACTCAAAAGCGGTAAAACCACACGCACATTAAAAGGGTAATAATATGAGTAATGAATATGGCCTGTATCTAAAGAGCAAGGCACTCATTCAATTATGTCTTGAAGACCGAAATACATTCGTCACCAATGAGTTAGAAATCAATACAGCCGACCCCAAGTCCCCGAAATATGAAGCAATTTACGACCTGGTAAAAAGCCTGCCAGAAATGGTTGGTAAACCAATCAACTGTGTGATGGTTGACAAGCTCAGTGTCGAGATGATGCATGAGACGATGACAAAATTTCATGAAAAATCAATTAAGAAAGAAGGGGCAAAACTAACAGAATTACAGAGTCGATTATCTGCAATTTGCCAAACAGGGATTGAACGTAATGCCAGTGATATCCATTTGGAAGTCGAGCGCCGGAGGATGCGCATATTAATGCGCGTCGATGGAGAACGCGAATTAATCAAGGCATTGCACAACGGAGAATCAGCCGAGCACATTACAGCCGCAGATGCCGAGCAACTTCACACATTAATGTTCGCTACTTTAGGTGGTCAAGACGTCAAAATCACAGACCCAGCCAATGCCCGATTTGAGTTATTACTGAATTACAAAGGAGACCCCAAAAAATTTGAGTGGCGCGCGGCTTCGATACCGCTTTCGCGGGGTTTCAAAATAACATTACGCTGCTTGACCCCGCGTGACAAACCGTTTGGTCTTGATGATATGGATTTACCAGCGCCTTATCTTACGATTTTGAGGTCAATGTTAAGCAAACGAAATGGCGCGATTGTTGTTTGTGGGCCTGTGGGCAGTGGTAAATCATCGTTAACTAACGCCATGCTAGCCGAAATGAATGCGATTTCTCGCAGCATACATTGCATGGAAGACCCCGTGGAATTCGAATTAGACCACGTTTGCAAAACCACTGTTGAGCCTGACAAGGAAACAGTGATCGGCTCTGACAAATACCATGACTACGCGTTCTATACCAAGGAAACACTGAGGCACGATGTTGATGTTGCCAACATTGGTGAGGTGCGAGACAACAAGGCGGCGCGTGAATTTTGCCGAAAAGGCGAGGTTGGCGGTCTGGTGCTCACGACACTGCACACTAACTCAGCCCATGGCGTACCCAAGACATTCATCGAGTCGCTGAATGTACCACCCGCGATTGTCGGTGCACCCGATTTAATGTTGATGTTCGTGCATACCAGATTGGTCAAAAAACTGTGCAGTTGCGCGTTACACTTTTCAGCCAGTGAGACTGAACAGGCATATTTGGATGCTGGTTGCATCGACGAATACAACGTAAAACGGGCGCAAATTGATGACTTGTTTTATGAACCTGTCACTGGAGATGACAGTGATGATATTAGTCAAAATGACAACCTGTACAAACCACATTCGGACGTCAGCAAAATTCGCATTACAAACCCAAGGGGGTGTCAGAAATGTGATTCCCTAGGGGAACGCGGCCGATTATCGGTAATGGAAATTATTGCATTGGAAGAAGAAGACCGCCGATTCATTGCGAAGCAAGATACCCATGGTTGGAAAGCCCACCTTAAAAAACAGGGCTGGCCTGATATTTCAGTGCATACCAAAAGTCGTATCAGAAACGGACAGATTGATATTTCCAGTGCGGTAAAACAGGTTGATGAACTGATTACTGCTGAGTCCAATACCATTTATCAGCAAATGCGGGCGGCGCTATGACGATGTTTAATGGCAAAACATTAGCGCAATGGCTGTATTCAAACAGCGACAGAAAAACATTTTTGACGCAATGGCAAAGCAACATCCAATACGGCATGACTGATAAACAGTTTTGTGAATCACTGATTAAATACGGAGATACCAACTCAAAACTGATAGGTCAGACAGGACTCGATAACTTAACCAACGGCATCAAACTGCCAAAAACGTTAAAAGGCTGGTTTCCTGAAACCGTTATTGCAGGCATTGAGGTATCCGTCAATGCCGGAGATAGGATGACAGGAGTGAGCGCCGCAATCAAAGAGCTAGACGGCGGCCACAACGTCATCGCTAAATTAATCGGGGTGCTCGCATTCCCGTTTTTTTTGTGTGTCGGCGGGTCGATGTTAGGCGTCTATGTCTCGTCGGAATTGTCTTCTGCAATCACAGTTGAAAATTCCAGTGGCAAAATGGTGCATGACCTATTCGTCAGTTTTGGTCTACCGATTGTCATCTTGCTATTAACCCTATTATTTTCATTGTCGTTGGCATTACCGAAATGGTCCGGCGCGAGTCGGCAATACGTGAATAATTTCCCGCTATTTTCATTATACAAAAACGCAACATTAGGCAGTTTTCTAGATTCATTAGGCAATCTAATTAGTTGCAACATGAATCTAGATGAAGCGTTAGCGGCAATAGAGCCGCATAGCTCGCCCTTCATGCGTAAACACATCGAGGTCATGCGCGAACAACGCATAGGCGAGGACAATTTGGGTGTCATTTTAGACACGGGTTTGTTTATTCCCATTGCGCTTTCGCCACTGAAAGTACTGGGTTCAACGGCTGAATTTTCAGGGCTGCTGTTTAAAAGCGCGGCTGCACATAAAGAAGCCGCCGAAAAAAGCATGAAACGCATGAGTAGCATCATGCCTAAAGCAGGGATTGCGATAGCAATTGCTTGCCTTGGTGCCCTAATCGGCTCGTCAATTTCAGATTTAATGACCGTGATTTAACCCTTAATCCTTAACCCTTAATCCTTAATCCTTAATCCTTAATCCTTAATCCTTAATCCTTAAGAATTATAATTTTTACATCAACAAAAAGAGAAATTAAACATGAAAAACACAAAAACAATCTCAGCAAAAAACAGTACTCCAACAAAAGGGATCGCTTACGGCAAAAAACAGGCGGGCGTCGGCCTTATCGACTTTGTACTTTGGATGGCGTTAGTCGCTTTTGTAGTGCTCGGAATTATGAAGTTATACACATCACTCACAGCAAGCATGAATGAGTCAGCGGTAGCAACTGATATTGCACAGATAAGAACGGCAGTGGATGGCTGGAAAGGGGCGAGCACTAACCTGACGGGTGTTTCAATAGCCAAAATCTGTGCGCCTGGCTACGGCAATACGGATGCGTCATGGTGCGGCGCGAACAATGACGGTAAAAAAGCCAATGCATACGGTGGCGATTACACGCTAGCAGTATCTGCAAACGTTTCTCAGGTCGACATTACCGTAAAAGGCGTTGATGTTCGCTACGTCAAATCCCTTGGTAATACAGTTGCACCAGTGAGTGCCGGTCGATGCCCACAACTTGATGGTTGTACGACAGCAGTAGCAAGCGCAGATACGGTTAAAGTAACAATGTAATGAAACAGCATGGATTTAGTATTACTGAGTTCATGCTGGCGTTTTCCCTCGTTGCTGTCATGACTGCAACGCTTATTCCGCCATTGATGCGTGTTATTGAGCAGCAACATGAAAAAGTGCAGATCAATAACGCGATTAATGAGATTTACGAGGGAATGACGCTCGCGTTAACGACTCACTGGGGGCGCACTCAATGCAGAGGAGTCCCTGCCCTTAACTTAACAAACTTAATTAATAACTACAGCGTACCGCCTGATGTAACCGCCCTATATAGCCCTCGCGTTAAATTTTTAAGCGCATCAAGTGCCCCTTTCAACGCAACTGCGCTCGCTATCACATTCATAGCCCCGCCATCTAATGCCTATCGGTTGGCTAACGCCATGAACAAAAAAAATCGCTGGTTAACGATAAATGGCAACAATATCACGCTCACACAGCCTGTAACCGTGATTGACAGCATGGCGCAACGTAATAACTACAACCCCAGTAACGGATGCTTACAACGATGAAAAAACAACACGGTTTTACGCTAGTCGGCACAATGCTAGCGCTATCGATATTCAGCATAATGCTGATTGGCTGGACTCGCATCGCGGTTAACGAACTAGAAAAACGTAATGCAGTTGAATTTCGAGAGCACATTGAGTTGCTTACAACTCAAATTCAAAAATATCAATATTACCAGGTAACGGAAAAGGGAATGATGCCCGCTTCCGCATCATCATTTCCACAAAATCTTGACGGACTGATGACCAAGTACCCTGACCGTTTTTGGCCGTCTTGCAGTGTGACTGACGAGCTTAACAAAAAATGTAAACGCCCCGATGGTTTGCCCTGGTCAAATTTAAAAATAGGCTACCGGCTGACGTTTAATGGTGCACCAAGACTGCCAAGCGTGGTACTTACCTTCCCGTTATCTAGCGCAGTATTAACCGCAAATGACCGCGCAAAATGGGCAAGTGAATTGCTTCGTTTACCGTTTGTTAAAGCACTGTCAAATGGTGATATCACGATAACTATTCATGACCCGATGATAGCTCATGTGTATAGCGAATTCTTAAAACGGGATGGCTCAAGAGCATTGACCAGCTCTTGGGATGTCGGTAATCAATCCATTCTGAACGCCAAGAACGTAAGTGTAAAAGCGGCAAGCGGTCAACAACTGAACTTAGCGGTCGGCACAGTAAAAGAATACCTTGTGAGGTCTGGAACAAGGGTCTACGCGAATTCGTGGTCATGCCCTGCAAATTTAAAGCAAACCATACATGTCAGCGTTAATGCAGTCATGGCTCCAAATCGTCATACCCAGTATATCGGCACGTCAGGGTTTATACCGTTCGCATATAGCCATGCAGGTTATTGGGATGTAGGGATGAGGTATAACGCAAAAATAAAAGCAACAGGTAAATGGCAAAAAATGTCATCCGGCTATTTAAATGTACGGCTCAATTGCAGCCCTAACTACTAATGGAGAATCAAATGAAAAAGAACAGTTTAATGTTAACAATGATTTTAGCAACCGTTTCAACCTCTACACTTGCCAAAGTAACTGAGGCAGACCTGGCAAGAGATACTCGCTGGCTTGCGCAGCAACACACTGATGCAATCTCCCAGGAAGCACTCTTCCAAAAATGGGAAACAGAGAACAAACCGCCAGAAAATAGTGAACAAAAAGAGAGACAACGTAATTGGTACAATACTAGCTATGGTACGAATCACACTTACGGAAATTCGACAGGGCATGAAGTAATTGTACGCGCCAGAGGCGGGCAGCACACATGGTACACCAACCGCTGTTCTCTGGTCTTATGGGTTAACGGAATTGAAGTTGATAGCTCAAAAATAATACTCAACGACGGCTCTACTACCCCAGAGTGCGCAGTCAGCGGCGCTGTGCCTAAAAACGGAAATTTTAGGTTTGGATACCGTCACACGGTAGGCGGCTCAGGCGCTCCGCGTATGCACACTGCTATCTATCGATAGATACAACTTGATAGCAAATACCATAGCGGGTTAGACCTTTACCCGCTATGGATCTTTCCGCTACTTAAACCCTAAAAAGAGATCAATATCCTGCGTTAATTCGTTGACGCTCCCACTCAATGAGATCATAATTAACCTACCATCAAAAAAGAGTGTAAGAGCATGAAATCAAAAGCATTTAAACTAACCGCCATCGCATTGACCAGCATGGCATCACAAAACGCAGCCGCTGTAGAAGGAGGCACATTTGTGAATTGGCAAGAGCACCCATATTTAATTGAGTCTAATTGCACAGGCACTGTGCTCGCGGGGAAATTTATACTACTGGCTGGACATTGCGGCGCATCGGTAACCAGCCCATTCCCTAACCTTGTTGATTTTGCTAATGGCGATAGCATGATGCCGACAACAAGAAATGCAGAACCATACTATGACAAAGACGGGATTTATAACGGCGGTGTAGATGTTGCGATGTGGACACTACCCGAATCTGCAAAAATGGATAAAGTAGTTTTTATTTCAGACCTAAATGATAATACAACCGCGGTAAAACTGAATGACAAAGTCTCATTCATGGGCTTTGGTCAGGATGATCATACCGCGAGACTCGGTCAGGCTTTCAATGAAGTAGTTAAAACATATGGTGAAGTTTTTATATATGGCGATCCAATCCAACACTCCGTACCTGGGGACAGTGGCGCGCCGGTGTTTAACGCTAAAAATAAAATTATTGGGGTGCATTATTCCTCTAACGGTGGTTCAGACCCACAGACTGGTCTCTATGAGCAAAACGGCACAAATTTAAGGTACGTCAAGAATTGGGTATTAAAAACAATCAACGATTGGCACAGCGTGACAGAGCTTAAATTCACCGGCACAAAAACCATCGATGTACAGTCATTGCATGTTGATAACGTCAATATGATTGATAGCTGGAATGCAGGAACATTAACATCGGGCGGTGTGACGGTGACGGGTGGTACTTGTGTGACCAAGGCCGATGTAAAGCCATTTGAAATATGTACGCTTGAATTAGAAGCGACAACGGAACACGGCTTTGTAAATTTTGATACGGATAACAAGTTAACGATTAATCGCCCAGTGCCAACCCCAACCCCACCTCAACCAAAACCGACACCTAAACCAGCGGATAGTGGAAAATCTGGCGGCTCAATGGGTATTTTTAGCCTACTTGCACTTTTTGGTATGTCATTCCGCAGAAAATTCAATCGTTAACTAGCGGCTTAGTCAACAACGGAGGTTGATATAATGCAGAAACAAAGAATTAAGACGTTACTATCTGACCGAAAAATCATCGAAACAAAACCCCGACTAAAGTCTGTACGCCTAAGTCATCAGGAGATGAAACATGCGGACAAGAGAGCATTTCAGAAATTGCACACAGAAAAAAAGATATCTCAAACCGAATAGATGACTTAACCGTAAAAACTTTAATGCTGATGCACAATACCCGCAACAACCACACATAGCGCGTAAAAATACCGTTAATCGTAATATCTAATCATTCTTTTTTGAGTTGCAGGAGTAAGAAATGGAGCACAACCAAACATTGCGTAACACTCAGTCATCGACACCTTTTAACCAAAAGTTGATGGCCACGTCCAGGGTCACAAAGGAAGTGTTCCACTTTGAGTATTGGCAAATTGACTGGGACTCAAAAAACGAGGTAACAGATACGATTTTGATTATGCCGCGTGCAGACAGTTGTGTGACGGTATCAGTTCAATCTTCTACGATTGGCTTTCACAATTAACGAGTTGGACTTATCCGCATTTTCGGTGACTAAGTCCATTAACGCGCTAAATAAAAACCAATGACCCTCATATTCAAGAAACTAAAAATACTAGGCTGGATGATGATTGCATTATTCAGCCTTTCTTTTATCGTTTACATCAATGGTTATCGACTTAACACCAGCACGTCATTTCCACCAGGTATTTACAGAATAGATACGGTTAAAGATGTATATCAAACACAAGATTTAATCTTATTATGTCCACCCGATAATAACAGCGTTAAAACCGCATTAGCGCGGGGGTATATCAGCCAAGGACGCTGCAAAAGCCAAACAACCCCAATGATTAAACGTGTAGCCGCCGTCGATGGTGACGAGGTAACACTCAGCGATACGATTAGCATTAACAACCACGAACTCACCAACACCACCATTAAATACCAAGACAGTTTAAAACGGTCATTAATCCCTTTTACGCTCAACGGCAAAAGCCAATTTACCGTGCCATATCAGCAGGTCTTTGTGTATTCAGACCACGCACCGAGTAACAGCTTTGATAGCCGCTACTTTGGACCGGTTCCCACTAATAATATTCACGGAACGGTCAAGTCAGTGCTATTAATCGCTGACGTGCAAGCATTTATTGAAGCGTTCCATTTAAGATTGACGGCCTACGGTAGAGGGTAAAAAAGGCAACGAAGGTGGACGAGAATATGCAAATCCCAAGCGAAGCCCCCCTACACACAGCACTCTTAACGTTTACACAATAAAAACAGCACACCAACTCAAACAACCTTTCTCGCATTTTGCGATACCAAAGAAGCTAACAATCATGACTGATAAATACAATAACGCCATTAGGGCGCAAACACGCACGCAAAAAAAAGCATCTAAATTAATACCTCTTGGGGCTTTTTCTTTCGCTATTCCACTGTCATTTCAAGTGGCCACACAACACTTTGCAGCCTCGTTCGCATACCAAGCAGCACTGGGCAGTAACATAAATCACCTGTACGCCCCTTGGAAAATCATTAGCTGGTTCAAACAGTATCATTCTATTTACCCCGACTTAGTGATGCAGTCTGCCACCGCAGGTCTTGCACCAATGATGGCCACGGTGGCAGGGGTACTCGCTTATAAATTACATGAGCAAACTAAATTAAGAGCGAACCGCTATTTACACGGCAGTGCGCGGTGGGCCAATAAAGATGACATTATCAAAGCAGGGTTACTACACAAAGATGACGTAGATACCGGCACTGGGGTAATTGTGGGTGGATGGAGTGACAAAAAAGGTAAATTACATTATCTATGTCATACCGGTGTCGAACATGTACTTTGCTATGCCCCCACTCGCTCGGGCAAAGGGGTTGGACTTGTGTTGCCTACTCTCTTATCCTGGACACACAGCGCACTCATCACTGATTTGAAAGGTGAACTCTGGGCGCTCACGTCGGGCTACCGTAAACACATGGGGCAACACGTACTTAGATTTGAGCCCGCAAGCCGCAATACCGCCTGCTGGAACCCTCTTGATGAAATTCGTGTCGGCTCCGATTATGAAACAGGTGATATACAAAACCTCTGCACCTTGATTGTAGATCCAGAGGGCAAAGGCTTAAAAGACCACTGGCAAAAAACGTGCTTTTCATTACTCAGTGGTTTGATTGCCCATATCATCTATAAGAGCCGCCAAGAAAATACCATTGCCACCTTACCGATGGTAGATGCAATCTTGTCCTCACCAAATCGCAGCATTGGTGAACTCTGGACCGAAATGGTGAGCTACTCACATATCATTGACGAAGACACGGGCGAGTGCAGACAACACCCATTAGCCGCATCTGCTGGCCAAGATATGATTGACCGTGAAGAGCGAGAAGCGGGCTCCGTACTCTCATCAGTTAAAAGTTACCTGGTCCTTTACCGTGATCCAATTGTAGCCGCAGCCATCAGTAAATCAGACTTCAAAATCAAAGATTTGATGAATAGTGACAAGCCAGTGAGCCTATACATCATCACTCAGCCCGTTGATAAAGACCGCTTAAAGCCGATTATTCGCATCATGATGAACATGGTTATCAGATTACTTGCTGACGGCCTCACCTTTGAAAATGGCCGACCAAAAGCCAATTACAACTTCAAACTACTGGGCATGATTGATGAGTTCCCGTCATTGGGTAAGCTTGATATCTTACAAGAATCATTAGCATTCGTTGCGGGTTATGGCATTAAGTTCTACCTTATTTGCCAGGACTTAAACCAACTTAAAAGCGGGGAAACGGGTTACGGCAAAGACGAGCAAATCACCTCTAACTGTCATGTACAAAACGCCTATCCACCAGGACGACTTGAAACCGCAGAACACCTCGCCAAATTAACCGGTGAAACCACCATCGTTAAGAAGAAAATATCAAAATCCAATAAAAGCATGTTCTCAACCGCAAGCACCAGCGTATCGTATAACGAAACCAAGCGAACTCTGCTTACCCCAGACGAGTGTCAACGCTTACCGGCGCCCGTCAAAAATGGTGAGCTATTGGTGCAAGGTGGAGACATGATTATTTACGTGGCAGGTTACCCCGCCATTTATGGCCGTCAAATACTTTATTTTAACGATCCTGTCTATCTGGCGCGAAGCCAAATGCCGGCACCAGCGCACTCAGACCGCCTCATCAAGCCCGTTGGCCAAGATACCTTGGCCAACATAAAGCAAAGCGAAAAGGGAGGCAAAACGGAAACACAAGAGTCGATAGAAGATTATGTGTAACGCCACCGGAACGAAATAGCCAATAGATCCTCAACATCACGGAAAAAACTAGGCTAATTTACTCTAAAACGCCCACCGTATATATTACTAAGTAATATCTATATCCCTACGTAGAATACTTTGAAAGGATATTTCCCATGCCTCAGCGATGCCAAGACTGCCAAAAAGTCACATTACCTAATGACATTTCAGGAGAATCAGCCTTACAGTGTGAGCATTGCAAATCTATAAATTTAGAATGCGATCACCCCAGTGGTTATTACAGCAAAGATAAATGCTGTTTTATTTGCAGCACATGCGACCATGAATATCACGCCGGATTAAAAAACTTACGAAAATACGTGCGTAAAAATACAGCTTTACCTGAATTAAAAGAATTACTAGAAGTGAATTAAGCCTCGTCAAATAAAAATAAATAGGCACACAGCCATAGCCCGTAATGCTCAACCGTTAAAATCAATCATCACATAGCTAACCTCGTAGCAACGCCACAAATCACACCAACATTAACCGAGAAATAATCAATGAACAATAGACCTGAAAGTGAAGAAAACACTCAACCTGACTTACACAAATCCATCTCAACTAATGAACTGCTTATCCAAAAATCGATTGATGCCGAAACCACCCTCGGCTTTGGTGCCACCTTTTCACCTGATGAAGCCGAACTCGCGGGTGCATTTATCGAAGATGCCTTAACCGAAGCGGATGTACTCGATACAGAGGAGCTTATCGATGAGGGTAACTAAACGACCATTTCATGAAACCGTCGCCGCCAATTTGATTGAACGTCTAGAGCAAGGTACGGCGCCATGGCAACAACCCTGGACCAATAAGCAGCAACCACACCTCCCCTATAACCCCAACAACAATAAACGCTACAAAGGTATCAACACTTTAAACCTAATGGCTCAGGGTTATAGCGACCCGCGCTGGATGACCTATAAGCAAGCAGCGACCATTGATGCTCAGGTGAAAAAAGGAGAAAAAAGCACATCGGTGCAGTTCTGGAAATTTAATGATGAGAAGAACAAGACCGATGAAAACGGTAATGTAGTTAAAGACGCTCAGGGCAAGCCGGTTAAAATCAGCATTAAACTTGCTCGCCCTAAAGTCTTTTATGCCTCAGTGTTTAATGCTGAGCAAATACAAGGCTTACCGCCCTTAGTCGTTGAGCCTCCAACCCAAGAGCAACAATGGCAAAACATTGAGCGAGCAGAAAAACTACTCAATGCTTCTGGAGCTAAAATTAACCACGACCAAACAGCCCGCGCTTTCTACTCGGTGATAAAAGACAGTATTCACTTGCCAGAAAAAGAACAGTTTGATGAAGCCGGTAAGTACTACGCCACTGCGCTTCATGAGCTTGCCCATTGGAGTGGTCACCCCTCACGCTTAAACCGTGACCTGGCTAACCCCTTTGGCAGTGAAGCGTATGCCAAAGAAGAACTTCGCGCTGAAATCTCGTCAATGATATTAGGCGAGGAGTTAGGCATTGGACACGACCCAAGCCAACATACCGCTTACGTGAAAAGTTGGATCGCAGCCCTTGAAAACGACCCTCTAGAGATATTTAGAGCCGCGGCGGATGCTGAAAAAATATTAACCATGCTGCTAGGCTTTGAGTTACAAAAGGAACATGCCATGACAACCGAAATTGAGCTAGAAGATACCGCGCAGCTATCCTGGTTAACCTTACAAGACACCGCTAAAGAGTTAGGCTTTATTGCAGTATTAACGGCAAACCCAAACGATTTACCATCACCGTACATCATTAATTACCATAATCCCGATGGAATGCCCGCGCCAGTGCGGTCGCTGTTGCAATCCGATGGTAAGGTGCAGACAGGGATAGAGAGCGAAGTCACTATCGATAATGACTTCACCCTCAATCCAGAGCAACAAAGAGACAGGTTACTTGTTGCCTTAACGCCATACCAAAATCTCAAACAAATAGAAGAAATTCACCCGCGTTCACTTAACCAAGCAACTCAAACACCTCAAGCTAATGAGCTTGAGAAAATCTATCTTGCAGTGCCATACAAAGAAAAAGACCAAGTTAAAGCGTTGGGCGCAAAATGGGATAAAGAAACAAGTCACTGGTGTGTACCTAAGGACGCAGACTTAACGCCGTTCAATCAATGGCCAGTCACTACGCCCACAACCAGTAAACGCTACTTAGCGGTGCCGTATGAAGAACGTAATGAAGCCAAAGCGGCGGGTGCAAAGTGGGACAAGCAACAAAGTGCCTGGTTCATCAACGCGGGTAAAGACGATCCTCTGCTTGAGAAGTGTCACCAGTGGTTACCTGAAAACCAACAGGTTGAAGCGGAACCATCATTAAATGCACGTGAAGAATTTGCCGACAAACTCGCCTTTATGGGGTTAGATGTATCAGGAGAGCACCCAATCATGGACGGACAAAAACACCGTTGCCGTGTTGATACCGATAAAAATGGGGTCTCGCATAACGCGGGGGCCGGTATGTATGTCGCCTCACTCGATGACCATCCATGGGGTTACGCCATTAACAACAAAACCGGTGAAGAAACCCGATGGAAAGCCAAAGGTTATAACTTAAGTCCGGCGGAAAAATCAAAGTACCAAGCCATTGCGGCCCAAAAGCAACAAGCGTTACAGGAGAAAAAGACCAAAGAACAAACCAAGGTAGCCAATGCGATCACTCGGCTAATTGCGGTTTGCACACAACCAACAGGCAATGAAAAATACATCATCAATAAGCAATTAACCATTGCCAAGTTACGCTGTGTGCCACCACCATCAGCATTACCCAATGATCCTGATATCCTTATCGGTGAGAACTGGAAAGCCAGTAAAGCACTGCGTGAAGCAAACCCCGATAAACTCATCTTTACCACCGGAGAACTGCTCGTACCTGCGATTGATGGCCAAGGCCACATTAGGTCCGCTCAAACAATTCAAGCAAACGGCACCAAGATGTTTCCACGCGGCGGACAAAAGACAGGTACATTTCATATCGTCGGCGGGGAGCTCGACGATATCGCTAGAATATCAACGCTGATTATTGCAGAAGGACTTGCGACAGCCGATACGATAGCAGACGCGAGTAAGCACCCTGTCATATCCGCGTTTGATGCAGGTAATGTCATTGAAGTGGCCAAGGAGCTTCACAACAAATTTCCTGACAAGACGCTCCTCATCTGTGGCGATGATGATGCACACTTAAGCCTCACGGAAATAAAAGGTAACGTCGGCCGTAACAAAGCAGCGCAAGCCGCAGAGTTAACCGGTGGTAAAGCAGTGTTCCCTATATTTGCACCTGGTGAGCAACATTACCCACAACACTTACCACCAATGACGCCACAAAAGTGGCGGAGTAATGATGTAAACGATGAAGAACGTAACGCCATCACCGGCATGAAACGCTTCACTGACTTTAATGATTTGAAACTCAAAAGCAAGTTCGGCATTGAAGGCGTTAAGCGCCAACTGTGCGCTGCATTACATAAAATTGAAGAGCAGCAACAAGCTGTTCCTACGCACACGCACACGAAAACCCAACAAAAAAACAGCAGCCTCACCCGCTAACCCCATCATAAGCTAACCCAGATTGACGTTTATTCATCGCAAAGGCGGCGTTTTCGGCTGCCTTTGATTTGAACACGTAACGTAATCAAGTTTAATAAGGTCACACAATGTCAAAAATCCATTTCGTTTTACAAGGAAAAGGCGGCGTAGGTAAGTCACTTATCGCCAGTTTAATCGCGCAATATTATATCGAGCACGACAACACCCCAATGTGTATCGATACAGATCCCGTTAACCAATCCTTTGCAGCATATGAAGCCCTTAACGTTCATCAACTCGATATACTGGTTAACAACGATGTAGATCAATCTAAGTTTGACCAACTCATCGAGTTAATTTACACCTATCCAGAACAAAACGTGGTCATTGATAACGGCGCCAGTTGTTTTGTGCCGCTATCAAATTACCTACTTAATAATGAAACGATTGAAATGTTGATAGAACAAGAGCATGAAGTCATTATTCATACTGTGGTCACGGGTGGCCAATCGATGTCAGATACGTTACATGGACTCGATACACTGATAAACAATTATCCAGATCAATGCGCTTTTGTCGTTTGGGAAAATCCATATTGGGGCGCGGTCAAAAATGACAAAAACGCATTTGAACAAATGCCTATTTATCTAAAACATAAGCAAAAAATCACCGCTTTAATCACCTTACCTGAAATGCAGAAAGATACCTTTCAGCGCGATTTTATCAATATGTTATCGACAAAACAGACCTTTGCAGAAGCCGTAAGCAACCCCAACTTGTCGGTCATGAATCGTCAACGCTTAACCATGTTGCGACGTAAGATTTTTACTGCAATAGAAGCGACCCATTGCTTATAGGACGTGTGCATGAGGAATAAACATAAAGAGATCATCGCCATTATTGCGGCTCGAAATAAAGCCATTATTGACGAAGATGATCCAATATTAATTATCAATACCCTATTTGAATATGCAGTCGAGCAACTCGAAAACAAAAGCCAATCTCAGCAAGATCAACTAAACCAACATACCGAAGCGATGCTGGCGCGATTCGATCACACCATGACCAACAACCTTGCTCATTGGAGTGATTCCATCGACAAAAAAGCTGAGCATCTCATCAAAGTGGGATTAGAAGAAAATAGAGATCAAATCGCAGCGGCTAAAAGCGCGTTCTTCGTAGAACTCGGGGCACAAATTGCCAATCAACAAATTATCACTAACGCCGCAGCAGAAAAGATCCAAAATGCAGCCTTAATCAACCTTGCCGCCGTTAGCCTTGCTATTGTGGTAGGGGTTGTGGCGACCATTATAGCTTTCTGGTAAGCCAAAAAAGGACAACATAGACGAATACAAAAGCCCGACATCGGGCTTTTCTCTAATGTACTCATCGTTCCAATCCACGTACCCTGCTAACTTTAGCCTGCCCATTAATACTGATTTCATCCCCTATTTTTAAACGTCTCACGTCACTCTTTATCGGCAATACCGATATCACATCCGGCGCAATCTTAACTAAGAGCAATAACTGCCCATTAACAAATCTTGAACCTGCAAATTGGCCCTTAACAACCTGAGTTAATGGTTCATGTATCGCAACATCTATCCCTTTATCACGCTTACTCATACGCTCACGAATATATTGTTCAGCGGCACTCACCTGTACTTCGTCTAGTCTTGCCCCAAAAATTCCCCATCGCAATGCGTCAGCAGTGTTTCCGGATCGTTGCTGTCCCACGTCACCAGATACATCACGCGGCAATAACACTGCACCTTGTCCTTTGAGGCTTGCCACACTGAGCTCGGACACGTTTCGCAAACCGTGACGCCTTGAGGGCGGCGGTTCGCTTCCAATGCTTCCAACGTTGGGCTGACGTTGGGATTGCGATGGTTTACGCTCATCCCTTCGTCTACTTCCGTTATGCTCGATAAGGGCTCGTCCAGACCCATCATTGCCTCTTCCAGTAATTCCTCGTCCGTCTTCTCGTGATTTTCCATTATATCGTTCCTCTAGTTGTAGCCGGTCTCGCTCTGCGCCACCGGCAAATTGAATATTCAAACGTGCATTAACGGCCACCTCAATAATTCGTTGCTTAAATGCATCATCGCCATTAATGGTAATGATGTTTCCGTACCGTACCTGTGCCAGCTTAAGCGCCTCAATTAACGTTGTTGTCGTTACCTTTAACGGAAGCACTAACGAGTTAGCTGTTTCCTTTACGCCGGTATGCTTATCGATAACACTGCCTTTCTTGGTAATATTGTCGGCACCAGTTAACACCGCACTATCGAGCGTTGACACATATTGGCCCGATAAGCTGTTACATTGTTGCTGTCGATGAGGTTGCCTTGCTTGTAGCACTGTAAGCGCGTCATTATCACCTTGCTGGGCTTGTTGCTTTAACCAATCCGCCCAGGTTAATTTTCGATGTTGACCATAGACCTGACTTTTCGCACTCGCGGCAGTTTGTTGGATCTTCTGACGCTGCCTTTTCACCGCGTTAAAATGAAGTTTGTACAACATTTTACGCGTGATAAAGTTAGTCTCTTGGCTTATCGCCAACCGCTTTAACTTATTGGCTAAGTCGAGCGCTTTTAACTTTCGCCCTTTCGTCGTCATGACTGACGCTAACGCTTGATTAACGTGTTGCTCGCTCTGCAACGTCTGCTGTTGATAACGCTGGTAAAGCACTGAGGTATCAATTTTCAGTTCAATGGGTTGTTTGCTATAGCGGCTTTTAGTTGACGCCCCCCCTTCTTCTTGCCCCTGGCTAACCTCACCAACGACAAACTCACCCAATCGTTTTTCAAGTGCGGGCTTGGATAACGCACGACTGACTGAACTCGCCTTAATACTCACATCATTATCAGAGGTGATCACTAAACCGCTACCTCGTCGCTGCATGTGTAAGCCATGCTCTTTTAATACATGGTGAACATCTTCCCAGGATTGAGCAGACTCTAATGCTTCACCGCATTGCTCACGTGTCCAACTGATTAAACTCTTCTGGCCACTGTGCGCTTCCATATCTTGTGCGCGTGATTGGCCTTCACGTTGCTTTGTAATGTGGTTATCTTTTTCTAACCCATATTGATTTTCGAGCTGCTCGCAAGTTTCACCCAAAACACGATAAGCACCGAAAGGCTCTACCATCGTGAGTTTTTCAGGATGAATTTTATTGATAGCAATATGAATATGAAGGTTGTCAGTATCGCGGTGAACCGCACTTATTCGCTGGTGCTCACCAAACCCTATCGCCTCACACAATTGGGCTTCTATCTTTGACAATGTGTCATTATCAACGGCCTCACCTTCTCGAAAACTCACTAACAAGTGATACGTCTTATCTCCTGTAGCGCGGGTATTTTGCTGCTGAGTGGCCAACACTTCGGTAATAGCTGCATCGATAGTCGCCGCATGGCAATTGACTGACTTTACTAAACCAACACGATGGACCTTATCCTGTTCGTCACTGATATAATCAACCAGGCGATTAAAACTACTTTTAGTGCTGCCCTTTGGCGGTACATGCTTAGCTATCACGGGTGCATTCTCGGACGAATCACTTTAGACATGGTGAGAGCCAACTCATCCTGATTGGCTTCTATTTTTTCCAATAAGTGTAGGACCGTACTTTTTTTGAATTTTGCAGTTCTTACATCATCTGTCAGCCACAATTTAAGTAGACCACCTAAGCGTCCTAAGTCGCCATTGATCCGTGCCATTTCTCGGACTTGCTCCGCATCAACCACACCTGCAACTTCGTAACCTTGTCCGACGGCCAACAAAAAAGAAGAGGTACTTTTGCCAGCTCGTGCAGCATTTGTCACTATCAACTCCTTCTCTTCGGGAAGACAGTAAACTTTAATGGGCGCGGTTGCTTTGCGCGTTATTTTCTTATCTGAAATCGTTGAGTTATCCATATGCACCTTTAATTTAAAACTGACGGTAGTCAGTTGGCCTCGCAGAGCAGGAGACGTTGAGCACGCAGTGCGAATAAGGACAAAGTGAAGTAGAAACACCTAGCTTGCGACGGTGGGACTACTTCACCTATCCTGCCTGTCTTAATCATTATATCCATGTTGGAATTTTTCGCAACAATCCATATTACATTGTAATTAATCGATAAAAATTAATATTTAACTGGAATATCCCCATAAAACTTAGCATCTAAAAAGTTACATTTCATATACATATTATAATATTTAACAATAAATCATGTTTAGTTGGAATGTTTGATATAAAATAGGAAGCACCTAGACTCGAACAATAGGATTTTTATGACGCTATACGAACAAATATGCAATTTAAAGAACGCTCAACCGAAAAATTTGAAATTTCAATGTCTTGCTCAAAAGGAAGATATCATTGAGGTATTAGAGCTAGGTTGTACTCGAATGGATGCTTGGAAAGTTCTTCAAGAAAGTGGGAAATTTTCTGGAAACTATTCTTCATTCTGTAGGCATGTAAGATCCATAATAGCTGAAACACAGTCAAAACCAAAAATGGTGAATTCACCACGAACACCAGAAAAAACGCAACCAACAGAACCCAAAAATAAGTTCAATTGGACACCTAACTATGATGCAAAAGCCCTAACAGGGTGATTTTTTAGCTGCAATTAATTAGCGGAAAGTAAATTCTTACCGCCATTTACTGGATATTTTCCACTTGTCAGTAAATTATTACCACTATTTTATATAGTACCCACCACTATTTGCATTACCATTTAACGCCCCCAAGGGAACGCTCAATAATAACTGTCATATATGACAGAATATCGAAAACCTTCAACCTGTCACATATGACATCGTTTTAGAGTTTTAAATAATAACTGGCGGGAATTAGTTCGCTAGATTTCACGTAGCGAACCGTTCTATCTTACATAACATGCACAGCGATGGTGAAACATGCAACACAAAGCCACTAACCTGTCACATGTGACAGGTTAGCTTCTGAATTCATAATGTTATGCAGCAATGCGGCCTTGATTGAGCCGAAGGTCAAGACACAGCGTGTTTTTTGCTGTGGCTTGATGCGTAGCACGATTGAGGGCTTACCGAAGGGACGCTGTGTTCACTATATGTATTACAAAGATTCGATAATATGAATCAGTTTTTGATTATCAACAAGACCAGAGTTATTCAGTCGTACTAGCGCACGTAACAATTTAGCTGGTGTTACTTTCGCATCTGTCATTGCGTTAACATTACCTACAGCTAAAGCGATTTCAGCCTTATCATAATCATTGAAACGATAACACGTTGGAGATTGTTGTTTAACAGTTACATTTCTTGATCCAGCTATCGTAGTTAATTGTTCATCATTTTTTGGTCGCTCTGCACGATTTTTTCTATTTTTTAAGTCCATAAATACCTCAACGTAATACTAATAGTATTACTATGATAACAATTCAGTAATTTCTTTTGCGAGAGCTTTATAATCATTTATAGCCGCCGAACCTTTTTTATATTTACTGAGAGGCAAAGACATAAATGAAGCTTGCCCTATGTGTTCAGATCTTCTAATACTGGATTTCAATATCCTGCCTTCTGATATCTGAATCAGATCTTCCTCAATAGCTCCATTTATAACTTTGTTCTGGTTTGCTACTTCATTACGAAAAACGTAATAATTCAATTTTCTTTCTTGATTAACCTCATTTAATGCATCTAAAAGATCTTCCAGCCCATCCAATGCGAAAACCCCACTATTTACAGGCATTAAAAACAAGTCAGCCGCAACGATAGCGTTAGTCGTAGTTAAAGATAGATTGGGTGGACAATCTAATAGGATATAATCAAAATCATCATTAATTTTTTTGAGGTGGTTGGTTAATCTAACTTCTCTAAAGCTTAATGTTAGCCCAGCTTCAATAACTCGACTTAAGCGTATATCAGTGGGTATATAAAAAAATTTATCGCAATCATAGGCAGACCGAATCATAGATTGAATATCTGCCTTATTATCTTTTGCAAATAAATCCATTACATTAGGGTTAAAGCGAACTTCACCACCCGATACAACCTTAGATAGATTTCCTTGCGGGTCAAGATCAATAACTAAAACTTTATTGCCTAATTTAACTAAGGTGTCAGCTAAATTAATTGTTGTAGTTGTTTTACCGACCCCCCCTTTCTGGTTAAGGATAGCTATAGTTTTCATGTTTAACCTCATAATAAGTAATACTAATTGTATTACTTATTATAATATATCAAGACTGTAGAAAGGTAAACTTAGTATTACAATTAGTATTACATTTGGGACTTCAATCACACTAGCACCACACCAAGAACTATAAGCAGCAATGCTTATAGTAATACTTATAGTAATAGTAATACTTATAGTAATAGTAATACTTATAGTAATAGTAATACTTATAGTAATACTTATAGTAATACTTATAGTAATACTTATAGTAATACTTATAGTAATACTTATGTTAAACATGTAAGGATGGCAACAAAGAAGGATTTTAACGTCCTAGGTGGATGCTCAACACATCTGTCACATATGACACATTTAATTACTCAGAATCTGCGAGCGAAGCAAGCGCAAGTTTGATCAAATCATCATTAGAACCATTAAAACAATTCGCTTTTCGATATGCTTCTAATAATAAAATTGTTCCCTTTGATACTGCAATCGATGTGATTTCATCAGTACCTTGTCTTTTCGATTTGTAGCGATTATTACGCAACCATCCGCGTAATTTCAATATATATTCAGGAGTTAAGAACTCAACAATAGCTGCGACATAAGCATCACAATTAAAATCACCAGCGTCATATAACGATTTGAAATCAGAGCTTAAATCTTTAACAATTAAAAATGGATTGTCCGATTGATTAAGATCAGTCATTAAACGAACGGCAATATCTGTTTTCTCAAAACCTGCAATTTTAAACCGTGGTACAGAGTTAGCTTTCATATTTTAAAATCCTTTTTCTCTTTCACTTAATTATATATTTATCATATGACAAAGTCAGATAGGTGTCACATATGACAGAATGTTTCCGTGAACTCAACGATAAGTTAAATAATAATGGGATTTGGGGGCAGGGCAACAGGGTGATCTTAACGTACCAAGGGGACTCAATAACACCTGTCACATATGACAGATTTTAGAACATAGGCCGCCTGCGGCGGCAACTAACATCCTGTATATTTAAGTATCCACAATAGGCATAAGCATGTATCTTCCTGCTTATGCACCCAAACAAACCACTCAAAGATCTCTTCATTAAAAATAATGCCTGGTTAACATATCTTAATCAGCATATAGGTCCTGTGCGTGATGCTGTGATTGAAAACGTCACTAAAATGCTCGCTTGCGGCACTGCTGCATTCGGCTCTCGAAAGTATACCTGT
>Ga0209292_1000534_pt1 | contig 49712 bp, 46 predicted proteins | sample GOMGulsemesocosm_2_FD_184634 | JGI IMG/M metagenome (GOLD analysis project Ga0209292, IMG submission 184634) | Methane-oxidizing microbial communities from mesocosms in the Gulf of Mexico - GOM9C Gulf of Mexico (SPAdes) (version 2) | ecosystem: Environmental > Aquatic > Marine > Cold seeps... | reverse complement strand
CATAGCGCTCATCCTGAACATCGTCACTCTTTCACATCCATGTGATCGTGACATACCGTTCATCCTGAACATAAAAAAGCGCCATTAGGCGCTTTTTTATGTTGTATCTTTCAGGCACTATTTACTTAACGCATCACCTAAATGAGGACGAATATCTTTTAATATTTCTTTTAATAAGCGTGGACTGCCAGCAACGACGTTGCCAGAGTTTACTTGGTTATGACCACCAACAAAATCGGTAACTAATCCCCCAGCTTCAATGATCAATAGTTCACCAGCCGCGGTATTCCATGGTTTTAAACCGATTTCAAAAAAGCCATCAACTCGACCTGCAGCAACATAAGCGAGGTCTAAAGCTGGAGAGCCAGCGCGACGTAAGTCAGATGCCTTAGTGAATAACGTTTTAAACATTTCCATATAAGCATTTGTATGTTGTTTCTGCTTGAATGGAAAGCCTGTAGCGATAATCGTACCGTTAAGTTCTTTATGGTTTTGTACACGAATACGAAAACCATTTAATTGTGCACCTTTACCGCGACTTGCAGTAAATAATTCACCACGAATAGGATCGTAAACAACGGCTTGATCTAATTTACCTTTTACTTTTAAGGCTATTGAAACGGCAAAATGGGGAATGCCTTTAATAAAGTTTGTTGTTCCATCTAGTGGATCAATTATCCATTGAAAGTCATTATCACTTCCTTGAATTAAACCACACTCCTCACCGATAATCGTATGATTAGGATATGATTTTTGGAGAACTTCAACAATGGCTTGTTCAGAACTAATGTCGACACTTGTCACAAAGTCATTTGTACCTTTTGACTCGACTTCAACTTTGTCTAACTGTTCAAATGCGCGAACAATAACTTTACCAGCGGAACGCGCAGCGCGTACAGCAATATTAAGCATAGGATGCATATCGACTACCTTATTTAGAAACGATAACTAGAAACAACAAATTTTAAAAAGAACAATGCTTATACTTAAACGACTTTAGAATGTATGAATAAACATTTTCAAAAGTCGCTTGAGTAGCTACGCCAAGCGTAAAAATTCAAGCGCGCATATTATAGCTGAATTATTTCAATTTAGCGACTACCAATAACATGTGAATATAAAGTAGTGTTTATTATGACATTTTTAAAAAAAATTCTAATTCCCAATCAAAAATGGGAGAGATTTGATTATCTATATAGCAAAACTGACTAAATCATAATAATTAGCACTAAAAGGTAATGATAAACAAGGTGATATTTTCTCAGTACAGCGGTATTGTTCTATGTTAATATTGCTCGAAAATTTAACCACTATTTATCTTGGTTAATTACGCAATAATTAGATGAGTAAAAAAGAAAATGTCAGGTTCAATGTTAAGTTCTTTGTTAGATAATGTACGTATCGTATTAGTCAATACATCCGATTGTAGAAATATAGGTTCAGCTGCTCGTGCTATGAAAACGATGGGGCTGAGTAAACTTATATTAGTAGACCCGCAGGAAATGCCTAATGGACAAGCGCAAGCATTATCAGCTGGAGCAACAGATGTTTTAGCTAATGCTAAAGTCGTTGCTACTTTGGAAGAAGCTATTTCTGATTGTGGTTTAGTTGTGGGCACAAGTGCTCGTTCGCGTACGTTACCATGGCCGATGTTGGAACCAAGGGGATGTGGCGAAAAGCTTGTTAGTGAAGCGAATGATTTTCCTGTGGCATTAGTTTTTGGCCGTGAAAGTAGTGGCTTAACGAATGATGAATTACAGCTCTGCCATTTTCATGTACAAATTCCAGCGAATCCGGAATACAGTTCTTTGAATTTGGCTATGGCTGTACAAACTTTAAGTTATGAAGTACGTACCAGTTATTTAATCGCAGAAGAGCAGCGCTTTAAAAAAGATAAACCTGTTCAGGCTGTTGTTGATGCTGATAATGAAGAGGCTCACGATGATAAATATCCTATTAGTGAAGAGGCTCACGATGATAAATATCCTATTAGTGAAGAGACAGAACGACTTTATCAACATTTTGAAGAAGCGCTAAAATCAACAGGATTTATTGTGCCTAGTCACCCCGGCTTGATCATGACAAAGTTGAGACGTTTACTTAACAGAGCTCGTCCTGATAATAAAGAAGTCAAAATGTTACGTGGTATTTTAGCGTCAGTTGAAAGATCTGCAAAAAAATAATTTGTAATAATAACTACGCTGAGCGTTTCTCTTATTGAAACGTTACTGGTAGATAAAGGAAAACATATGTTCAGTCGTATCAAAGAAGATATTAATAGTGTCTTTGAGCGAGACCCCGCAGCGAGAACTTCATTTGAGGTATTAACTAATTACCCTGGAATGCATGCTATATGGATTCATCGTTTAAGCCATAAATTATGGCAGGCGAACTGGAAGTTATTAGCTAGATGTTTATCAACTTTTTCGCGCTGGTTAACGGGTGTAGAAATTCATCCAGGTGCAACTATCGGTCGTCGTTTTTTTATTGATCATGGCATGGGTATTGTTATTGGTGGGACAGCAGAAATTGGTGATGATGTTACTATATATCAAGGTGTAACCCTTGGTGGTACGAGTTGGAAAGCAGGTAAACGCCATCCAACGTTAGGGAATAATGTGGTTATTGGTGCAGGCGCACAAGTCTTAGGGCCTATTCGAATTGGTAATGGTGGTAAAGTGGGGTCAAACTCAGTTGTCGTTAAAGACTTGCCCGATAATGCGACCGCAGTGGGAATTCCTGGGCGAATAGTAAATAATAAAAAAGATGCCAAAGATAAATCACAACGTGAAGAAGCTGCCACTAAATTTGGTTTCGATGCTTATGCAGTTTCAACTGATAACCCTGATCCTGTAGCTAAAGCCATTGGACGTTTACTTGATCATATGCACCTAATGGATGAGAAAGTATCTTCACTATGTAAAGAAGTTAATAGTCTAGGTGGTAGTGTTTGCCAAGAGGACTTACCCGAATTACGAGTGGGTGAATTTGTTGAAGATGAAAAAGCCGCAGCGCAGCGTCGTGAATTAGTCACTGAAGCATTTGACCCTGAAATTTAATTCTATATATTTATCCTTATATATTATGAAGATATGAATACCTGACTAAATCAGTCAAGTATTCTTGTTGACAGTAAAATCCCCTGAGTTAAAATACCCGAGTAAAACAGTCGGGTATTTAGTTGACTATTTTACAAGGATATGTAAAATTGCGCGCAAATCAACAGGGGTAAACAATGAAATTAACTTCTAAAGGACGTTATGCGGTAACTGCAATGTTAGATGTTGCAATTCATGCCGTCTCTGGTCCCGTATCTTTAGCGGATATATCGGGACGGCAAGGTATTTCATTGTCCTATTTGGAACAATTATTTTCACGTTTACGTAAACATGGCCTAGTGAATAGTATTCGCGGTCCAGGTGGTGGTTATCGTTTAGGTAGATGTTCAGCTCAAATTGCAGTAGCGGATGTGATCAGTGCTGTTGATGAGAGCATAAATGCCACCAAATGTTCAGGTAAGGGCAATTGTCAAGATGGCGAACAATGCCTTACTCATACGCTGTGGGAAGACTTAAGCACACGTATCGAAGAATTTTTGCAAAACATTACATTGTCTGAATTGGTTGAACAGAGAAATGTAAAAGAAGTCTCAAAGAGACAAGATGAAAGTCATAAAGAAACCAGTAATGGCAATAATTTATCGAATAGAATTATTGCGACCCAAAGCCTTATGCAGGATTGGTAACTAAGGTTGCCAATATATGTCACCAAATTTTTACGTTGGAGAGTGTTAGCTTATGAAGCTTCCTATTTATTTTGATTATTCAGCAACAACACCTGTAGACAAACGTGTTGCAACAAAAATGATGCAGTATATGACTACTGATGGTTTTTACGGAAATCCTGCATCACGTTCACATAAATTTGGCTGGCAAGCTGAAGAAGCTGTTGATGTTGCACGTAATGATATTGCAGATTTAATAAATGCCGACCCACGTGAAATTGTTTTTACGTCAGGTGCTACGGAGTCGAATAATCTTGCAATAAAAGGCGCTGCCAATTTTTATGGTAAAAAAGGTAAGCACCTTATTACTTGTAAAACAGAACACAAAGCTGTTTTGGACACTTGTCGTGAATTAGAGCGTCAAGGTTTTGAAGTGACTTATTTAGATCCTGAAAGCAATGGTTTAATCGATTTAAATAAATTAAATGATGCCATTCGTGAAGATACTATCTTAGTCAGTATTATGCATGTCAATAACGAAATCGGCGTGATTCAAGACATTGGTGAGATTGGTGAGATGTGTCGCGCTAAAAAAATTGTTTTTCATGTTGATGCCGCACAGAGTGTTGGTAAAATCGCCATCGATTTACAACATTTAAAAGTTGATTTAATGTCTTTTTCTGCTCATAAAATTTATGGACCTAAAGGTATGGGCGCACTTTTTGTTCGCCGTAAGCCACGTATTCGCCTTGAAGCTCAAATGCACGGTGGCGGTCATGAACGTGGTATGCGTAGTGGCACTTTAGCAACACATCAAATTGTTGGTATGGGTGAAGCATTCCGTATCGCTAAAGAAGAAATGGCACAAGATTTAGAGCATGTCACTAAAATGCGTGACCGCTTATGGGCGGGTTTAAATAGCATGGAACAAGTCTTTGTTAATGGTGATTTTGATAAACGTTACCCTGGTAACTTAAACGTTAGTTTCAATTTTGTTGAAGGTGAATCGTTGATCATGGCATTAAAAGATTTAGCTGTATCTTCAGGTTCGGCTTGTACTTCAGCGAGTCTTGAACCTTCATATGTCTTACGTGCTTTAGGATTAAATGATGAAATGGCACATAGTTCAATTCGTTTTAGCTTTGGCCGTTTTACCACACCTGAAGAAATAGACCATGCCATAGATATTATACAAAAATCTATTGGTCACTTGCGTGACATGTCACCACTTTGGGAAATGTTCAAAGATGGTATTGATTTAGATTCAATTGAATGGGCTGCACATTAAGCAACCCTCAAATTTATTTAGGTAGTCGTTTGTTTAAACGGCTACATAAAGCAGGAGAAAAGTTATGGCTTATTCAGAAAAAGTAATTGATCACTATGAGAATCCACGCAATGTTGGCTCTATGGATAAAAACGATCCGCAAGTAGCAACAGGCATGGTTGGCGCGCCAGCATGTGGTGATGTGATGAAACTGCAACTTAAAATATCTGAAGAAGGCATTATTGAAGATGCCAAATTTAAAACCTACGGTTGCGGATCTGCTATTGCTTCAAGTTCATTAGTTACTGAATGGGTAAAGGGTAAGTCAATTGATGAAGCCGGTGAAATTAAAAATACAGCAATTGCTGAAGAACTAGCTTTACCTCCAGTTAAAATTCATTGTTCAATTTTAGCTGAAGATGCAATTAAAGCTGCAATTGAAGATTATCGTAGCAAAAAAGCTTAAGTTGGAGTTAGAAGTATGAGTGTAACCATGACTCCAGCCGCTGCTGAACGTGTAAAATCCTTTATGGATAACCGTGGCAAAGGCCTTGGTTTACGTTTAGGTATAAAAACTACCGGTTGTTCTGGTTTGGCCTATGTTCTTGAATTTGTTGATGACCTTAACGAAGATGATCAACTATTTTCTATTGATGATGTGAATATTATTATTGATGGTAAAAGTTTAGTTTACCTTGATGGTATTGAACTAGATTTTGTTAAAGAAGGTCTAAACGAAGGATTCAAATTCGTCAACCCCAATGCCAAAGGCGAATGTGGTTGTGGTGAAAGCTTTAATGTTTAATCATGCCACTTTTTTCTCTTTTAGCTAGAGTATAGTTTGTGAATTATTTTCAATTATTTGGCTTAGAAAGCCAATTTAATCTTGATACTAATGCCGTAGCGCAAACGTACCAAACACTGCAAAAAGCCGTACATCCTGATCGTTTCGCTCATGGCAGCGAACAAGAAAAGTTACTTTCGGTTAAAAAATCTACATTAATAAATGACGCTTATCAAACACTTAAGAATCCAATTAAGCGTGCTGAATACATTTTGGTATTGAGAAATGTTGATATGCCTAGTGAGCAAATGTCATTTAGCGATAATAGTTTTTTAATGCGACAGATGGAATTGCGTGAAATGTTGGCTGATGTAAAAAGTGCTAACGATGTAGATACCGCTGTTTTGGAAGTGACTCAAGTACTCGATGCGGAATTTGAACAGTTATTTAAAATAATGCAAGAACAGTTAGACGAAAACTCAGATTCAGCTAATGCAATGGCATGTGATAACTTACGAAAATTAAAATTTTATCAAAAACTTCATGTTGAATTAGATAAACTTGAAGATCTATTGTTTGACGATTAATCACCCTTTAAAAGATTTTTATAATGGCCTTATTACAAATTGCTGAACCGGGACTAAGTACGGTTCCTCATGAACACAGACTTGCTGCCGGTATTGATTTAGGTACAACCAACTCGCTTATCGCTAGTGTTAAAAGTGGTTTAGCCGAAACACTTGTCGATGATAGCGACCAAGATATATTGCCGTCAGTAGTCAGTTATCAAGCTGATCAGGTATTAGTTGGAAAAACGGCGCAAGCTTTAGCTATCACGGATCCTGAAAATACGATTGTATCCGCGAAGCGTTTAATTGGCCGCTCACTTAGCGACATTACCAGTAAATATCCTTCTCTACCTTATCAATTTGTAGGTGATGAGAATCATCCTGAGATCAATACACGCTCGGGTGCAGTTAACCCCATACAAGTTTCAAGTGAAATATTAAAAACACTAGCGGAACGGGCACAAAGTGCTTTAGGTGGCGAATTAACAGGGGTGGTAATAACTGTTCCTGCCTATTTTGATGACGCACAGCGTCACAGTACTAAAGACGCGGCCAAGCTTGCCGGTCTTAATGTACTACGCCTTTTAAATGAACCTACTGCTGCAGCTGTTGCTTATGGATTAGACAGTGACCAACAAGGTGCACAAGAAGGTGTTATCGCCGTTTACGACTTAGGTGGTGGAACTTTTGATATTTCTATTTTACGTTTAAATAAAGGGGTTTTTGAAGTCTTAGCGACGGGCGGTGATTCAGCGCTGGGTGGCGATGACTTTGATAATGCTCTCGTTGATTATTTGGTAGAAACATCAGGTTTACAACGTCCTTTATCAGCATCAATGGAACGTCAATTTTTACACCAAGCTCGCCTTACTAAAGAGCAGCTTAGTCACCTTGATAGTTTTGAAGTGAATTTAGCTATCGAGAATCAGCAACAATGGTCAACGGTTATTACGCGTCAACATTTTGAAAGCTTGATTGCGTCATTGGTTAAGAAAACCCTACGTGCTTGTAGACGTGCATTAAAAGATGCTGAAATAAGTGTTGATGAAATCATTGAAGTTGTGATGGTTGGCGGCTCTACTCGTGTACCTTTAGTACGCACTGAAGTTGAGAAGCATTTTAAAAGGCTGCCTTTAACATCAATTGATCCAGATAAAGTTGTCGCTATCGGTGCAGCAATTCAAGCGGATATTCTTGCCGGTAATAAACCAGAAAGCGACATGTTGTTACTTGATGTTATTCCGTTGTCACTTGGTTTAGAAACCATGGGTGGTTTGGTTGAAAAAGTTATACCACGCAATACCACGATTCCTGTAGCTAAAGCACAAGAATTTACCACCTTTAAGGATGGTCAAACGGCGATGGCTGTGCATGTTTTACAAGGTGAACGTGAGTTAGTTGAGGACTGTCGCTCCTTAGCACGCTTTGAACTAAGAGGTATTCCAGCAATGACTGCTGGGGCTGCACATATTAGAGTGACTTTTAAAGTAGATGCGGACGGTCTTTTAGAAGTTTCTGCAATGGAAAAATCCACAGGTGTGGAAAGCAGTATCACGGTAAAACCATCATTTGGTTTGGAAGAGCATCAAATTACGTCGATGTTGATGGCGTCAATGAACAACGCTGAACATGATATGCAAGCACGTATGCTTAAAGAGCAACAAGTGGAAGCGTCTCGTGTTATTGAGTCTATTCAAGCAGCATTGTTCGCTGATAGTCATTTATTATCAACACAAGAAGTAGCAACTATCAACAGTGCAATTAACAGCTTAACAGCTATTAATCAAACCGATATTGTAGCTGACATTGAAGCTGCTATTGAAAAATTAAATGATAGCACGGCAACTTTTGCTGAACGTCGTATGGACTCATCAATAAAAACAGCATTAGCTGGCCAGTCAGTAGACGAAGTTTAACTTCTATTAGCTTGTATTAATTAGGAATAAAGAAAATGCCACAAATTATTTTTCTCCCCAACGAAGATTTATGCCCAGAAGGCGCCGTAGTACAAGCGGAAAAGGGTGAAAGTGTACTTAACGTAGCGCTTAAAAATGATATTGATGTAGAGCATGCCTGCGAAAAAGTTTGCGCGTGTACAACTTGTCATATGATCATCCGTGAAGGTTTTGACTCCATTGCAGAAAGTGATGAGCTTGAAGATGACATGCTTGATAGAGCATGGGGATTAGAACCGGATTCTCGCCTAGGCTGTCAAGCCATTGTTGGTGATGAAGACTTGGTTGTTGAGATACCTAAATATACAGTGAATATGGTTTCTGAAAATCACTAACTGATTTTTAATTTAATTTAGTAAAAGGGTAGTAATATGAAAATGTTACTGCTCTTTTTTGAGTAATAATTCTGATATCCTTTTAATATTTGAGGAAAAAAGTTCTGAGCATCAAGTGGATCTTGTCTGCTCAGTCGGTCAAAGTCTTCGATGAGCAAGTATGAGCCTCGCTCAATAGTCCCTGTTTTAACAGCCTCAAAAAAATGACCTAAGAATCCTTCTTTAATATGCGTACCCTGCAATGCTGATACACCAAGGTCTTTGATAGTGGTTGATTCATTGAGTTTGAGGTTGTTTTTCTCACAGTAATTTATCGATAGTTCTAGCTGTCTACGTTGTGAATCACCTTCTAATTGATCGGGTGTTGAAAAGCGAATATATGAATAGGATAGGGGAGTTATTCCGACTGGTTGCACATTGAATTGGTAGCTCATATTTGACCTCAAATAATTTGATTGCTCATGAGCTAAGGCCTTGTAAACACAAAAGTCTCCATGTAAATAGCAAAACCTTATTTTAAGGAACATAATCCCAATGCTGAGGTTGGTTTTTTTTTTATCCTATATTTCAATGATATGTGGTTCTTAGGATGTGAAACCCCATGATTTGGATGCTACTCTATCGAACGGACATCGTGACAAACTGGTCATTTTAGGTGAGTGTTGTACTCGTTAACTTTCGTAGAATAATTGTTTTAGACGAAAAAGCGCCCAAACTTAGTTTCTTTAACTTTTCCACAAAGTTGGCAAGCTTGAAAATTAATCTTCCATAACGGTCTAAAAATCAGTAATGTTTAAGTTCAAAAACAATAATTTTATATGCGTAAAAGATAAAGAATACGCCATTTTTAGGTAGAAGTTCTATGATTAAGAAATTAATGAAAACCTTAAAAAAACTAGCAGAGTCTGAATTTAATGATTTAACCGATTTGATTTCACATAGCTATGACAAATTAAAAAAAGAAGAAAATGAATGGGATGAAAAAATTGTTATCTCTAAAGGTTTATCGAAAAAGTTAAACGACGAAATAAAGCAGGCACATCAAGTCCAAAAATTATTTGAATCTATAAATATATCAGATCCAAAATCCATTTATAAAGCAATAGACGAACATACAGTTATGAATGCAACTATTCATGACGAGTCTTTTATAGGAGAAATAAAGGTATTTCCTTATAACTTTGCCCCTCGTGGCTGGTGTTTTTGTGAAGGTCAAATTATGCCTATAGCAGAAAATGAAGCATTATTCTCCTTATTAGGCGTTATGTACGGGGGGGATGGCAGAACGACCTTTGCACTGCCTGATTTGAGAGAACAAGGAAAAGTATTGGGTATGAAATATTGTATCTATCTTAGTGGGATGTATCCAAGTAGGAACTAGCAAATGCTTTTTTGATTTAAAGTAGCCTGTAAACAAATGCTGCGATTCCAGAAAGTGGCTAATTTAGTTATTATAGATAAAGTGGGTTTTCGAGTAACAATCAATATGGTTGCCAACATTAGAAAATGTATCGCTTACCTATTCTTTGTTAATGCCTATAATGCGTACAGATGAATCAAATAGCGCATTAGTGAAATGACAGCTTTCATCTCTAAAAAAGATCTTAATTTTATGTTTATTGAAGTAAAACAATTTACCGATTACTTTACTCGAGAAGAGTTTATCTCTATTTTTTTATTAGAAAAAATACGAAACAAAGCTATTAGAGTGAATGGCAAAAAATACTGTTCGTCTGCAGTTTTCTATAGAAATTTTGGTTACAAAATTTCAGACTTAATAATGATGCCCTTTGGTTATTGGGAAAGCAGAGCTGTTTACCCAAAAGACGAATTAATCCTTCAAGATTCCTATCACCAAGGTTTAGTTAACGATTATAAAGAGTGCATCGCACTGAAAGTTACCCTACTCGACGAAACCAATACTGAACATGTTGGTTTTGCGCTAGTTGCATGTGTCGCTGATTTTATTAAAACAGAGTTACAGATAGAACAAGATCTTGCACGCGCCCTCGCGAGTTATATCTTGATTGTAATGATTGAAAATAAAGACTTTTAAATATTAATGTCTAAGGTTCAGATTCCTACCATCAATAATATAAAGTGAACTTACCATAACCAAATAGTAGTCATTAACACGCTAATAATGATCAAGAGCAGTAAATACTGTAGTTTAATTTTGTCATCAATCATCTCAAGAATATCGATAAAGCTGTAGTTACTTTTGCCAAGGAGCTTCAACTCTTTTATTAATATTAAGTTAGCTGATTTAAAATTAGTCTTTTGTTTAACAATATCTGACAGGTGACAAAAACAAGTATTTAATGTGCCTTTACCACCGTTAAACTCGCCAGCATAATCATTACTCATTGTGGTTTTTCGTTGCTCAATTATTGCCTTAAGTTGTTTGATAAAATCAGTGGATGATACTGCTGCTATGTTTTGGCAATTTTGATCAAAAGATGAAGCTGCCGACATAGATTGTTTTACATCATACTGACCTTGGGTTTCTTCTTTCTTAATTTGGATAACACTAATGAGTGAGGCTAATTGTTTTAACTCGTTAACAGTCATCATTAATACGCCTTCTAAATCTCCTTAATGAATAAAAGCATAAAAGCTTTTCTATAAAAATCAAGGCTATTATGTTACTTGTATTAGCAATAGCAGCAAGTATGTTATGTATAGTTAATTTATATCATCATTTTATAAGACGACAGTAAACATGAATAACAACTCATCTTGGTATGAAGCCACGGTTAATTATGATGACGAGTATTTTACGCTTTATCATCATGGCACATCAAAGAATAGCGACACTAAACAAAACACCGCTGTGGCCAAATTAGGTTACTGGCAATGGCAAGAAGAGCTTTTTCCGGTAGAGTTTTTAACCGATGATCAAACCTTAATCACCAAGGCTGTCGAGCAATTAGACTTTTACTTAAACCAGTTGCCAAAAGAAAAAAAAGCCAACAGTTTTGCCGATACTTGGCGTTATGCGAAATACCATTGTGGTACCAGTGCTAACATTTATAGCTCGATTCAATGGGCATATTTTCCGGTAAATACCAATAAATCGGTAAGGAAGAAAAGTAGAAAAGCTACGTCTTTATCCTTCTTTCAAAAATGTCAGACAATAATACATACTCATTATAAAAATGTGATGATAACAATTGGTTTTATATTGCCTTTCCTTCAGCCGAAAACTAGCCCTTGGTGGGGGGGACTGGTGTTTGTAATATCAGTATCTGGCTTTTACTTTGCAATTACTAAAAGAAAGTACAAGTTCACAAAGGTGAATAAATTAGCATTTATAGTGTTTATGGCATTTTATGGGGTGCTGATAGCAACAGAAGTTATTCAGTTATTATTGTAAGCTAGTGGTGATTTTTAATTCTTATAAATACGGTCTTAATTTTTTAAAAGCCCCGAAACAACATCAAAAATTTTAAAAAGTAACAAAAGGTGAATTGTAATGGAAGATATCGTAGGTTTTATGCGTGAATTAATAAAAAAAAATGCTTATTTATTTTTCATGTTGTTTATACCCGTATTATTACTATTACCTGCTGTTATAGTTGCTTATATTTATGGAGAATATTTTAAAAGTGATGGTGATATATATTTTTATGTCACCATCTGGTTAGCTCTTTGCGGCGTCTATGGCGGCTCCAAACTAATAGAGTCATATAAAGAGTTTGTTGAAGAATTTCTTGACCCAGATTTTAACATGCTTGATTTTGTGTGGGGAGTGCCGTTACTAATTAGTATCTATATTTTCCAAAGCGATTTTATTGAAAAATCTTATGGCGAGGTTATAGATTACACTCAGAACATATACAATAAAACTGTTATGAGTTATAAAACACCTAAAAAGATAACTGAACAAAAGACTGCCAAATTCGGGAATGCCATTTACACTCGAATGCCGAGACCATTTGTGTTTAATACTCCTAGTACATTAGGAGTCATACGAATGAAGTTTGAAATTGTTTTATTGGTACGAAACGATGAAAGTGCTAAGGAATTAAAGCGATATATCCCATTAATTGAGGGTAAAATAATTAGGGAAGTGAGTGGTATAGACGGTAATGATTTAAAGTATAAATGGTTTCATGAGGCCTTAAAAGAGGATTTGTTACAAGCTACTCAAGAAATCATGTTTGAGGTTACAGGAAGTCAACATATTGAAAAAGTCATAATGACGGATTTCGTAGCACAACGATAATTCAACAGTGAAAAACAGCTCATCTAGAGAGCTGATATAAATAAAGTCAACCTTAATTAGCTAAATATCGTCATAATAGAAAAGTTACCAATGATATTTAATTATAAAGATACTTAGTAAAAAGCAAATCTGAGATTATTGCCTGACTGGATTCTATTATGAGTATTCTTTGTAATTCATTAAGGCAATCTAGCCTAATTTCCTCTCTACCAGTTAAGGATCTTATTCTATCTAAGGGTTGTTTACGTAAAACATCGATAATAGCTCCTTTCAATGAAGGTTCATGGTATTTAATTATACTTTTATATTTTTCCTCTCTAAATGAAAGTTGAGCGGTAATACGGATATATTTTAATTCATCAGTTGAGTTAGGAATGATGGTTATTATATCTGGTTCGATTATGAAATATGGAAGTTTTTCGTTAGCTCGGCTATTTGAAGAATCGAAAATAGCAATAAGTAAAAATATACATATTAATAATTTTTTCATTGTATCGAAAAGTGCTTTTTTAAGGTGCTAAAGTTTTTACTCTTCTAATCATCATAATATTAAATTCATTAAGTTAACAATACGCGCACGAAGAAAAGTACTTATTTACTTTATAATATAACTTTAAAAGCGAGAGAGGTGTTAAGTATTTGTAAATATGCATCTTGAATTTTTCTATTTTTTATCACCAAATATATTAATTGGTAGTATAAAGAAATAGCTAAATACGTTCAAAGAACTCAGATTTTAAGGTAGTGTGTAGTGTGACCACTAATCAATGGCATTTTGTTCAAACTAAAAATTTACGTTATGGTTATGTAGCAGTGAATACTGTACAGCCAATAATCAATAATCAATAATCAATAATCAATAATCAATAATCAATTAGAAATTACTGGTGAAAGAAACGGCGAATAATTGGCAAATAACCAAGTTTGGCTCTTGTAATAAATCCGAATTAATACAAAGAGAAAAAAGGGAATAACTAACAATAAATTATGTTAAATACTTTGCATTTACCTTGCACAAACTTGCCTACTTCAAGCTATTATAAATATCGTTTTGAGTTGCTTATTGATGAAAAACATCTCACGCAATATTTTTCCGAATTTACCGCTAAGCAAGCTTTAATCGCTGAAGCTGGTTTAAGTGATAAACAAGCGATTAATACAAAACCGAAAACGAAAACTTGGCAAGATTTTGTTGAGGGTGAATCGCCCTTAAACTTGCCTAGAGATTTACAACAATTGCTAAATTTTGGTTATGTCGCTACTGTAATTCAGTGTGATTGTGGACAGCCTGAATGTTGGTCTATTTCAACACATGTTGATTGTATTGGTGACTATGTCACGTGGAGCCGATTTAATCACTTTGGCTCACCCAATAAAAACCAATCAGGTTATGTTAATTATAGTCAATTGCCAGTATTCACTTTTGATAAAAAACAATATCTTGCTGAAATAGCACAGGCATTAGCAACAGAGCAACAGGAAAAATACCATTGGGTGAGAAAGTAATGAAATACCTTTCTATAATATTAGTACTGAGCTTAAGCATTTCATTTAGCGTGCATGCTAAAGAGCAGTATATTGATTCGGTTGAAGTGGGTTTGGTCTCTGATCAGGATATTAAATTTTTATGTATCGCTATTGCTGGTGAATTCAATAGTGCTACGGTTAGAATTAACTTAAATTTAATTAAAGAAAAATATCAATTCAACCGACTGCAAATGATCAATATTATATTAGTTAATAGCCATTGTAACATTGGCGACATCAAGCGTTCTGTTGCCGCGTCCGCCTTATTCAGTAATTTCGAAGATTTCGCAGCATTATTTCAAAAATATGGTTTTGATAATCGCTATAAAATTGATTTGGGTTATGGCTATCACTATCCTCTCGATATTATTAAAAAAGAATTACGCAATAAAGAAAATACCAGCATTAACAGAAAGGTCATGGTAGGGGTAAGAAAATTATTAAGAAATAGCACTGGAGCAGATAATTATACAAATGCGCAGATGGTTACAATGTCAAAATGAATGAAGGTTAAAAAAATAAAAACTGCTTATTATAGTCGGGCTAAAACAAGGAAATTAACTCAGATGCGAAAATACTTTGGCTATTTTTTCTTGGTGTATTTAAGTATGTTTACAAAAAATGCTTATAGTAATGAACAAGTGTGTTTAGCCAAAAACGCACAGAGCACTATCCTAAGTTGCTGTATTAATACCGCTGAATTTACCGTAATAGACAATAACAGCACCGCCTGTAGTTGTTCCGTCAAATGGTCTGAGCCTAAAAAATTATGCCAATGCCCTAATGGAAGTTTCTTTATCGCAGGAAAATGTCGTACAGCTAAAGAAGTTATTGCTCTTGATGCCTATCAACAACAAGTGAGGCTAATGAAAGTACCTATTTATGTGAGTTTTTTAGCGAAGGAAAGCAAAAAACTTCAAAGTAAGACCTTAACAGTTAATATTGATGGAAAAGGTCTAACGACAAATATCAGCAAAATTCGTTTTTCTTATCAGCTTAATCCTAATAACCAATTGTCGGTTACTTTTTATTCACCTATTTTCAAACAAGATAATGGTTTTATCAGAACATTATTATCCAACCATATAGCTGCTTTTTACGGCTTAAAGTTTGATGGTTGTTTGCCTTTAACTGATGAGGTTTCTTCAGATAAATCAAGAAATATAACGGGATGGGTTAAAGTGGCATCTATCGCTTTAAAAGTCCAACCTAGCCCAACAATAAAAACCTATTTAATCGAAGATTTACAGTCAGTACTTTCATTAATTAATCAATCAGAGAATGATGAACACTCCTTATGTGTACATTTATATAATCTGACAGGGCTTGAATAATGAAAGCATTTTCTCCTAATATGCCAACTCTCTTGATTACCGACAACGACAAAAGTCTAAACGGTAATATAACCTCCTTACAACTCAAAAAGTTATCTGATGATGTAAATTGTTGAACTAAGTATTCTTTGCAGTATTTGCTGAAATTAAGGTTTTGTCCTAAAGTGAACATACCATTAATATGTTTTCTGAAAATCACTAACTGATTTTTAATTTAATTTAAAAGGGTAGTAATATGAAAATGTTACTGCCCTTTTTTTATCGGACATTGTCTCCTATTGATAAATTCTTAGGCCCAAAATGTGCATTGTTGACTTTAGTGTTTGTTTGACCAATGACAACTCTCAATATTGCGCTACACTCTATTGTTTCGGATATTCTTTTGGAAACCTCATTATATGGCATATACATTTAATCAGTAAGATTCTATATTGTCTTATTTCACTTAGTACTATCTCGGATTGACTATGGGGTCTGCTCAAATTCTCTTTTTTTTCAGTGCCGTAGGCGTTTTTAATGGACTATTATTATTTTTATTCTTCTTATTAAAAAAACAAAATACCTTATCAGATAAGTTACTTGCATTTTTATTATTGATGTTGTGCATTAGAGTTGGAAAATCTGTAGCACTTTATTTCAACCGAGATTTGGCTCAGGTGTTTCTGCAAGTAGGTATGTCAGCATGTTTTCTTATCGGTCCATTATTATATTTTTATGTTCAGAGTAAGCTAGGGAAACTTCAGTCACAGACAGTTGATTGGCGATTACACCTTGGCTGCTTGGTGTCGTTTGTCATTATATTTGGATACATTATTCCTTTTAATGAAGCTCCTGAGCTTTGGAAAAATTTATATTGGTTTATTTACACTTTCTGGGCTGTATATTTGTTAGCTAGTAGTTTTCACTTACGCTATTTGTTTATTCAAAGTTGGAGTAAAACTACGAAATGGAGTGATGAGGACTTTTGGTTGTTCAATATATATATTGGCAATATGTTGATTTTTATTAGTTATATTAGTTTCGAATATACTTCTTATATTGCAGGAGCATTGACTTTTACATTCATATTTTACCTGAATCTATTATTATTTATCACTCAGAGATTTAATAAAAATAGGGAAAAGTATAAGAACAAAGAGCTACTTATTAAGGACGTTGAAGATTTGGATGAAAAGATAAAATCTTTGATGGCTACAGAAATTCCTTACAAAAATGCGAATCTAACGATGCCCGACTTGGCAAAAGAACTGAAAATAAGCCCACAAAAGCTGTCGCAATTTTTGAATGACAATTTGGAAAAATCTTTCAGTGTTTTTATCAATGAATATAGAATTGATCTGGCAAAAAGAATACTTTTATCTGGTAAGAGAATAACCATGGAAGTTTTGTCTGAAATGTGTGGCTATAATTCAACGTCTACTTTCTATTCCGCATTTAAAAAAAATACAGGTATGACACCAGCAACCTTTAGAAAACAGAATATTACTATTAAATCATAATTCCGTACTGCTAATTTATAGAAACGCAGTGTTTATTTTAGCTAATGTCGTACAATTTATTCGATTTTAAATAACAAAATTCACGGAATAAAACAATGAAAAAATATAAAACAAACTGTCTTAAGTTAATGGTTTCTTTGTCATTACTTTTTTACTCGTTAACTTCTTTTTCGTCGGAATCACCAGATGATTTCAAAGACATATCCTCTGTTGTTCAACTCTACCTTGACGGTACATCGCTGGGGAAACCTGCTTTGGTTAATAAAGCATTTCTTCCAACATTAGAAGTTCAATGGATCAATAATAAAGGCGTTTTTAGCCGCAGAAAAGCTAATGATTATATAAATAATATTGAAAAAGGAATATCTGTTCCAAGGTATGGGCATATCGTCAGCATGGATATTACTAATAATATTGCTCAGGTAAAGGTAGAAATTGACTGGAATAAAAGGCGCTATACGGATTATATGTTGTTGATTAGGCTTGAAGGAATGTGGCGTATTTCTAATAAAGTGGCTACCTGGATTGAAATGAATTAGCTAAATAGTCAGTGTGAGGTGAACATAAGTTGCACCTCAACTAGTTAAGCCGGTTATGTATCCTCATTATTACTAACATAAATAATGATAATATGAGCATGGTAAAGTGAATTAGAATACATCCGGATACAACTTGAATGATCATTCGAGTTGTATTTTTCTGTTTGGCCTCTAACTGAGAAACTGTCGAGTTGTCAAATAACTTTCTGCTTTGTAAGTGTGAATAAGTAAGGTGATATGCAGACTGTAACAGGCAGATATATCTGTAACTGACGTTCTTCCGATAGAACTTTAATCGTATTTCGTGTTGATGAACAAAATGTATTCTATTGCCTCTCCAGTATGTTTAGCTGCTGTTTCCACCGTTAACTGACTATTGGAAAATTAAAAATAGTGTGGCAAACATTATTGTTGGATAAACAGTCCTTCTGCAGGTATAAATTTGGTTCAAAAGAACCAGTTGCAAGGTGTTACAAATGAGGTTTGAGGTTTTGTCCTAAAGTGAACATACCATCAATATGGTTTCTGAAAATCACTAACTGAATTTTTAATTTATTTTAAAAGGGTAGTAATATAAAAATGTTACTGCCCTTTTTTTATCGGACATTGTCTCCTATTGATAAATTCTTAGTCCTAAAATGTGCCTTGTTGACGTAAGTGTTTGATTGACTAATGACAGCTTTCAATATTGCGCTACACTCTATTGTTTAGGGTATTCTTTTGGACATCTCGTTATATGGCATATACATTAATTTGGGAAGAAAACGGCTTAATGGTTAAGCTTAGTGGTTCAATAACTAATGAGCTAATATTGCAATATGAACAAGAAATGTACTCTGATGAACGATTTAAGAAAAATCTATATTTTATATGGGATAGCACACTAGCTACTCATTTAAATATGACAGAAGTACAAAATAAGATTGAAGCTGCTAAAGATATGGGGATTTCTTTAGCGCAAGGCCGTATTAAGTGCGCTTTCATAACTAATAATGAAATGATAAAAACCAAAATTGAGGTATATATTGAATATATTACTAAACTTCAGACGGAATATGATTTGAAACATTTTGAGTCATTGGTTGATGCAAGGGAATGGATAAAAGATTCACCAGAGTGCATTTAATTCAAATATTTTTATTAGTAATCTATTTCAATAAATAACAATACTTTCAATACGAATAAACTGAGTTTATCTTTAGTCTAAGTTAAGCGCACCGTTGAGGTTACTCACGCAAAAGCTATCGGCTGTTGTGTGGTAATAGCTGAAATTCAAAGTTTTTTCTTAAAGTGAATAGCCATCAATATGGTTTCTGAAAATCAATAACTGATTTTAAAGTAATGTAGTAAAAGGGTAGAACATGAAAATGTTACTACCCTTTTTTGAGCGAACATTGTGTACCGTAGTCGATACAATAAGCAGTGAATACCAATCCAATCCAAATCTTTTGTTATTGGTATTTACTATTTTCCTAACCTACACTCAATGTCATCATTGAAAAATATTCTCATGTCCTCTTAACATTAATATGTTGATAAGTATTTCCGATCTTAAACATTGCTGCATTCTAATAATGCATGCTTAAAAGGGTAATAAAATAGGAGTAAGGATGGGTATAAAGCGTTGGATATCAATCACAGTACTGTTTATTGTCTCTATTGTTATTACGTATTTATCTGATGATAGTTCATCATTAGGATCAGCAAGTATTATTTCAATTTTACCTCCTTTTATCGCTATTTCAGCAGCATTTATTCTCCGACAGGTCATTATTGCTTTATTTTTAGGTATTTGGTTTGGTGCATGGCTGATTGCAGGCAAGGACTTTGTTGCGCTATTTAAAGGCTTAGTTGATGTGCCACAAAAATATGCCTTAAATGTGATGAATGATGCAGACCATATTTCTATCATCCTAATTACTTTATTTATCAGTGGTATGGTGGGAGTCATTTCTTCTAATGGTGGTTTAATTGGTTTAATTGAACATATCAAACGCTGGGCGAACAACCGGAAAAATGTACAGTTAAGTACTGTTTTTATGGGATTTGTTATTTTCTTTGATGACTATGCAAATACGCTCATTGTCGGTAATACCATGCGGACTTTGACCGATAAAGTAAAAATTTCTCGAGAGAAATTGGCATACTTGGTAGATGCTACTGCTGCACCTTTGGCATCTATAGCGTTAATTTCGCTTTGGATCGGCTATGAAGTTGGATTGATTGAAACCGCTATTGCTAGCATTGATGGCCTAAATGAGCCTTATGTTATTTTTCTACACTCAATTGCCTATAGCTTTTATCCTGTATTGACACTTATTTTTGTTTTTTTTATAGCCTTTACTGGAAAGGATTTTGGCCCCATGTTAATCGCCGAACAAAGATCTATTTCAGGAAAACCAGCCATCAATGCGCCAGTTTCATTGGCAGTATCTTCTGATAATCGACAATCTAGTTGGTTAAATGCAATGTTACCCATCTTTACTTTAATAACCACGGTTATCGTTGGTATTTTATTAACGGGTCAAGGCAGTACATTTACAGAAATACTGGGTAGTGCGAATTCACTGCTAGCCTTGTTGTTTGGTGGGTTTTTAGGCTCTATTGTTGCTATTATTATGACTATCACTCAAAAAATTCTATCCATAGAAGATACGATAAATGCTTGGACAAATGGATTAAGTAACGTTACCTCTGCACTTGTTATCCTTGTTTTGAGCTGGTCTCTAGCTGAAATTACAAAAGAGTTAAACACAGCGAGCTATTTAGCAACAATAATAGGTGATGGAATTTATCCTGCTATGTTTCCAGCAGTTGTTTTTGTGCTAGCAGGCATTATCTCTTTAGGAACAGGTACTAGTTGGGGCACTATGGGGATATTAATGCCGTTGGTGGTACCATTGAGTTGGAGTTTAGTTTCAACTAACAGTGGTTTTGTCGACCCTATGGACATGCACATTATATACTCTTCTATTTCTTGTGTACTCGCAGGTGCCGTTTGGGGAGATCATTGTTCACCAACTTCAGATACGACTATTTTGGCGTCCATGGCTTCTCAGTGTAACCATATAGAACATGTTAGAACACAAATGCCTTATGCACTTGTTGTTGGTATCACTGCACTTCTAGGTACATTGGCTACAGGACTTGGAATTTCATGGTGGATTGTACTTATCACAACCACAACCTTGTTATGGTTTGGCTTGAATCGATTTGGCCAGTCTAGCGAGTCATCATCATTTTCTGAACCATCTACTGTAAATATAAATCGGCTAAAAAACACTTAAATAATTTGTTCTAAAGTGATAATGTCAATTAATAAGTGAATTTAAGTAGTACTAATAATTATGGATTGGTTGAGTGATAGTGTAGATGAAACCTTGAAGTCTTCGCTTCCTTGTTGGAAGGTCGTCATTGTAGATGATGACGAAGAAATACATAAAGTCACCAAGTTATCATTAAATAACTTTCAGTTCGAAGGCAGAGGGCTTGAATTTGTCAGCCTGTATTCCGGCGCAGAGGCAAAGGCCTATTTCAAAAAAAATAACGATGTTGCGCTAACCTTATTAGATGTAGTAATGGAGTCAGACGATGCTGGCCTGCAAGTTGCCAACTATTTACGCAACGAACTCAATAACTCCTACACTCGAATAGTCTTAAGAACAGGCCAACCGGGCAAAGCACCTGAACACTCCATTTTTGAAAAATACGATATAGATGGTTACAAGGCAAAAACAGATCTCAACTTAAACGCATTAAAGCAAGTTCTCTACATTGCATTAAGAGCATATCGTGACTTGGTCAAGATCCAAAATTACCAGAAAGGTTTGGAAACTATTATCTATTCCATTGCTGATTTAAATCAAATGGAAAATGTTTTGGATCTGGCCAAAGGTATACTCACCCAGCTTAAGGGGATTTTTAATGGTGAGCATACTCAGTTTTTAGTTATTAGCACCATAGGGTTTTCCGACAATTTATCAGAGATAAAATGGAATGTTAGTATAGACCGAAATGAAGCTGTTTTTATCGATAATGCCGATTCAACACAAGGTGACAGTAAGCTTAATGCCTTTGCAAAAAAAATACTGACAACAAAAGGGCATTTGTTTGAAAAAGAAATGTATGGTTATTACTATTGCTCTAGGCGTGAAACACAAAGTGTATTTATCTTAGAAAGTGCCGAAAAACTATCATCTACAGCCGAAAAACTATTACAGCTTTTTGTCAATAACTTGGTGATCACTATAGAAAATCTATCACGTTTTAAAGAGGATGAGGAGGTCACACATGGCTGATTTTGAGCGTATATTACCAGAAATAATAACAAGTTTAAAATCAACTTATGGGAATGAATTTTTCGATAGCTTAAACCTGCAACTAAGTAAGCACATAGGCGCTGATTACACTTTTATAGCTCGGTTAAATAAAGATAAAAACACCTCTCGAACTATAAGTTTAGTGGCAAAGGGCGAACTGATTGATAATTTTGAATACTCCTTAAACGATACTCCTTGTGCTGATGTAAGCGATGAGTCCCTGTGCATTTACCCTGAAGGTATTTGTGAACTTTATCCCAATGATCAGTTATTAGTAGACATGAATATTGAAGGATATGTAGGTACTCCATTGCGAGATTCTCAGGGAAATATGATGGGGATTGTGGTAGCTCTACACGAGAAAAAAATTGAGAATCCAAATTTCGCTGTCACCTTGTTTGAGCTTTTTTCAGGTCGAATATCTGCTGAAATAGAAAGAACTGAGCGCGATCAGGAATTACAAAACCTAACTAAAACACTTGAATTCAAAATAGAAGAACGAACGCAAGAGCTGTCTCAGGCCATTAAGCAGTTGAAAGAAACACAAAAAGAAATGCTCGCTAAAGAGAAAATGGCATCACTGGGTTCACTAGTTGCTGGTGTTGCTCATGAGATAAATTCTCCACTTGGTGTTGCTATGCTTAGTGGTTCGGTGATTGCAGAAACATCAAAAGAAATCAGTGTTAAAATCACCGATCAAAGCTTAAGTAAACAAGATTTACAGATTGGCCTTGGCAATATTGAACAATCTATATCGGCTTTAAATTTTAACCTGCAACGAGCTGCCGAATTGGTGAGCAACTTTAAACAAGTTGCGGTAGACAGAAGCACTGATGAAATAAGAGAGTTTGTTTTTTCAAGCTGGCTCGACGAGCTCTTGAGCAGTCTAATACCTATGCTGAAAAAGAACAATATATCGTTAAAGTTGTGCTTGCCAGAGCATCCAACAATAATAACCACTTGTAGCAGTAAATTAGCGCAAGTGATCTGTAACTTAGTAACCAATGCGGTTATTCACGCTTTTCCTGAAAGTGCCAATTTAACTGACAAGACACTTACTTTTATCCTGAAAGAGCAAAATCAACATATCGAATTGACTATCGCTGACAATGGTATTGGCATTGAAGAGGAATTATTAAAAAAACTATTTGAACCTTTTTATACTACAAACCGTGGTCAGGGCAGTACAGGCTTAGGATTGAGCATAGTACGTAATATACTTACCGGCGCTTTATCCGGTAATGTTGATGTATCAAGCCGAGTTGAGCAAGGGACGGAATTTACAATCAATTTACCTAAATATATTGAGAGCAATTCAACAAGTCAGGCTAGCGATTAAGTTTATATTTAGCTTGGTTAATAGCTCTATTTTAAATATTTTGAAGTAGAGGTAAGTATTTTTCAGACCATTATCGTATACAGCACAGAACAAGTTTTAGCGTAAAGTAACCGAGAGTCAGAGTCGCGACTGTAAAATGCCTATTCCTTGTTCCAAGCCAAATATTCAGATTTTCAAATTGTTAGGCTACCTATCGAATCGATAGCGCTCCTAATGTTGTGTAATTTCAGCGAATAGGTTTAGCATTTTTTTTGTGGCTTAATTAACGTCCCAAAAATTGAATTCCACTGGCTACAATGTGCTTGATATTGCTCTTATTAACTTAAAAAACTAGCGTAAGCTAAGCGGAAAAAATTGAAACTGAATAACTTGTCTTAAAGTGAGTCGAACATCAATAAGGTTTCAGAAAATCATTAACTAACTTTCGAAAAATAGAATATTTAGAAAAGGGCAATAGCAGTGATGTTATTCCCCTTTTTTTACAGGATATAATGTTTCAAAGTTTATTGAAGATATCACTAACTGTCTAACTAGTTAGACATTGGTTTATCGCAAGAGAGAATATTAGTCACTATATTCATAGCTATAACAAAGTACTAGCTGCGAGGAAAGCAAGCCGCCATTCGACGGCTTTCAATATTTTACCTAATTAAGGCTGATAATAAATTGGCGAAGCGGGTCCAACAGGTAAACCAAAACCAAATACCCAAACGTAGAATAATACTATCCAACCAATCAAGAATACGATGCTGTATGGCAACATAGTAGCGACGAGTGTACCAATACCCATGTCTTTTTTATATTTTGCGGCGACGGCCAAAATTAAACCAAAATAACTCATCATTGGCGTGATCAAGTTTGTTACTGAATCACCAATTCGGTAGGCAGCTTGAATCGTTTCAGGCGCGTATCCAACTAACATCAACATAGGTACAAATATAGGAGCCGTAGCTGCCCATTGCGCGGAGGATGAACCTAAAGTCAAATTGATTAATGCACACAATAAAATAAAACCAATAAAAATTTCAGGTCCTGTAAGACTAAGGGCTTGTAATAATGCTGCGCCTTTAATCGCTATAATGGTACCAAAATTAGACCACTTGAAGAATGCTACAAATTGAGCTGCAAAAAATACCAGCACAATATAAAGTGACATTGAGCTAATGCTTTTTGACATCGCATCAATAACATCTCGATCTGTTTTCATTGTGCCTACAACTTTACCGTAGACAAAACCCGGTATTGCAAAAGTAATAAAAATAAATGCGACAATCCCTTTTAGAAACGGCGAGCCTGCGACTAACCCTGTTTCAGGATTTCGTAATATACCGTTTTCAGGAACGATACTAAGCGCGAGTAAAATACACATGATCAAGAACGTCATGCCAGCCCAACGCAGGCCTTTTCTTTCCAATGGTGTTATTTTATCAACGATGCTTGTTGATAAATCGATGCTTGCTTCACTTGGATCATACTTTCCAAGGCGTGGTTCAACAATCTTCTCGGTAATGATTGTCCCTAAAATGGCAATAAGAAAGGTTGAAGCCATCATAAAATACCAATTAGCTTCAGCACCTACAACATAATCAGGGTCAATCATCTGTGCTGCCGGCGTGGTAATTCCCGCAAGTAAAGGATCAATAGTACCAAGTAATAGGTTTGCGCTGTAACCACCGGAAACCCCTGCAAAAGCAGCAGCTAAACCTGCAAGTGGATGACGGCCGAGGCTATGAAAAATCATTGCGGCCAGTGGAATTAATACAACGTATCCTAGCTCCGAAGCGGTATTTGATAAAATTGCCGCTAATACGATCATAAAAGTAACAAGGCGTTTAGATGCGCCCATGACCATATTGCGCATAGTTGCAGACAATAAGCCTGAATGTTCAGCAACGCTGACTCCTAATATTGCAACTAAAACGGTACCTAGTGGGGCAAAACCGGTAAAGTTAGTCACCAACCCCGTAACAATACGATGTAAGCCCTCAATCGACATAAGGCTGACAACTTTTATAATTCCGTCTGGAGCTCGTCCCTTCGCTCCTTCTGGCCGAGGGTCTACCACGCTTAGTTCAAACCAGTCGGCGATGCCACTACCAATGATGATAGCGATACAAAAAATCGCAAATAAGGTTATCGGATGTGGTAGTAGATTTCCAAGAAACTCCACCGTAGTTAAAAAACGATTAAATAAACCTTTGTTTTCTTTATTTGTTGGCTGATTATCTGTAACCACAGAAGTCATAAAATAGTATTCTCAGATTATTAAAAAATTGGAATGCAAGATAACATGGACACCCTCCCTGTTCCAGTCACATACATTTGAGAGTTTGATACCTTACCTATTTAACAAGTGCCAAAAAGTACAGATTACTGTTATGACAGAGTGTGCATAACAAGGGACTGTTATGCGGAAGAACTAAAGATAAGTTACTTGTTCTAAATTAAACACCTCATCAATATGAACCTGAAGAAAAGTTCTAAATAATTCATGTTAAAAGATTTTAATTGGGTTGTTGACTTAGAAGTTATCAGCTTTTTTTATCAATTTTCAACTAAAGGATAAGCTTATTAACTTATTGATGAGTGTTAACGCTATTCCCATTAATGAAATCAAACCTTTTAGGATGATACCTATAAATAATTCCGCACCCATAGTTGTTTTGGTTGATACAAGTAGCTTTATACAAAGTGTAAAAGTTTCATTTAATGCCTTGGTGACTGATAGTGATTTAAATCGAGATAATTCCTCTGGTTATTGAGATGTATATGAAATATTGACTAAACAAGGGTAGGTGGTTGGTTTGCAATACGACGGTGGCTCGTATGTTCCTTTTATTCCCTCTACTGGTATTGTTTGGGAGTTTTAATTCATAATTTTTCAGCTAAAGTACCGAGCAGACCTTTGATGTTGCAACGACTCGTAGACTAGGGGCTTCTCCTTTAAAAATCAATTTCAGTTGTCTCGCCATTTCAGAAGGCGAACGGTTCAACTTATCATATTAAGTGAAAATAGTGTTCCGAGCGGGTTGTCTTTTACTTTAGTAATGTATGGATAGATAAGTTAATTGCGATTATTGTACTTTAAGAGTAAAAGGCCAATTTCCATTGGCGATAAAATTTTGTTTACTGCACCACGCGCAATGGCGCTTTGCGGCATGAGACTTACTTGAGATGACTTTGGCGATTGCGCTATAGTTAGCCCTCCGAGACGTTTTACATTGAGTAAACCCTCGGTGCCATCCTCATTGGCCCCACTTAATAAAATAGCAATACAGTACTTGCCAAACGTCTCTGCTGCAGAAGTAAAAAGTACATCAATTGCAGGTCGGCTGTAATGTTCTTTTTTATCTATGGAGAGAGCATAACTATCTTTATTTTCTACGTATACATGGTAACCACCTGGTGCAAGATAAATAGTATTTGGTTTGGCGATTTCTTTATCACTTATCTCAATGACAGTTAATGTACAACTACTGGCTATAGCTTCTCTCATCGAGATTTTAGTTTCACTACTTGAGTGGATCACTAGCGTAATGATCAAATTAAAATCAGCAGGCAAGCTTGATAGTATGGTTATTATTGGCGCGATTGAACCCGCGGAGCCGCCAATATATACTCGGAAATCAGACATTCTCACTGCTTTTTCGTTGGTATATTTTTGCAGCTTCATCTATCGTTTTAAGTAGATTGCTAATGGGGGAGTTTATTAAGCTTTCTTTTTCGCCAATAACCAAATAGCCATTTTGAACTAGCGAGTTATTAAATAACGCCAGAGCACTGTTCTGTGTATTTAAATCAAAGTAAATCATCACATTACGACACATAATCAGCTGGGCTGAACAAAAAACCTTATCTTGTAAAATGTTATGGTGGCTGAAACTAATGTGGTCTAACAAATGTTGAGAGAGTTTGTATTTATTATAAGCTGTTGAAAAATAATTGCTTAGACTTGATGTCCCACCACTAGCTTGATAGCGTGTCGCGTCTTCTCTGGTGAGTTTTTTAGTTAAAATTCCTGTTTTGGCTTGTTTAAGTACATCTGTGTTGATATCAGTGGCGTGAATTTGTGTATTATTTAATAAGCCAACTTCCTCTAATAGTATTGCCATTGAATAAGCTTCTTCACCTGTAGCGCATCCTGCAATCCAAATGTCACGTCGAGGGAAACTTGCCAAATAAGGTAGAACAGACTCCCTAAGGCTCAGAAAAGAAATTGGATGTCTAAAGAGCTCTGATACATTGACTGTAAGGCGATTAACAAAATTAGTTTGGCACTGTCTTGAATAGAGCAGCTTTGGAATAAGCTCTGCAATGCACGTGACGTTTTCATCAATAACCAACTGCGCAATGCGCCTTTTAATAGATGCTCTTGCATAACCACTTAAGTCGTAGCCTAATTTTCCTTTAATCGCAGTAATGAACAAATCAATTTCAAGATTTTCAGTCCGTAGCGTTTCAGTAATATTCTGTTCATGCAAAATAGGTACTTCCTTGGCTAAATTTATAACCATAACTTCATCATAGTTAATAACTGACCTACATCGACAGGCTTCGACATATAATCATTGGCACCTGCAGTTAAGCATTTTTCTTTATCGCCGGGCATGGCATTAGCTGTCACTGCAATTATTGCTAGATCTTTAAATTGATTCAGTTCCCTGATCTTCTTCATTGTTTGATAACCATCCATTCCCGGCATCATAATATCCATCAGTATTAGTTCAATATCTGAATGTTCATTAAGCATATCAATGGATTGTTGACCACTAGAGGCGATTCTAACTTTTAACTTTTCTTTTCTAAGTACTTTAGCTAGAGCAAAAGTATTACGCATGTCGTCATCAACTAGCAAAATTGTTCTGTTTTCAAAGCTGGCATCAGGTTGGCGTAAAGGCTCAGGATCCGTTGCTTTATTTATTTGATTGATTGGTAAATAATGCTTTTCTTTATTATCAGAAATGTTGGCTACCTGGTTAGCAAACAAATGAATTTCATCTAGTAACCTTTCTGGCGATCTTGCTGATTTGACAATAACATTTCCGGTAAACGGTGATAAACGGGATAAGTCCTCTTCAGACATGTCGCGACCAGAATAAATAAAAACGGTAGGCAGAGTAACGTTAGCATCTGATGAGGCTAATTCAAGAAATTCAAAGCCCGAAATTTCTGGTAAATCGAGGTCGAGAATAATAGCATCATAGGTATTTTCTTTTAATAACGTTAGTGCCTGCTGAGCGTTATCAATACCAAACGTCGTTACTTTTTCTTTAGCTAATAACTTATTCATTGCGTATAAAGCATTTTTATCATTTTCTATAATGAGAATATTGAGGTTCTTTTGTTCTTTAGCGAATGATTCAATAATTTCGGTTAACCGTTGATGAGCAATAGGTTTTGTTGATTTTTCATTAATACCAGTAATATTCATCGTATCTATGTTATCCAAAGCACTCACTAAGTGAATTGGAATATGTTTTAGCTTTTCATTTGCACGTATATTTTTTGCTACTTCACCTCCGTCTAGTTTAGGTAACATATAGTCAAGTACAATGCCGTCAACAGGATATTGACTGGCTAAAACTAAACCACTTTCACCATCAGTAGCTACTATTGCCTGACAATTTTGTCGATGGCAGGCATGAAAAACAATACGTGCAAATGGTACATCATCCTCTATTATTAAAATTAAATTTTTTGATTGCTCGAGCTTATTTCTATCATCTTCAAAAGGAGGGGGTAAACATACAAAATTATGTTCTATCGTATTCGTTGCTATTGCCGTTGATTCAACACCATTGAAAGTATCTTCTGTTGGTCTGTGAGGTACATAAGGTAAACTTAAGGAAAATCGACTGCCTTTGCCAACTTCACTTTCTAAGGTAATATCACCTCCTAGTAACTTAGCAAAACTTAACGCTATTGATAAACCTAATCCGGTTCCGCCATATGTTCTACTTGTTGTCCCATCGGCTTGTTGAAAGGCTTCGAATATCGCTTGATGTTTTTCTTTAGCGATTCCTATGCCAGTGTCAGTTACACAAAATATCAACAGCGGTTCATGCTTAGAATTACTTGACTCTTGTGCTTTATATGAAAGTGTTAAGTTAATTTCACCTTGTTCAGTAAATTTTAGTGCGTTACTGATCAAATTAGTGATTATTTGATGAAGCTTAGTACCATCAACAATAAAGTCGCTTGGTAAATTTTCTGCTAAGTTTATGTTGAAGGTAAGCTTCTTATCTTCTGCCATATGCGTGAATTTACGTTTAAGTGCAGCAATAAAGTCATTAACACTGAGTGTGTCAGCGAACACTTGCATCTGACCTGCTTCCACTTTAGATAAGTCCAGAATTTCATTAATAAGTTCTAGCAAGTTACGGCCACTCTCTTGAATAACTTCAGCAGACTCCACTTCATCCTCAGATAAATTATTATCGTCGTTTTGTGCTAATGATCTTGATAAAATAAGCAAGCTATTTAATGGTGTACGTAGTTCGTGAGACATATTTGCTAGAAATTCGCTTTTATATTTACTCGATTCCTCAAGTGCCGCAGCTTTTTTCTCCATTTCTCTGTTCGTTTTTTCCAAAATCGTTTGCTGATTTCTTATTGCGTCTGTTTTAACTGATAAGGCTTCGTTGGTGACTCGTAATTCCTCTTGCTGTGTTTGTAATTCTTCTGATTGCACTTGGCTTTCTTTTAACATGGTTAAAACATTTTCGTTTTGGTTTATATTAATAAAAGATACAGCTAAAACTTCACTTACCATCTCTAAAAAGGTTAATGACTTAACTGGCGTCTCTGCTAACCATGCCAATTCAATAATCGCGATTACTTTATTATTATAAATAATTGGATAAATGATGAGTGATTGAGGTTTTACTTCACCAAAGCTACTACTGATTTCAAAATAATTATTAGGAATCGTTGTGATATGTAACGGCTTTTTATTTAGAGCAGCTTGACCAACAAGACCTTCGCCTAGTGCAATTGTTTTTAATTTGGATAGTTGCTTCTCTAATGCATAATTAGCATAAGGTTTTAATCCACTTTCTTCTAACCAATACAAGGCGCCAAGATGAGCATCAAGATAGCGAACTAAATAAGAGAGTAACTGATTTGATACTTGAGTTTTATCTTGCAACTCTCGAACAATATTGTTTATTTCTGAAATACCATTTTCTAACCACTCTCTTGCTTTGGTTGTATTTCTACTGTCATTGATGCTTTCTAGCATCTGATTATAACCTTGCGCTAATTGACCAATTTCATCTTTTCGCGTCTCTATTAATCGTTTGCTTAAATCGCCATCGCTACTGGCAATATATTGCAGCGCGTCGTGAACATTATCTAAACGACCTGAAACTAACCTTTTAAACATTATAAATAATAATATAACTGTAGAAGATACTGCCACTAGCACAATGGCGGTGATTTTTTCATTAAGTGAAGAAGCATTAATTAATCGTTCCTCAATAGGAATTTGAACTTCTAAGACACCTCTTACATCGTTGAGTTGCCAATCATTTTTCGGCGTTTTAGGGTGGCTGTTATGACAATCGACGCATGCTTGTTGTGTCATCGTATCGGAAATTGCCACACGCACGACTTCTTTTCCATTAATAGTATCGACTTGAGAAAAGGTTTTAACGCCATTATTCTTTAATGCAGTCCAAGCATTATTGGCAAAACTATCGAGTATTCTATTTTTTCTGTTAGGGAAAGGAAAAGGACTATATAATTTTAAAGCGATAATACCTTGCTGAGTAAATTCTTCACTTATTTCATGAATAAATGTAGCAGGTAAAGGGATGACTTTATTTATACCTTCATGATCATAGTTAGCCGTAACATCAGAAGTAGAAAGTACCTTTTTTATTACATTTTTTGTGTAATAACTTCGAATTTTTTTGTATTGCTTTACTGTGTTTTCTGCTGTTGATATAGCTGATTTTATGGTGTGTTCTTGGGTTACAGAAGGGACGTATACTATTAGGATAATAATAACGAAAATAAAAATAACAACTAAAGGAGTAAATAGGCGTGTACTAAGTTTTTCAAAAAAATTAATATTATTTTTCATCGACATAAATCATCAACTCCAACAAATAACGTGTATTAATATCGAAAATATTAATACTTATAAGGGTTCATTCTCAAATTAATTATTCATGTTTAATGGCTAGCTTGGGTTAATAACTTTTAGCTAATTACCACTAAATTGTTTACCCAACCAAGTCTCAAGTTTTTCTGCAGTTAAAGGTTTACTAAAAAAATATCCTTGTGCGAAGTCACAACTTTCAGATTTAAGAAAATCCCATTGCTCTTGTGTCTCAATTCCTTCAGCGATAACAACTAACCCTAAGCCATGTGCCATTGCAATTATTGCGTGGATCAGCACCATATCTTCTTTATCTTCGGGGATGCCTTTAACAAAACTACGATCAATTTTTACTGTGTTTATTGGGCAGCGTTTTAGGTAACTCAACGCCGAATAACCGGTACCAAAATCATCAACGGATAAGTTAATGCCTAGTGCTCTGATTTCTGATAATTGGTTATTAATTTCAGGCGAATCTTCTAACAATAAGCCTTCTGTAATTTCAATTTCAATATCTTCGGGGGCTATTTCTTTTGTTTTTATCGCCTTTTGTAAAGTTTTAAACCAAAGTGAGTTTTTGAATTGTAGTGTTGATGCATTAACCGCGACTTTCAACGTCATTGGCAATGACGGTAATCTTTTGTTTATCCCATTAATCGTTTCAATGGATTGTTCAAAAACCCAAACCCCCAGTTCATGTATTAGTCCTGTAGACTCGGCAATAGGGACGAAATAATCAGGGGGAATACTACCCAACTCGCTATTTGTCCAACGTAATAACGCTTCAACACCAACAGGTTTGCCGGTATTGCAATTAACAACGGGTTGATAATGAACGGAAAACTCGTTCCTTTTTCTGGCATGCCGTAATTGTTTTTCTACGGTTAATCGTCGATGAGCCGCTTGATCCATATCGTTAGAAAAAAAACTAAAGGTATTTTTCCCTAACTCTTTTGATTTATACATAGCGATATCTGCATAATCAACCAACTTATCTGCATCATCAATTTGATCTGGGTAAATACAAACACCGACACTTACACTTAGCGTTATTTCTTCGTTCTCGACAAAAATCGGTTTTCTGGCTATCTCTAGTACTTCTGTAATGCGACTGATTAGAAATTGCGAATCACTGATATCTGTTAATAAAATAACAAATTCATCGCCACCAAATCGGGCAACGGTATCTGTTTTTCTCCCTAACTCACTAAACCTATTAGCTATTTGAATAAGTACAGCATCACCTACCTTATGACCGAGTGTATCGTTAACAGATTTAAAACCGTCTAAATCTATAAATAACAACGCAAATTCATGTTTGTCACGATCTGAACGTACAGCTGCTCGTTCTATTTCAAGAAACAGTCTTCGTCTATTGGGTAAGCTTGTTAACATGTCATGGTCGGCAAGAAATTTATTTTTATCTTCGAGTTTATTTCTATTAAAAATTTCTCTCTCTAAGCCGAATTTCAAACGCCATAACTCCATGAAAAGCGATATTTTTGCCGCTAATATATCTGGTTGAATAGGCTTGGTAATATAATCGATGGCACCGGAAGAGTAGCCTTTTAATATATGTTGCTCGTCTCTGTGAACGGCTGTGACAAAAATAATAGGAATATGAAGTGTTTGCTCTTCTTCTCTTAGTAACTCAGCTGTTTCGTAGCCATCCATTATCGGCATTTGTACATCAAGTAAAATCAGGGCTAAATTATCTAATTCAATGGCTTTTGATAGTGCTTGTTCGCCCGAAGATGCTTCGATTAGATCGGCATTAATGGATTTAAGTAACTGCTTTAGTGCAAAACGATTTGCCGACACGTCATCAACAATTAAAATTGTCGGCCTAAACTTTTCGATGACTGTTTTACTCATTAAATTCTGCTCCATTTGTACCAAGTAAAGATCTAGTCAAGTTCATTTTACGATTATTATATTGACATAGTTAGAGCTCTATCTTTTATCTTCTTAAAGTTAAATTATAGGTTAAACCAATAAATACAATGATAAATTTATTATTGAGTATAGTCGAAATGAAGAGCTACAAAATTTTAATGGAATTTAAATCCAAATTCTTTAAGGTAAAAGTAAACTATCGATAATTTCTATTTTAGTATGATGCTTTCTTGTCACAGAGGTTGATAAATAAGACCTTTAGGTTTATGAGATAGGACGCTTTGATAAATGACGGTAACCTCATTATTTTGTGTGTTTTTAAACTTAAAACGACAATAAAAACTTTAAAGAAGGGGCTGTAGCTATAGTCATTGAACAAGGTTAAAGAAAACGCTGTTAGCTAAGGCATCATATATTGCTCTAAAAACGAATATACCATTAATATAGCGTCTTAAAATTATTAACATCAATTACTTATTAAGTGATAGTAAGGGGAATAACAGCTTGATGATAAGATTCTTTTTATTATAAATCATATGATTCATGTTTCTCATTGAAATAAACTTATATCTCCAATTTATCTTTTATATCAATGTAGTACGTTCTACCAAGAGGAATTGTTTTGCCAGTCAATATTTCCAATGAGTAACGGCTCCCACCATGCTTTAATAATGTTTTTATATTACTAAGCGGTATAGCATAGGATTTATGTACTCGCTGAAAATGAGTAGGCAAAATCGTTAATAATCTCTCCAAATTTTTGTCGTGTAGCTCCGTGGCACCATTAACTAAATGTAGCTCGCTGTAATGTCCTGAGGCTTGAATATATGCTATCTGTTCTATAGCAATCATATCAATACGACCATACTTTTTTACAGGAAGGTATTTTCTGCGGTGCGATGTAGGCTCTGCTATGCCGTCAACTTTATTAAGTGCTTGATGTAAACGCTCTTGTTTAAATGGTTTTCCTACAAAATCAAGAACGCCATATTCAAAAGCCTCGATTGCTCTATCCGTATTCGCTGAAATGACAATAGTACTAAAGCTTGAAGCCAATTTGTTTTTCAACAAATCAAAACCATCACGACTGTTTAAATTTAAATCTAGCAGTAATAAGTCAATATTATGGTTATAAATAAAGTCATCGGCATCTTCTATACAGAAAAAATGTTCAAGTAACTCAATACGTTTACCAAGAATATTTTCACAGAACATTTTTATACGTCGTGCCACCATTATTTCATCTTCAACAATCACTATTTTCACAATATTGTCCTACTTGAACGTGATTTCTTTGGTATCTCGATCACAGTTACCCAAAGTTTACCTTGTAATTCTGATGTTAGCTCCCAGTCATTACCAAAGCTTTCAGTAAGTCGAGATTCTATGTATTTTGAGCCTGTACCCGTTTTAAGAGATGCATTTGCGGGGATATGGTTGATGGGTGACTTAATGATAAGTTCTAACGAATGATGTTTATTTAAACAACTAACAAAAAAATTGCTAGGTGTTGTAGTGTATTGATTATGAGTGAAACTATTCTCGAGTAAGGTATGCAACAGTGCTGGTGGGATCATCAGCTCGCTTGGAATGTTACTGGTGCTAAGTTGAAATTTTAGGTCATGCCTAAAACCCATTATTTTCAGATGTGCTCGACACAAGTCAAGCTCATCCTCGATTGGTATTAATTGTTTATCTGAAATCGCATTAAGCAGTTGGAACTCTTCAGCTAATGCATCAATAAATTCAATTGCAGCTTGCGGTGATTCTATAATCCATTGTTCAATCGAAGTTAATGTATTGAGAATAAAATGTGGTTTAATATTTTTTTTTAATAAACTTATTTCAAGTTGAGCGGAGAGTAATTTTGCTTGGTTTCGTTGCTGTTGGACACGACTTAGTTGATCTATCAATGACACCAATACCGTAATGATTATTAAGCTAAAGCTTGGAAAAAAATATCTGTCTTGAAATGATTCAGTAAAATAGATACTCATAAAAAATACAATACCAATAGAAAGTAAGGCATTTTTTGCTCCGTGCTTTTGTAAAAACACAGCCAAAACTACGAGACAAAATGTAAAAGCTAATGAAGTTTGAGTTAAATAAATACTTACTTTATCGAAACCACTAACAAAATAAATCATGCTAAGAAGTACTGAAATTAAAATGTAAATCAAATGTTTTTTATGTTCGATTTTTAAGTGATAAATAATAAACAGTGGCAATAATAAACTGATTAAGAAAGTCAGTACGCCAACCAAATACAAGCGATATATATGCCAATCATATGTGTAACCTACAAGCGGTTTCCAAAGCTCGGTAATGAGTAACGCGACAATGATAAAACATAACGAACTGAATAAAATGTAGGTCGTTTTTTTAGCATAGCGAAAATGCAATAATAAAAAAAAGCCGCCGATGAGAAACAACCCACCAAGAATAATGAGTGGTATTAAACTAGATCGTAAATAGTCTTCATTAGTTTTTTGGTGTGGTGCTATTTTGATATTAAAGTAGTGCTCCCGTAACTTTCGAGGAGAGTCGTAATTTGAAATACGAAAACTAATAACATGTTTCCCCGGTGTCCAAAATTTTTCAGGTATGGGCGTTTGAAAATTGATATGTCCGGGGACTTCTAATTGACTGTTTTTTCCAACAATACCGTTAGATTTCAACTTGTTGTTATTCCAATATAGGTCATATGAACCTAGTATTGATACAAAAATCGCCTGCTGTTCGATTGGAGGTTTATCTGTGATGGTAAGGTGAATTCTAATCCAATAATTATGATTGTCTATCGGTAAACCTCGTGCCAGTAATGTCCAATCAGAGTCATCTAATTCACTTGAATTCCAACTAACATTGTCTCCAACCTTAAATATTGGTTGTTGAGTCTGAATACCCGCAGTAGTTTTAAATGCAAACAATAAAAAACATAATGCCGTTAAGGCGATTATCAACAATTTACAATAACTCATTCTCATTTGGAAATTCAGTTTCAACGATATGTATGACTCATTATATTAGCAAATATAGCTGTGCATCGACATAACCCTATGAGCAGTTGCCGCTTGTCGTGAGTCGTTTAGGAAAAAATTCCGTATTTAATCGATTCATTAACTATATTGGAGAACAATTTAGCAACCTGAGATGATACAAATGAAATATATATTTCTTTTGATGATTTTTATATTACAAGGCATCACTTTCACAACCAATGCACAAAGCGACGTCTATTCAACACTGGATAAACTTATTACGCAAAGCCATCAAAGAGGCCTTTTTAATGGTAATGCGTCAGTATATTACCAAGGTAACCCCATTTTTCAAAAATCTATCGGTTATACAAATGGTGCCAAGAATAACGACCTTTCAATTAATTCAACCTTTGCTTTAGGGTCTATTTCTAAAGAGTTTAGTGCCGTGGCAATAATGATGTTATATGAAAAAGGGCTTTTAGATATTGAAGAGCCAGTATCAACGTATATTTTGGGTTTACCTGCTTGGTCAGAAAAAATCAAAGTTAAGCACTTACTAAACTATACCAGTGGATTACCTCGTCTCAACTTCAGAGCAATTAAAATTGCGAGTGATTTTGATTCACAACTTCAACAAATTAACGCACTTAAATTCACCCCCGGTGAAGGATATTTATACAGTAATCATAATGTTTTACTACAAGTTAAGTTAATAGAAAGTATCACTAAACAATCATATTCAACATTTATAGAAAATTATTTTTTTAAACCTCTAAAGATGAAAAATTCATCATTTTACGCAAGTAATGAATTCACGGTAACCGCTTTTAATAATGATGGTGTGAACGATCCTAATAGGGCATTACCTATAAAGCTTATGGTGCATTCAACAACTCAAGATATGCATAATTGGTTATTAGCCTTACATGCAGGAAAGGTTATTTCATCTACATCACTTGCCATATTGTTTAATGCATTTGACCAAAGCGCTAATGCAGCACTTGGGCAAGGAGAATCGATAAAGAATAAGATAGTAAAACATCGACACCAAGGCAGCCATTTTAATTTTGAATCACAAATTTATTATAATGAAAGGCTCGATTTACAAGTGATTTTGCTAACAAATAATAAAAATTTCAAACTCGATAAAATCACTAAAGCTATTGAATTTATAATAAAAAATAAACCTTATAACGTACCTAGGAAGTCAATTTATTTAGCTATCCGAAAAACCAGTTATGATAATGTTGAACAAGGAATTAAACTTTATTTTCAATTAAAACACTCGCAAAAAAAGTTGTATGATTTTGACAATAAGAATGAACTCATTCGAGTCGGCTATAAATTAATAGCACAAAAAAAATATCAAAGTGCAATCAAAATTTTTAAACTTTCAACAACAGAGTTTCCCGATCATGCCAATGCATTTGATAGTTTGGCGGAAGCATATTATGCAAATGGAAATTTGAAGGCCGCTTTGGCGAATTATCAAACCTCAATAAAACTTGATTCTGATAACATAAATGCTATTAGCAAGATCGCCAAAATACAAACAATGTTATAAGTAACAGCAATTATCAAGAGTATTGCTATTATCTTAAAATCACGAACGCGAATATACATGATTATGATTATGATTTTATAAAATAATTAATAGTGAAATCGACTATAAGCCAACAATTACTGTGATTGTTGGCTTTTTTATACGTGCAGATATAACCAGTTGAGGGGGTGAATATTCAAATTGGTTTGGGTTCATTTTTGAATGAAACATTAGCAAACTTATATATCAGATGGCATCTTAAAAGAGGGTGTCGTCTTTCTCTATTTATTTAAAATTTTCTAATGCATTCGACTTTTACTATCTATATTATTACATCGAATAACGCTCTTTTTTTTGATAATGATTTAGCACAACATTTAATTTTAATGCATACGTTAAAAACAATGACCATTTAGATTATCATAGGTGCAATTATGAAGTCGGCTGAGTTTCTAAATATTTGAAGCAAGCCAATTGCGAGTTCCAGAGAAGGCAGGTAGAAAAGTTGAAGATTGAAGAAGATAACTGGACTATTTGTCTTGAATGTCAGGGACGTGGGAAAAAAAGCAAAGGACTTCGTAAAAAAGTAAAACTCCGTTATCAAAGAGAGTTGGCCTTATTTGAAAAAACACAAGGTGAAGGCGCTGCGCCAATTCGACCAAAAGGACACCTTGATAGTTGCTTAACCTGCAAAGGGTCGGGCTTGGTTTCTGTTGCTGGCCAGCCTTTAGCAAATAAAGGCTACCCACATGTTGCTATCATAGGTGGTGGTATAGGTGGCGTAGCACTGGCTGTCGCTTGTTTGCATCGACAAATTCCCTTTACGCTTTATGAACGTGATACTGGTTTTGGTGCGCGTTCTCAAGGTTATGGGCTTACTTTACAACAAGCGAGTCGAGCGATAGAGGGCTTGGGTATTTTCTCTTTGGATGAGGGCATAATTTCAACTCGACATGTGGTTCATACTACCGAAGGAAAAATACTCGGTGAGTGGGGGATCAGAAAATGGCGGCAGGGGGAGTCAAAAGTATCAACCAAGCGTACAAACGTGCATATCGCGAGGCAGTCGTTGCGTTTAGCCCTGCTTGAAAAACTTGGTGGACATGATGCGGTGCGTTGGGGCCATCAGTTGGTAGACTTTAAAGAGCGTGTGGGTGAAGGGGAGAACACAGGTGTTGATTTAAGCTTTCAGGTAGCAGGTGAGATAAAGCATGCCAGTGCGGATCTTATCGTCGGGGCAGATGGTATTCGTAGTATGGTGCGCAGCATACTGATTGGTGATGATGTCTCACCATTATGTTACTTAGGTTGTATTGTCATTTTAGGAATTTGTCCTTTAGAGGATATAGAAGCCATTGATCGGTCATTGTTAGACTCAGCAACGGTATTTCAAACAGCCAATGGTCATGAGCGTATCTATATCATGCCTTTTTCGTCAAATTCAGTGATGTGGCAGCTTAGCTTCCCAATGCCAGAACATGAGGCTAAGTTATTGAGTGCAAAAGGGCCTCAAGCACTTAAAGAAGAAGCAAGTCGTAGATGTCAGTGGCACGCGCCTATTCCTGAGATTTTAGCCGCAACAAGAGTAAGTCAAATTTCTGGCTACCCTGTTTATGATCGAGCCCTACTTACTCCTGAATTATTGGAAAAAGGCACTCAAGTCACTTTGATCGGAGATGCAGCACATCCCATGAGTCCATTTAAAGGGCAGGGAGCGAATCAGGCTCTGCTGGACGCACTGGCGCTAGCTCGAGGAATCACAAAAGAATGTAGACCTTTGTCACAATGGCGGGAAGCAGGAGTGAGGGAAAGTGTATTAACCAAATTTGAGTCTGAAATGTTACAGCGCAGTGCTAGCAAAGTGAAAGATTCAGCAGACGCAGCACAGTTTCTGCATTCCGAAACCGCGTTACATGAGGGGGATGAACCAAGAGGACGTAATTTAAAGAGAAATATAATAGAATAAAAATAAGGTACCACTTAGCTCCCTACGGGCAAGTTGAGAAAGGTTCTACATGGAAATAAATAAAGTTATTAAGGGAGTCATAATTTGAATAAATTAGTAGTCGTGATCATCTCAGTATTCTTGTTGTCAGCATGTGGTGGCGGTTCAAGTTCACAAGAAGTAGTAACATCTGAAATACCAGCTCCACAAGTACCAGTTCCACAGGTACCGATACCAGAAGTTGAAACTTATAGTCGAGTAACAACAGACCAAGCCGATCAATCACAAAATCAACATACAATTCATATTGTTTATGCTGTGCCTTCTGGAAATGAAGATAAAGGCCGTGATAAAAATTATCAATTACAACAGTCTATTTTCGCGGCTAATACCTGGTTTAACGATATCTCTAGTGGTAAACAGCTTCGATTAGACCTACAAGATAATGGTGATATTGATATTACCTATTGGCCGATGACAGAAACTAATGCTCAGCTACATCAATCTGACTGGTTTATGCGTGACACTATTGAAGATAAGTTGAAAGAAATGTCATGGTATAACCCTAACAAGCTCTATGTTGTTTATTTTGAAGGCTCACATCAACGTACCTGTGGTGACGCATCAACTAACGGTGGTCATATGGTTGGTTTCTATTTACACAATGCCACAATAAATACAGCTTATGATTGTGCTCGAAACCAATTTTCTACAAATGAAGATTCCCACAGTTATAATGAACATGTGATGGTTCATGAAATTGTTCACGCATTAGGTATTGCACATACCTCAGATACAGGAAAAGACTTGATGTATGCCGGGGCTGAAAATTGGAACCCTGAGTATGTTGATTTTAACCAAGATGATTATTTCATGCATGGCGATTATAATAAAATTGATATTCTGTATAGTACATTTCTAACGCCAAATGATGGTGATGAACTACCGCCTAATTGGCGAGATAATGATTAGCATGTTGTTATGTCTTATCAAAAAACTCCCCAATAGATGAAAGCATAGCGCTTGAGAATTTTAGTGATATATTTGCTAAGTTTTTCAAGCGCGATTTAAATGTTGAAAAACTCGCAAACGAAATAAATTCACAGTCCCAATATATCTCTTAAACAACAAATCACTTCGATAACAGCTTCTTAGTTTAAAAATCAGCAGAGCGTTGTAAATTAGTTAAAGAAAGACAAAAAATATAAAATTCGTTGTTAAACCTAATTATTGTCATTTGCGTAAGTTAACGAAATCAATAGGCTTATTATTTTGTTTATGTCAGAGAGTATTGTGAAATAAACGGCTGTAACCTAACCAAACGAGTAACTATTAAGTGAATTGTCTTGATCACTTGACTAAATAAGGAAAAATAAACATGGTTAAGAGATTGTAACAAATACTATTAGTGAACATCATTGTGCGTTTTTAGCACATCTTTAGCTATATTTCTTAATCATAATGTTTGATGAGCATCCAAAATAAAAATAAAAATAAAAATAAAAATAAGAGGAAGTGATGGCCATTTTAATTAATAATCAAACGCAACAGCGTTGCCTATTACAATCTCACCATAGCTTTGGTCGACTGAAAAACTCCGTAAATACTTTTATCTCAGATGCTTTTATTTCCAAAGTCCATGCCTTTATTGAATGGAACGAGCAGCATTGGGTATTACGCGATGTCAGTAGTAATGGTATTTGGCTCAATGGTCAAAAGTTAGGGCGAGACCAAGCTGTTGAACTGCATGTCGGCGATTTACTTTCTTTTGCCAACAAGTCGGGTTATTCCTTTACAGTGGATGATATCAATCCTCCATGTGATTGCCTTATCCCCATTGAGCATAATAGCGATCCCATCGAGCTAGAGTATTTTCATTTATTACCTAGCCAAAAGTCACACAAAGTATTACTCAGTTATAACAGTCAAACTTATTCTTGGTGGCAAGAAATACTTGATGACAACCTCAGTCAGTCAACAACACCTATTGAATTACAAGATAAAGAGCAGCTAATTATTGATGGCTTAACCTGGCAATTACAAACTAATAGCACCATCGCCGGTACACAAATATTAAGACCAAGTGTGACTTCTCTTGATGAATTAACTTTTCGTTTTCAAACCAGCCTTGATGAAGAAAGCACCCATCTTTTTATGCAATGTGGTGAGCAGGACATTGATTTACTGGTACGTAGCCATCATTATTTAACCCTTTGTTTGGCGCGACAACGTGCTAACGATATACAAACGGGCCTTGATGAAAGCGAACAAGGTTGGCTTTATGCTGAGCAATTGGCCAAAGATTTGGGAGTAGATGCTAGCCATCTTAATATTCAAATTTATCGTATTCGTAAACAATTTGTTGAAGCGCTAAATAATAGCTGTGAGTCCAGTAATATTATCGAACGTAATGTTGGCAAACTACGGTTAGCCTCAAGATGTTTCTGTATTGTTAAAGGGGATACACTTGAATGTGATACTAGCCATTTCATTGACCATTATCAAAGTGTTAGTCAGGACATTAGCTAAAACAGGTTAAGTTAATCACTATCCGTACACTTTTATCCCCATCCCGTGCTAGAACATTTATGTAAACGTTTAACTATGAAAGATTATTAGCCCTACTTCATCCTCTATACTGAGCCTACGAAGGTCTTTAATTACAGTGAAATGTTTATTATTGAACGGCTATAAGCACAATGTTTTTTCTTAATTTAATACAATGATTAGCAAACTATTGTGTATTTGGACCTCTTGTTTGTAAATAATAAACAATAACTTATCGACATGGGTAGCTGGGTATTGGCACAATAGTAAAAAAAGTCGTTAAAAATGGTTTTAAGTTAGGTAAAGCCATTTAGAACAGTGAAACAGTTAAGTGAACCCAAATAGCCAAAATAAGCTAAATAAGCCAAGTAATCATATGAATCAAGATAATGATACTATCGCAATAGCGGATACTCAGTGCAGTGAGCAAGTGATGCTTACTGAAAACGAGCAAGCGACGCAACTAAAACACAGTAGTATGGCGCACTTTAAAATTATCGATATTTTAGGTAAGGGCGGCATGGGTGCGGTATATAAAGCTAAAGACTTGGCTTTAGAGCGTTTTGTGGCAATAAAAATGCTCCGTATTAGCAATTCCGAGCTGCCATTAATGCTGGCTGAAGCTAAAACCATCTCACAACTTAATCACCCAAATATTGTCACTGTTTATGATATTGCCCGTGACGATGATGCTAATTTTATTGTGATGGAGTGGATTGACGGGCAGCCGTTAAATAGCATTATTCCCTCTCAGGGCTTGCCTGCGAATACTGTCATCGCTTATGCCAAACAGATGGTCGCTGCAATTTCCTGTGCCCATCAACAGCACATTATTCATCGTGATATTAAACCACAAAACATTATGGTTGATGGTGATGGCCACATTAAAATACTCGATTTTGGCATCGCCGCACTGATTGCACCACAAGCGCCTGCCGTTAATAAAGAACCATCAGCTAAAAAAGAGCCTTCAGCACAAGAACCATCAGCCAATAAACAGCCAAACGCTGTGATAACAGGTTCGCCACAATATATGGCGCCGGAGCAAATTCTAGGTCAAGGGAGTGATGTCCGCTCTGACTTGTTTTCCTTGGGAATCGTGATCTATGAAATGTTAGCCGGCGTTAAACCCTTTTTAGGTTTAAATTTTAAGGATATTAGCGAAGCGATTGGTAAAGGGCAATATACCCCGTTAACTGAGCTGCATGCCGAATATAAGGCCGAAAATAAGACTGAACAAAGGGGCGAATATCAGGCTGGGCATCAGAGTAAAAAACCAAGTAGAAGAAATAGTAAACGTCAAAACAACAAACAAGCATTGCCTGCCGAGTTAATTGCCATCGTTGATAAGTTATTACAACCCGAACCCGCTGCACGTTATCAAAGTGCTGCCGCATTGGCGCAAGATATTGCCGTTATCGATGAAAAAATTAACCATAAAAAAAATTGGTGGCAACAGCAGCATTGGTTTACTAAAACGCTTTTGATCATGCCACTAATGGCCATGTTAGCTTGGAGTATTCGTAGTGTCTTTTTCCCGCCAAGTACCCAAGAGTTAATCGCTCGACAATTAATCGAGTCGAAAAAAATTGCGTTTTTACCGTTCGATAATATTAGCGGCGATCCGGTTTTACAAATATTTAGTGACGGTATCGCGACGATGCTAAGCAGCGATTTAGCCGAAGTGGGTTATCTACAAGGTGATGGTAATACTTGGGTATTACCGGCCAGTGAAATTAGGCGAATGGAAGATGCAAGCATTACCGGTATTTATAACAAATATGGCGTAGATGTTATCATCACTGGCAGTATTCAACATATGGGGTCCACCCGTAGTATCCATTTAAGTTTAGTTAATGGTAGTGATGGTCGGCAGTTAAAATCGTTGCAACTCACTATCGATGCCGACAACTTATTTGCTGCACAAAACCAAATTCGCCAACAAGTGATGGACTTGCTTGGTTGGCAGATACCTGCTGAATTAATAACAAAATTTGCTCAACAAAAGCCAGCGTTTGATGGCGCTTATCAACATTATCTACAAGGGCAGGGCTACTTATATCGTTTTGATCATGGCGATAATATAACAAAAGCACTTAAGTCATTTAAAGCAGCGATAGCAATAGATGCTAGTTATGCTGACGCTTATGTAGGTTTGGCAGAGACACAATTGCGCAACTTTATTGAATACCAAAATGTTAACTTGCTTAAAAAAATGGGAGAAACGGTTGAGCAGCTGGTAAAGCTCGATGGTAATCATCGTTTGCTCGGTTACTTACAGGGTGAACTGAGCTTTCATCAAGGGCATTACGTCGATGCGGTTAAGTTATTTGAACAAAGCATTCAACAACAACCTAACTTTTTAAAAGCATATACTGGTCTATCTATTTCCTACATTGAATTAGGAGAGTTGCTCAAAGCAGAACAAATTCTCATAATCGCCTATGAGTTAATGCCCAATAATAATGCGGTACTAATAGAGTTAGGTATCTTTCATTTTAGCAATGGTGATTATCCTCAAGCTATTGGTTATTTTAACTTACTTGCACAACAAGCCCCTAATAACTACATCGCTTACCTTAATATCAGCGCTTGTCATTATCTCAATGGTGATGTACAAAAAGCAATTTTAGCGGCTGATAAATCAATAAAAGTTCAAGCTAATGCTGATGGTTATGCAAATCTTGGTACCTATTATTTTATTTTAAAAAACTACAATCAATCAATCGAAGCCTTTGAAAAAATGATCGCCTTGAATGACGCTGATTATATCAAATGGGGCAATTTAGCTGATGCTTATCGGTTTGCCCATAATAACAAATACTTTGATGCTTTTAACAAAGCTATACTCTTGGCGGAAAAAGCTCTTGAATTGAATCCTAATAAAAAAATAGCTATAGCTTTATTAGCTTATTATCATGCCAATCTAGGGGATATTGACAAAACAAACTTTTATTCTAAGCTAATCAATGAAAATGATCTCGGCGAGAGTCAGTTTTTCATTGCAGCCGCTTATGCGCGTCTACTGATGAAAGAAGTGTCACTAAATTATTTAAGGATGGCAATTAACAACAACTATTCTATTGCTGAAATTACCACATCCCCACTTTTAGATTCCTTAAAAAATGAGAATGAATACCGGCAGTTATTGATTAAAGCGTCAGAATGATTTAATTTATCTTTTGATTATAACTTTAGGATCCCAAGCCACTGAAAACTTCTCATCATTAAGCTTAAAGTTAATATTAATAATGACTTCATCATTTTCACTTTCTTCGATATCCTCTGTAGCTACTGCCTTATAGGTATTTTTTTCGCCAGATACTAACTGTAAGTCATAACGGTTTTGGATAATGCCTTTCCATTTAAAGCGAGCTTTGCCGCTCTTGCCCTCGCTCGATGCCGCTTGTAGTTGGAAATCAATATTGTCGCCATTATTAATTTCAAAAGGCGGCTTTATTATTTCCAAGCCAGCTTTATCTGAAGAATAATTCAAATAATTTGACTCCAGAACTTCGGGAATTAAAGCAATTTTTCGACCCTTACCATTAAATTGGTGCGCCAATTCGTCGCCATTCATATCGGCAGCAAGTTTGTTAAATGCAACGTTGACATAAATTTTGGTGGTGGTGGGTTCTACTTCGGTGGTTTTACTAGCAGTTTGAGCAATATTCATATTGTTATTATTCCTTTGTTTATTATCAGCTAATAGCTATAAATCAATATGTTGTTAATGTTTTATACTATCAGCTAAAATCGCACAATGCGAAACACAGATCATAAAATATTAAGTTAGTTAAAATGCTGTTATTCATTTACACAGTCAAAAATCTTTATTTAATTAGCTTAGCCGTTTTGTTCAAAAAGCTTATTTAAACCGTTTATTTAATCTGTTCATTTAAAAAAATTGGCTACAGCAGCCGCGATTTTCTCAGTAATCGTTTGTGTCGATTTTTTTTGTTGAGCAGGTCTTCTACCGCCATTCACTAAACTATCGTCGTGCTCAAATAGCTCGATAGTGGTAATGTCGGTGGCAACTGGTGTTTTTTGTTGATCAAGTTGGCTACTTATTGTTATTTGTGAGCTTTTTAATACAATATCTTTATGATGTTTGTTTTTAGCTTTACTTTGGCTTGTATTCTGGCTTTGACAAATGTTAGCAGTGCTATCGTCGTTATCACTGCCATTGCTGCTATCACTGATATCACTGCTAATATTGTTAGTGCTACTACTCGCTAAACTATTAGCGACATTATTGGTATCAATAGGATTAGTGATAAACCCATATGAACTCGCATCATCTTCTATATAGTCGAAGTTAAAGTCTTTAGGTAATGGTTTGGGATTTAGTGCTGTAGGTTTATGGTATTCGCGCATCGTCTTCATGTAATTTATGAATGACTCTGACTCTGATCTATTCATTATCCCCTCCATCACAACACTACCTTTGATTAACTTATCGTTTGTAAACGATGTTGTTTTTAAACCATGTTGTATCATAGCGAGAGGCAGGGAAGGATAACCATTACATGGTATTACACGGAAAGGCTATCAGTGTTTTGGGTCATTGGAGCATCAAATTACACAGTAGAGAGACATTGATAATAAAAGTCATCAAGGTTAACTTCCACTAAGTGATTTTTAGGCATCATTTATCATGACTTTTTAATGAAATACTGTGAAATTTTTAATTAAATCTATTTTGTTGTTTATTCTAACGTAATCAAAGACTCAAACCCTTGGGCTATTACAGCAACATCATTTTTATCAAACTTAACTGTTGATATGTTTGTTAAATCAATGGGATTTGATTTGTTAAAAAGATGAAGTAGGTCAACATTAAAATTTATTAATGTAGTATTCGATTTGATTGCTTCTTTGATAGGAAAAGTAAGACGGGTGTAGCTACTATTAAAACCAATATGATAGACCAAAGGTACCTGCTGTTCTTGGTTTATTAAAGCGCCTTCAAGTAACAGAAATTTATAACCGACATCCCAACTCCAAGCCATACGACCATTGGGGTCAAGATCACCTGCTATGGTTATGGTGCCATTGGCCTTAGGGTCAACGCCAATGCCCAGTTCTATTTGTTGATAGTCTTGCACATTAATGTTTGGCAGGACTATTTCATAAAAACTGTCGTCGTTATCAAATCTAACTAAATGATAGCTTTCGGTTTCACTAACGTTACCTACTTGACCTAACAATTTAATATTACTGATAAAAAACTGTAAGTCTCGTACGGTAAAGACCCCATCACCACCGGGATTAGCATAGCTTTTATGATGTAAAACTAAAGGTTGATTACCTACAGTGGCTTTAAAACGGAGGATTAACTGACTTGGCTGCGTGGTTTGCATTAATACCAAGTATAATGACAGTAGTATCAGCGAGGTTATGGCGGTAGCAAGGAGACTAATAGTGATTTTTTTATTCATTAACTTGCTCGCTTTTAAAAGGATCAGAAAACATAGGATTGCTAAGAAAGTCTTCATCGGTAAGGGTATGTAAAAAGGCAATGATTGCTTTTTCTTCATCATCATCCAGATTTAAACTGATATGGTCTTTTTGCGCCTTTGAAATATTGTCAGCTTCGAGGATCAAGGGGCTGAGTGTTTTACTTCTTTTGATACCCCCATTGTAGTGTTTTAGCACTTGTTGCAGGGTTTCAAAACGACCGTCATGCATATAAGGTGCAGTTAAGGCAATATTGCGCAGCGTCGGAGTTTTAAATAAACCGCGATGCTGCTCTTTACCGGTGACCTCAAATAAAGCCGGAGGTAAATTATCATCATTACTTAAACCATTATTGCTAAAGCCATCAAAAAAAGTACTAAAACCACTGGTGAGAAACTGACTATGACAATCAATACAGTTACCACCTCGCAAACTTGCTTTTGTATCTGGGTGTGCCATAAAAAGTTTTCTGCCAAGTTCTTCATTTGTGTTTAAGGTTATCTCGCCGCGCAAATACTGATCATAACGGGAATTTGATGAAATAAGTGTCCTTTGAAAGTTGGCTAGCGCTTTAGCTATAGCTGGAATGTTAATGCGCCCATAGGCTTGCTTAAATAGTATTGGGTAAGTGTTGTCTTGTCTTAGTTCATCAACCAATTGGTCTAAATTTTGGCCCATTTCATCAATATGTTGAATAGGTTGTAACGCTTGATTTTCCAATGAAGCGGAGCGACCATTCCAAAAGAAATGACGAGGTCCCCACATTAAATTACTTAAACTCATGGTATTAAATTTAAGTGGCCGACCTGAGACTCCTACAGAGTGCTTTAGTCCATCGGTAAAGGCTAGGTGTTGTTTATGGCAAGTTGCACAGGAGACCTTGTTGGTACTAGATAAGCGCGGATCATAAAATAAACGTCGTCCTAATATGATTGACTCTGCAGTTAAAGGGTTATCTACAGGTATTTGAAAACGTCCAAAGATAAAAGGCAGCGTTAAATCTGCCAAGTGAGTTGGGGGTGGTTTATCTTTGAAATAAAGATAAAGGGTAGCTAACACTGAAACGGCGAATAACATCGCCGTAACTTGTATCTTTTTAGACAAGGACATGGCTAATGGTGATGAACAAACCCAGAGCCAAATAAAGCCTCTACATTGTCGATACCCTTTTTAAAGCGCTCTTTAAAGTTAATGTTGCCTAAACGCTCTCCTGTTACTAGGTCATGTATCGTTAAAGAATGATCATTGACCTTGGCAATAAAATCTATATCGGTGGGGTCATTATCTGCAGCGTTGCCTAAATTCAATAAATTGTTTTGAACGGCAATAAGTTTACGTCCTGAAGCACTTTTATAAAAAATCATATGGTGAGCGCCAAGCTCTGTTTTTATATCTGCACCTGAAGAAACCAAGTTAGGTAACTGTTTTAAGTCGTAGCGTTTAACAATACCAGGGATGGCATGACTGATAAAAAGCTCATTTTCATTGCCATAGAATTCTAACGGAACGCCAGTATTTTGCGAAGCACCATCGTATAGCTTTTCAGGTATGCCGAAAGATTTATCAACGTCGTTGTAAGGTATCTTCCATGTTTCAAAACCAAACATGGTATTGACCAATACCGCAGGTTTAACCCCTTCAACTATGCTAGGACGTACAAATAATACTTCCACAGGAGAAGAAGGAAAACCCACTGGCTTAGCATCTTCAGTGACAATATTAGCAATAGCTTCAAAGGTATTTAAGTCAATGACAGTGATAGCATTGCCAATACCATCAGCAAGGTTAGGGTGAACGGTTGAAGTTACTACCATACG